>WBZQ01000067.1_pt1 | contig 109064 bp, 98 predicted proteins | sample 5204251 | NCBI WGS metagenome assembly WBZQ01 (sample SAMN12412402, study PRJNA552823) | activated sludge metagenome | isolation source: activated sludge from nitrification reactor of wastewater treatment plant... | place: USA: Virginia | collected 2017-09
GGACAGGTCGAGGTTCGTGCTGCCGTTGAGCGTCGTGTAGTCGAGGCGGTAGAGGTGGTCGTAGTAGGCGTTCTCGGTCAGGCCCTGGTTGTTGTCCTGCCGCTGGGTCAGGTTGCCTGACCGGTCCCACAAGTAGCTCAGGTTCTGCACCGCCGCCCCGCCTCCGGGGCCGCTCTGGAGATAATCGACCCAGCCGGTGACCTGATCGAGGCTGCGCACGGTGCGTAGCCCATTGCCGAGGGTGGTGTCCGTCACCTGCCCGCGGGCATCGGCCGCGTTCGCCTGCCAGAACACCGTGCTCGGGGCATTGTAGTCCTTGACCCGCAGCAGGGCCCCGTTCTGGTAGTCGTATTGCAGCTTCAGGCGATAGCTCGAGGTGCTGGTCGGATAGGTGAGCGTATCGAGGGCGCCCGTGAGCGCGCTGTAGGCGGTGTCGACGAAGTAGCTGTTGCCGCCCTCGCTGTACTGGGTCTGGCTCGGGCGCCCGAGGCTGTCGAAGGTGGTGGTCTCGCTGTAGGTCGAGACCCCGGTGCCCGATATCTGCTGCTGCTTCAGTTGCCCGATCTCGTGGGCGGCGGCGCTCGTGCCCCAGGTGAAGGTGCTCGTGATGCTGCCGCTGCCTTCCGGCATCACGCGGGTGAGGGGGCGGCCGAGGGCGTCGTAGGTCGCGGTCGTGGTCCTGGCATTGGCATCGGTCGTGGACGTCATCTCCCCGAGCGCGTTGAAGCCATACGTCCAGCTACCGAGGTCGACGTTCATCGAGGCCGTGCGCAGGCCGCGGACATTGTAGGAGCCGGTCTGCAGGGTGGCGCCCGCGGAGTCCATGACGCGCACCGGGTTGCCGAAGGCATCGAAGTCGAAGTTCTGGTAGTAGCCGTCGTGATCGATCGAGCGCACCACCTGCCCGAGGGCGTTGACGATCTGGGTCGACTGCTTGCCGAGGGCATCCACGACCCGCGTGGTCAGGCCCTCGTAATAGGTCGTGGTCGTCTGCAGGGTGGGGTCCGAGTCGCTCACCGGCCGCGAGGACTGCGTCACGCGGTTGGCGAGATCGTAGGTCATCGTGGTGTAGAAGAAGCTGTCCCCGGCGCCCAGGCGGGCGGGGGTGCTCTGCGTGGTGAGGCGCCCGAGCGCATCGTAGCTCCAGCGCTCATTGACCTGGTAGCCGTCGCGGTTGAGCGTGGCCCGATCCACCATGCGATCGAGCGGATCGTGAAAGGTCACCGCCCAGCTGATCTGCGTGCCGGCGCTGTCGTAGTGACGCTGGTCGACCCGATAGACACCGTTGTCCCAGGTGTAGCAGGCGCCGGACCACGCGGTGCACAGGTACGGCGTGGAGGTCGAGTAGGTGCCGTCGGGGCGGTTCTCGCGGCTCTTGCGGCCAAAGGCATCGTACTGCCAGCTGACCTGCACCCCGTTCGGATCGGTCTCGCTCGTCTGAACGCCGAGCGCGTAGTCATATCCTTTCTGCGTCGTCTGCGAGAGCGCATTGGTGACCGACACCGGGAACTGGCCCGTCGAGCCCCAGTTCACGCTGGTCGTGCGCGCCGCCATCCCGATGCCGGTGACCTGGGTGCCCGTCAGGTTACCGAAGTCGGGCTGGGCGTTGCCGCTGTCGTCGTCGTAGGCCAGTTCGGTCTTGACCTCCCATTGCGGGTCGCCCGGTTGCAGCACGGTCTGCGTCGGTCGGCACCGTGTCGTGTTCCAGGTGAGCTGCTGGGTGCGCGTCTGGCTCGAGCCCCCGTAACCCGTGTGCGAGCGGGTCTGCTGGATCTCGCCCGGGCGGCCGAGGCACCAGGACACGGTGTCGTTGCTCAAGCTCGCCAGCGGCGAGTAGGTCCGCTGCGTCCAGGTCTGGCCCGCGCTGACGCCGTTGGCCCCCGAGGTGGGCTCGGTCGTCGTGACGGTCTGGTCGTACAGCGTTCCGGTTGCGCTGTCGTAGGTGTTCGTGGTCGTGACCGTGCGCAGCAGGCTCCCGCCATAGGCCCCGCCCACTTCCCGCAGCAGTTGCGTCGACTGGTCCGCGTACGGGAAGACCCGCGTCTCATATCCCGAGCCATAGGAGAAGCTGGCGTAGGTGGCCTGCTCTTCCGTGATCGCCACCCCGCTTGGCTCCTGCGTGCGCCGGGCGTTCGACACGGCCCCGACGACGGGGTAGTCCTGACGGTAGGTACGCCGCTGCGCCGTTCCATCGCGGCTGTCGACCCAGGCACGGAAGGCGAAGCCGAGGAAGCCCCGACCCTGCAGGTCGCGGCGGGCGCCCTCGTAGTAGAAGCTCTGCAACTGGTACGCGCCCCCAAGGCCGTCGCTGGTCTGCAGGTTCGTGACGACCTGCAGCGGCCCGGCGTACTCCTGCATCGGGAAGCTCGCGCTACCGAGCTTCGTGTAGTTGGCACCGCTGAGCGGCGCGTAGCTGAAGGTCGTGGTGTTGCCGAAGCCGTCGGTGATGCCCGTCAGAAGATCGGCCTGCACGCCCGCGTGCAGGCGGTAGCTCCAGGCCCCCGAGTACACATCGCCGTAGCCGATATCCCGTAGCCCATCGCCGTTGATGTCGGTTGCGGTGACCAGGATGAGCCACATCGTGGAGGAGAACGGCACGCCCGTATCGACCGGCGTGAGGAGCGCCTCACCGGTCGCGCGACGCAGATGCCAGGTGCCCGTGCTGGATCGCGGCTCGAGGATGTCCTCGTAACCATCGCCGTCCCAGTCGAGCGCCATCAGCAGGCCACTCGACATGGAGCCCGCCGTACCGGCCGACGTGAACGAGGTTCCTGTGCTGTAGCGATAGTTGATCGTCGTGCTCTGGTCGTAGTAGACGATGTCGGTGCGCCCGTCGCCGTTGAGGTCGGCGACCACCGGTTGCGCAGGAGCGGTGGGCGTGGACACGCTGAACGTCCACGCACCCGAGCAGATGGCGTGAATGTAGTAGTAATAGCGCCACTTGCGCGTGTCCGCGTTCCAGACGCGCATCGTGCGCCGATAGACGAGATCGCCGCGCCCGTCGCCGTTGAGATCGGTGACCCGGCCGGCACCCGCGCGTGTCGCGACAAGCCCGCCGACGATGAGGTTGTCGGCGCCCATGGGACCGGCCAGGGTGTAGACGGTGGCGGAGAAGGCACCGCCGGCCTCGCGCAAGCGGTAACGGATGGCGTCTCCGCCGCCGTAGCCGTAGAGATCGGCCCACACAAGGTCTTCGCGCCCATCGCCATTGACGTCGGTCGCGAGCGCGTTGTTGCCGGTGCCCGTGGCGGTGGCCGGGGTGCCGGTGTTGACCGGGGCACTCAAGCCCGAGGTCGAGCCGTACATCACCCACCAGGTGCCACCCGAGTACGGCACGAGCAGGTCGTAGCTGCCGTTCGCGTCGTAGTCGATCGAGATCGCGCCCGCGAAGTTAGTGTTCGAGACGCCGGTGTTGATCGGGGTGGCGTAGCCCCCCGAGCCGCTGGCGAACATCACCATCCAGTACCCGGCGCCGGAGGTTGCGCTCGAGGAATACACCAGATCGAGCCGGCCGTCGCCGTTGACATCCATCGTGTGCGGGATGGCGGGCACGACGCCCCCCGAGCCACTCTCGGCGGCGAGGCCCGGGGTGCCGTTCTGGTAGGTGAAGGTGGTCGGCGCGAAGCAGTCCGTGCCGGTCGAGCCCGCGCACTCGGTGATCGAGGCGATGCGGCTGCGCCCGGCGCTGCTGAGGCCGCCCTCATAGGCGAGGGTGTAGCGGCGCTGCAGGACCGTGTTGTAGGTCACGTCCACCCGCGTCATGCGCTTCACGTCCTTGATCACCGAGCCCCCGGCGTAGCCCGACTCGACCTCGCCCACGGGCTGGGTCTCGTACACGAACGCGATGCCGTAGGCGGCGGCGAGCCCGGCGCCGGGGTTGGCGGTGTAATCGACGCGCGCGATCTGGTAGCTGCCGTTCGTCGCATCCTCGTTGTAGGTGAACGCGATGCGATTGCCCGCGCGGTCGCGGATCGTCGCGAGCGCCCAGGTGCGGATCGTCGGCTGGCCCTGCGCTTCGATTTGCGAGTCGGCACTCGTGCCGTAGTCGTACAGGAGACCGTCCTGCTGCTCGACGGTGAAGGAGGCCGGCCCGTTGCCGGCCGTGCCCGAGGAGACGATGCGCGCGAAGGACTCGATCTCGGTGCGGTACTCGGCGCCGGGCTGGCCATAGGCGCCCGCCACGAGCTTCAGCTGGTTGCCGTTGAGGCAAAAGCGGTCGGAGCTGCTGTTGAGCACGTTCGCGGCCACCCCGTCCTGTGCCCAGGTCTTGTCGCAACGATGGATCGCGCTGAGGCCCGCCACGCTCCAGCCGGCGCCGAGCAACAGGTCGCCGTGGCCGCGGCTGCCGTAGGTGAGCGCAAGCTGCGGGGTGAGGCCGTGGGTGCCGGGCGGGGCGAAGATCGGGATCGTGTAGCGCGCCTCGCCGCTTGCCGAGATGTCGGCCGAGCCGGCGGTGCGGCCGACCGCTGCTTGGGCGGCCGGTGGTGCAAGGGTGAGCAGGAGGCCCGCGAGACCAAGTCCTGCGAGGCCGAGGACGGATGGGCGCAGGGCCCGGGTGGTGCTTCTGGCCATGTTCTCCCCCAGGACAATCGCCCGCTCGAGCGGGCGTTCTCGTTGTTCAGTACTGAGACAGATCGAGCGTGAGCGAGCTGCCCGACGCGAGCCCCGCGGGCGGCATGGGCAGCGGCGAGGCGCGGTGCATGGCGAGGGCGAGTCGCGTCCGGCGTGCCTCGCTGCCCTGGCAGGCGCTGAGATCCACGTCGAGCACTTCTCCCCGCTCGTTCTGGATCACTTGCACGGGGCAAGGGCTGCGCTCGGGCAATGCCGCCGCCGCCATCTCCAGCACCCGCGAGAGCCGCCCGCGGATTTGACCGATGTACACGCCTTGCAGGCGTTCGAGCTCGGCGGACTCGGCGGCCGACTCCGACTCGCGAGCGGCCTCGAAGGCGTCCGATACGACGGTCTCGTTCGCCGGAGGCGGCAGGGTGGGGAGCGCTATCGCGAGTGTGGGCGCCGGCAGGTCCGGCAGGAGCGAGGCCGGAATCCCGGCATCGATGGGATCAGAAAGCGCCAGCTGAACGCTGGCGACCAGCGGCAGCGCGGCGGCGGGCGCCTCGCTGACCGGGCGGACGAGCGTCAGCGGTGCGAGCAGCGCGAGGAGGATCGCGCCGTGCAGCGAGAACACGGCGAATGCCACGCAGGCGCGCGGCGCCACTCGGCGCCCGCTACCCGCATCGTGCCCAACGATCTGACGCAGTCGCCCGATAACCATGCGCTGCCCCCAACCAATCGAGTTGTTCTTTAAGCAAGCACGCCGAATCACTTATAGAGTGATCGGGGGGGGGGGGCTGTCAAGTCGCGAATCGGTGCGCCGGCCCGCGTGCAGTCAATCACCAGGTCGGCAAATAGCCTGGCGGCCCCTCAGCGCCACTCCGGCGCCGCGAGCTCTAACTCCTTGACCGGCCCGTACTTCGCGACGACATCGCGGATCTTCGCCGCATCGCCGATCACCACGATCGCGAGATCGCCGACCGGCGGAAAGGCCTCGCCGATCACGCGCTTCGCGGCTGCGGGCGTCACCGCCTCGACCCCCGCACCATAGCCGTCGATGTAGCTGCGATCGAGGCCGTACAGTTCGAGTTCGGCGAGCGCCGCGGCCCAGTTGGCGCCGGTTTCGAGCTGCAGCGGGAACTGGCCGAGCACGTAGGCGCGTGCGGAGCCGAGCATGTCGTCGGCGACGCCCTTCTGGTGCAGGCCCGCCAGCGTCTCGAGTGCGAGGTCGATGGCCTGGCCGGTGCTGTCGGTCTTCGTGAAGGAGCGGATGGCGAACTCGCCCGGCACGCTGCCGCGCACGAAGCCCGAGGTCGCGCCGTAGGTTAGCCCCGACTTGATGCGCAGTTCGGTGTTGAGGATGGAGGTGAAGCGCCCGCCATAGAGCGTGTTCACGACATCGAGCGGCGCGCGGTCCGCGAACTTGCGCGCGACGCCGGTATTGGCGAGCCAGAAGTGCGTCTGCGCGGCACCCGGCTGGTCGACGAGCAGCACCCGGCGGCCGGTCACGCGCGGCGCCGGCGTGAGTGCCGGCAGCGGCGCGGCGGCGCGCCGCCAGCCGGCAAAGGCGCGCGTCACCGCGTCGGTGAGCGCGCGCGCATCGACATCGCCCGTGAAAACCAGCGTCAGCCGGTCGGCGCCGAAATTGTCGCGGTAGTAGGCAAGCACGTCATCACGCGTGACAGTGGCGAGCGAGCGTTCGCTGCCGCTTGCGGGGCTCCCGTAGGGGTGATCGCCAAACAGGAAGCGGCGTCCGTACACGCGGATCAGCGCCGACGGATCGGAGTCCTTCGCGGCCTTCAGTTCTTCGATGCGCCGCGCGCGCAGGCTGTCGAACTCGCCCGCCGCGAAGCGCGGCCGCAGCAGCGCATCCGCGAGCAGCTCGACCATCAAGCCCTGGTCGCGGGCGAGGAACTGGCCCGACACCATGATCGCCTCGGTGCCCGCAGCCGCGGAGAAGCTGCCGCCCGCGCCTTCCACGGTGTCCGCAAACGCAAAGGCATCACGCGCACCCGCACCCTTCTCGAGCAGCCCGGCCGTGATCGACGCGATGCCGGGCTTCGTGGCCGGATCGGTCACGCTGCCGCCGCGCACGATCGCGGTGAACGCGATCAGCGGCACGTCCTTGCGCGGCATGACGACGAGCACCGTGCCGTTCGGCAACACGCTGCGCGTGAAGGGCGGCACCGTGACCCCGGAAGCCGGCGCCAGGGAAGCGGCGAGCGCGAGCGGCGCCGCGAGCGCAAATCCGGCCATTACCGCTACCGTCGACAGCGCTGCGCGCGCAGCCAGTTTCGCGTGGCGCATGTTCAACCCTCCCCGCGCGGCGGCAACAGCACGCCGACGGTCCGGTGGCGCGCATCGAGCAGGTCCTTCGCAGCCGCGCGGATGTCTTCGCGCGTGACGCGCCCGATCTCGCCCGGCAGGTCGAAGAGCTTGCGGTAGTCGCCGTGCATCACTTCGTATTCGCCGAGGAGGTGCGCCTTGCCGTTGATCGTGGCGAGCTGGCTGAAATACGCCACATTCGTCAGGTTGCGCGCCCGCGCCAGCTCGGCGTCGGTCACACCGTCCTTGATGAGCTTCGCGAACTCGGCGTCGATCGCCTTCTCGACCACGGCCGGGTCGCCGCCTTCCGGCAGGGTCACGAACACCCAGAAAAGCCCCGGGTCGAAGCCTTCCTGCAGGTAGACGTCGACGCTCACCGCGATCTTCTGCTCCTCGACGAGCGCGCGGTGCAGCCGCGACGCATCGCCCTGCGCGAGGATCGTCGAGAGGAGCCCCAAAGTGACATTGCGCGGGTCGTCCGCCTTCGGCGCCTTGTAGGCGAGCTGCAGCAGCGGCGTCTGCGCGCGGCGCTCGACGGTCACGCGCTTCTCGCCCGGCTGCACCGGCTCGACCGTGCGCACCGCGGGCGGCAGCGCCTGCCGCGGGATCGGTCCGAGGTACTTGCGCGCGAGCGCGAACACCTGCTCCGGATCGACGTCGCCGGCGACCACGAAGGTGCAGTTGTTCGGCGCGTAGTAGGTCTTGAAGAAGCCGCGCAGGTCGGCGAGCGTCCAGCCCTCGATGTCGGAGGGCCAGCCGATGGTCGGGAAGTGGTAGGGGTGGGCCGCGAACGCCGTGCTCTGCACCTGTTCGGCGAGGAAGCCCGTGTTGTCGTCCTCGACGCGAAGCCGCCGCTCTGAATACACGACGCCGCGTTCACTTTCGACCACCTTCGGGTCGAAGGCGAGATGGCCGAGGCGGTCGCCTTCGAGATCGAACACGAGATCGAGCGCAGTGTTCGGGAACCAGTCCATGTAGGTCGTCAGGTCATCCGACGTGGTCGCGTTGTTCGAGCCGCCGCGCGCTTCCATTTCACGGTCGAACTCACCGGGCGGGCGCCGCTCGGTGCCGTTGAACATCATGTGCTCGAAGAAATGCGCGAGACCCGTGATGCCGGGCGCCTCGTTGCGGCTGCCGACGCGCACGAAGTTGTACAGCGCGACATTCGGGATGTCGCGGTCCGGCCAGACGATGATGCGCAGGCCGTTGTCGAGCGTCAGCGCGCGAATCTCCGGTGGTGTCGCTGTTGTCGCGGGCGCCGCCGTTGCCGCCGGTGTCGCGGCCTCGGCCAAGGCGAGGGAAAAGAAAGTCAGTGCGGCGAGTACGCCGCCGGCGAGTCTCGATGGCATGGCGGCATTGTAGCCGCCGCCCCGGGGGATTCGGTAAGGTGGACACCCAGGCAGGGGGAGGCCGTGTCCGCCGAGCTCGACAGCTGGTTTATCCGCGAAGTCCTCGTCCACGAGCAGGCGCTCGAGCGCTACCTGCGGCGTTACCGTCCGCACCGCGACGATGTGCACGACCTGCGCCAGGACGTGTACGTGCGCGTCTACGAAGCCGCCGGCAAGGGGCTGCCCAACGCGCCCAAATCCTTCCTCTTCGCCACCGCGCGCAACCTGATGACCGATCGGCTGCGTCGCTCGAAAGTCGTTTCGATCTTCACGATGGGTGATTTCGACGGCCAGAACGTCTTGGTAGAGGACGTCTCGCCCGAACGCGAGCTGAGCGGCCGCCAGGCGCTGGCGCGCCTCGCCGAAGCGCTCGACCGGCTGCCCGACCGCTGCCGGGAAGCGGTTTGGCTGCGCCGGGTCGAGGACCTGCCGCAGAAGGCGGTCGCGCAGCGGATGGGCGTCAGCGAGAAGACGGTCGAGAAGCACCTCGCGAAGGGGATGCGGCTGATGGCGGCCTGGTACTACGGCGGAGACGCCGGATCAGGCGAGACCCGTCGCGCAGCTGGCGAAGACGATGACAGATCGGGACAGCAGACAGATAGAGCATGAAGCAGCGGCCTGGCTTGCCCGGCGGGATGGCGGGACGTGGGATCGCGATGAGGCGGCGCGCTTCGACGCGTGGATCGCCGCCTCCATTGCGCACCGCGTCGCCTTCGTGCGCCTCGAGGCGGCCTGGGCCGCCAGCGGGCGCCTGAAGGCACTCGGCGCGGGCGTGCGCGCCGGCACGGTGCCGCCGCGCGGCGAATGGCGCGGCGAGCAGCGCGGCAAGGGACACGGCGCCCCCGCCGCCAGGGCAGCGCCGTCCGCCCGGCCCCATCGGCGCATGGCGTTGGCGGGCGGCGCCGTTGCTGCCCTCCTCGTGCTGGCGGGCGGCCTCGGATGGGGATGGCGCGAATTCGTCGCAACCGAAGCCACTTCATATGCAACCGCAGCCGGCGAGATGCGCACGGTCCCGCTCGCCGACGGCAGCGCCGTCACGCTGAGCAGCGGCAGCGCGATCGAGGTCCGCCTCTCCCGCCGCGAGCGCCACATCGACCTGCGGCGCGGCGAAGCCTTTTTCGCCGTGGCCCATGACGGCACCCGCCCGTTTGCCGTTTCGGTCGGCGCTCGCCGGGCGGTGGCGGTCGGCACCCGCTTCGCCGTGCGCCGCGACCCGGAAGAAATGCGCGTCATCGTGACCGAGGGCCTGGTGCGCCTCGAGGCGCAGGCTGTTCCCGATGGCTCGCCGGCGCCGAGCGCGCTGCTGCCCGCCGGCAGCGTCGCCACCGCCCGCGCCAGCAGCGTGCTCGTGCGCACCGGATCGGTCGGCGATGCCGAGCGCCTGCTCACCTGGCGCAGCGGCTACCTGGTCTTCCACGACACCTCGCTCGAGAATGCCGTAGCCGAGTTCAATCGCTACGGCGCGCAGCGACTGGTCATCGGCGATGCCGCCGTGGGGCTCATCCGGATCGGCGGCAATTTCCGCTGGGCGAATTCGGAGGCGTTCGTGCGCCTGCTCGAGGACGGCTTTGGCATTCGCGCCGAGCGGCACGCGGACCGGATCGTGCTTCACAGCCGCAAGGATTCGTGAGCGGGGGATTGCCCTCGCTCGTTCGTCTAGTTTTTAAAAGGGCGGCGCCGTGCGCCCGCCAGGGGAGATGCCGGAAATGTCGAGGATGATTGCCCGCAAGCTGCCGTGCCTTGCCTTTGCCGCCGCCTTGGCCGTGAGCGCCGAAGCCGCACCCATGAACATCGATGTGCCCGCCGGCGACCTGGTCGCCGCGCTTGACACTCTTGCGCAACAGACGGGCGTGCAGTTCGTCTACCGATCGGACCAGTTGAAGGGCGTGCGCACGGCGGGCGTGCAGGCCGCGCCATCCGCGGACGCGGCGCTCGATCACTTGCTCCTCGGCAGCGGCTTCGGGCCGCATCGCGAATCGACCGGCGCCATCGTCATCGTCCGCAACGACGCGCCGCGGCGCGCGCCCGCGCCGGCGCCGCAGCAGGAAGGCGGCGGACCCGCGCCACAGGCGGATGCCGCCCCGTCCGAGCTGGAAGTCGTGCAGGTCACGGGTTCGCGCATCGCGAGAACGGCGATCGAGGGACCTTCGCCGATCACCGTGATCACGGCGGATGACATCCAGGCGGGCGGCTTCACCGCCGTGCCGGAACTGCTGCGCTCGATCACGCAGAATGGCGGCGAGACCCAGAGCCAGCAGTCTTCGAGCGGCGCCGATTTCTCGCCGGGCGCGCAGCAGGTCGACCTGCGCGGCCTCGGGCCGAACCACACGCTGGTACTCGTCAACGGCCGGCGCATCGCCGACTTCCCGATGCCCTTCAAGGGGCGCAGCAACTTCACCGACGTCTCGAACATCCCGCTCGGCATGGTCGAGCGCGTCGAGGTGCTGACCGGCAGCGCCTCCGCGATCTACGGCTCCGACGCCATCGCGGGCGTCGTCAATTTCATCCTGAAGCAGAAACCCGACGGCACGTCGGTCAACTTCCGCTACGGCGATGCGACGCGCGGCGACAACGCCTCGTACAAGCTCGACTTCTCCTCGGGCTTCGAGCGCGGCGCGTTCACTGCCGTGTTCGGCGCGGAGGCGCTCGACCAGCGCCCGCTGTGGGCGTTCGACCGCAGCATCCAGGACTCGACGCTCGACGGGCCGACCGCTCGCTCGCGCATCGCGCGTCGCGCCTTCCTGCGCACCAACTGGTATGACGAATACCTCGATCCGGGGCAGGCGACCTGCAACGCCCTCTCGTCCCTCAACGGCGGCAGCACGATTTATGCGGATCGCCCGGGCTGGGGCGTCGACGGCGACGACGGCTTCTACTGCGGCAGCACCGAGTCGATCGGCTACGGCACGATCATCAGCGAGCGCAAGGGCGTGAATGCCTACGGGTCGCTCAAGTACGATCTCGCGAACGGCCATCGCTGGTTCGCCGACATCCAGGCCGGCTACCACAAGCTCGCGCTCTATCGCGATGTCACGCAGTGGAGCTACATGGCGCCCGACGGCAACGAGGAAGGTTACTTCTTCAACCAGGCGACCGACGAAGTCGAATACTGGCAGCGGCAGTTCTCGCCGGAGGAAATGGGCGGGTTCGGCCGCGGCATGATCCGCAACAACCAGACCACCTTCAGTGTCACGACCGGTTTCTCGGGCAATCTCTCCGCGGCGTGGACCTATGAGATCGCCCTCAGCCATTCGCAGTACCAGTCGACGATCCGCTGGCCGCAGATCGTGGCCTCGGCGGCCAACCAGTTGTTCCTCGGCCCGCAGCTCGGCGTCGACGAAGACGGCTTCCCGATCTTCAACGCCGACCCGTCGCGCCTCTACACGCCACTGACCCGCAACGAGTACGACTCGATCGGCACCAACACCACCTATCATCCGGAATCGCGCACCGACACGCTCGCGCTGACGCTCGGCAACGCGGCGCTGTTCAACCTGCCGGCGGGCCCGGTCGGATTCGCGGGCGTCATCGAGGCGGGCAACCAGGCCTATGAGCTGAATCCCGACCCGCTCGCGACCCAGTACTACTACTACAGCTGGAAGGATTCGGACGGCCACGGCAGCCGCAACCGCTGGGCCGCCGCCGGCGAGTTGCGCGCGCCGCTGCTCGAGACGGTGAATCTCAGCGTGGCCGGCCGCTACGACCAGTACCACTACGCCGGCAACGAGGTGGGCAAGTTCACTTACAACGCGGGCCTCGAATGGCGCCCGTTGAAGTCGCTCCTGCTGCGCGGCTCCTACGGCACGGCCTTCCGCGCCGCCGACCTGCACTACGTGTTCGCGGGCCCCGGCAACGACGAGACCTCGGGCCTCGACTACTACACCTGCCTTTCCGACGACCCCGGTGCGACCGACTGCTCGGACTACGACGAGAACCTGATCCGTTCGCGGGAGGGCAACCGCAAGCTCGACCCCGAAACGAGCACGTCGTGGACGGCGGGCCTCGTCTGGTCGCCCACCTCAAGCATCGACGTGACGGTCGACTACTTCGACATCCGCATGCGAGACCAGGTGCAGGACATGAGCGTCGACGCGATCCTGCGCGACGAGGCGAGCTGCCGCCTCGGCGACCTGGACCCCTCTTCGCCCACCTGCGTCGATGCGCTCGCCCGCATCACGCGCATCAACGGCGACCTCTACGGCATCTTCGTCAACCCGGTGAACGTGGCTCGCGAGACGACCAACGGACTCGACGTGAGCGCGCAGTACAGGTTCGAAACGCCCATCGGCGACTTCCGGCTGTCGGCGAACCACACCTGGGTGCGCGAGCACGAGTTCCAGCAGTTCCACGGCGACCCGGTCGAGGACGAGTTCGCGGTGAACAGCGGCTTCGACATCCCGCGCACCAAATCGGGCGCAACGCTCAGCTGGCGGTATGGGGACCTCTCCGCGAGCCTGCACGCCGAACGCCTAGGCAAGCTGCCGAACTCGGACTCCTACGACCAGGTCTATGACCCCGAGGACGGCGGCAGCCCGTGGATCGAGGCCACCTGGCGCTACAACGCGTCAGCCGGCTACACGATAGGCGACACGATGCAGGTCGGACTCACCATCGACAACCTCACTGACGAGATGCCGCCGAAAGACCCGACCTACACCGCCTACCCGTACTACGACGTTTCGTGGTTCGACTCCGTCGGACGGAGCTACTTCCTGACGTTCACCTACAAGTTCGGCGGCCGGCCCCTGCAGTAGCGATGGCTGCGGAATAAAAAGGCCGCGGGAGCCAGGCTCCCGCGGCCGAGGTCAGCGAACACCGGGGAAGTTGTTCGCGGATGAGAAAGGGTCGGTCAGTCGTGCGCGCCCGTGTAGCACTGACCGCCCGAGGGCGCGTACGCCTTGGCGACGCAACGCGCGCGCGCGAGGCGCGCATCGACGCGCCGCTGCACGAAGGCGCTTCCGCTGGCAGCGAGGAGCAGTGCGACCGGCCAATGGCGGACGCAATCGCTCGGGCGCAGGGCCGGCATCAGCAAGGTGAGGGTGCGGGTGCTCATTGACACCCGAGGAAGGAGCAAGGCTCGTGCCAGACGGCGCGGCCTTTGCAATCAGTGACTTGGCAAGCCCGCTAGGCTGCCTTGCGCATCGCGGGTGACAAGGCGCGTCACTTTCCGACCGGCAGGACGACGACGCAGGCCTGGCCCTTGGCGCGCAGCGACGCACAGACCTTGCGCGCGGCTGCTTCGCTCGCCGTGGCGGCGCGCAGGCGATAGAGGCTGCCCGCGCCACTGCGAACCGCCGTCACGGAATGGACGAGGCCCGCCAGCTCGCCGCCGTGCGCGCGCGCGAGGCGCTGCCACTCTGCGTTCGCCTTGGCCTCGGTGCTGAAAGCGCCCAGTTGTATGCCATGCGCGATGCCGGGCCCGGGGGTTGCGGGACGGGTCGCGGCAACCCTTGATGGAACGGGGGCCGTCGGCGCCGTGGCCGGTGGCACGACCGTGGCGGGCGAAGTCGCTGAAGCGGGCGCCGCGGCAGGCACCTCCGCAACGCCCGATGCTGCGGCCGCAACAGGCGCAGTGGTCGCTGCCGGCGTCGCTCCGCCAGGCAGCGAACTTGCGAGCGCAAAATTCTCGACGCGGATGCGCGCCTCCCCCGCCCACTTGCCCTCGGGATGCTGGCGCAGGTAGGCCTGATAGGCCTCGAGCGTGTCCGTGGTGGCGGCGCGTTGCCAATCGCGTTCTTCGCCGAGTTGCTTGACGCGCTCCTCGGCTTGCGCCGCCAGCGGACTGTCACCGTGCTTCGCGATGAAATCGCCGTAGGCCTCGATCGTGTCCGCCGTCTGTGCCGACTGCCAGTCCCGCCGTTCGCGGCTGCAGCCCGCGAGAACCGCGAGGCAGGTCACGATTATCGTCATCCGCACGAATAAAGGCATGGGCGGCTGCGCTCCGTCGATCGGGTCCCGCTGATATTCTAGCGCGAGGAGGACACCCCCATGGCAGATCTGCCCAAGCGGCGCCTGCTCGACCAGTTCGGCGCATCGCCCACCTTCATCGCCGAAGGCTGTCGCATGCAGGGCGATCTCGAGACGCGCGGCGCGCTCGTGCTGTCCGGCACGCTCGAGGGTGACGGCCGCGTCGGCGGCGCGCTGTCGATCTCGGTGGGCGCGCGCTGGCGCGGCAATGTCAGCGCGAAGGCCGGCGTGATCGCCGGCGAAGTGATCGGCAATGTCACGATCGAGGACAAGCTAGAGGTCGGCGCGACAGCGGTGATCCGCGGCAGCATCGCGGCGAAGACGCTCGCCATTGCGAACGGCGCCGTGATCGAGGGCGACATCGTCGTCACCGGTACGCAACCGGTGGTCAAGTTCGAGGAAAAGCGCAGCGCCTGACTTCGGCCGCAGCCCGCCTCCTCCTCAGTTGCAGGATGCGAGGCCGTTGATCCAGGCCGTGATCAGCTGCACGCCGGCGTCATCGACGAGATTGGACGCGAGCGGCGGCATCGTGACCCCGGTGCCGCGCTGATCGATGCGTTCGAGCAGCACCGAACTGCCGGGCGCACCGGGCGCCACGATGCGCGCGCCCGGCAAGCCGAGATCGCCCGACTGCGGCACGGCGTTGCAGGTATTGGTCGCCGCGAGGGGCGTCGCATACCGCAGGTCCATGTTGCTCGGCGTCGGCCCGGTCGGGCGATGGCAGAAGGCGCAGTTGGTGTGCAGCCATGCGCGAGCGCGCTCGGTCACCGTGCCGCTCGAGCCGAAGGGATCGGGAATCACCGGCTCGGTCGACGGGTTGCCGATGGGCGGCGACAGGGTGTTGATCGCGCTCAAGGTCACGAGCTGGTTCGCGGTCCGGCCCGTCGCGGGATAGAGGAGATTGCCATTGAGCTGCCCCGTCTCGAGGCCGAGGCTGCGACCCGCGGCCTGGGTGTGGCACGCGAGGCACTGCCCTTCGCTCGGGTAGATCCAGTCCTGGCCGTTGATCGTGACGGTCTTGCCGCCAACGACGCGCGTCGCTTCGGTGCCGCCCGCATTCCACTCGTAGGTGTACCCGGCCCAGTTGCCGTTCGTGTGGCGCATGAACAGGCGCGTCTCGACGAGGCGCGTGCCGAGATGGAAATCCTTGCGCAGCACAGTGCCGTTAGGAAGGTTCCAGTCCTTGTCCGCAGCGCTCGTGTCGATGTTCTGGCCGTTCGGAAGCGCGAGCCAGCGCGTCTTCAGCGCATTGTCAGACCAGAAGCCGGCATTCGGCGCGTAGGGAATGAGACCGGTTGCCGGCTGCGCGGGATTGCCGCTCGCGCCGCAGCCCGTCGCGGAGAATTGCGTCGCGACGCTGCCGCCGCTGCCCGCGCCCTGCACAAGCTGGAAAAGCCGGCCGCCATTGATGTCGACGACATAGAGTTCGCCGTCCACGGCTTCGCCGAAGGAGACGATCCCGAGGCCGCCCGACGACAGTCCCTGCGCCGAAGTGACCACGACCGTCGGCGACGAAGTGGCCGGGATATTCCAGATCAGGCCGCTGCCATAGTCGCCGAACACATAACGGCCGATGAGCGAGGGAACGGCCGTACCGCGATAGACATAGCCGCCCGTGACCGAGAAGCCGACGTTCGGGTTGTCGTACTCGGCGATCGGCGCCAGGAATGGTCCCGCAACGCCGGTGCACGAGTTCGCGGTGGTCAGCGTCCCCTCGCGGCAGCGCCAGCCGTAGTTGCCGCCAGACACGACCCGATCGATTTCCTCCCGCGCACCCTGGCCGACATCGCCGACCCACAGGTCGCCCGTGCCGCGATCGAAACTCCAGCGCCACGGATTGCGCAGGCCGAGGGCATAGATCTCCTGGCAACCATCGACATCGGCCGTGGTTCCCGCCTGGCAGGAACCGCCCGTCTGCGCAAAAGGATTGGTCGACGGGATCGCATAGCTCGTGGCCGCCGGACCACCGACATCGATGCGCAGCATCTTGCCGAGCACCGTGCGCAGGTTCTGGCTGTTGCCGATCGAGCCATGCTGGTCATTGGCGCCGCCGCCATCGCCGAAGCCGATGTAGAGGTAGCCATCCGGCCCGAAGGCGATGTTGCCGCCGTTGTGGTTGCTCTCGGGTTGCACCACCGTCAGCAGGACCTGTTCACTGCTGGCGTTGAGCGTGGTGTTGTCGCCTGCCAGCTGGAACGAGGAAATGCGCGAGGTGAGCGACCCCGGAACTGTCGTGGTGTACGAAAGGAATACGCGCCGGTCGGTCGGGAAGTTCGGGTGGAAGGCCATGCCGAGCAGCCCGCGCTCTCCCCCGGAGTCGACCCGCCCGCTGATGTCGACAAAGTTTGTCGCGGTCGTGACCGTGGGAACGTTGTCGAACATCCGCACGACGCCGTTCTGCTGCACTACATACCAACGCGCCCCATTGCCCGGAGCCTGCATCATCGCAACGGGCGCGCTGAAGGCCAGGCTTGGAAATACGCGCGTCACGGCAAGCGTCGCGGCTGGCTCGGCGCCGGCGACGCAGGAAGTATTGCTCGGCCGCGAATCGAGGCCGGACACGGGCGCAGCCGGCGTCGTCACGGCCGCCTGCCCCGACTGCGCCGACTCATTGGGCGGCGTGGCGCGATCGACCGCACTGACGCGGTAGGTGTAGGCGGTGCTCGCGACGACCGTGTTGTCGGTGTAGCTGTTGGTGGTGGGCGAAGCGAGCGGCGTCGTGCCGCCGTTGCGATAGACGCGATAGCCCGCGAGCCCCGCGCCGCCCGTGTCGGTCGAGGCCGCCCAGGTGAGTTGCACCTGGGTCGGCGTGGGAGCGGTCGCCTGCAGGTTCACCGGCACCGAGGGCGGGGTCGTGTCGCCGGCCGGTGGATTCGGCGTGTTGTCGGGTGAACTGCTGGTCCCGCAACCCGCGAGGACAGCCCACATCACGGCCGATGGGAAAAACCGCAATCCCTGCTGCTTCGTGCGAATCATCCTTCACCCCCGGATATACTGCCCGGAGCGATCCCGAAGGCAGACCTGTATCGCCCAATGCTTGCACACCTGCCCCGCGAGAGAAACAGGCTCGGCTGTATGAAAACACCGACAGGCACGTGTCGGACAGCGCGTGTGCCAGTCTGCCTGCCGGTGACTCCCTTCTCATGAAGGCCGCCCGGCTCGTCCATCTCGTCGCCCACCGCGGCAACGCGGCGGAATGCCCCGAGAATACGCTGCCGGCGCTGCAATCCGCACTCGACCTCGGTGCGCGCTTCCTGGAGATCGACGTCCACCTCTCGTCCGACGGCGTGCCCGTCGTGATCCACGACGCCGAGCTTGCCCGCACGACCGGCACGAATGGCAGCGTGTTCGACCGGCCGGTGGCGGAACTCGTGAACATCGAGGCGGCCGAGCGGCAGCGTTTCGGTGCGCAGTACGCCGGCACCTGCATCCCGACACTGGCCGATGCCGCCGCGCTGCTCGAGGAACGGCCGGAGATCACGCTGTTCGTCGAGGTGAAGCGCGCAAGCCTCGCCCGTTTCGGGCACGACCAGGTCGTGCCGCAGGTACTCGAGGCCGTACGCCCCTGGCGTTCGCAGGTCGTCATCATCTCCTTCGACCTGCCCGCGATCTTCCGGGCCCGGCAGATCGGCGGCTTCCGGATCGGCTGGGTGCTTCCGCAGTACGACAGCCACACCCGCCTCAAGTGCGAGGCCCTGCAACCCGAGTTCCTGTTCTGCGACCAGGAGAAGATCGGCCTCGCCGAGCCGCTGTGGCGCGGCACCTGGCGCTGGGTGATCTACGAGGTGACCGCGATCGAGCAGGCGCTGTCGCTCGCCGCGCGGGGCGCCGACTTCCTCGAGACGATGGCCGTGCGCGAGCTGGGCGTGGCGATGCGTTCACGTACCGGCACCGGTGACTAGCGGCATGACGCCGGCCTTCGACCTCGTCATCGTCGGCGGCGGCATCCACGGCGCCGGCGTCGCACAGCGGTCCGCCGCCGCCGGATTTCGCGTGCTGCTGCTCGAGAAGACGGCGACCGCGGCGGGCACCTCGAGCCGCTCTAGCAAGCTGATCCACGGCGGCCTGCGCTATCTCGAAACGGGACAACTGCGGCTCGTGCGCGAGAGCCTGCACGAGCGGGCCGCCCTGCTGCGCCTCGCCCCGGAGCTCGTGGCATTGCGCCGGTTCCATGTGCCCCTCTACCGCGAGACCCGCCGGCGGCCCTGGGTCCTGGCGGCCGGCCTCGCGCTGTACGCCGGCCTCGCCGGCTTCGCGCGCGGCGCCGGCTTCGGCCTCGTGCCAGCGCGCGCCTGGGAATCCCTCGACGGCCTTGCGACCCAGGGTCTCGAGCGCGTCTTCTGGTACCACGATGCACAGACGGACGACGCGGCGCTCACGCGCGCCGTCCTCGCGAGCGCGCAGCGGCTCGGCGCCGAGGCAATCATTCCGGCGGCTTTCGTCGGCGCGGAGCTGCGCGAGGCGCAGGTCGTCGTTCGCTACGCGGCCGGCGGCAGCCTGCACGAATGCCTCGCGAAGGTGCTGGTGAACGCGGCGGGACCGTGGGCGGCGCAAGTTGCTCGCGAGGTATCGCCTGCCATTGCCGTGCCGGATATCGAACTCGTGCAGGGCACGCACCTGGTGCTGCCCGCGCGGCCGCCGTCACAAGGCTGCTACTACGTCGAAAGCCCGCGCGACGGCCGCGCCATCTTCGTGATGCCCTGGCGCGGCGAGCTGATGATCGGCACCACCGAACTGCGCTATCGCGCCGATCCCGACGAGGTCGCCGCGACGGCCGGCGAGACCCATTACCTGCTCGGCGTGCTGCGGCGCTACTTTCCAGGCGTGGCGGTGGCGGGCACCGGGCCCGCGCGCGCGTTCGCCGGGCTGCGTGTCCTGCCCGGCGGGACGGGCCATGCCTTCCATCGCTCGCGCGAGACGCACTTCGCGCTCGATCGTGAAGCCGCGCCGCGGGTCGTCTCAATCTACGGAGGCAAGCTCACGACCTTCCGTGCGACGGCCGCGCAGGCGCTGCGCAGGGTCGCCGGCGCCCTGCCACCGGCACGCGCCGTCGCCGACGTCGACGCGTTGCCGCTGACGCCGGCCTGAACCGCATGCAGCCCGCCCGCACCTGGCTCGCGCTCGATCAGGGCGGACAGTCGAGCCGCGCGATCCTCTACGACGATGCGGGCCACGAGCTTGCGCAGGCGCACGTGCCGATCGCGACCTTCCGTTCGGGAGACGATCGCGTCGAGCACGACGCCGAGGAAGTCCTCGCCTCGGTGCGCGATGCGGCCACTGCCGCACTGGCCGCCCGGAGCGATGCGCCCTGGCCGGGCGCCGCCGGTCTTGCGACCCAGCGCTCGAGCATCGTCTGCTGGCAGCGCTCGACGGGACGGGCGCTCTCACCGGTCCTGTCGTGGCAGGACCGGCGCGCTGCGGCGGCGCTGTTGCCCCTGCGCGGTGCAGAGGCCCGGGTGCGCCGCCTCTCGGGCCTGCCCCTGTCAGCCCACTATGGGGCAACGAAGATCCGCTGGTGCGTCGAGAACCTGCCGGCCGTGCGCGACGCCGCTCGGCACGGCGACCTTGCCGCTGGCCCGCTCGCCACGTTCATCGCGAGCCGCCTCCTCGGCCGGGCCACCGCGGTCGACCCCGCCAATGCTTCGCGCACGCAGCTGTGGGATGCGGAACGTGGCGACTGGTCACCCGAACTGCTTGTCCTCTTCGGGGTCGAGCGCGAGTGGTTGCCGGCTGCGGGCACCACCGTCTCCACCACCACGATGAGCGGACAACCGCTGGCCGGCACGCCGCTCGCGGTCGTGACGGGCGATCAGTCGGCGGTGCCCTTTGCCTGGGGCCCACCGCGCAATGACACGCTGTTCCTCAATCTCGGCACCGGCGCTTTCCTGCAGCGTCCGACGGGAACGCAGCGCCCCGAGCCGGGTGCGCTGCTCGGCAGCGTGCTGTACGGCGACGCCGCACGTACCCTGTACTCGCTCGAGGGCACCGTGAACGGCGCAGCGAGCGCCCTCGAATGGTTCGCGACGCAGGAAGGGATCGAGCTCGAGGACGCCTGGCGCCGCTGGGAAGCGACGACAGCGGCCAGCCGCGCAGCGCCTGCGCTGCTCTTCCTGAACGGGATCTCGGGGCTCGGCTCTCCGTACTGGCGCGGCGATTTCGGGAGCCGCTTCCTCGGCGAGGGCACGGATGCGAGTGCGGGTGACACCGGCGCGCGCTTCGCTGCGCTCGTCGCGAGCATTGCGTATCTCGTGCGCGTGAACTTCGATGAGCTGCTGCGCGCGGGCCCGATTGCGCGCGTGATCGTGACCGGCGGGCTGGCGCGCTCCGACGGCCTCGTGCAGTTGATAGCCGACCTCTGCGGCGTGCGTCTCCTGCGACCCTCCCGGTCCGAGGCCACCTCGCTCGGCATCCTCGGCCTGCTGTTGCAGGACCGCGGCCTCGCCTGCATGCCGGGCGAAATGCAGGCTTTCGATCCCGACACCGCCCAGCGCGCGCAAGCAGGTTTCGGGCGCTGGCGCGACGCCATGCACGAGGCCGTTAAGAAGTGTTCATCCGCGTGAACGGCCGGCGCACGCGGCGCTCTAATCCCGCATGAACAAGATCACGACCGCCCTGGCCGCCGCTGCGCTCGCGGCCATGGCGACAGCGAGCGCAGCAGGGAACGCCGGCACGACAGCCCAACCGCCGTCCGGCCGCGCGGAAATCAACTTCGTGAACTACGGCGGGATTCGCGACTGGCGGGCGGACCGCGACGATGCGCTGCTGATACGGGCCGAGAACGGCAAGTATTACCGCGCCACGTTCTTCGGCCCCTGCATCGGCCTCGACTTCGCGACGCGGGTCGGCTTCGTCAGCGATGCCATGGGATCGCTCGACAAGTTCGGCTCGATCCTGGTCGATGGCCACGAATGCTACTTCCGCGGCTTCACGGAGATCGGGAAGCCTGGCAAGTGGTAGCGCGCTACGCCGCGAGCAGCGCGGCGACGCGCCGGTCGGCCCAGCTCGGCGCGGTGAGCCGCTCGAAGAAGCCGCAGTGGCCGCCGTGCCGGGTGAGCACGACGCGCAGGGCCGTGGGTGCCGCGACGCGCGGCAGGTCGAGCGGCGAGATGATCGGATCGTCGAGCGCAGCGATCAGCATCGAGGGCACCTCGAGGCGCGCGAGGCGCGCGCCGGTGATTGCGTAACCATCGAGGTATTCGTCGAGCGACGGAAAGCCGGTGTGGGCGTCCACGAGCTCGGCTGTCATGCGGCGCAGTCCGCCCTGGCGCAGCAGCTGCGCAAAGTCGTAGTCCGCGGGCCAGGCCGCCTGCTTGCGCGCGAGCGAGCGGCTCCACTTGAGCACGAAGTATCGGCTGTAGATGCGCGCGCCGCCCTCCAGGGCATCGAGCGTGCGCTTCGGGTCGAGGACCGGTGAAATCGCCACCGCCTGCGCAACCGCGATACCGGCCTCGCCCGCCGACGCGGCGGCGCGCAGCATGAAATTGCCGCCGAGCGAGAAGCCGACCAACTGCAAGGGCCGGCCGGGCGCGCCCGCCTGCAGGGCGCGCAGCGCCCCGAGCACCTCCGGCAGGCGGCAGGAGTGGAACAGCTCGCGGTTGAGGTGATGCGTCTCGCCGTGATCGCGCAGGTTGAGCCGCACGACTTCATGGCCCTCGTCGAAGAGCGCCTGCGCGAGCGACAGGACATAGAGCGAGCGCGCACTGCCCTCCCAGCCGTGCAGCACGACCGTCAGCGGAGCGCCCGGCGCGGCGCGCGATGGCCGCGACCTGAAGGCCTGCAGCGTCGTGCCCTCTCCGCAGTCGATCAGCAACTCGGTGCTCGCGCCGACCATCGGGCGTACCCTGCGCTCCACCGCCGGCCGCCGCCACGGCAGGCTCGGCAGGATCGATTGGGCGTGCCCGTTGCACAGCCATCGCGGCGGCCGGAAGGAATCGTCGATGATCGCGTGCGGGTGGTAGGCGACCCCCGCCGCAGCAGCCCCTTCGCGATTCAGGTCAGGAAGCGGGGCGCGCACGCAGCTCGACGCGATTGTTCGCGCCGCCCGCCCGGTTCCAGTCGGCGGCGGTGAGGCTGTCGGTGACGGCGGGATACGCGCTGGCGGTGTCGCCCGCGCTACCCGTCACGACGCGCACGTCGATCGCGCCGCCCGTCTCGCGGCGCCGCTCCGCGACGAGGTTCGCGAAGGCGAGCGATTCGCGCTGCGCGGGACGCGTACCGTCGAACGCGGGATTGCCGATCAGGTCGCAGCGGGCAACGGGCGTATCGTCGGGCGCGAGCGAATAGCCCTCCGTGGCGTTGCCCACGAGGCAGAAGCGACCCGGGAAGGTCGTCACCTCGACTTCGCCGCGAAATCCTTCCGCCGCGAGCTTGTCGAGCGCCTCCCGCACCACGGCGATGCGGTCATTCGCGAGCGGCACCTCGCCGTAGGGCACGCGCGCGCGCGCGAGCAGGCCCGCATCGGCCAGCGCGCGTGCGGCGAGCACGCCGGAGGCCATCTCCTCGGCACGGGCAGCCTCCGCCGCCTCGAGCGCCGCCACGCGGGTCCCGAGCGATGCGGCCTGCGCACGGGCCGCTGACAACTGCGTGCCGAGCGCGCGCCCCGCGGCGAGCTCGCGCCACCAGAGCGCACCGAGCCCGGCCGCCGCGAACAGGGCCAGCACGGCGACCACCCATCCCCAGGGCCGCGGCGCTGCGGCTGTGCGCGGCAATGCGGCCTGCAGGGCCTCGGGCAAGGCCTCCTGGACGGTGCTGCGCAGGTCCTGGATCTGCCGTGCAGCCTGCTCGTCGATATGCGCGACGATCGAGCGCCGCGAAGCCGCCGAGTGTTCGCGCACGATGGCTTCGACCTGGTCCCGCCATTCCATCGCCGCAGCCTGCGGCCCGGTCGCGGCCAGCGGCTCCGGCGCGGGCGCTGCCCCCGCCAGCGCCACTGGCGCCGCGGCGACTGGCGCCGCGGGGGGGGCCGGCGCGGCCCTGTCGGATGGCAGCACGGCCTCGAAGGCGCGCTGCTCGTCGGTGCGACGATCGGGAATGAGCCTCAACTGATAGAGCACCTTCGAGACGTCGGCCGGCTGGATCTGCTTCGGCAACACGCCGATCGCGCCGAGCGCCCTCGCCTGCCCGACGTACAGCTCGCCTTCCTGCGAGGTGTACATCATGATCGGGATGGTCGCGGTGCGCGGGTTGTTCTTGATCATCTGGACGGCCTGGAAGCCGTCCATGCCCGGCATCAGGTGATCCATGAAGATGACGTCCGGGCGCTGGGCGCCGAGATACTCGATCGCCTGTTCGGCGGACTCCGCGGTGTCCACCTCGATCTCGTACTTCGTGAGGATCCGGGAGAGGAATGCGCGCGCCGACTTCGAGTCGTCGACGATCAACGCACGCTTCGTCACCATGCAGGCTCCCGCGCTGGGCGCGTTGGGGTCAACCGGTAGGCTGGGGAGTTTAGCGCAGAATGCGCGGGGTGAGCGTGCGGTACAGCGCCGCGAGCCGCTCCGCCATGGCGGCGGAAGACCAGCGCCCGGCGAATGCGCGCGAGATCGCGCCACGTCGCGCCCGTTCGGCCGGATCGTCGAGCAGGCGCGCGAGCGCCGTCGCGAATGCCGCGACGTCCTCGGGCAGCACCACCGCGCCGCAGTCCTCCGTCAGGATCGAGCGCGTGCCGAGTTCCGCGGTCGACGCGACCGCCGTGCCCTGCGCCATCGCCTCGAGCAGCACGAGGCCCTGCGTTTCGGTGCGCGAGGCGAATACGAAGACATCGCCGGCCGCGTAGCAATCGGCGAGCTCGCTTTCACGGTCGAGGTAGCCGACGAAGCGCACGCTGTCCGCAATCCCCGCCTGCCGCGCGAGCCGCGCGAGCGGCTCGCGTGCCGGCCCTTCGCCCGCGATCAGCAGCAGCGCATCGGGACGCTCGCGCAACACCCGGGCGTGCACCCGAAGCAGGAAGTCGATGTTCTTTTCGTGCGCGACGCGCCCTACGTAGAGCAGCAACGGCCGCTCCGCGCCGATGCCGTGGCGCTCGCGAAAGCGTGCGCCCGTGCCGCGCCGTAACCGGTCGGCAGGCAGGCCGGTCGGCAACACGTGGATGGGCACATCGACGCCGTACTCGAGCAACCGGTCCCGCATTGGCCCGGAGGGCGAAACCAGGGCGGCGAGGCCCGCGGCCTGGGAGCGGGTCAACGTCCGCGCGAGGCGCCGCCCCCAGGGGCGCGGCAGTGCCGGGACATAGTGGTGCAGGTATTCCTCGAACAGGGTGTGGCAGGTCGCGATGGCCGGCACGCCGAGGCGGCGCGCTGCACGCAGGCCCGCGTAGTGCGCGAGGAACGGGGTCTGGATGTGCACCAGGTCGACGCCACGGGCGGCCATCCCGGCGAGCTGCGCCTCGAGCGAGCCCCAGTGCATGCGCCGGTCCTCCGGATCGCGCGGCACGCGTGCCGAAGGCACCCTGACAATGCCCGCATCGTCATCGGGCGCCGATGCGCCGCCGTAGGCCGGCGCGACGAGCGTGGTCTCGACACCAGCGGCCGCGAGGTCCGCCCTGAAGCTGCGAATCGAGGTCGATACGCCATTCACGCGCGGGAAGTACACGTCGGTGACATGCAGGACGTGCAAGCCGCTCTCCGCGGACCTAGGCGAGCCAGGCGCCCGCCGCGCCGAATCCCGCGCCCAGGCCCGCCCCGACGAGCACGTCGGTGGGATAGTGCAGGCCGAGCACGACGCGCGAAGCTGCGATCATCGCCGCCAGCGGCACCAGCACGAACCCGAGGTCCGGCGCGAAGTGAACCGCCTGCCACGTGAACGACACGGCATGCAGCGTATGGCCCGAGGGGAAGCTGTAGCGATCGAGCGGCGCTGTCCCGGGCAGGATGTCCCGATGCCTCACGAAGGGCCGTTCGCGCACGAGCCGGTGCTTGAGCCACCGGTAGGCCAGGAGGCCGGCGAGCCCGGTTGCGGCCATCGCGCCCGCCGCCGGCAAGGCCGCCCGGCCAAAGGCGAACGGCAGGGCGAGCACCAGCGCATACCAGAAGGCGCCATCGCCGATGCGGCTCACGACCACGAAGAATGCCCGCACCGCCCGCGAATCGACGCAGCTCATGCGGCGGCACAACCGGTGCTCGGCGAGGTCGAATCGCTCGATCAGCTGCGGAAGGTAGCCGGTTCCGGAATTCACGCGCCCAGTGTGGACCGCGCCCAAGTCACACCGATGACGGGTGCATGACAGCGGCGTGACGGCGCGGGCGCGCTACACTCGGCGCGTGACTTCCCGCGGATGGCAGCTCCTCTTGGCGGCATGGGCGGCGCTGGCGGGCGCGCCCGCGCCGGCGATCGACACACTCAGTTTCGAGGCACGCGAGATCGTGGCCGGCGACCTGCGACTCTCGCAGTTCAGTGCGCGCCTGGCGCTCCACCCGGGCGCGAGGACCGCCGCCACGCTCGCCATCGCCCGTGCACAGGCCGGGGCAGGGCCAGCGCGACTCGAGCGCCTGCACATCAGTTGCCGCGATCCGGTGATCGCCGACCCGCGCTTCGGATGCGGTGCGGCCGAGGTCACGATTGGCCATTCGCCGGTCGGGCGCCTGTCGCTCGCCGTTTCCGGCGAATACCGCACCGACAGTGCGGCCGGCGCGGGTCGCGCGACCCTGGCGCACTTCGCCGGCGGGAGCGTCGAGGTGCAGGGGCGCGGCGCAGCGCGAGGGTGGCGGGTGGAGGGCCATGCAACGGGCCTGCAGATGGCCGCACTGCGCAGGCTGCTTGCGCCGTGGTTCGAGCTGCCGGCGAGTTGGACGCTCGAGGGTCGCGTGGGAGCCCGCCTTGCCGCGCACGGCGGTGCGGCACCGCTGCATGCCGAGGCCTCGATCGCGCTCACCGATGTCGACCTGTCGAACGAGGACAGTACCCTCATCGCGGAGAAGGCCGCGGCCTCGCTCGACCTGGCTGTCGATGCACGCGGCGGCGGCTACGGCTTCGATGCGACTCTCCGCGGCGAGCGCGGCCAGGCGCTCGCCAGCCAGGCGCTGTTCGACTTTGGCGCTCATCCGCTCACGATGCGCGCCCGGGGCAGCTGGCGCGACTCGGTCGCCTCGATCGATCGCTTCGATGCCGCGGCCCCGCAGCTGCTCGCGATGCACGGCGAAGCGCGCGTTTCGCTGGGAGCCGCACCGGCGCTCACCCGCGGTCGCGTCGTGATCGAGGCGCTCGAGTTTCCCGCGGCCTACACGAGCCTCATGCAGATCAGGCTCGCCGCGACCGATTTCGGCGACCTCGTCACGACCGGCCGCGCAAGCGGCACGATCGAGCTGGCGGACAATGCCCTCGAGCGCGCGGACCTGCGGCTCGAGGGTTTCTCGACCTACAACGAGCGCGAATTCTTCATGAAGGAGGTCGCCGGCGAATTGCACTGGGCGGCCGCCGGGAATGCCGCGGTCGCGCCCTCCTGGCTCGCCTGGAGTTCCGGCGGCGCCTACGGCCTGTCGGGCGGCGCGTCGCGCGTCGACTTCATCGCGCGTGCCGCGGACTTCGCGCTCACGCGACCTTGGCACATGCCGATCTTCGACGGCGCGATCGACATCCACACGCTCGCGGTCAGCGACATGGGCGCGCCCGCCATGAGCCTGCGCTTCGATGCCGACATCGACCCCATCAGCATGCCGCCGCTGTGCAAGGCCTTCGGCTGGCCGGAGTTCTCGGGGCGCATCGGCGGGCGCATCCCGGGTGTCGAACTGCGCGGCAACGAGCTCACCGTCAAGGGCGACATCGAGGCCCGCGTCTTCGACGGCACGATCGTCACGAGCCACCTGCGGCTGGTCGACCCGCTCGGCAAATGGCCGAGGTTCTTCGCCGACGTGCGCGGCCGCAACCTCGACCTCGGGCTCGTCACTCGCACTTTCGCCGTCGGCTCCATCACCGGCCGGCTCGATGCCGACATCCTCGGGCTCGAGCTCTTCGGCTGGTCGCCGGTGGCGTTCGATGCGCGGCTCGAGACCGCGGCGGGCGACCGCTCGCGCCATCGCATCAGCGCGCGTGCCGTCCGCGAGCTGTCGAACGTCGGTGGCGGCGGTGGCGGCGTCGCGCAGGCACTGCAGTCGGGCGTGCTGCAGTTCTTCGACGAGTACAGCTACGACCGGATCGGGATCCGCTGCCGCCTCGCGAACGACGTCTGCCTGATGTCGGGCGTGGAGCCGGCGCCGAACGGCTACTACATCGTCAAGGGCAGCGGCCTGCCACGCATCGACATCATCGGCAACCAGGGGCGCGTCAACTGGCGCCAGCTCGTCGGGCAGATCGTCTCGGGCCTCGATGCCCAGGGCGTGGTCGTCGACTAGCGCGGCGGGTACACTGGTTCAGGCGGCGTTCACGCGCCTGCCGGACAATGCTCACGTGACTCGGGAGAAATCCATGCGGAAGGTCCTGTTGCCCTGCAAACTCGCGCTCGCCTGCCTGCTGTTCGCGGCATGCGTCACCATCAACGTGTACTTCCCGGCCGCGGCGGCCGAGAAGGCGGCGGACCAGATCATCGACCAGGTCACGGGCGCTTCGACCGGCAAGACGCCGCCGCAGACCCGCCGCGAGGCGGCGCCGGAGACGCTGCTGCGACAAGTGGCGGCGGCGGTCGTCGAAACCCTGGTCCCTGCGGCCCATGCGCAGGGCAGCGCCAACCTCGACATCGACTCGCCCGAGATCCGCGCGATCACGGCGTCGCTGACACAGCGCTACCAGCAGCTCGAGAAGTACTACAGCTCGGGCGCGGTCGGCCTCACCGCGGACGGCCTGATCGAAGTGCGGGACCAGGGCGTGGTGCCGCTGCCCGAGCGCGCGGCGGTCAAGCGCCTCGTCGCCGAGGACAACACCGATCGCATCGCGCTCTACTCGGCGATCGCCCGCGCGAACGGCCACCCGGAGTGGGAAGCGGACATCCGCCAGACCTTCGCCCGGCGCTGGATCGCGCGCGTGAAGTCGGGCGTGTACTACCAGGAAGGCGGTGCCTGGAAGCAGAAGTAGCGCCAGCCGGCCCCGATTGAGGCGCCGGCGGACGTGCGCCGCCGGCCACCACCTTGGCCCTCGACGCCCATGCAATCGCCGTCCTCGCGCTGACCGCGTTCGCCTTCGTGCTGTTCGCGCGCGACGACCTGCCGATCGAGACGTCGAGCCTCCTGATCGTCACGCTGCTCGCGGCCGGCTTCATCCTCTTTCCCTATGAGACGGCAAGCGGGCCGCTCAAGGCGGCGGACTTCTTCCTCGGCTTCGGCAACGAGGCGCTGGTCGCGATCTGCGCGCTCGTGATGGCGAGCCAGGGACTCGTGCGCACCGGCGCGCTCGCGCCACTCGGCCGCATCGTCACGCGCCTGTGGGCCGCGAGCCCGGTGCTCGCGCTCGCCGCGATGCTCGCGCTGACGACGGTGTTCAGCGCCTTCATGAACAACACGCCGCTCGTGGCGCTCATGATCCCGATCCTGACCACGGTCGCACTGCGCTCCGGCAGTTCGCCCTCGCGCACGCTGATGCCGATGACCTTCGCCGCGCAGATCGGCGGCATGGGCACGCCCATCGGCACCTCGCTCAACCTGCTCGTGATCGGCACCGCGGCGAGCCTCGGCGTGCCGCAGTTCCACATGTTCGATTTCATCGAGCCGGCGGCGATCGCCGGCGGCGTCGGCCTCCTCTACCTGTGGCTGGTTGCACCGTACCTGCTGCCGAAAGGCACCGCGGTCGTCGACACCTCGCCTCGGGTTTTCATCGCGCAGATGCGCGTCAAGGCCGGTGGCGCGGCGGACGGCGCGACCCTCGCCGAGGTCATCCGCAAGACCGGCGGAGCGATGAAGGTGAGGGCGGTGATCCGCGGCGCAGGACTTGCGATCGTGCCGCTGCCCGACATCGAGCTGGCCGCCGGGGACCAGCTGCACCTGCGCGACACGCCGGAACGGCTGATGGAATATGCACGCGTGCTGGGCGGCGACCTGTACTCCGACGACGTGCCGGTCGATGAACAGCATCCGCTCAAGGCGGGCGACCAGCAGACCGCCGAGCTTGTCGTCACGCCGGGCTCGCTGCTCGCCGGCCGCACGCTCGACGAGGTCGATTTCGACGAGCGCTACCAGCTCGTCGCGCTCGCCCGCCACCGGCCTGGCGAGGGAGACGAGTGGGGCCTGCGCGTGGCACGGCTGCAGGCGGAGCAGCTCGGCGTCGGCGACGTACTGCTCGTGCAAGGCCCGGCCGCGCAGATCGCCGCCGTGAAGCGCAGCGGCGAACTTCTCGTGCTCGACGCCACGGCTGACGTTCCCGAGACCCGCAAGGCGCCGCTCGCGCTCGCGATCATGGCGATGATCGTGCTCGCGGCCTCGCTGCGCATTGCGCCAGTCGCCATCGCAGCCCTCGTCGGCGTGCTGCTGATGGTATTCACCGGCTGCCTCAAGTGGCGCGACGCGACGCGCGCGCTCGATTCCTCGATGATCTTCCTCACGGTCGCCGCGATCGCGCTGTCGCTCGCGCTCGTGCAGACGGGCGCCGCCGCCTTCCTCGCCGGCGGCCTCGTGGCCGCGACGGCCTCGCTGCCACACCCGGCCATCCTCAGCGTCACCATGATCTGCATGGCCGTGCTCGCGAACTTCGTCTCGAACGGCGCGGCGGCCGTCATCGGCACGCCGATCGCGATCGAGCTCGCGCGCCAGCTCGGGCTCGCGCCGGAGCCCTTCGTGCTCGCCGTGCTCTTCGGGGTCAACATGGGCTACGCGACCCCGCTCGCCGACAACTGCAACCTGCTGGTGTTCAGCGCCGGCGGCTACCGCTTCAAGGACTTCGTGCGCGTCGGCGTGCCGCTCATGCTGATCATGTGGCTGACCCTGTCCTGGCTCCTGCCGCGCTACTATCCGCTATGATGGCCGCAAATTCCGGGGGGCCTGGCATGGACAAGTCACTGGTCGCACGGACCAACATCGGCTTCATCGCGGCGATCGTCGCAGTGGCGACGATCGGCGGTTTCATGTTCGGATATGACAGCGGTGTCATAAACGGCACCCAGGAGGGCCTCAACAAGGCCTTCGAGCTGAGCAAGCTCGGCACGGGCCTCAATGTCGGGGCGATCCTGATCGGCTGTGCCATCGGCGCCTATGCGGCCGGGCGCCTCGCCGACATGATGGGGCGGCGCGGCGTGATGATGGTCTCCGCAGTGTTGTTCGTCGCGAGTGCGCTCGCGGCCGGGGCGGCCGACAGCTCCGCGCAGTTCATCGTCGCGCGCATCATCGGCGGATTCGGCGTCGGGGCCGCGAGCGTGCTCTCGCCGGTCTACATCAGCGAAGTGACGCCAGCCAGCATCCGCGGGCGGCTCTCGAGCCTGCAGCAGATCATGATCATCATCGGCCTCACCGGGGCCTTCGTCGTCAACTATGCGCTCGCGCATTACGCCGGCGGTTCGACCGCGGAGTTCTGGTCGGGCTTCCCCGCCTGGCGCTGGATGTTCTGGATGCAGTTCATTCCGGCGACCGTCTACTTCCTCGCCCTGCTCTCGATCCCGGAAAGCCCGCGCTACCTCATGATGAAGGGCCGGGAGCAGGACGCCCGGCGCGTGCTCACGCGCCTGTTCGGCGCCACCGAGGCGGACAGCAAGGTGCAGGAAATCCGCGTCTCGCTCGCCGCCGACCACCACCGCCCGCAGCTCTCGGACCTGCTCGATCGCCACACGGGCCGGGTACGCGCGGTCGTCTGGGCCGGCATCGGCCTCGCCGTCTTCCAGCAGCTCGTCGGCATCAACATCGTCTTCTATTACGGCGCGGTGCTGTGGCAGTCGGTCGGCTTCAGCGAGGACGACGCGCTCAAGATCAACATCCTCTCCGGTTCGCTCTCGATCGTCGCCTGCCTCGTGACCGTGTTCGTGATCGACCGGATCGGCCGCAAGCCGATCCTGCTGATCGGCTCGGCCGGCATGGCGGTCACGCTCGCGATCGTCGCGGCGAGCTTCGCCACCGCGGACCTCGTCGACGGCGGCCTCAAGCTGTCGGACGACGCGGGCCTCGTCGCGCTCATCTCCGCCAACGCCTACGTGGTGTTCTTCAACTTCAGCTGGGGCCCGGTGATGTGGGTGATGCTCGGCGAGATGTTCCCGAACCAGATCCGCGGTTCGGCGCTCGCCGTGGCGGGCTTCGCCCAGTGGATCGCGAATTTCGCGATCAGCGTCAGCTTCCCGGCGCTCGCCGCCTCGGTCGGCCTCGTCGTCACCTACGGCTTCTATGCCGCGAGCGCCTTCGTGTCGTTTTTCTTCGTGCGCTCGCTGGTGCGCGAGACGCGCGGCCTCGAACTCGAACAGATGCGGGGCTAGCGGGCGCGGCTACTCGCGCATGCCGACGCCGCGGTTCATCAGCATTACCGCGATCGCGAACATCACGACCGCGAACGCCAGCATCAGCGTGAACGCGAGCGCGATGTTGACGTCCGAGGTGCCGAGGAAGCCGTAGCGGAACGCGTTCACCATGTGCAGGATCGGGTTCGCGTAGGAGAGCTGCTGCGCCCAGTTCGGCAGCAGCGAGATCGAGAAGAACACGCCGCCGAAGTAGGTGAGCGGCGTCAGCACGAACGACGGGATCCAGTTCACCTGCTCGAAGTTCTTGGCGAACATCGCATTGAGGAAGCCACCGAGCGAGAACACGATCGCGGTGAGCAGCACCGCGCCGACGATGATCGCGAAGTGGTGGATCGAAAGTTTCGCGAACAGCAGCGAGATCACCGTGACCACCGCGCCAACCAGCAGCCCGCGCACCACGCCACCGCCGACATAGCCGGTGACGATCACCCAGTTCGGCAGCGGCGAGACGAGCATCTCCTCGACGTGTTTGCTGAATTTCGCGCCGAAGAACGACGACACGACGTTCGCGTAGGAGTTGGTGATCACCGCCATCATGATGAGGCCGGGGGCGATGAACTGCATGTAGCCGACGCCGCCCATGCTGCCGATGCGCCGCCCGATCAGCGCGCCGAAGATCACGAAATACAGCGTCGCGGTCACGGCGGACGGCACGACCGTCTGGCCCCAGATGCGGATGATCCGGTCGAACTCGCGCACGATGATGGTCTTGAATCCGACCCAGCGGGCCTGGGCGGCATGCGGCGCGGACAGCATGGCCGGGGCGGCGGCGTCGCTCATGGGTGCCCGCCGTGGCGCTGCCGCCCGCCGTGCGCCGCTGGCGGCGCGGTGGCGGCGGCGCCTCGCCCGTCGACGAGGCGCATGAAGATCTCCTCGAGCCGGTTCACCTTGTTGCGCATCGACACGACCTCGAGCCCCTGCGCGGCCAGCTGCGCGAAGATGGCGTTCACGCCCTGCTCCTGCGAGACCTCCACTTCGATCGTGTGGTCGTCCACGCGGGTGACGCGGTAACCGTCGATGTGCGGTGCGCCGCCGAGCGAATCACGCAGGTTCAGCACGAAGACCTCGCTCTTGAGCCGCCGCAGGAGGCTGCCCATGCGGTCGCGCTCGACGATCTGGCCGCCCGCGATGATCGCGATGTTGCGGCAGAGGGTTTCGGCCTCCTCGAGGTAATGGGTCGTCAGGATGATGGTGGTGCCCTGCGCATTGATCTCGCGCAGGAAGTCCCACATCGAACGGCGGATCTCGATGTCGACGCCCGCGGTAGGCTCATCGAGGATCAGGAGGCGCGGCTCGTGCACCAGCGCGCGCGCGATCATCAGGCGCCGCTTCATGCCGCCGGAGAGGGACCGCGACACGCTGTCGCGCCGCTCCCAGAGGGAGAGCTTGCGCAGGTAGTGCTCAGCCCGCTGCTTCGCGGCGCGGCGGCCGATGCCGTAGAAACCCGCCTGGTTGACGACGATGTCGAACGGCGTTTCCCACAAGTTGAAATTGATTTCCTGGGGCACGACGCCGATGCAGGCCTTCGCCGCCTCGAGTTCGCGGTCGATATCGTGGCCAAAGACCTCGAGCCGGCCGGCCGTCTTGTTCACGAGCGAGGTCGTGATGCCTATGAGGGTGGTCTTGCCGGCGCCGTTCGGGCCGAGCAGCGCGAAGAAATCGCCCTGCTCGACGTCGAGGTCGATGCCCTTCAGGGCCTGCACTCCGTTCTTGTAGGTCTTGGCGAGGCCGTGGGCTGAAAGCGCGTACATGCGAGGCGCGAAGCGTAGCACAGGGCTGCGCCGCGGGCCGGGGCCGCCGCGACCGGCTGCCGGCTACGGCCGGCGCGCGGCTTGCCAGTACGGGGCGGCCAGCAGTTGCACGCCGCGCAGTCGGGCCAGCTCGAAGTCCGCCGGATCGGAGCTGACCGCCGCAGCGAGCAGGTGCCGCCAGACGTCGGGGCGACCGGCCCAGCGCGGGCGCAGGAAGCACGGGCTGCACTCCAGGCACTCGCCCAACTGGCGCAGGCTCAGGGCGGCGAGCCAGTCCGCCAGGTCGTCGGACAGCCCGAGGACGAGGCGGACGGCGAACCGCCTGGAACGCGCGAGATGCCATGCGTAAGTGAGCGTGAGGTAAGACAGGCGCGGCAGGGCGTCCTCCGCAAACCAGTGCGCTTCGGCATGCCGCTCGCGCACGCCCTCCACCGCAGTGCAAGCGGCGGATGCAAACTCGTCGGCACCGATGTCGACCAACAGGAACGGGCAACCGGCGAGCCGCCCGCGCTGCGCTGCGGTGAGCGAGCGCCAGAGGCCCGCGGACTCGCGCAGGATGCCCGGCAACCCGTCCGGGTCGCCGCTGGCCCGCAAGGCCATCAGTTCGAGCGCGAGATCGTTGATCTCGGCCAGCGGCGCGAGAGCGGCGGACGCCGCGACGGCAGGCTCCGGCTGCATATTTCCCCCTGTTCGCGCCCGATATTGCCCCCAAATTGGACTTCAAAGCCACCCGCAAATTTGGGATATTTGTACCAAATCGGTTCTGGCGTCACAGGGAGTGGATTGCCATGCGAGTCACCGACGACCGGTACTGCCGCGACCGCCTGCGCTTCGACCTCGCCCTGCGGCTGATCGGCCACGAAGCGCGCACCCGCACTATCCGCGCCTGGACGGGCCTTACCGAAGACCGGGTGCGCAAGCTCTACCGCACCTATGTGGCGGAACACCCCGGCCAGCCGGTCGCGCGCCGTCGCGGCAAGTCGCCGCAGCGCTGCAGCTATTTCCTGCGTTCGCCGCGCGTGCAGCAGGAAGCGGCGGTGCTGGCCGGCCTCCTTTGCATGGCGGGCATCGTGCGGCGCGAGTTGCGCCTCGATCCGCGGGCGCTATCGGTCGCGCAGGGCGAGCTGCTCTGCATCGCCTACGAAGCCTATCTCGCGCTCGTGGCGCAGCCGAGCATTTCATTCGAGCACGCGGCTTTCCTCGTCATCGCGCTCGGCCGCGGTGACGAACTGTCGCTGCGCCACTGTGGCGAGTGCGGGGCCCTCACCCTGGCCGACAGTTACGTGCTGCGCGCGGTCGCCTGTTGCGTGTGCTCCGGCACCTGCGCCGCACACCCGTCCGTCCCACCCGCCATCCGGCTCGAGCGCGGGCGGAAGCTGCCGGCCGCGGCCCGAGGCACGCCCGTCCCGGCGCAACTCACCCCGATCGACCGGCGCTGAGGCCCCACACCTTATAATGGGGCGCCTGCGGGTGCCCCGATGCCAAACCAGCCCAAATCGCTCAATCTTTTTGCCGGGCCTTACCTCGACAGGAATGCCTGGGAGCGCGAGGACGTGGCCTGGTTCGAGGCCGCCCGGCGCGACCACGGCACGCGCTACCTGCTCGCGCGCGGCACGGCCCACCTCGTCGTGCATGAGCCGTCGCCCCACGTCGTGTTCCTCGGCGGCGACGACCCGCGCATCGCGTTTGCGCAGGAGCGCCAGTCCATCCTGCTCGGCTGGTTTGAAGGGGCCCGCTGCGTGCTGGTGGAGGAGGAGACCGGAACGGGCGACGCAGGTGCCACCGCCCCCGATGGCCGCTTCGAGGAACTGCGGCCCCTCTCCGCCGAGCTGCCCGAGCGCGAGGCGGGCCTGCTCGCCTACGCACGCGCGCTCACGATCTGGCGCATGCGCCACCGCTACTGCGGCAGTTGTGGCTCGCCCACCCGCCCGACGCGCGCCGGCCACGTGCTCGCCTGCTCGAACCGCGCCTGCGGCCAGGAGATGTTCCCGCGCATCGACCCCGCGATCATCGTTCTCGTGACGGATGGCGAGCGCGCGCTGCTCGGGCGCCAGGCGAGCTGGCCCGCGGGCCGTTATTCGACCATCGCGGGTTTTGTCGAGCCCGGGGAAAGCGTCGAGGATGCGGTCGCGCGCGAGGTGGCCGAGGAGACCGGCGTCGCGGTCGGGGAGATCAGCTATCACTCCTCGCAACCATGGCCGTTTCCTTCCTCGCTGATGCTTGGGTTCCACGCACGGGCGACGCACAGCGCCATCACGCGCCACGACGGCGAACTCGAGGACGCACAATGGTTCACGCGGGCCGAGATTGCGTCGGGGCACCCGAAGGTCGGTGCGCGCAGCTCGATCTCATGGCGGCTGATCGAAGCGTGGTTCAACGCCGGCTGGCCCGCGCCACTCGCGCAGGTGCGCTGATGGACGGGGAAGCATCCGCGGCGCTGCTCTCGATCGCGCTCGGCATCGGCCTTGCGGCCGCGGTGGGCCTGCGCGTGTTCCTGCCGCTGCTGATCCTCGGCCTTGCCGGCGCGACCGGCCACATTGCGCTCGCGCCGGCGTTCGCCTGGCTCACGGAAACGCCTGCGCTCGTGATGCTGGCCGTCGCGACCGTCCTCGAAGTGCTGGCCTACCATGTGCCGGGGCTCGACAACCTGCTCGACACGATCGCCACGCCCGTCGCGATAGCCGCGGGCGCCATCGCCGCCGCTGCCGTGATGACCGACCTGCCGCCGATCGTGCGATGGACCACCGCCGTGATCGCCGGTGGCGGCGTCGCCGGCCTCACGCAAGGACTGACTACGGCATTGCGCGCGAAGTCGACGGCCCTGACGGGCGGGCTCGGCAACGGCGCGCTGGCCACCGGCGAAGCCGGCGGCGCCATCGTACTCGCGGTTCTCGCGATCGCGGCGCCGGTCCTGGCGGCCGGGGTCGTTGTCCTTGTCATCTGGCTCGCCGTCCGGCTCACCCGCCGCCTGCTGCGCGCGGCTCGCTGAGGAACACGCGATGTGCCTCGCCGTGCTCGCGTGGCGGGCCCATCCACGCTACCGGCTGATCGTTGCGGCGAACCGCGACGAGTACCACGCGCGCCCGACAACACCACTTGCCGCCTGGGGCGACCCGCCGATCCTCGCCGGACGCGACCTCGAAGCGGGCGGCACCTGGCTCGGCGTCGATCGCGGCCGGCGCTTCGGCCTCGTGACGAATTTCCGCGAGATGGCGCAGCGGCCCGCAGGTGCGCCTTCCCGGGGCGCTCTGATTCCGGACTGGCTGGCAAGCACCGGCAGTGCGGAAAACTATCTCGCGGGCCTCGCGGGCCGCGCCGGGCGATTCGCGGGCTTCAATCTGCTGATCGCCGACCGCGAAGGGCTTTTCTATGCCTCCAATCGCGGCGCGGACCTTGCGCGCACCCTTGCGCCCGGCGTGTACGGTCTCGCGAACCACGCACTCGATGCGCCCTGGCCCAAGCTGCTGCGGGTACGGCGCGGCTTCGGACGCTGGCTCGCCCTCCCGGCGTATCTGCAGTCGCTCTTCGCGCTGCTCGCCGATCGCGAGCCCGTCCCCGGCGACGACCTCCCGCAAACCGGCCTGTCTCCCGAATGGGAGCGGGCGCTGTCGGCGCCCTTCGTCGTTCACGATCGCTACGGCACCCGCTGCTCGACCGTCGTTGCGATCGGCCACGACGACAGCCTCGAGATCCTCGAGCGATCCTTCGGCGAAGACGGCGACCCATCGGGCATGGCTTCGTTCCGGCTGCCGCCCGGTGCATGGCCGCCCGCGGAGGGCAGCGGGAACCCGCCCGCGCCCGCGCAACTCTGATTAAACTCTGCCAACCTTTTTCCGCCCGGGCGCAATGCAAGGACCATTCCGCGAGTCGCTGACCGCCGTCGCCGCACGGAGCCTGCTGCTCGTGCTGTGCCTGCTCGCCGCCGCGCCGGCCCGGGCGGACATCGACATCGAGGTGAACGGCGTCGAGGGCGACCTGCGCGACAACGTCCTCGCCTACCTCTCCTTCGAGCGCTACAAGACGCGCGACCGGCTGCGCATCGACACCATCGAGCGCCTGCACGAGCGCGTGGAGCGCGAGGTGCGTTCCGCGCTGCGCCCTTTCGGCTACTACGACCCCACCGTGCGCTCGAGCGTCGAGGCGCGCGACAACGGGGAAGACTGGCGCGTGCGCATCGACATCGAACCCGGCAAGCCGGTGCTGCTGGCCGCGGCCGACATCCGCATCACGGGGCCACGGGCCGAAGATCCGGTGTTCCGCGACCTGCTCGCGGCCTCGCCGCTGCGGCCGGGCGGGCGGCTCGATCACGCGGCGTACGAGAAACTGAAGAGCGACCTGCAACGCACGGCCGCGAGCTACGGCTATCTCGACGCGCGCTTCCTGCAGCATGAGCTGCTGGTCGATCCGCCGAACCACACGGCGACCGCCCACATCGCCTTCGAGACCGGCGAACGTTACCGCTTCGGCGCGACGGAAATTGCGCAGGACGTGATCCGGCCGGAACTCATGCGCAAGTACCTGCGCTACCGCGAGGGACAGCCCTACGACGCGACCGAACTGCTGCGCACCCAGTTCGCGCTCGACGACAGCCAGTATTTCGCCTCCGTCGAAGTGCTGCCGCAGCAGCGCGACAAGGACAAGCTCACGGTGCCGATCCGCATCAGCGCGACGGCCAACCGCCGCTCGCGCTGGTCGTTCGGCGTCGGCTACGCCACCGACACCGAGGCGCGCGGCACGATCAGCTGGGACAACCGCGTCGTCAACAGCTACGGGCATCGCTTTCGCGCCGAGTTCAAGCTGGCGCAGGTCTCGCAGAAGATCTCCGGCCGCTACATCTGGCCGATCGGCGATCCGGCGCTCGAGAAGCTCGAGTTCGAGGGAACCTGGGAGCATCAGGTGCTCGCCGACCTCGACACCTACAACACCGAAGCGCGCGCCAGCATCACGCGCGTGCCGCGCCGCTGGCAGCGCGTCTACTACACGCGCCTTGTCAACGCGATCACGGAGGACGGCAGCAGCCGCACCGAGACCTGGCTCGCAATCCCGGGCATCAGCTTCGCTTCCGTCCCGAAGGGCTACCTGGGCGAGCCGCTCTTCGGCCGCCAGCTCTACGCCGAGCTGCGCGGTTCGAGCACCGGGCTCGGCGCCGATACCGACTACCTGCAGTTGCTCGCCTCGGCCGAGCGCGTCTTCGATGTCGCGCGCGCCTGGCACCTGCTGCTGCGCGCCGAGTTCGGCACCACCTGGGCCGACGATTTCAACGGCGTGCCAGGCTCGGAGCGCTTCTTCGCCGGCGGCGACCGCAGCGTGCGCGGCTTCGGATTCAATGAGCTCTCGCCCGTCGACGGGAACGGCGAGAAAACCGGCGGCCGGCACCTTGCGGTCGGCACGGTCGAGGTGATCCGCGACTTGCCGAAGAACCTCGGCATCGCGGTGTTCGTCGACGGCGGCAATGCGTTCAACAAGTTCGGCGACAAGCTCGAGTACTCGGCGGGCGTCGGCCTGCGCTTCCGGCTGCCGATCGCCACGGTCGGCTTCGACATCGCGCAGGCGCTGTCTGTCGACGGCGCGTCCCCGCGCCTGCACGTCAACTTCTCGCCCAAGCTCTGATGGCACGCCCGCTCACCATCGTGCTCATGGTGCTGGTCGCGGTGCTCTGCTCGCTGCCGTTCGCCCTCCTCTACTACCTCGCCTTCACGCCCGAGGGCCTCGCGATGATCGCGGCGCGCGTGCCGCACCGGATTGGCCCGGTCACGATGCAGATCGGCGCGGTGCGCGGCACCATCGCCGATGGCTTCGATGTGTCGCGCTTCGAGCTGACCCACGAGCGCGTGCACCTCGTCATCGAGGAGGCGCACGCGCGGCTCGCGATTGCACCACTGCTCTGGCAGACACTCGACGTCCCGGTGGCCCGTGCGCGCAGCGTGCTGATCGAAGTGCGGCCGCGGCTGCGGCCGCCCGACGACTCCACCCCGCGCTTCCTGCCGCGGCTGCTGCGCATCGACGCAGGCGATGCGCGCGCGGGAACCTTGACGATCGTGTCGCCGCAGGGAGCGCGCGTCGATTTCGATCAGGTGCGCGCGAGTGGCGTCGTGCGCCACCGCTCGATCCGCATTTTCGACGCCGAGGGCGGTTTCCTCGGCATGCAGCTCTCGGCGAACGGCCTGCTGCGCGCAGCCGATCCGATGCAGATCGACGCGGCTGGCCGGGCCCAGTGGCAGGCGCCCGCCGCGACCCGCTGGGTGGCGAACGTCACTGGCGTCGGAGACCTCGATCGCCTCGAATTCCAGGGCGCGCTGACCGCGCCGTTTCGCGCACAGGTCACTGGCGCCGCGGAGACGCTCACGAGCCACTGGAAGATTTCCGGCGCGGCGCAGGTGAGCCAGCTCGACCTCGTCGCATTCGGTGGCGGCGGCGCTCTCGGGGAGATCGACGGAAAGGCCGAGGCCACCGTTACGGCGGAGGGCATCCGGGGAAGCGGCGTGCTGACGCCCCACGGGCTCGCGGCGGGTCCCTTCGATGTCCGCTTCGATGGCCAGTATGCCGCGAAGACACTGGCGATCCGGCGGGCCGAGTTCCGTCACCAGGGCTCCGGCGCGCGCGCCCATGCCGCGGGCCTCATCCGCATCGGCGAAGGCGAGCCGTGGCTCGATCTCGCCGGCCGCTGGTACGATTTTCGCTGGCCGCTCACGGCCGCCGATCCCGCGGTGCGCAGTGCCCAGGGCAAGTATCGCCTGCGCGGCAAGTTGCCTTTCGAGATCTCCGCCAGCGGCGACCTCGTGGCTGCGGACCTCAAACCGGTGGCGGCCACGGTCGAGGGCCGGCTCGCCGCCGACCGGCTTGATGCCGGGCTCATCCGGATCGAAGGTTACGGCGGCATGGCCAGGCTGCAAGGGGGCGCCGCCTGGAAGCCCGCGGAGACCTGGCGAGTGGCGGGACATGTCACGGCGCTCGACACCGGGCAGTTCGACGCGCGCCTGCCTGGCCGCCTCGACTTCGACATTGACGCCCGCGGCGAGCGGTTCTCGCCGGATGGCCGGCTCGACCTGCGCATCGCGGGCTTGGGTGGGGTGCTGCGCGGCGAACGTGCCAGCGGCAGTGGCCAGCTCATTCGCGAAGGCGAGCGCCTCGGCTTTCGCAAGATCGACGTGCGCGCCGGCAGTGCGCGTGCGCAGCTCGACGGCAACCTCGCCCCGGACGCATGGTCGCTGCGTTTCGATGTGAGTGCCGCGGACCTCGGCCTGCTCGACACCGCAGCGCGCGGCCGGATCTCCACCAAGGGACAGCTGGGCGGCTCGCGTGCCGCGCCGGCGATCGACGCGACCCTGCGCGGCGACGGCATCGGCTACGGGGACTTCGGACTTGCGAACCTCGAGGGCCGCGTGCGGTTCGATACCCGCACCGACGCACCGCTCGCGGTGGAGCTGCACGCGAAGGGCCTCGCACACGGCGACCGCCGCATCGACACCCTTGACGCAACGGCCCGCGGCACGAGCGGGCGCCACGAAGTACAGATCGGCGCCCGGGCGAAGCAACTGGCCCTCACCGCGCGCGGCATCGGCCAGCAGCAGCCCGGCCAGTGGCGGCTCGCCATCTCCGGCCTCGACCTCGAGAATGGCAGGGAGGCGTCGCTGCAGCTCGCCGGGCCCTCCTCATTCACCCTGGGCGCAGGATTGATGGTCCTCGAGCGGACTTGCCTCGACGGTGCGACGGCACAGGTCTGCGCAGCCGGCCGGCGTGACGCGCGCGAGTGGTCCGCCACGGCATCGGCGAAGAACCTGCCGATCAGCACATTCACCGCCGGCCTCACGGCCGGCGTGACGTACGAGGGCGCGGTCGACATCGAGGCCGAGGCCGGCGCGATGGCGGCCGAGGACTGGCGCGGCAGCTTGCGGGCGGACCTGCGCGGCGCGCGCACCCGGCGCAGGCTCGTCAACGGCCGCGAGGACGTCACGGAGCTCGGCGGAGGCAGCATCGTGGGCTCCGCGACGGCCGACGCACTCACGCTCGACGCGAAACTCGATGCCGGTGCGTCGGGGGGCCTCAACGCGCACGCCGTCGCCGCGCGCAGGGGCGATGCCTGGCAGGACTGGCCGCTCGACGGCAGGCTCGACGTGCGGACCGACTCGCTCGGCTTCCTCGCGGTGCTGGTCGACACCATCGATCGTTCGGCAGGCAAGCTCACCGCCGACGTGCGCCTTTCGGGCACGCTCGGTGCTCCGCGCCTCGCGGGCTCGCTGTCCCTGCGCGATGGCGAGTTCGACTTCTACCAGGTGAACCTGCCCTTGCGCTCCGTCACGCTCGATGCGCACCTGCAGGAGAACGCGCTCGCGCTCGACGGCTCGCTGGCCGCCGGCGACGGAAAGGCGAAGGCTTCCGGCCGGCTCAGCTGGCGTGGCGGCTTGCCTTACGGCTCGATCACCCTGCAGGGGGAGAACCTGCGCGTTGCGAACGTCCCCGAGGCCCGCGTGTTCGCCTCGCCCGACCTCGTTTTCAGCATTGACGGGCGGCATATCGATGTCGCGGGCACGGTCGTCGTGCCGAACGCGCGCCTCGATCCCGCCGATCTCACCGGCGCCACTTTTTCCTCGGCCGACGAACGCATCGTGGGCGAGCGCGAAGTCGACCCCTCCCAGCGTTTCGTCGTGACGACGAAACTGAAACTCGTGCTGGGCGAGCGGGTGACGATCGACACGTACGGCCTCTCCGGCCGGCTCACCGGGTCGCTCGAGGCGCGCACCGACGAAAACGACATCGCGCGCGGCACCGGTGAGCTGAACGTCGCCGAGGGCAAGTACATCGCCTTCGGCCGGCGCCTCGACATCGAGCACGGCAAGCTGATCTTCAACAACGGGCCGCTCGCCGACCCCGGCATCGACATCCGGGCGAGCCGCGAATTCCCCGACGTCACGGCCGGCGCGAACGTGCGCGGCACGCTGCGTGCGCCACGCCTCACGCTGTTCTCCGAGCCGCAGATCTCCCAATCGCAGATCCTGTCGCTGCTGATCGCGGGCGGCTCGCTCGAATCCGTTCAGGCGCAGGACGCCAACGGCGGCACGCGCCGGAGCAACCCGTTTGCGGTGCAGGGCGGCGCGATCCTCGCCCAGCAGCTGGGCGAGTACGTGGGTCTGGAGGACGTCAGCCTCGAATCCTCGCTCAACAACGAAACCTCGCTCGTGCTCGGCAAGTACCTGACGCCGCGGCTCTACGTGAGCTACGGCGTGAGCCTCACCGAGGCAATCAACACGATCAAGATGCGCTACACGCTCGGCGACAACTGGACGGTGAAGCTCGAGTCGGGGGCGGTGCAGAGTGCGGATCTCGAGTACACGATAGAGAAGTAGCGGGCTGCGTTCCGCGTGTTGCGGGCCGCAAGTGCGGTGATTCATCCGCTCCCTCGCTGTCCGGGCGCGCCCTCCACGCTCGTCCGCGGATGAATCAGCGCGCCTCCGGCCCGCCACCCGCATCATGCAACCCGCATCACGCATCACACCCTTGACCGCGCGCGCATGTTTATGCATAATATCGTCTAATTATGCACGCCACCGCCCGCCACCATGCCATCACCCGGCTGCTCCGCAGCGGCGGCGTGCGCAAGCAGGCCGACCTCGTGCGGCTGCTCAAGGCCGAGGGGCATGCCGTCACCCAGTCCTCGGTCAGCCGCGACCTGCGCGAAATCGGCGTGCTGAAGGCCGCCGACGGCTATGTGCTGCCCGGCGAGGAGCCCGTGCACGCGGGCGGCGATTTCGGCGCGCTCGCGCAGTTCGTGCGCGACCTGCGCGTGGCCGGCCCGTCGCTCACGGTCCTGCGGACCCAGACCGGCGCCTCCCAGAGCGTCGCGCTCGCAATCGACCGCGCGAACTGGCCCGATGTCGTCGGCACCCTGTCCGGCGACGACACGATCTTCATCGCGACCGCGAGCGCCCGCGACCAGGCGGCGCTCGTCAAGCGTCTCCGCTCACTCTTCAACATCTGACCCAAGCCATGACCCAACCCATCGTCCTCGCCTATTCGGGCGGACTCGACACCTCGTTCCTCGTGCCCTGGGTGGCCGAGCACTACCAGCGCCCTGTCATCACGGTCACCGTGGACACCGGCGGCATCGACGCCGCCGCGGCGCGCACGCTCGCGGAGCGCGCCCGTGCGCTCGGCGCCATCGAGCACCACCAGGTCGACGCACGCGTCGATTATTTCGAGCAGGTGCTGCGCTTCCTCATCATGGGCAACGTCCGTCGCGGCCAGCTCTATCCACTGTGCGTCGGCGCCGAGCGCGTGATGCAGGCGCAGACGATCGCGCACATGGCGCGCAAGCTCGGCACGAAGAGCATCGCGCACGGCTGCACCGCCGCCGGCAACGACCAGGTGCGGTTCGAGGTGGCGCTGCGCACGCTCGCGCCCGAGCTCGAGATCATCGCACCGGTGCGCGACAAGGCATTCAAGCGCCAGGAGGAGCTCGACTACCTCACGGCGCGCAAGCTGCCGGTGCCGCCGTTCGGCGCGGCGTACTCGATCAACCGCGGCCTCTGGGGCGTGACGATCGGCGGCAAGGAGACGCTTGCCTCCGAGGGCAGCATCCCGGAGGAACAATGGGTGCTGTCGAAGGACGCCTTCGCGAAGCCGCGCGCGCCGGAACGGCACTCGATCGAGTTCGCCGCGGGCCGACCCGCGGGGGTCGACGGCCGCAAGCTGTCGCCCGTCGAGGTCATCGAGGCGCTCGAGGCGATTGCGGCGCCGTTCGGCATTGGCCGCGGCATCCACCTCGGCGACACGATCATCGGCACCAAGGGCCGCGTCGCGTTCGAGGCGCCCGCCGCCGAGGCGCTGCTCGTTGCGCACCGCGAGCTCGAGAAGCTGGTGCTGACCGCACGCCAGCAGCGCATCAAGGAATCGGTGGCGCAACCCTATGGCGACCTCGTGCACGAGGGCCAGCTGCTCGATCCGGTGTGCCGCGACATCGAGGCGCTGTTGCTGTCCTCGCAGGCGCGTGTCACCGGCAGCGTCCAGCTGCTGCTGCGCCCCGGCAGCCTCTTCGTCGAGGGCGTGAGCTCGCCGTACTCGCTCATGGCGGCCTCGAAAGGCGTATACGGTGAATCGGTCGGCGAGTGGTCGGCGGCCGATGCGCTCGGCTTTTCGAAGCTTGTCGCCCTGCCGGGCGTGTTCCACACGCGCGCCGGGGAGATCGCAAGGAGCAAGGGCCCATGATGAAGTCCGTCGTCGTCGACAAGATCGCCTCGGTGACGCAGGCCGTGGGGCTGTCGCACGAAGTGCGCGTTTCCACCGAGATTCCCGCCGAGGAAGGCGTGATCGTGGTCGTCGAGGTGCTGACCAACAAGTCGACCTACAACACGCTCGAACTGACGAGCGGCCGCATGGCGAAGGTCGGCAAGGGCGACATCGTGGTCGGTGCACTCGGCCATCGCAAGGCGCTGTTCGGCTACTCGGGCCACGTGCCGGAATCGCTCAAGGCGGGCGACGTCATCCAGATGCTGAACATCGGCGGCGTGCTCGGCGTGTGCGATTCGGCGAACCCCGACAAGGGCCGGCCGTTCGACTGCCGGGTGCTCGGCGTCGTGCTGCAGTTCCCCTATCTCGGCGAGCGCATCGGCGTGCCAGCCCGCGCCGGCTACCGGCGCCTCGACTTCGACGCGCCGCTCGACACCAGGGGCGTGCCGGTCGTCGCGCTCGCCGGCACCTGCATGGAAGCCGGCAAGACGGCGGCCGCCTGCTCGATCGTCTCGCGCATGCGCCATCGCGGCCTCGTCGTCGATGCCTTCAAGGCGACCGGCGTGTCGCTGCGGCGGGACATCCTCGCGATGGCCGACGCCGGTGCCCGCAACACCATGATCTTCACCGACCTCGGCGTGATCACGACCACGCCGAAGACGGGGCCGGCGCTCACCCGCACGATGCTGACCGAACTTTCCGCGACGAAGCCCGACGTGATCGTCTTCGAGCTGGGCGATGGCCTCATGGGCACGTACGGCGTCGATTCGATCCTCTCATGCGAGGACATCAGGAGGGCGCTCACGGGCGTCGTGCTCTCGGCCAACGATCCGGTGGCGGCCTGGGGTGGCGTGCGCCTGCTGCGCGAGCGGTTCGCGGTCGAGCCCTGCGTGGTCACCGGTCCCGCGACCGACAATGCGGTCGGCGTCGAGATCATCGAGCAACAGATGAACGTGCCGGCGTTCAATGCGCTGTCGTCGGGCGCCGCGCTCGGCGATTGCGTGATCGAGGCGCTCGGCCTCGGCGCAAAGGCGGCCGAGGCGCTCGCAGGATGAGTGGCGAGGCACGCATACCGGCGATCGTGCTCGGCGGCACGGGCTACGTGTCGGGCGAGCTGCTGCGCCTGCTTGCCGCGCATCCGCACTTCGACATCTCGGGAGTCCTGTCCGACAGCCAGCCCGGCGAGGCGGTCGCGAAGGCCTTCCGCCACCTGGCGCCCGTGCTCGGCGACCTGCGCTTCCAGGGCCAGCAGGAGATCGGGGCGCTCGTGGCGAACCTGCCGCGCGTTGCGATCTTCGGCGCCGCGCCCCATGGCGTGTCGGCCGCGCTGATCGATGCCCTGCTCACGCGCGCCGAAGCGGCGGGCACCGATGCGCACGTCGTCGATATCTCGGCGGACTTTCGCTACTCGAGCGCCGCCGAATACGAAGCCGTCTACAAGCATCCGCACGGCGCGCCCGCGCGCCTCGCGCAGTTCACCTGTGCCGTGCCCGAACATCTCGCCCGTGCTCCGACCCGGCATGTCGCGCACCCGGGCTGCTTCGCGACGGCGACGCTGCTCGCGAGCGTGCCGCTGCTCGCACTCGACCTCGTGACGCCGGCCCTGTTTGTCGCGGGCGTCACCGGCAGCACCGGCTCCGGGCGCAAGCCCGTCGAGGGCACGCACCACCCGCAGCGGCACAGCGATTTCTACTCGTACAACGCGCTCGCGCACCGGCACGCGCCGGAGGTTGCCGCGTGCGCGGCGGCGGCGAGCGGCGTGACGGCCGACTTCGCCTTCGTGCCGCACTCAGGCCCGTTCGCGCGCGGCATCCATGTGACGGTGCAGGCGACTCTCAAGGCGCCGCTCGACACGGCCGCGGTGCTCGCCGCGCTCACCGGCTTCTACCGCGACGCGCCGTTCACCAGCGTGTCCTCCGAGGCGCCGCACGTGAAGGATGTCGCCGCGAGCAACTATGCGCGCCTGTCGGCGGCGGCGAACGGCCGCAGTGTCGCGGTGACCTGCGTGGTCGACAATCTCGACAAGGGCGCGGCCGGCGGCGCCGTGCAATGGATGAACCGCCTGTTCGGGCTGTCCGAGGCGGCGGGCCTCACCGCGCCCGCGGCGGGCTGGACATGAGCGCGCTCGCCGCCGTTTTCGCCCAGTACCCGCTCGAGGTGGAGCACGCCGAGGGCGTTTGGCTGCACGCGCCTGGCGGCCGGCGCGTGCTCGACCTCTATGGCGGCCACGCCGTCGCCGCGCTCGGTTACGGCCATCCGGGTTGGACCCGCGCGGTGCAGGCGCAAGCCGCAACGTGCAATTTCCAGAGCAACGCGGTGCCGATGGCGGTGCGCGAGCGCGCCGCCGCGCGCCTGCTGCGCTTCGCCGGCGGCGGCTACGACAGCGTGTTCTTCGTCAACAGCGGCGCCGAGGCGAACGAGAACGCGCTCAAGATGGCGTTCCGGATGACCAGCCGCCCGCACGTCGCCGCGGTCGAGGGCAGCTTCCACGGCCGCACCGCCGCGGCGGGCACGATCACCTGGGGCGCGCGCGAGAAATGGCACGCGTTTCCCCGCACGCCCTTCGACGTGTCGTGGATGCCCCGGCGCGACATCGGCGCCATCGCCCGGCACGTCACGCAGGACACGGCCGCCGTCATCGTCGAGCCGGTCCAGGGCGTGGGCGGCGCCTTCGACATGGGCGCGGAGTTCCTGCAGGCGCTGCGGAGCCGCTGCGACGAAACGGGTGCGCTGCTCATTTTCGACGAGGTCCAGTGCGGCATGGGCCGCGTGGGCCAGGCATTCGCGGCCGGCCTCTACGGCGTGCATCCCGACATGATCACGACCGCCAAGGCGCTCGGCAACGGTTTTCCCTGCGCTGCTCTGCTGATGGCGCCGCGCGTGAGCGCGGCCATCAAGCTGGAAACGCTCGGCACCACCTTCGGCGGCGGGCCGATGGCGGCCGCGGCGATCGAGGCCGTGATCGAAGCCATCGAGGGCGAGGACCTGCTGGCGAATGTCAGGCGCGTGTCGCGCTACATTCGCGAGACCTGCCGCGTCGGGCCCGTGACCGGATTCCAGGGCGAGGGCTTCCTCCTCGGACTGCGCATGAGCCGGCCCGCGAAGGAAGTCCAGGCGGCGCTGCTCGAGCGCAATATCCTCGCCGGCACGAGCGGCGACCCGCAGGTACTGCGCCTGTTGCCGCCGTTCATACTGCAGGAAGAACACGTGGACCTGCTGAAAGGGACGCTCGCCGCGCTCTGAGGCGCGCGGGCCACGCATCATGCATCGCTTCCTCGACCTCGCCGATTTCAGCCGTGAAGAGATCACCGGGCTGATCGACCTTGCGAACCGCCTCGAGCGCCACCCCGAGCCGCATGCGCTCGCCGGCCGCATCCTCGGGCTCGTGTTCTTCAACCCCTCCCTGCGCACGCTCGCCTCCTTCCAGGCCGGCATGGCGCGCCTTGGCGGCACCTCCTTCGTGATCACACCCGGCCAGGGCACCTGGCAGCTCGAGACCCGGCTCGGCGCCGTGATGAACGGCGCGGCCGCGGAGCACGTGCGCGAGGGCCTGCCGGTGCTCGCATCCTATTGCGACGCACTCGGCATCCGCGCCTTCGCGGAAGGCAGGGACCTCGCGCGCGACCTCGCGGAAACGCAGTTCGGCGCGATGGCGGGCGTGATCGACAAGCCGCTCATCAACCTCGAGTCGGCGATGAACCACCCCTGCCAGTCGCTCGCGGACTGGAAGACGCTCGACGACCTCGAGGTGCCGCGGCACGGGAAGTTCGTGCTGTCCTGGGTGCAGCATCCGCGCGCCCTGCCGCTCGCAGTCCCCGCCGCCACGGTGCACATGGCGGCGATGCGCGGCATGGAAGTCGTCGTGCTGCGTCCCGAGGGCTACAGCCTGCCGCCCGCGACCATGGACAAGGCACGGGCCGCGGCCGCCGCAGCCGGTGGTTCGGTGCGCGAGACCGCCGATCGCGACGACGCGCTCGCCGGGGCGCAGGTCCTCTACGCCAAGGAATGGGGCTCGACCGCCCACTACGGCGATGCCGAGGGCGACGCCAGCCTGCGCACGAGCCTCGGTGGCTGGTGCGTGACGCCCGAATGGTTCGATCGCGCCGCCGCCGGCTGCAAGTTCATGCATTGCCTGCCCGTGCGCCGCAATGTCGCGGTCACGGACGCGGTGCTCGACGGGCCGCGCAGCATCGTGCAGCGCGAAGCCTACAATCGCATGACCGCGCAGATGGCGGTCCTGCACCGCATGCTTTCCCACGGAGTGTAGAGACCCACATGATCAAGCACCGCGACGACCAGGCCCTCGCCGTCCGCTCGCTGCGCAGCGCCGCCCCTTACATCCGCATGTACAAGGGCAAGACATTCGTGATCAAGGCGGGCGGCGCCGTGTTCGGCGACGCGCAGGCGACCCGTGCGCTGATCGAGCAGATCGCGATCCTGCATTACTTCGGCGTGCGCGTGGTGTTCGTGCACGGCGGCGGGCCGCAGCTCACCGAGCTCACCGAGGCGCTCGGCGTGCCGACCCGCATGGTGCAGGGCCGCCGCGTCACCGACCAGAAGTCGATCGACGTGACGGCGATGGTGCTGAACGGCCTCATCAATACGCGCGTGCTCGGCATCTGCCGCGAACTCAACATCGATGCGGTGGGCGTCAGCGGCGTCGATGCGGGCCTGATCACGGCGCACAAGCGCCCGGCCGTAAGAATGAGCGACGGTGAGACCGTCGACTTCGGCTTCGTCGGCGATATCGACGCGGTCGATACCACCGTACTGCGCAAGCTCCTCGACAACGGCCTGATGCCGGTCGTCAGCCCACTGTCGGCCGACGTCAACGGTACGCTGCTCAACATCAACGCCGATACGGTCGCCTCGGCGCTGGGCGCGGCCCTCAACGCCGAGAAGCTGATCCTCTGCACCGGCGCACCGGGCATCCTCGAGAGCGTGGCGGACCCGGGCTCGGTGGTCTCGTACACCGACTTGCAGGGCTTGAAGCGCCTGCGCGACAGCGGCGCCATCACTGACGGCATGTTGCCCAAGGCCAAGGCGATCGAGGACGCGATCCGCGGCGGGGTGCGGCGGGTGCATGTCATCGCCTACAGCTCGCCCGAGAGCATCCTCGCCGAAGTGTTCACCAATGAGGGCACCGGCACGCTGATCGTCGCCGACATCAACGCGCTCAGCACGGCCGAGCAGCAGGGCGGCGGCGCGTGACACGCCTCTGGGACAAGGGCGCGCCGCTCGACGCGCGCGTCCTCGCCTACACGGCGGGCGAGGACTACGCGCTCGATGAGCGGCTCGTGCGCTACGACATCGCGGCGTCGATCGCGCATGCCGCGATGCTGCGCACACAGAAGCTCCTGTCCGACGCCGATTACAGCGCGATCGAAGGCGGCCTGCTCGCCCTCGGCGCAGCCCACGCGCGCGGCGAGTGGCACATCGAGCTCGCCGACGAAGACGGGCAGACCGCGCTCGAGAAGCGCCTTACCGCGCGAATTGGCGAGGCCGGCGGGCGGGTGCACCTCGGCCGCTCGCGCAACGACCAGGTGCTCACGGCGCTGCGCCTCTACCTGCGCGACGCCATCGAGCAGTTGCGCGCGGGCGCGACCGCGGTGGCCGACGCGCTCGATGCGCTCGCGGCGCGCGAAGGCGGGACGGTGCTGCCGGGCTACACCCACATGCAGCAGGCGATGCCGAGTTCGGTGGCGCTCTGGGCCGGCGGCTTCGCCGCGGAACTTCGCGACGACGCCGAGGGCCTGCGGCTCGCGCACCGGCGCGCGGCGAAGAGCCCGCTCGGTTCCGCGGCGGGCTACGGCACGCCCGGCCTGCCGCTCGATCGCGAGGCGACGCGCGCGGCGCTCGGCTTCGCGGCGGTGCACGAACCGGTGACGGCGGTGCAGCTCTCGCGCGGCAAGGCGGAAGCGCAGGTGCTGTTCGAGGTGGCCCTGACGATGCAGGACCTCGGGCGCCTCGCGGCCGACCTGCTGCTCTTCTACACGCAGGAATTCGCCTTCGTCGCGTTGCCCGAGGAGTTCACGACCGGCTCGTCGATCATGCCGCAGAAGCGCAATCCCGACGTCTTCGAGCTGCTGCGTGGCCGTACTGCCACCGCGCATGCGGGCCTGTTCGAGGCGCTCGGCATCTTCGCCAAGCTGCCGTCCGGCTACCAGCGCGACCTGCAACTGCTCAAGGCGCCGCTCTTTCGCGGCATCGACATCGCGCTGCAGTCGCTCGACATCATGGCGACGGCGCTCGGCGCCGTGCGCTTCCGGCCGGAGCGCATCACGCTCGATCCGGCCATCCGCGCCGCCGAGGAAGCCAATGCCCTCGCGGTCGCGGAAGGCATCCCGTTTCGCGAGGCATATCGCCGCGTCGGTGCGCGGCTCCGAAAGGAGTAGGCATGGCCATCTGGTTTGGCGCGCATCCCGCACCCGAGGCCCTGAACGCGGTGCGTACGAAGACGCTCGTCGCGCACCTCGGCATCCAGTTCATCGAGGTCGGCGACGACTACCTGCGTGCCACGATGCCGGTCGACGCGCGCACGCACCAGCCGTACGGCGTGCTGCACGGCGGTGCGTCGGTCGCGCTCGCCGAGACCATGGGAAGCACCGGCGCCATGTGCTGCGTCGATCAGGCCCGGTTCCAGTGCTTCGGCCAGGAGATCAACGCCAATCACCTGCGCTCCGTGGCGAGCGGGCTGGTCACGGGCACCGCGCGGCCCTTCCACGTCGGTGCGCGCAGCCAGGTCTGGGGCATTGAAATCCGCGACGAGCGGGGCCATCTCACCTGCGTCGCGCGGATCACGATCGCCACGGTCGAACGCCGCGTATGATGGGTGCCAGGAGGGCAAACGATGAACGAATCCACCCAGCCGTCCGCCGGCCTCGATCCCGGCCTCGTCACCTACACCCACATCATCTATGGGCTGCATGCGCTGTCGGTGCTGATCGGCGTCACCGGCCCCGCGACCGTGATCGGCAGCTTCGTGTTCGGGCTGCCCTCGATCATCGCCGTCATCATGAATTACGTGCGGCGGTCTGAAGCCCGCGGCACCTGGCTCGAGTCGCACTTCCGCTGGCAGATCCGCACGTTCTGGTTCGCGTTCCTGTGGTTCGTCGTGGCAGGCATCGTGTCGGCACCGCTGGTGCTGATGCTCGGCCTCGGCATCTTCACGTTCTTCCTCGCCGCGCTGATCGTCGCGGCCTGGATCGTCTATCGCGTTGTCCGCGGCTGGCTCGCGCTGCGCGACCGGCGGACGATGTACACGTGATGCGAGCGGCCCTGCTGGCGTCGTTCCTCGTTCTGTCCGCCTGCGGGCAGAAGGGACCGCTCTACCTGCCCGAGCCCGCTGGCAATGTGATCGTGCGGCCGACGCAGACTCCGGCGCCGCAAGACAGTGCCAAGGCGGAAGACGCCGACAAGGCGAAGGACAGGAAGCCCGCCGAGCCGCCGCCACCCTGAACGGGCGGCTGGCCGGCGCTCAGCCGACGGGCTTGCCACGCAGGACGCGCGCGGGCAGCAGGATGATCGCCTTCAGCAGCTCGAACACGCCGCCCACCGCGATGCCCACCAGCCGCAACGGCAGCAGGATCAGCCAGACGAGCGGATAGAGCACGAGCGCCAGCAGCGCGAGCGGCCAGCAGACCACGAGCAACAGCAGCCAGAGCAGGAATCCAGCCATGGGCGCGCTCCTTCGAAACGGCTGCATTGTAGCGCAGCCTTGACTCTGGACCTCGGTCCAGGGTGCATACTCGCGCCATGCAAATCGGTGAGCTTGCGAAGTCGGCCGGCGTGCCGATCGACACGGTGCGCTACTACGAGCGCAACGGCATCCTGCCTGCCCCGCGGCGGCGGCCCTCCGGCTACCGCAGCTACGGTGCCGCCGACGTGGCCCGGCTGCGCTTCATCCGCCGCGCCAAGGCACTCGGCTTCACGCTCGAGGAGATCCACGAGCTGCTCGCGCTCACGGAGCGCCGCGGCCGCCACATGGCGGGGGTGAAGACGGCGGCTACGGCGAAGCTGGCGGACGTCGAGCACAAGCTCGCCGAACTCACGCGCGTGCGCGACGGCTTGCGCAAGCTGGTGGCCGCCTGCCCCGGCCACGGCGACCTGGCGCAATGCCCGATCCTCGCCGCGCTTTCCGGGGAGGAATCATGAGCAGCTGCCAGCACCACGCCGGCCACGGCCACGCTCAGGACACGAAGACCGCGATCGATCCCGTCTGCGGCATGAAGGTCGACCCGGCCAGGACGCCGCATCACGCCACGCACGCAGGTGTCGACTATCACTTCTGCGCCGCGCGTTGCCGCGAGCGCTTCCTCGCCGACCCGGCGAAGTACCTGGCGCCGAAGCCCACGACTGCGGCCGTCGCGCCCGCCGCTGCCGTTGCTCCGGGCGCGATCTACACCTGCCCGATGCATCCCGAGGTCCGCCAGCCGGGGCCGGGCACCTGCCCGATCTGCGGCATGGCGCTCGAGCCGCAGATGCCGAGTCTCGAGGAGGAGGACAACCCCGAGCTGCGCGATTTCACGCGCCGCTTCGCGTGGACCCTGCCGCTGACGGCGATCGTGCTCGCGCTCGCCATGTTCGGACACAGGTTCGCCGGCCTCCCGGCGGCAGCGCGCACCTGGCTCGAGCTCGCGCTCGCGACGCCGGTGGTGCTGTGGGCGGGATGGCCGTTCTTCGAGCGCTGCGCGCAGTCGATCGCGAATCGCAGCCCCAACATGTGGACGCTGATCGGCGTCGGCGTGCTCGCATCCTGGGGCTACAGCGTCGTCGCCACGCTCGCACCCGGCCTCTTTCCCGCCTCCTTCCACGAGCACGGGCGCGTGGGCGTGTACTTCGAGGCGGCCGCGGTGATCGTGTCGCTGACGCTGCTCGGCCAGCTGCTCGAACTGCGCGCACGCACGAAGACCTCGGCCGCGATCCGCGCCCTGCTGGGCCTCGCGCCGAAGACGGCCCGGCGGCTGCGCGACGACGGCACCGAGGAAGACATCGAGCTGTCGCACGTTCACGTGGGCGATCGGCTGCGCGTTCGCCCGGGCGAGAAACTGCCCGTCGACGGCGTCGTCCTCGATGGCCGCTCGCACGTCGACGAATCGATGCTCACGGGCGAGCCCGTGCCGGTCGAGAAAGCGCCCGGCGCCACCGTGATCGGTGCAACGCTCAACGGCAGCGGCGGCCTCGTCATCCGCGCGGCGAAGGTCGGCTCGGAAACCGTGCTCGCGCAGATCGTGCAGCTCGTGGCGCAGGCGCAGCGCTCGCGCGCGCCGATGCAGCGCATGGCCGACCGCGTGGCCTACTGGTTCGTGCTCGCGGTGTTCGCCGTCGCCATCGGCACGTTCTTCGCCTGGGGCTTCGCGGGTCCCGAGCCCTCCTGGACCTACGCGGTGCTGAACGCCGTGTCGGTGCTCATCATCGCCTGTCCCTGCGCGCTCGGGCTCGCGACGCCCATGTCGGTGATGGTTTCGACCGGGCGCGCCGCACAAGCGGGCGTGCTCTTTCGCGATGCGGAGGCCATCGAGAACCTGCGCCGCATCGACACCCTGGTGGTCGACAAGACGGGCACCCTGACCGTCGGCAAGCCGGCGTTCCGTGCGGCGATCGCGGTCACCGGATTTGCCGAGGACGACCTGTTGCGGCTCGCGGCGAGCCTCGACCAGGCGAGCGAGCACCCCCTCGCCGCGGCCATCGTGGCCGAGGCCCGCTGGCGCGGGTTGCCGCTCGTCGAGCCCGTGGGATTCGAGTCTTCGAGCGGGATCGGCGTGCGCGGCAAAGTCGATGGTCGCGCCATCGCGATCGGCAACACGGCACTGATGAAGGAAGCCGGGATCGATGCGGCACCGCTCGCAGACCGTGCGCAGGCCCTGCGGCAGGACGGTGCGAGCGTCATGTTCGTCGCCGTGGACGGCCAGCTGGCGGGCCTCATTGCCGTGGCCGACCCGATCAAGCCGACGACCCCTGCCGCCATCGAGGCGCTGCGCGCCGCGGGCCTGCGCATCGTGATGGCGACGGGCGACGGCCTCGAGACAGCACAAGCCGTGGCCGCCCGCCTCGGCATCGACGAGGTGCACGGCGAAGTGCGCCCGCAGGACAAGATCGCGCTCGTGCGGCAACTGAAGCAGGCGGGTCGGCGGGTCGCGATGGCGGGCGATGGCATCAACGACGCGCCGGCGCTCGCCGGCGCGGACGTGGGCATCGCGATGGGCACGGGCACCGATGTGGCCATGTCGAGCGCCCAGGTCACGCTGGTGCGCGGCGACCTGCGGGGCATCCTGCGCGCGCGCGCGATCTCCTCCGCGACTGTTGCCAACATGAAACAGAATCTCGGCTTCGCCTTCCTCTACAACGCACTCGGTGTGCCGATCGCGGCCGGCATCCTTTACCCGGTCACCGGACTGCTGCTGTCGCCCATGATCGCCGCGCTCGCCATGAGCCTGTCTTCGGTCTCGGTCGTCGGCAACGCATTGCGCCTGGGCAAAATTGATCCAGATCAGGGAAGCGCGGGTCGGCCTGACGGAAAATCGGGTTGACAATACTCAAGCACCCGGAGCCTCCCATGTCCGCCCGACCCGCTGGTCCGATCGCCTGCCGCTCCTGTGACCTGCACGAGGTCTGCCGCCTCTGCGGCATGATCGCCATCGGCGAGAGCGGCGGCCTGCAGCGCACCGGCACGCTGCGCACGCTGCGCGCCGGCACCCGCCTCTTCCGCGCAGGTGAGCCCGCCCATTCGCTGTTCTCGGTGCGCCAGGGCATGTTGAAGACCGTCGATGTCGGCTCGGAGGGCGAGGAGCGCATCGTCGCGATCAGCACGCCGGGCGACGTGATCGGCACGGAGGCCTTCGGCACGCGCATCTACAAGCACGACGTGATCGCGGTGCAGCCGGTCGTCTGCTGCGAGTTGCCGCTGTCGCTGCTGAGCGACCAGTACACGCGCGTGCGGGAACTCGCTTCCGCGCTGATCAACCTGCTGAGCCGGGCATCCGCGCCGCGCACACCGCTGGCCCGCGGCTCGAGCCGGGAGCGAGTCGCCGGGTTCATCCTCGATCTCGCGCGTCGTTTCGAAAAGCGCGGCCTCGATGGCCGCCGTTTCTCCCTCGGCATGACCCGCCAGGAGATCGCGAGCCTGCTCGACACGCGCATCGAAACGGTGAGCCGCATGATCCAGTCGATGCGCCGCGACAAGCAGATCGAAGTCGAGGGCCAGCAGGTCACGCTGCTGTCGCTGTCGCCCTCCGCTTGAGGATTGTCAACGCGCCGCACGGCGCGTGACGCGACCATGGGCGCATGAGCCTTGAACTCGTGTGCCCGGCCGGTACGTTGCCGGCACTGCGCGCCGCCGTCGACAACGGCGCGGACGCCGTCTACATCGGCTTTCGCGGCGCGACCAACGCGCGCAATTTCCCCGGCCTCAACTTCAGCGAGAGCGAGGCCGCAACGGGCATTGCCCATGCGCACGAACGCGGCGCGCGGGTGTTCGTCGCACTCAACGTCTACCCATCGCCCGCCACCTGGGAGGCGGCAACGGCCGTGATCGACAGCGCGGCGCGCCTCGGCGCCGACGCACTGATCCTCGCCGACCCAGGGTTGATGCGCTACGCGGCCGACCGGCACCCGGGCCTGCGCCTGCACCTCAGCGTGCAGGGCTCGGCGACGAACTGGCGCGCCATCGAGTTCTACCGGCACGAATTCGGCGTGCGCCGCGCGGTGCTGCCGCGGGTGCTGTCCCTCACGCAGGTCACGCGCCTGATCGAACGCACCGCAGTCGAGATCGAGGTCTTCGGCTTCGGCAGCCTCTGCGTGATGGTCGAGGGCCGTTGCGCGCTCTCTTCCTATGCTACCGGGCACTCCCCCAACACGCAGGGCGTCTGTTCCCCGGCGCACGCGGTGCGCTGGGAGGAAACAACCGACGGGCGCCAGTCCCGGCTGAATGGCATCCTGATCGATCGCTACGCGCCGGGTGAGGCTGCCGGCTACCCGACGCTCTGCAAGGGGCGCTTCCGCGTGAACGATGCGGTATTCCACGCGCTCGAGGAGCCGACGAGCCTCAACGCCCTCGACATGCTGCCTGCGCTGATGGCGGGAGGCGTCAGGGCCATCAAGGTGGAGGGCCGGCAGCGCTCACCCGCCTACGTGGCGCAAGTCACGAGCCTGCTGCGCCGGGCACTCGACCTGTGTGCCGGCGCCGATGCGGGCGGCGGCGGCATCGGCGCTCTGACCGAAGCGCTCGATGCGCTCGCCGAAGGGCGCACGCACACGCTCGGCGCCTACCACCGTCCCTGGCAATGAGTACCCGCACGATGAAACTTGCGGTCGGACCGATCCTCTACCTGTGGGAGCGTAGCGCGGCGCTCGATTTCTACGCAGCGCTCTGCGATGCGCCGGTCGACATCGTCTACGTGGGCGAAGTCGTCTGCAGCAAGCGCCGGGTGCTGCAGAAGGAAGACTGGCCGATGGTCGCCCAGGCCCTCGTGGATGCGGGCAAGGAAGTGGTGTTCTCGACGCTCGCACTCATCGAGGCCGAGTCCGAGCTTGCGACCCTGGCCCGCATCGTCGACAACGCGGACGGCCGCATCGAAGCGAACGACATGGCGGCCGTCCAGTACTGCGACGGGCGGCCGTTCGTCGCCGGCCCCCATCTCAACATCTACAACGAGCCGACGCTCGCGCTGGTGGCCGCGCGCGGCGCGCGGCGTTGGGTCGCGCCCGTGGAGCTGCCGCTCGCCACGATCGCGACCCTCGGTGCCACGCGCCCGCCGGGCCTCGAGGTCGAGGTCTTTGCTTACGGGCGCTTGCCGCTCGCTTTCTCGGCCCGCTGCTTCACGGCGCGCTCGCAGAATCTCGCCAAGGACGACTGCGGCTTCATCTGCGGCAATTACCCCGACGGCATCACGCTCTACTCGCGTGACGACCAGCCCTTCCTCGCCCTGAACGGCATCCAGACCCAGTCCGCCGCCGTGCAGAACCTCCTGCCGCAGGTCGAGGCGCTGCGCGCCGCCGGTGTCGACATCCTGCGCCTCTCGCCGCAGTCGCGGGACTTCGCGGCGGTGATCGGGGCCTTTCGCGCCGCGGTGGACGCTACGGGCGAAGCTGCCAGGTGCCCGGAGCCTTCGCTCCCGGGCGGCTACTGCGATGGCTACGTGCGCGGCGAAGCAGGGATAGGCCATGCAGGGTGACGCCCGCGAGCGGGCCGGGCAGCACGGCGCGCAAGTGGCCGGGCAGGTCGTACTCCCAGCCATCGAGCAGGTTCTTCAGGTGCAGGCCGGTCTCCGTTTCGCCCTCGACCGCGAGGCGGCGCTGGAAGAAGAGCGTATCGGGATCCTCGCGGCGGCTGGCAAGGTCGACGAAGTCCTGCAGCGTACCGCGGATCGTCACATGGGCCGGGCGCACCGTGCGCCTGAGGCCGCCGCTGCCAATCTCGAACGCAAGCGACAGGGGAACATCATCGACACACAGGCGGATGCGCTTGCCGGCAAGTTCGTCGAGGCGTTCCGCGAGAGGCTGGCCTCGCAGCAACTGGTTGACCGCGAGCACCAGCAGGCGCGCCTGCAGGGGCGCGGGCGCGCGGCGCAGGACGCGCCGGGCCACGGAGACGGGATCGGTCATGGGAATCTCCCAGGCAACACAGGCCGGCATTCTTGCCATGGGCAGCGCTCCCGCCGCTTGCGTTCGATCAAGGCGGGGACTCGCCGGGGAGCGGACCGATGAGCCATGAGAGCCTGCGCGATTTCGTGCGGTCCCTCGAGCGCGAGGGCGACCTGAAGCGCGTGCCCTTCCCCGTCGATCCGCGCTTCGAGATGACGGACCTCTGCCAGCGCAGCCTCAAGGCGGGCGGCCCGGCCCTGCTCTTCGAGCAACCGGCCGGCTCCGGCATCCCCGTGCTCGGCAATCTCTTCGGCACGCAGCGGCGCGTGGCCGCGGCGCTCGGTTATGCCGACGTGAAGCAGTTCCGCGAGGTAGGCGAAACGCTCGCCTTCCTGCGCGAACCCCACTGGCCCGACCGGCCGCGCGAAGCGCTCGGCCGACTGCCGGCCTTCCTGCCGCTTCTGAAAGCCTCGCCGCGCACCGTGCCGCGGCCGGCCGACTATGAACTCGTGCAGGCGGGCAGCGAGGTGGACCTCACCTGCCTGCCCATCTGGACCTGCTGGCCGGAGGACGCCGGCCCGCTGATCACCTGGGGCCTCGTCGTGACGCGCGGCACGCGCAAGGCGCGCCAGAATGTCGCACCCTATCGCCAGCAGGTGATCGGCAGGAATCGGGTGATCATGCGCTGGCTCACGCATCGGGGGGGCGCGCTCGACTTCCGCGACTGGCAGCGCGACCACCCCGGCAAGCCCTTCCCGGTCGTCGTGATGATCGGCGCCGATCCCGCGCTGCTGATCGCCGCGACCACGCCCATCCCGGACAGCGTGTCCGAGTACCAGTTTGCGGGGCTGCTGCGACGCCAGCGCAGCGAAGTCTTTCGCAGCGCGGTGGGACTCGACACCTGCGCCAGTACCGAGATCGTGCTCGAGGGCCACATCGCGCCCGGCGACGAAGCGCTTGAAGGCCCATTCGGCGACCACACCGGCTACTACAACAGCCAGGCGAACTTCCCCGTCCTGACCGTCGAGCGGCTCTCGGTGCGCCGGCAGGGCTTCTACCACGGCGGGTACATGGGCCGTTCGCCCTGGGATGAACCCTCCGTGCTCGCGATGTCGCTCAACGAGATGTTCGTGCCGATGCTGCAGCGGAGCCACCCGGAGATCGTCGATTTCCACCTGCCGCCCGAGGCCTGTTCGTACCGGGTCGCGGTCGTGAGCATCCGCAAGGCCTACCCAGGGCATGCCCGCCAGGTCATGCAGGCCATCTGGTCGAGCCTGCGCCAGTTCCTCTACACGAAGTTCGTGATCGTCACCGACGACGATATCGACGTGCGCAATTGGCAGGAAGTGATCTGGGCCCTCTCGACCCGGGTCGATCCGGCGCGCGACACGCTGATGGTGCGTCGCAGCCCGATCGATTACCTCGACTTCGCGAGCCCCATTGCCGGCCTCGGCTCGAAGCTCGGCATCGACGCCACGAACAAGTGGCCCGGCGAGACGCGCCGGCGCTGGGGCCGTCCCCTCGCGATGAACCCCGAGGTATTGCAGCGTACGGACGCCATGTGGGCAAGGCTGCTTGACCGACATCAATGCGACCGCACGGGTACCGGGCTGTAATGACAGCATGCGAGAAAGCACCACAGCGACGCCGGCACCCGCCACCGCGCCGCGCCGCCAGCAGAAGTTCACCCGCGATGAGTTGATCGCCTGCGGGGAGGGCCGGCTGTTCGGGCCGGGAACCCCGCGGCTCCCCGTCGGGCAGATGCTCATGGTGGATCGCGTCACGTGGATCTCCGACGAGGGCGGCGCCTACGGCGCCGGCGAGATCCGCGCCGAGCTCGATGTCGATCCTTCGCTGTGGTTCTTCGGTTGCCATTTCATCGGCGATCCCGTCATGCCGGGCTGCCTCGGGCTCGATGCGATGTGGCAGCTGATCGGCTTCCACCTTGCGTGGAGCGGCCACCAGGGACTTGGCCGCGCGCTCGGCGTCGACGAAGTGCGCTTCACCGGGCAGGTGTTGCCCGCCGTCAAGCGCGTCGACTACCACATCGACATCAAGCGCGTGATCGAGCGCAAGCTCGTGATGATCGTGGGCGATGCCACGCTGTGCGCCGATGGCAAGCAGATTTACACGGCGAAGGGGTTGCGCGTCGGCCTCTTCAGCCGGGAAGGGCTCGCCTGATGCGCCGCGTCGTCGTGACAGGCATGGGCATCGTGTCCTGCCTCGGCAATGACCTGAAGACCGTGGCCGAATCGCTCGCCGAGGGCCGCTCGGGCATCCGCGCGATGCCGGACTACCCGACGATGGGGCTGCGCAGCCACGTCGCGGGCGTGCCGCAGATCACGGTGGCGGACCACCTCGACCGGCGCGACCTGCGCTTCATGGGCGATGCCGCCGCCTTTGCGGCGATCGCGCTGGCGCGCGCCATCGAATCGAGCGGCCTCTCCGCCGAGCAGGTGAGCCACCCGCGCACCGGCCTGATCGCGGGCTCGGGCGGCGCCTCCCCGGCCAACATTGTCGAGGCCGCGGACACGCTGCGCGCGCGCGGCCTGCGCAAGGTGGGCGCGACCCGCGTGCCCCGCACGATGTGCAGCACGGTGGCCGCCTGCCTTGCCACGAGCTTCCATGTGAAGGGCGTCTGCTACTCGATCACTTCCGCCTGCGCGACGAGCGCGCACTGCATCGGCGCCGCGGCCGAGCAGATCCGCTGGGGCAACCAGGACGTGATGTTCTGCGGCGGCGGCGAGGAGGAGCACTGGTCGCTGACCGCGCTGTTCGACGCAATGGGAGCGCTCTCCACCGCGCGCAATGACTTTCCCGGACAGGCCTCGCGCGCCTACGACGCGGGCCGCGACGGCTTCGTGATCGCGAGCGGCGGCGGCATGCTGGTGCTGGAGTCCCGGGAGCACGCCGTGGCGCGCGGCGCACCCATCATCGGCGAACTGCTCGGCTTCGGCGTCACCGCCGACGGCGCCGACATGGTGCAGCCCTCCGGCGAAGGCGCCGTGCGCTGCATGCGCCAGGCGCTCGCCGGTGTCTCGCGCCCGGTCGACTACGTCAACGCGCACGGCACCTCCACGCCGCTCGGCGACGTGATCGAGCTCAATGCCGTACGCGAAGTGTTCGGCTTCGACCTGCCGCTCGTTTCCTCGACGAAGTCCCTGTCGGGCCACTCGCTCGGCGCCGCCGGCGCCCAGGAGGCGATCTATTCGCTGCTGATGCTGCAGGAGGGCTTCCTCGCGGGCTCCGCCAACATCGAGATACTGGACCCGGCCTGTGCCGACTATCCCATCCTCCGGGAGACGCGGCGCATGCCCGTGCAGACCGTGATGTCGAACAGCTTCGGCTTCGGCGGCACCAACGCGTCGCTCGTCTTCGGGCGCTCCTGATGGCCGCGGCGCTCGAGGACCGGCGCGCCTACGACATCGCGGAGCACGCGCGCCGTCACGCACGCGTTGCCCGCCTGATGCCGGCGGCGGAATGGGACGTGCACTACGAACTCGTGGGCGCGATCGAGGCGCTCAAGCGCGAGCGCAACGCGGTCGTGCTGGCGCACAACTACCAGCGTCCCGAGATCTTCCACGGCGTCGCCGATTTCGTCGGTGATTCGCTCGAGCTGGCCCGCAAGGCCGCGCAGTCGGAGGCCGACGTCATCGTGATGTGCGGCGTGCGCTTCATGGCCGAGACGGCCAAGCTCCTCTCCCCGCAGCGCACCGTGCTGCTGCCCGACCTCGAGGCGGGCTGCTCGCTCGCCGATTCCATCACTCCCGGGGACGTGCGCGCCCTGCGCCGCGGGCATCCCGGCGTGCCGGTCGTGTGCTACGTGAACACGAGCGCGGCGGTCAAGAACGAATGCGACGCCTGCTGCACCTCCTCGAACGCGCAGCTCGTCGTCGAGAGCTTCGGCGTGCCGGAGGTGATCCTCGTGCCGGACGAGTACCTCGCCGCGCATGTCGCCTCGCGCACCCACGTGCGGGTCATCCCCTGGGGCGGCCACTGCGAGGTGCACGAACGCTTCACCGGCGCCGAAGTGCGCGAGTTTCGCGAGTCGGCGCGCGCCTACGTGCTCGCCCACCCCGAATGCCCGCGGGACGTGCAGGAGGCGGCCGACTTCGTCGGCTCGACGTCGGGAATGATCGCTGCACTCGAGCAGGCGCAACCCGAGCGCGCCGTACTCATCACCGAATGCTCGATGGCGGACAACATCGCCGGCGCATTCCCGGGCACCGACTTCCTGCGTCCCTGCAACCTGTGCCCGCACATGCAGCGGATCACGCTCGCGGGCGTGCGCGCGAGCCTCGAACACCTCGCACCGGCCATCGAGGTACCGGAGGAGATCGCCGCGGGCGCACGCCGCGCCGTGCAACGCATGCTCGATGCCAGCCGCCCGCGCGGCACATGACCGCGATCGACACGGACCTGCTGGTGCTCGGCGCAGGTGCGGCCGGGCTCGTCACCGCGCTGGCCGCCACGGGCCGGCGCGTCTGCCTGCTGAACGCGGCCGATTCCGCGAGCGAGCTGGCCCAGGGCGGCATCGCGGCCGCGGTCGGCGCCGGCGACTCGCCCCGGCTGCATGCCATCGACACGCATGCGGCCGGGCACGGCCTGAATGACGACGGCGCCGTCCGCTTCGCCTGCGAGGGCGCCCCCGACGCGGTGGCCTGGCTCGAGGCGCTCGGCGTGCGTTTCGCGCGCGACGGCGAGGCCTGGTCGCTGCACCTCGAGGCGGCGCACAGCCGCGCGCGGGTGCTGCACGCCGGCGGAGATGCGACGGGCGCCGAGGTCATGCGCGTGCTGCGCCGGCGCGCCGCCGAAGCGCTGCACGTCGAGCGGCTGGCGGGCTTGCGCGCCACCGGGCTGGTGCGCGGCGATGACGGGGTCTGCGGCGTCACCGCGCTGTCCGTTGACGGACGCTCCTTCACGATCCATGCCCGTGACGTGGTCATCGCGACGGGCGGGATCGGCGCGCTCTACAGCCGCACGACCAATCCGGAGTGCGCGCGCGGCGACGGCGTCGCGATGGCGCTCGCCGCCGGCGCGCGCTGTGCGGGGCTCGCCAGCGTGCAGTTCCACCCCACCGCGCTCGATGTCCCCGCCCGCCCGCTGCCCTTGCTGACCGAGGCGTTGCGAGGCGCCGGCGCGCGCCTCCTCGACGAGGGTGGCGCGCCGCTCATGCGAAGTGCTCATCCGCTCGGCGACCTCGCGCCGCGTGACGTCGTCGCGCGCGAGGTGCACCGCGCCCAGTGCGCGGGCGGCAGCGTGTGGCTCGATGCGACCGACCTGCGCACGACCGACGTGGCGCGGTCGTTTCCCTCCGCCTACCGGGCCTGCCGGCAGTTCGGCATCGACCCGGACCGCGAGCCCATCCGGATCACCTGCGCCGCGCACTACCACATGGGTGGCATCGCGGTGGACCTCGACGGTCGCACGAACCTGCCGCACCTGTGGGCGGTGGGCGAAGCCGCGCACACGGGCCTGCACGGCGCGAACCGCCTCGCGAGCAACTCGCTGCTCGAGGCGGTGGTCTTCGGGCGACGACTCGGCCGCGCGCTCACGCAAGCCGGGTCTGCGCCGGTCGCATCCGGAACCGCCGCGGACGGGCCCCGCGACGAAGAGGTCTCGCCGGAACTGCGCGACCTCATGTGGACCTGCCTCGGCCCGGCGCGCGACCCGGCCGCGATCGCCTCGGGGATCGAGCGGCTGTCGGCCTGGCGGTCGGGCCCGCCCGCGCGCGCGCTTGCCTCCCCGCGCCTCGGGCTCGTCGTGGCCATGTTGCGCGACGCGCAAGGTGGCGGCGCAGCCATTGCGTAGAATGCAGCCATGAGCATCCAGACTTTCAGCGATCTGCTTGCGGCGGCTTGCTCCCAGCGCGAGCCCCAGCGCCTGCTGCTCGTCTTCGCGGTGGCGGAGCTGCCGCGCGACAGCTCAGGGGACGAGCGGGCCGCCTTCCAGCGCGGCGAGGGCGGCGCGCTGACGCCGGTCGTATGCGTCGACAAGCTGGCATCCGAGATCGGGTCCTTCGAGGCGCTCATGCGGGAATCGCGCGAGGCCCTCTCGCGCTGGGACATCCTGTTCATCGCGGCGCTCGACGGCCGCGCCGGGGTGGCGCCGAATTCCGACGAGGCGGCGGGACCGCTCCGGATGATGGTCGAATCGATCAAGGCCGGGCGCATTGCGAATTTCATCACGGTCGACAGCCACGGCGAACTCGTGAGCCTGCAGCGCGGCTGACATGCCGCCTGCCGTGGGCGTATGCTCGAGGCGCGCACTGGTTGGCGCGGGAGGACACATGGTGACCACATGGTTCCTGGATGAGACGCCCGGACGCACGCCCCTGTGGCAGGTGTTCTGGATCTATGGCGTGCTCGCGAGCCACCTGCTGTTCGGCTCGATCCTCTATCTGTTCCGCGCTGTCGACACGACCACGCTCGCCCTGATGCTCACGGGCTTCGTCCTGTACACGGCGTGGATCATGCGCACCGTCTGGCGCAACGCGTTCAATGTCGACAACCCGCTCTACGGCCATATCGCGCGCGCACTGACCGTGGCCTGGGCGCTCAACACCGTATTCGTGTGCGGCTTCCTGCTGCTGGGCCACATCGGCAAGGTCACGCTGCCCTTCTGACCGCCCCCCTCCCTTGATCCTGGTCAAATTCCGCGCGGGGCTCGCGGGACTGTCGCCCGCCTACTTCGGCATGGTGATGGCGACGGGGATCGTCTCGGTCGCCGCGCAGCTGCTCGGCATCGCCTGGCTCGCACGGGCGCTCTATGCCCTGAACTGCGCGTTCTACCTGGCGCTCTGGCTGCTCTACCTGCTGCGCATGGCCTGGCATCCCGGCGCGTTCTTCGGCGACCTCTGCGACCACCTGCGTGGACCGGGCTACTTCACGACGGTCGCCGCCTCGGGCGTGCTCGGCAGCCAGACGCTCCTGCTCGGCGGCCCGCTCGCCGCGGGCTTCGCCCTCTGGTGCATCGCGCTCGGCCTGTGGCTCGCGCTCACCTATGCGATCTTCACGATCCTGACGGTGAAGGACGCGAAGCCGCCGCTCGATCGCGGCATCAACGGCGGCTGGCTGCTCGCGGTCGTGGCGACGCAGTCGATCGCGGTGCTGAGCGCGCTGCTCGCCGCGCGCATCGGCCAGCCGCACAAGCTCGAGCTCAACTTCTTTGCGCTGTCGATGTGGCTGTGGGGCGGCATGCTCTACATCTGGATGATGTCGCTGATCTTCTACCGCTACACGTTCTTCTCGTTCCAGCCGGGCGACCTGTCGCCGCCCTACTGGATCAACATGGGGGCGATGGCCATCTCGACCCTCGCCGGGTCGCTGCTCATCGTCAACGCACCAGACGCGCCGTTCCTGCAATCGTTGCGGCCCTTCATCAAGGGCTTCACGGTGTTCTATTGGGCGACCGGCACCTGGTGGATCCCGATGCTGCTGGTGCTCGGCGTCTGGCGGCATGTCTATCGCCGCTTCCCGCTGCGCTACGACCCGCTCTACTGGGGCGCCGTCTTCCCGCTCGGGATGTACGCCGCGAGCACCCACGAGCTGAACGTGGCCCTCGAACTCGATTTCCTCGAACCGCTGCCGCGGATCGTGTTCGTGGTGGCGCTCGCCGCCTGGCTCACGACTTTCGTCGGCTGGCTGCGCGCCGCTCCGCGGCCCACGCCGCCGTGATTTCCGGCAGGTCGTGTTCCTTGCCGAGCGTCGGGAACTTGCTGAGGTCGAGGCGGCGGATGGCGAAGTGCATCCACGCGAGCGCGGCGGCCACGATCACGAAGAGCAGCATGAAGCAGCTGGTCCAGACATTGGTGTAATCGGACAGTGCGCCGAAGGCGATCGGCAGCAGGAAGCCGCCGAGCCCGCCGATCATGCCGACCACGCCGCCAACGGAACCGACGTGCTGCGGGTAGTAGACCGGGATGTGCTTGTACACGGCGGCCTTGCCGAGCGACATGAAGAAGCCGAGCACGAACACCAGCACGGTGAAGGGCACGAGCCCGATCGCAAGGCTGAAACGCATGTCGCCGTCGATTCCCTTCACGATGTACTGCGTGTCGGGATAGGACAGCAGGAAGGTGCAGAGGGCCGAGACGCCGAACGTCCAGTACATCACGCTGCGCGCACCGATGCGATCCGACAGTTGCCCGCCGACGATGCGGAACACGCTCGCGGGGATCGAATAGCAGGCCGCGATCAGGCCCGCGGTCTTCACGTCGAGGCCGTAGGCACCCATCAGGTAGCGGGGCAGCCAGAGCGCGAGCGCGACGAAGCCGCCGAAGACGAAGAAATAGTAGAGCGAGAAGCGCCACACCTGCAGGTTGGCGAGCGGCTGCATCTGCTGGCGGAAGGACATCGGCTTCGCGCCCGATGCGCGGCGCTCGGCCAGCTTCGGGTCATCCGCCGCGAGCAGGTAAAAGAGTATCCCGCCCACGGCCAGCGCGATCGCCCAGATCCTTGCGACCGCCATCCAGCCAGCCGCCACCAGCACGAGCGGCGCAAGCAGCTTCGTCACGGCGGAACCGACGTTGCCCGCACCGAACACGCCGAGCGCGGTGCCCTGCTTCTCCGGCGGGAACCACTGCGACACGTAGGTGACGCCGACGGAGAAGGCGCCGCCCGCCACGCCCACGAAGATCGCCGCGAACAGGAAACCGGGGTAGGTCGTCGCCCAGGTGAGCATCCAGGTCGCCGCGGCGGCGAGCAGCATGACGAGGGCCAGCACGAGCCGGCCGCCGTACTGGTCGGCCCAGATGCCGAGGAACAATCGGATCAGCGAGCCGCTCAGGATCGGCGTCGCGATCAGCAGGCCGAACTGGGTGCCGGAGAGTCCGAGCTGCCGCTGCAGCTCGATTCCGATGATGGAGAAGATCGTCCAGGCGGCGAAGCAGATGGTGAAAGCCGCGGTGCTGAGCCACATCGCGCGATTGGCCGCGCGCCCGCCGAGTGTCGTGTCATTCATGGTTCAGCGCTTCGATCTCCGCAAGGCCGCGCACGCCATAGCGCTCCTGCAGCAGCCCAAGGTAGTGTTGCAGCTCGCGCTGGCGCACCTGCAACTCGAGGTAGTCGGCGATGCGACCGCGCACGTCGTCGAACCCGAGCGCAACGCCGGCTTCAACGGCATCGACCTGCACGACGTGGTAGCCCCAGCGCGACTCGACCGGGAAGGCGGCGAGGCCCACCGGCAGCCGGAAGACCTGCCGGTCGAACTCGGGGGTCGTCTGGCCGCGCTCGAGCCAGCCGAGCTCGCCGCCCTCGTCCTTGGATGGGCAATCGGAACGGCGCAACGCAAAGTCCGCGAACAGCACGCTGTTGGCGCGCAACCGGGCGATCAGGGCCTCGGCATCGGCGCGCGCCTTGAAGCGGCCGTTGACGTCGTCGGCGGGCGCAGCGAGCAGGATGTGGCGGATGCGCACGCGATCGGCGGAGCGGAAGCGCTCGCGGTTCTGCTCGAAGTAGCGCCGGCAGTCGTCCGCCGTCGGCACGCGATCGACGAGCTCACGCTCGAGCAGCACGCGGATACCCGCCTCCTCGGCCGTCTCACGACCCACGGGGTCGGCGCCGGCCGCAAGGCCGAGGCGGTCGATCTCCCGCCGCAGCAGTTCGCGCACGACGAGGGCGCGGGCCGCCGCCGCACGCGACTCCTCGGGCCGGGCCGCGCGGTGATGCTGCATTTCCTGGGCGATCTCCGCCTCGCTGATCGGCGTATCGCCGACGAACAGCAGGCACGGCGCGGGCGTCCCGAGCGAACGGGGGCCGTCGTCCGTGTCGTGCACGTGCCGGTGTGCGCCCGTTCCCATGCTCAGCCCCGCCGCCCGTAGTCGAGCGTCGCCTGCCGCTTGCGCACCACCTGATAGGGGCGCCACAGGTAGCTGAGCGGAATGCTCCACACGTGCACGAGGCGCGTGAAGGGCGCGATCAGGAACAGCGTCATGCCGAGCAGGATGTGGGCCTTGTAGACCCAGTGCACGCCGACGATGGCATCCGCCGCGCCGGCGCGGAAGGTCACGATGCGCTGCGCCCATTCGCTGAGCACCAGCATCACGGAGCCGTCCAGGTGGCCTGCGGACACCCGGATGCTCACCATGCCGAGCACGAGCTGCGCGAAGATCAGCACCAGCACCAGCAGGTCGCCGGCCGTGCCGGTGGCGCGCACGCGCTCATTGAAGAGGCGGCGCCACAGCAGGATCGAGATGCCGGCGAAGCACAGCACGCCCGCGATCCCGCCGACGACCATCGCGAGCAGCTGCTTCTGCGCGCTCGTGATGAAGACTTCATAGACCGAATGCGGCGTCAGCAGTCCGACGAAATGGCCACCGAGGATCGCAAGCACGCCGACGTGGAAGAGGTTGCTGCCGAGGCGCATGCCGCGGCTCGAGAGCAACTGGCTCGATCCCGTGCGCCAGGTGTACATCGCGTAGTCGAAGCGCACCCAGCTGCCGACCAGGAAGACGGCGAGGGCGATGTAGGGATAGAACTGGAATGCGAACTGGTGAATCATCGGTGCACCTGTCGGGTGTCGGTCCTAGCCTGCTGCGAGGGTGGCGCGCAATCGCGGCCCGGCGCCTCGGCGCCGAAGCGCACCGCTTCCTCCTCCCACAGGCGATCCATGGTCTCGGGCGTGTCGTCGCGGGGCTCCTCGCGGGCGCGATCACGCAGCGCGCGCAGGTCCGGCCCGCCGGCGCCCATTTCGACGAGGATGTCGAACAGCACCGCGTACGGGGCCTGGCGCTCGGCGGCGCGCGCACCGAGCAGTGCCACGATGTGGCTCACGTGCTTCAGCCAGTCCGCGCTTTCGGCCGGAGGGCGCTGGCCGAGGTACTCGAGCAGCAGCGGCAGGTAGTCGGGCAGCTCCTTCGCCGCGAGTGCAAAGCCGTTCTTGCGATAGGCCTCGATCAGGTCGACCATCGCCTGGCCGCGGTCGCGCGATTCGCCGTGGATGTGCTCGAACAGCAGCAGGCTCATCGAGCGGCCGCGGTCGAACAGCGCGAGCCAGGCCTCCTGGGCCGCGAGCGGGTCGCTGTCGAGCAGCTCGCGCGCGAAGGCGACGAGGCGCGCGCGGTGGGCCGTCGACAGGCCCGGGTCGTCGGCCGCGGCGAGCAGTTCCGCGCGATGCGCCCACAGCTCATCCTCGGGGTAGTCCATCAGCACGGAAAGGAGCTTGAGCACGTTCATCGCGGCCGTACCGCATAGGTGGTCGTCTTGCGCTCCGTGAACAGGTCCGCCGGGTTGTCGCCGCTGCAGCCGTTGCCGAACGTGAAGCCGCAGCCGCCGCGCTCGCCGAATGCATCGTTCGCGTACTCGCGGTGCGCCGTCGGGATGACGAAGCGGTCCTCGTAGTTCGCGATCGCGAGGTAGCGGTACATGTCCTCCGCCTGCGCGACCGTGAGGCCCGCCTGCTTCAGCACGCCGAGGTCCTCGACGCCATCGACGTTGCGGGCGCGCCGCCAGGCGCGCATGGCCATCATGCGCTCGAGCGCCCGCACCACCGGCGCTTCATCGCCCGCCGTCAGCAGGTTCGCGAGGTAGCGCACCGGGATGCGCAGCGAAGCGACATCCGGCAACTGGCCGTTCATGCCGACTCGGCCGCGCTCCGCCGCCGACTGGATCGGGGACAGCGGCGGCACGTACCAGACCATCGGCAGCGTGCGGTACTCGGGATGCAGCGGCAGCGCGAGTTGCCAGTCGATCGCGAGCTTGTAGACGGGCGAGGCCTTCGCAGCCTCGAGCCAGCTGTCCGGGATGCCCTCGGCACGCGCCGCCTCGATGACCTTCGGGTCGAACGGGTCGAGGAATATGTCGAGGTGGGCCTGGTAGAGATCCTTCTCGGCGGGCACGGAGGCCGCCTCCTCGATGCGGTCGGCGTCGTACAGCATCACGCCAAGGTAGCGGATGCGGCCCACGCAGGTCTCCGAGCACACGGTGGGCTCGCCCATCTCGATGCGCGGGTAGCAAAAGATGCACTTCTCCGACTTGCCGCTCTTCCAGTTGTAATAGATCTTCTTGTACGGGCAGGCCGAGACGCACATGCGCCAGCCGCGGCACTTGTCCTGGTCGATGAGGACGATGCCGTCCTCCTCGCGCTTGTAGATCGCGCCCGACGGGCAGGCCGAGACGCACGCCGGGTTGAGGCAGTGCTCGCACAGCCGCGGCAGGTACATCATGAAAGTCTTCTCGAAGGCGCCGTAGATCTCCTTCTGGACGCCGTCGAAATTGCGGTCGACCGAGCGCTTGGCGAACTCGGTGCCGAGGATCTCCTCCCAGTTCGGCCCCCACTGGATCTTCTGCATGCGCTCGCCGCTGATCAGCGAACGCGGCCGCGCCGTCGGCTGGTGCGCGCTGTCCGGCGCCTGGTGCAGGTGCTGGTAGTCGAAGGTGAACGGCTCGTAGTAGTCGTCGATCTGCGGCAGGTCGGGATTGGCGAAGATCTTCGACAGCACGCGCCAGCGCCCGCCCGAACGCGGCACCAGCTTGCCGGCGCGCGTGCGCACCCAGCCGCCGTTCCACTTGTCCTGGTTCTCCCACTCCTTCGGGTAGCCGATGCCGGGCTTGGTCTCGACGTTGTTGAACCAGGCGTACTCGACGCCCTCGCGCGAGGTCCAGACGTTCTTGCAGGTGATCGAGCAGGTGTGGCAGCCGATGCACTTGTCGAGGTTCAGCACCATCGCGATCTGCGCGCGCACTTTCATCGCACTTCCTCCGCGGCCGCCGCCGCCGTGGGCTCGCCGTCGAGCCAATCGACCTTGCCCATCTTGCGCACGATCACGAACTCGTCGCGGTTGGTGCCGGTGGTGCCGTAGTAGTTGAAGCCATAGGCGAGCTGCGCATAGCCGCCGATCATGTGGGTGGGCTTGACGACGACGCGGGTCACGGAGTTGTGGATGCCGCCGCGCGTGCCGGTGATCTCGGATCCCGGCACGTTCACGATGCGCTCCTGCGCGTGGTACATCATCGCCATGCCATTCATCACGCGCTGGCTGACGACCGCGCGCGCGGCGATCGCACCGTTCACGTTGAACAGCTCGATCCAGTCGTTGTCCTCGATGCCGGCCTCGCGCGCATCCGCCTCGCTGATCCACACGATCGGCCCGCCGCGCGACAGCGTCTGCATGATCAGGTTGTCGCTGTAGGTGCTGTGGATGCCCCATTTCTGGTGCGGCGTGATCCAGTTGAGCACGATCTCGCGGTTGCCGTTGCCGCGCTTGCCGAGGAGCGGCTTCACGGTGCGCGTGTCGATCGGCGGGCGGTAGCTCATGAAGCCCTCGCCGAAGTCCACCATCCACTCGTGGTCCATGTAGAACTGCTGGCGCCCGGTGATCGTGCGCCACGGGATCAGCTCATGGACGTTGGTGTAGCCGGCGTTGTAGCTGACGTGCTCGTCCTCGAGCCCCGACCAGGTCGGCGAGGAGATGATCTTGCGCGGCTGCGCCTGGATGTCGCGGAAGCGGATCGCCTCGTGCTCCTTGCCTTCGGCGAGGTGCGTGTGGCTGCGCCCGGTGAACTCGCCGAGCGAGGCCCAGGCCTTCACGGCGACGTGGCCGTTGGTCTCCGGCGCAAGGTGCAGGATCACCTCGCAGGCGTCGATCGCGCTCTCGATGCGCGGGCGGCCCTGGCTCACGCCGGGCTCGGTCACGCGATGGTTCAGCTTGCCGAGGAAGTCGACTTCGTCCTGCGTGTTCCAGTTGATGCCCTTGCCGCCGTTGCCGTGGGCATCGAGCAGCGGGCCGAGCGAGGTGAACTTGCGGTGCAGGTTCGGGTAGTCGCGCTCGACCACGGCCATCGCGGGCATCGTCTTGCCGGGGATGGGCTCGCACTCGCCCTTCTTCCAGTCCTGCGCCCGGAACGGCATCGCGATCTCGCCCGGGGTGTCGTGCTGCGTCGGCACGAGCACGAGGTCCTTCTCGACCTCGACGACACCCGGCGCGAGCGCGCTCACCGAGCGCGCGATGCCCTTGAAGATGTCCCAGTCGCTGCGCGATTCCCAGGCCGGATCCACCGCCTTCGACAGCGGATGGATGAAGGGATGCATGTCGGAGGTGTTGAGGTCGTTCTTCTCGTACCAGGTCGCCGTCGGCAGCACGATGTCGGAATACAGCGCCGTCGTGCACATGCGGAAATCGAGCGTGACCAGCAGGTCGAGCTTGCCCTCGGGAGCCTCGTCGCGCCATTTCACTTCGAGCGGCTTGACCGCGCCGCTCTCGCCGAGATCCTTGCCCTGCAGGCCGTGGCGGGTGCCGAGCAGGTGCCGCAGCATGTACTCGTGGCCCTTGCCGGAGGAACCGAGCAGGTTCGAGCGCCAGATGAACATGACTCGCGGGAAGTTCTGCGGCGCGTCCGGGTCCGCGTAGGCGAAGTCGAGCTTGCCGCCCTTCAGTTGCCCGAGCGCGTAGGCGGCGGGGTCCTGGCCGGCCCTGGCCGCCTCGCGGGTGATCTCGAGCGGATTCCTGTCGAGCTGCGGCGCGCAGGGCAGCCAGCCCATGCGGACCGCGCGCAGGTTGAGGTCGACGAGGCTGCCCGTGTACTTGGCGGGGTCGGCGAGCGGGGAGAGCAGCTCCTCGGTCGCAAGCTTCTCGTAACGCCACTGGTCCGAGTTGAAATAGAAGAACGACGTGCCGTTCATCTGCCGCGGCGGGCGGCTCCAGTCGACGCCGAACGCGAGCGGCACCCAGCCGGTCTGCGGCCGCAGCTTCTCCTGGCCGACATAGTGGGCCCAGCCGCCGCCCGTCTGGCCGACGCAGCCGCACATCATCAGCATGTTGATGAGGCCGCGGTAGTTCATGTCGTTGTGGAACCAGTGGTTCATGCCGGCGCCGACGATGATCATGCTGCGGCCGCGGGTCTTGTCCGCGGTCATGGCGAACTCGCGCGCGATCTCGATGACCTCGGCGCGCGACACGCCGGTGATACGCTCCTGCCACGCCGGCGTGCCCGGCACGTCGGCGTCGTAGCTCGCCGCGACATTGGCGCCGCCGAAGCCGCGATCGACGCCGTACTGCGCGAGCAGCAGGTCGTAGACGGTCGCGACGGCCCACTCGCGACCGTCCGCCAGCTTCAGCTTGCGCACGGGGATGTTGCGCTCGAGCACGTCCGGGTGCGGAGCCGCGGTCCAGCGCTCGTGCTGCACGCCGCCGAAATAGGGGAAGCTCACCGCTTCGATGCCCTCGTGGAAGCCCGCGAACGACAGGCGCAGCCGCGTGGCGCGGCCCTTGCTGTCCTTCTCCTCGATGTTCCACTTGCCCTTCTCGCCCCAGCGGAACCCCACCGAGCCGTTCGGCACGGTGAGCTCGCCGGCCTTCTCGTCCCACGCGAGCGTCTTCCACTCCGGGTTGTTCGCCTCGCCGAGCCCGCCGAGGTCGCTCGCGCGCAGGAAGCGCTCGGGCACGAGCCGCCCGTCCGCGCGGCGCTCGAGGCGCACGAGCAGCGGCATGTCGGTGTACTGGCGGCAGTAGTCGGTGAAGTACTGCGAGGGCTTCTCGACGTGGAATTCCCTCAGGATCACGTGGCCGAACGCAAAGGCGAGCGCCGCGTCGGTGCCCTGCTTCGGATGCAGCCAGTGGTCGGTGAGCTTGGCGACTTCGGAGTAGTCGGGCGTGATCGCGATCGTCTTGGTGCCGTTGTAGCGCGCCTCGGTGAAGAAATGCGCGTCCGGCGTGCGCGTCTGCGGGACGTTCGAGCCCCAGGCGATGATGTAGCGGCTGTTGTACCAGTCGGCCGACTCGGGCACGTCGGTCTGCTCGCCCCACACCTGCGGCGAGGACGGCGGCAGGTCGCAGTACCAGTCGTAGAAGGACAGGCAGGCGCCGCCGAGCAGCGACAGGTAACGCGCACCCGCGGCGTAGCTCACCATCGACATCGCCGGGATCGGCGAGAAGCCGATGACGCGATCCGGGCCGTGCTGCTTCACCGTGTGCAGGTTCGAGGCGGCGATGATCTCGTTGACCTCGTCCCAGCTCGCGCGCACGAAGCCGCCGAGCCCGCGCCGGCTCTTGTAGCTGCGCGCCTTCTCCGCGTTGCCGACGATGCTCGCCCAGGCGTCCACCGGCGCGAGCGTCTTGCGCGCCTCGCGCCACAGGCGCAGCAGCGTGCCGCGCACCAGCGGGTACTTCAGGCGATTGGCGCTGTAGAGGTACCACGAATAGCTCGCGCCACGCGGGCAGCCGCGCGGCTCGTGGTTCGGCAGGTCGGGGCGCGTGCGCGGGTAGTCGGTCTGCTGCGTCTCCCAGGTCACGAGCCCGTTCTTGACGTAGATCTTCCAGCTGCAGGAGCCCGTGCAGTTCACGCCGTGCGTCGAGCGCACGATCTTGTCGTACTGCCAGCGGGCGCGATAGGAATTCTCCCAGTCGCGGTTCTCCGCCTTGGTGATGCCGTGGCCGTCCGCGAACTCTTCCGTATTTCGCTTCAGGAATCTCAGCCGGTCGAGGAAGTAGCTCATCGTCGGAACCTCTTGCCCATCGTTCGCATCGGTGCGGCTGTCAGCACGGCGCTTCGGCGCCGCGCCGCAGGTACCACCACCAGGTGATCGCGAGGCAGCTCAGGTAGAAGGCAATGAAGCCATAGTACGCCGCCTCCGGCCCCCCGGTGATCGCGATCGAGCTGCCGTAGCTCTTCGGGATGAAGAAACCGCCATAGGCGCCGATCGCGGAACTGAAGCCGACGACCGCGGCGGACTCGATGCCCGCCTGCCGCTGCGCCGCGGCCTTGCCCGCGTCGTCCGCGCCCGCGGCGAGCCGCTCGTGCAGCTGGCGGAAGATCACCGGGATCATGCGGAAAGTGGAGCCGTTGCCGATGCCCGCCACGACGAACATGGCGATCGACATGGCGAGGAAGCCGCCGAAGCTGCCGCCCACCCCATTGTGCGGCAGGAAATACAACTTCATGACCACCCCGGCGACCATCAGCGCGAACACCCAGAAGGTGAGCGCGGCGCCGCCCATCTTGTCCGCGAGCCAGCCGCCGACGGGGCGTGCGAGCGCGCCGACCAGCGGCCCGAGGAAGGCGTACCTGAGCGGATCGACGCCCGGGAACTGCGTCTTCACCAGCAGCGGGAACGCCGCCGAGAAGCCGATGAAGGAACCGAAGGTGCCGACGTAGAGCCAGCACATGAGCCAGTTGTGCTTGCGCCTGAAGATCGCCGCCTGCTCGTTGAACGAGGAGCGCGCGCTCGCGAGGTCGTGCATGCCGAACCAGGCGGCGAGCACGCTCGCGGCGATCAGCGGCAGCCAGATGAAGCCCGCATTCTGCAGGTAGAGCGGCGCGCCGCCGCTGCCCGCCTGCGGCCCGCCCGCCCAGGCGCCGAACAGGCCCGCCGTCACCACGGCGGGCACCAGGAACTGCACCGTCGACACGCCGAGGTTGCCGAGGCCGGCATTCATGCCGAGCGCATAGCCCTGCATCTTCTTCGGGTAGAAGAACGAGATGTTCGCCATCGAGGACGCGAAGTTGCCGCCGCCCAGGCCGCAGAGGATCGCGATCGCGACGAAATGCCAGTACGGCGTCGCCGGGTCCTGCACGGCGATGCCGAGCCAGGCGGCCGGGATCGCGAGCAGCGTCGTCGACACCGCGGTCCAGCGCCTGCCGCCGAAGAGCGGCACCATGAAGGAATAGAAGATGCGCAGCGTCGCGCCGGAGAGCGCCGGCAGCGCGGTCAGCCAGAACAACTGGTCGGTCGTGAAATCGAACCCTGCCCGGTTGAGGTTGACCGCCACGACCGAGAACAGCATCCACACCGCAAACGCGAGCAGCAGCGCTGGAATCGAGATCCAGAGGTTGCGGGTGGCAATGCGGGAGCCGTCCGCCTGCCAGAACGACGGATCCTCGATGTCCCACTTGGTGATTTCGGCCGATTGACCCATTCGTGTCGATGCCGCCCTCTGGTGGAGTTGGCGAAAGTCTAGGTATCGCGCTGCACTGTCGCCTTGTCGTGGATCAAGACCGCGCCCGTGTTCGATTGCGGCAAACACATAGGACGCCGCCGAGGGTCGGGCAGCGGGCCGCGGAGGCGCTGACTATACTGCCGGGACCCGGAGACTTGCCATGCAGCCGCCCACCGCCCTGTTGACGCCCGCCGCCGCCGACCGGCTGATCGGTTCGCATATGCGCCCGCTGCCGGTGGAATCCCTGCCCTTGCAGCAATGTGCGGGCGCGATCCTGCGCGAAGACGTCCATGCGGAGCGCGATCAGCCACCCTTCGACCGGGTGGCCATGGACGGCGTCGCGCTCGATTCCCGGGCCGTTCGCGAGGGCCTCAGGCGCTTTCGCGTGCAGGGCATCCAGGCGGCGGGCGACGCTCCGTCGACCCTCGCGAACCGCGCGCATTGCATCGAGATCATGACGGGTGCGGTGCTGGCGCGCGGCTGCGATGCCGTCGTGCCGGTCGAGCGGATCACGCGCCACGGCGACGAGGTGGAACTCGAGGCCGCGCTCACCGTCGAAGCATGGCAGAACGTGCATCGGCGCGGCAGCGATGCGCGCGAGGGCGCGCGCTTGCTGGCGTCAGGCACGCGCTTGCGCGCGCCCGAGATCGCGGTGGCGGCTTCGGCAGGCAAGGCGCGACTGCATGTGGCGGCGCAACCATCGATCGTCGTCATGTCGACCGGCAACGAACTCATCGAGCCGGGTGAGGCCATCCTGCCGCACCAGGTGCGCCGCTCGAACGCGCATGGCCTCGCGGCGCAGTTGCGCCTGCACGCGTTTGCGCGCGTCGCCGACGACCACGTGGCCGACGATGCCGCCGCGATGCGGCACTCCCTGCGCCTGCAGATTGACACGCACGACGTGATCATCCTGAGCGGCGGTGTCTCCGCGGGGCGCTTCGACCTCGTGCCGCAAGTGCTCGCGGAGCTCGGCGTGCAGCCGCATTTCCACAAGGTCGCGCAGCGTCCCGGCAAGCCCCTGTGGTTCGGGACGGCGCCGTCGGGTGCCGCGGTCTTCGGCTTGCCCGGCAATCCCGTGTCTTCGCTCGTATGCCTCGCGCGCTACGTCGTTCCGGCGCTGCGCGCCGCCGCGGGCGGCCTCGCCGACCCCGTCGCAACCGTCGCGCTTGCGGCGCCCGTGCGCGTGACACCCCCGCTCACCTGCTTCCTGCCGGTGCGCCTCGTCCCCGACGGGGCCGGCGGCCTCGCGGCCGAGCCCCGCCCCACCAACGGCTCGGGCGACTTCACGAGCCTCACCGGCACCGACGGCTTCGTGGAACTGCCGCCCGGCCCGCGGGAGTACGCGCAGGGTTTCGTCACACCCTGCTATCGCTGGTAGCGCGCACGACGGCGGTCGCGGGCCGCACCGCCGCCGAATCGGGGAACACCTCCGTATCCAGCCTGACCGCGGGCACGCCGAGATGTTCGCCGAGCGCGCCCTTCAGGATCGCGCGCAAGTCGAGGGTGGGCGTGAGGTCGCGCTGCTGGTAGAGCGCACGGGCCGACAGGCCGGGCCAATCCGCGAGTACGCGACCACCCTGCACGGCGCCTCCCAGCACGAATGCCACCGTTGCCGTGCCATGGTCGGTGCCTCGCGTACCGTTCACCGCCGCGGTGCGCCCGAATTCGGTGGCGAGCACGACGACCGTGCTGGACCAGCGCGCACCGAGCGCCCGCTTCATCTCGCGCAATCCCGCATCGAGCACGCCGAGGCGCGCACCGAGCCGGCCTTGCGCACCGCCTTCATTGGCGTGCGTGTCCCAGCCAATCGTGTCGAGCATGGCGACTTGCGGACCGCCGTCGCGTCCGAGGAAGGCGCCCGCGGCGCGCAAGACTTCGAGGTCACGGGCGCCCGCGCGGCGTTGCGGTCCGTCCATCGATGCGGCGCGCGCCACATCGTCCGCCATGAGCGCATCGGCGAGCCGCCGCGACAGCAGCGGATCGTCCGCATAGAGCTCGGCGATGCGGTCGAGCGTGTCGTCGTCGAGCGCGGCCAGCCGCGACGGCGACCACGAGGCGACGGGCGCCGGCCCGCGCATCGTGAGCGGCAGGTTCTGGCCGAGCGCAACGCCGGCATCGCCGCGGCTGCGCGCCACCGCCGGCAACACCGCGAGCGCGCGATTGAGCCAGCCGCTCGCCAGCGCGTGCGGGCGCGCCGCGCCATTCTCGAGCACGTCCTGGCCGTCGAAATGCGAGCGCTCGCGATACGGCGTCGCGACGGCATGCGCCACCAGCAGCTCCCTTGCGCGCCACGACTCGTGCAGGAAGGCGAGCGCCGGATGCAGCCCGAAGGTCGCATCGAGCGGCAACGCGCCCCCCGGCTCGCCCGGCGGCGCGATCGCGATCTCGCCGCGCAAGCGGCGGTAGTCGGGATCGCCCCAGGGCGGCACGGCGGCAAGGCCATCGAGGGCGCCCCGCAACAGCACGAATGCGAAGCGCGCATCCGGCGGGGCGGCCGCACGCGCGACCGCGAGGCGCCCCACGAGCGGCAAGGCCGCCGCCGTCGCCGTGGCGAGGAACCTGCGCCGATCCAGGGTGTCGTAGTTCATCGGCGCATGAACTCCGGGGCGGTGAGCAACAGCGTGATCGCCTGCGCGCCGGACGCGGCGCGTGCGATGGCATTCGACGCCTGGTCCGACAGGACACCGCCCAGGATCGAATGTGCGAGCCGCTGGGCGTCGCGGCGATCGCCCAGCCTCGTACCCACTTCGTCGGCCCATTCGATCCGCTGCAGCAATGCCGAACCGCCATCCCAGTCGGAGGCCCGGTCGGGCCAGCCCGCGGGCGAGCCGGGCGACCACGCACGCTGGCCCAGCAGTTCATAGGCGGCGAGCCCTGCACGCGGCCCGTCGTGCGGCAGCTCGAACCCGCGAAAGGCCGAGTGCACATAGTCGGCCGGCGTCTTGTACTTCGCGAGCGGCGTTGCCCAGGCTTCGGGCGACTCGATGAGCGCGCGGTACACGGGCAGCAGCTCGCCACCGTGTTCCCGGAACGCCGTGGAGATGCGCGCGACCGCCGCGGGCGGCGGATCGTCCGCGATGAAGTGGCAGGCGAGCTTGCGCGCGAGATGCCCGGCGGTCGCGGGATGGCGCGCGAGGTCGCGCAGCGCCGCCGCGCCCTGCTCGTAGCCCGGCTGCGCATAGGACTTGCCGAGCAGTCGCTGGGCGCCGGGCTCGTGCAGGCCGGGGCGGAACCTGAATTCGCCCTCGCGCACCGACCAGCCGGTGAGCATGCGGGCGAAGCCCGTCACGTCCGCCTGCGTGTATCCGGCGCTCACGCCGAGGGTGTGCAGCTCGAGGATCTCGCGCGCGAGGTTTTCGTTGAGGCCCGGATCGCGGCGGCCGCTCGCCGAGGCGCGGCGCGCGAGCGGCGAGGCGGGTCCCGCCGACTGGGCGTTGTCGAGATAGAGCAGCATCGCCGGATGGCGCTCGACCGCAAGCAGCAGGTTCTCGAAGCGCCCGAGCACCTGCGGGCGGATCGCTTCGCGCTCATAGGCGCCCGCGACCCCGAGCACGACGGCCTTGTCGATCGACACCGCGAAGTGGTTCGACCAGAAGTGCACGAGCCGCTCGATGAAGGGGCGTTCGCTCACTACGGCCGCGCTGAAGCGCGCCTGCACTTCGGAGAGGTAGATCGGCCGGTACCAGGCGCCGGGACCCTGGATCACGCGCGGGACCGCGCCCGGCGCCGCGGCCCCGCGCTGCGTTTCGCGCCGGTCCTCGCGCAGCTTCGCGGCCTGCACGAGGATCGAGGCCGAACTTTCCAAGGCGCTCCCCGCAGGGAGGGATGGTGCGCCGCCGTGAAGCTGCGCGGCCAGCCAGCCCCGCGGGTCCGACGCCACCCGCGCAAGCTCGCCCGGCCGGGCGCCGAGCCCGAAACGGTTCGTCGCGATCGCTGCGGCGGCGACGTCGGTCATGCCCATGATCAACGCACGTAGCCGCGCCCGGTTTACCGGGATGCCATTTCCGGCCCATTCTGCAAGACTGCCTGCCTGATGAACGCCCCTGCCGACATCGTCCTCGTCGACGGCTCCTCTTATCTGTATCGCGCCTTCCACGCACTGCCCCCGCTCACCAACTCGGCCGGCGAGCCCACCGGCGCGCTGCTCGGGGTGCTGAACATGCTGCTCAAGTTCCTGAAGGAGCAGCCATCGCCGCGCATCGCGGTCGTGTTCGACGCGCCGGGCAAGACATTCCGCGACGACCTGTACGCGCAGTACAAGGCGCACCGCCCCCCGATGCCGGACGAGCTGCGCGCGCAGACGGCGCCGCTGATGGATGCGGTGCGCGCGCTCGGCCTGCCGATGCTGCGCGTCGCGGGGGTCGAGGCCGACGACGTGATCGGCACGCTCGCGAAGCGCAGCGTGGAGCGTGGCTGGCGCGTGCTGATCTCGACCGGCGACAAGGACATGGCGCAGCTCGTCGACGGCCACGTGTCGCTCATCAACACGATGACCCACAGCGTGCTCGACCGCGCCGGCGTCAAGGCGAAGTTCGACGTCTATCCGGAGCAGATGATCGACTACCTCGCGCTGGTCGGCGACAGCTCCGACAACATCCCCGGCATCGACAAGGTGGGGCCGAAGACCGCGGCCAAGTGGCTCGACCGCTACCGCTCGCTCGACGGCATCATCGAGAGCGCCGGCGAGATCGAGGGCAAGGTGGGCGAGAACCTGCGCGCGGGACTCGATACGCTCGCCTTGTCGCGCCAGCTCGCGACGATCCGCACGGATGTCGAGCTCACCGAGCGCCCCGAGGACCTGGTGCGCGGCGAGCCGGATGCGGATGGATTGCGGGCCATCTACACGCGCTACGAATTGCGGCAGCTCCTGCGCCAGCTCGACGGCAGCGGTGCCGATGACGCAGCGGGTGCGGCGGCCCGGGTCCCGTCGGCGCCGCGCATCCTGTCGTCGCCCGCCGATTCGAGCCCCGACGCGCCGGCGCTGGCGCCACCCGTGGTCACGGAAAAACGCTACGAAACGGTCGCGACCGGGGAAGACCTCGACCGCTGGCTCGCCACGCTCGCCGCCGCCGAGGTCTTCGCATTCGACACCGAGACGACGAGCCTCGAGTACATGAAGGCCGAGATTGTCGGCGTTTCCTTCGCGGTCGAGCCCGGCCACGCGGCCTATGTCCCGCTGGCGCACGACTATGCGGGCGCCCCGCCGCAGCTCGATCGCACCGCCGCCCTGGCGAAGCTTGCGCCGCTGCTCGAAGACCCGGCGCGCGGCAAGGTGGGCCACCACCTGAAGTACGACGCGCACGTGCTCGCGAACCACGGCATCGCGCTCGCGGGCATGCGCTACGACACGATGCTCGAGTCCTATGTCTGGAACAGCGTCGCCACGCGCCACGACATGGATTCCTCGGCGCGACGCTACCTCGGCGTCGAAACCATCCACTACGAGGATGTCGCCGGCAAGGGCGCGAAGCAGATCGGCTTCAACCAGGTGCCGGTCGATCGCGCGGCGGAGTACGCGGCGGAGGATGCCGACATCACGCTGCGCCTGCACCGCACCCTGTGGCCGGCGATCGCGGCGCAACCCGCGCTCGAACGGCTGTACACGACGATCGAGCAGCCGCTCGTGCCTGTGCTGTTCGCCATGGAAGATGCCGGCGTGCTGCTCGATGCGGCGATGCTCAAGGCGCAGAGCCGCGAGCTCGCCGCGCGCCTTGTCGAGATCGAGGCGGCCGCGCACGGCGCGGCGGGGCAGCCGTTCAACCTCGATTCGCCGAAGCAGTTGCAGTTCCTGCTGTTCGAGAAGCTCGGCATCCCGCCGCTGCGCAAGACACCGACCGGACAGCCCTCGACCGCCGAAGATGTACTCGAGGAACTCGCCGAGGCGCACGCCCTGCCCCGCCTGATCCTCGAGTACCGCGGGCTTGCGAAATTGCGCTCCACCTACACGGAAAAGCTTCCGGAGCAGGTCAATCCCCGCACCGGCCGGGTGCACACCTCGTACCACCAGGCCGTGGCGCAGACGGGGCGGCTCTCTTCGACCGACCCGAACTTGCAGAACATCCCGATCCGCACGCCCGAGGGGCGGCGCATCCGCCAGGCCTTCATCGCGCCGCCCGGCCACGTGCTGATGGCCGCCGACTATTCGCAGATCGAGCTGCGCATCATGGCGCACCTCTCCGGCGACGAGCGGCTGCTCGCTGCGTTCGCCGCGGACGAGGACGTGCACCGCGCAACCGCCGCGGAAGTCTTCGGCGTCGCGCAGGACGCCGTGAGCAGCGACCAGCGCCGCTCGGCCAAGGCGATCAACTTCGGGCTGATCTACGGCATGTCGGCCTTCGGCCTCGCCCGCCAGCTCGGCATCGATCGCGGCTCGGCGCAGCAGTATGTCAGCCGCTACTTCGAGCGCTATCCGGGCGTGAAGCGCTACATGGACGACACGCGCGAGCGCGCGAAGCGCGACGGCTACGTAGAGACGGTGATGGGGCGGCGCCTGTACCTGCCCGACATCCGCTCGCGCAACAAGCAGCTGCAGCAATACGCCGAACGCAGCGCGATCAATGCGCCGATGCAGGGCACCGCGGCCGACATCATCAAGCGCGCGATGATCGACGTGCACGCGTGGTGCCTGGCAGAGCGCCCGCCCGCGCGGCTCGTCATGCAGGTGCACGACGAGCTCGTGCTCGAGGTGCGCGCGGACGCGGTGACGCAAGTTGGCGACAGGCTGCGCCGCTGCATGACCGAAGCGGCGCAGCTCAAGCTGTCGCTGAAAGTAGACATTGGCACGGGCGCGAACTGGGACGAAGCGCACTGATCGGACGGCACCGCGGCACGGTAGAATGCCAAAGCTTGTCCAGCGTCTTTGTCACTGAGGATTGACCCATGCTTCGTAAGCTCCTGATGCCCGCGTGCGCGCTCTCCCTTTGCGCCGGCAGCGCGGTCGCGGCCGACAATGGCTTCTATCTCGGCGCCGCCGTCAGCCAGTCGCAGATCGACGCCTTCTCCAGCAACTTCGACCTGAAGGACACCGGCTACAAGGTGATCGCCGGCTTCCGGCCGCTCGACGCGTTCGCGGTGGAACTCAACTACATGGACCTCGGCAGCGACAGCGCGACGGCTGGCGCCATCGGCTTCAATGCCGAGGCCACCGCCATTGCCGGGTTCGGCATGCTGATGCTGCCCCTGCCTTTCGTCGACCTGTATGTAAAGGCCGGCGTCGCGCGCTGGGACGCGGAAGCGAGCATCTCGTCGATCACGACCACCCGGATCAAGGACAGCGGCACCGAGTTCGCCTATGGCGGTGGCGTGCAGGCCCACTTCGGCAGCCTCGGGGCGCGCCTCGAGTACGAATCCTTCGACATCGAGAACACGGACGGCCTCGACCTCTTCTCGCTCGGACTGACCTGGACTTTCCTTTGAACGACGCGGAACCAAAGCGAGGCCCGCGCATCTAACTTCCAGAGCGCCCTAAACGCTCCCCGCTTCCCTCCCTGAGCGGGCAAGGCCCGGATGCAAGAGACCTGTGCCGGGTAAGTCGGCCCCGACGGCCTGGGTTCCCAGACCGCCGGGGCCTTTTAATACCTGACGCATTCACATCATCTCGAGCAAGGCGCGCTGCGCCTCCGGCACCCCGGCCCCGGAATGCGAGGAGAAGAGCTGCACCGTCGCGCGCTCGCCCAACTGTTTGGCAGCTGCCGCCAGCGTGGCGCGCGCTTCGTTGCGCGTGAGCTTGTCGGCCTTGGTGAGAAGCACATGAACGCTGCGCTCGGCCGGATCGGCCCAGTCGATCAGCCCCTCGTCTTCCTCACCGATCCCGCGCCGCGCATCCACCACGAGCAGCAGCCCGCGCAATGACTGCCGCGCACGCAACCGGTCGGTGAGCGGCGCCCAGCGGGCGCGTTCCGCGGGCGGCGCGCTCGCATAGCCATAGCCCGGCAGGTCGACGATCCGCTGGCCGGGTGCCAGCTCGAAATAGTTGAGGAGCCGGGTCTGGCCCGGGGTCTTGCTGGTTCGCGCCAGCGCCTTGCGCTGGGTGATGGCGTTGATCGCGCTCGACTTGCCGGCGTTCGACCGCCCCGCAAACGCGACCTCCGCGCCCCCGTCGGGCGGGAACTGCGCCGGCGCGGCGACACTCAGCATGAAATGGACGGCGGGGAAGCGGCTCACGGGACCTCTCGCGGAAGTGTACAATTTTAGGGTTACGCGACCCGGAGCTGTGAGCAGAATGACCAAGACCCTTTCCGCCCTTGCCGCCCTGGCCCTCGCGGCCGCCCTGCCCGTGGCCCATGCAGAAGGCTCGGCCGAAGCCGGCGCCACCAAGGCCGCCACCTGCATCGCCTGCCACGGCCCGAACGGCAACAGTGCCAATCCCGAGTGGCCGAACCTCGCCGGCCAGAACGCAGCCTACATCGCCGAGCAGCTCAAGCAGTTCCGTGCGGGCCAGCGCAGCGCCTCACCGAACGGCATGGTCATGACCGCGCAGGCGGCCGCGCTCACCGACGAGGACATCGCCGATATCGGCGCCTACTTCGCGACCCAGACCCCCTCGGGCCTCGAGGCCGATCCGTCCTACTGGAAGGCGGGCGAAGCGCTTTACCGCGGCGGCAACATAGCCCGCGGCCTGCCCGCCTGCATGGCCTGCCACGGCCCGGTCGGCCGCGGCAACCCGGCAGCCGGGTATCCCGCGTTGCGCGCCCAGCATTCGGTCTACACCGTGCAGCAGCTCACCGCCTATGCCGGCAGCGCACGCTACAAGGATGCCGGCGGCGCCAGCCACGACACCAGGAATGCCCACATGATGGAGACGATCGCGAAGCAGCTCACCGCTGAAGACATTCGCGACCTCGCCTCGTACATCCAGGGCATGCGTTGACGCCGAGGTTTCCCATGATTCGTTCCCTGCTCGGCACCGCCCTCGTGGCGTGCGTCCTCGCCGCCTGCTCGCGCGAGAATCCGCCGCCCCCGGCCACACCCACCGCCGAAGCACCGGCCGCCGCCGCGGCACCGTCGTCGCCGGCGCCGGCCGCCGCCGGCGCGACCGCCACCCAGGAGGGCACCGGCGAGGCGGGCGACGAACAGTCCGATGCCGGCCTCGAACGGCTCGCCGCAATGCCCGCCGCCGGCGAACTGCCCGGCGGACGCTGGAAAGCCGGCGTCAATTACAAGCCGATCGTGCCGGCCCAGCCCACCGACGTGCCGGCCGGCAAGGTCGAAGTCCTCGAGGTCTTCTGGTACGGCTGCGGCCACTGCTATGCGCTCGAGCCCTTCATGACGAGCTGGGAGAAGTCGAAGCCGGCCTACATCGAGTTCGTGCGCGTGCCGGTGATGTGGAACCCGGTCAATGCGGCGCACGCCCGGCTCTACTACACGCTCGTCGCGCTGAAGCGCACGGACCTGCACGCCAAGGTGTTCGACGAAATCCACACGCGCGGCAACATGCTCGCGGGCAACGACGACGCGACGTCCCGCAAGCTGCAGCTCGCGTTTGCCAAGGCTCACGGCATCTCCGAGGCCGACTTCCTGCGTGAATACGACGGCTTCTTCGTCAACACCCAGCTACAGCGCGCGGAAGACCTCACCCGCCGCTATCGCGTGGACGCCACGCCCGTCGTCTACGTCGCCGGCAAGTACCAGACCGACGTCGGCCTCGCCGGCGGACAGACCCAGCTGACCCAACTGATCGACGCCCTCGCGGCCCACGAGCAGCGCCGCTAGGCGGCGCCGTCCAGAGACAGCCAGGCCATGCTGAGCGCATTCACACCCGGCTCGAATGGCCTCGCGCGGGTCGAGCCGGACAGCGAATCGCCGCTGCCGAAGGACGCGCTCTGGCTCGACCTCCTCGATCCCACGCCAGCGGACGAGAAGCGCCTCGAGGCCACCCTCGACATCGAAATACCCACCCGCGAGGAAATGCGGGAAATCGAGTCGTCGAACCGCCTGTACGAAGATGGCGGCGCGCTGTTCATGACCGCGACCGTGGTGACCAAGCTCGACTCCGACCTGCCCGAAAGCACGCAGATCACCTTCATCCTCGTGGGCCCGCGGCTCGTCACCGTGCGCTACGTGGACCCGTTGCCTTTCCGGCGCTTCATCTCCTACGCCGAGCGGCATGCCGCAACCTGCGGCTCGGGCGCGGTGATCTTCGCGGGCCTCCTCGAATCGATCATCAACCGCATCGCCGACGTGCTCGAGCGCGCGGGCAGCGAACTCGACTCGCAGTCCGCGGAGATCTTCGCGCACACCGCGCCGGGCCGCCGGCGCTCCGCCTCGCGCGACTTCCGCGGCATCCTCGAACGGCTCGGCCAGAACGGCGAACTACTGTCGAAATCGCGCGAGAGCCTCGTATCGCTCGGGCGCCTGCTCGCCTTCGCGCAGCAGCAATCGGCGAGCGTCTTCACGCAGGACGTGCGCTCGCGCTTCCGGATGTTGTCGCGCGACGTGCTCGCGATGTCGGATCACGTCAGCTACCTCGGCAACAAGGTGCAGTTCCTGCTCGAGGCGACCCTCGGCATGGTCAACATCGAGCAGAACGCGATCATCAAGATCTTCTCGGTGGCGGCGGTGGTGTTCCTGCCGCCCACCCTGGTGGCCAGCATCTACGGCATGAATTTCCGCCACATCCCGGAGCTCGAATGGGCGGCGGGCTACCCCTACGCGCTTGGCATGATGGTGGCCTCGGCCGTGCTGCCGTACATGTGGTTCAAGCGCAAAGGCTGGCTATAATTCCCGGTTCGCGCGCCCGTAGCTCAGCTGGATAGAGTACTGCCCTCCGAAGGCAGGGGTCACAGGTTCGAATCCTGTCGGGCGCGCCATCAAACCTGCGCACAGATTGCCGCGTGCCCCCCGGCCGCGAGCAGCGGCGCAAACCCGCCTCCCGGCGTCCTGAAATTGGTGGTCTGCCCCTGGTAGAGGCGCGCTGCCGTCAGCAGCAACTGGCCCCCGTAGATATAGAGCCGGACATCGACCTTGCGCACCAGCAGTTCGCCGTCGAGCCGGATCCGCCGCTCACCGGGCGCGGCGAATTCCTGCGCGACGTAGCCGCCCTGCACGATCTGCGCCCAGACGGTTTTCGTGAGCTTGTCGCCGCGGTAGACCGCCTTGCCGCCGTGCCCCCCGGTGGGCTTGAAGAACAGCGCCTTGCGACTGTCCCACAGTTGCTGCGCATTGGCCGCCGTCACGACTTCGGTGCGCGGGACAGCGCGGAGCGCCGCGGCGATTTCGGACGGCACCGCCCATGAGGCGAGCCGATTCCCGTCCGACAGCAGCGTCAGGTTGCGCTTGTCGGCGAACAATGCGTGTGCGTGCGGGTGCGGCGTGACGACAGCGGCGCCATCGAGGTAGGCGGCGCGCAGCGCCGAGTGCTCCGCCTGGTCGAACGCAAAATCCACGAGCCGGTTGTAGACGAGGTCGACCGCGCCGGCTCCGAGCCACAGCCGGCCTTCGTGATAGCGCAGCTCGCGCGCATCGGCGATGGTTGCGTCGAATCCGTGCCGGGCGAGGATCCGCCGCGCCAGCAGGAACTCGGGGTAGAGGTACTGCTCCTCGGGGCGGGTGTCGATGATCGCGATCCGGCGCGGCTCACCCGCGCGTCCCTGCAGCTGCCATTCCTGCAGCAGCATCCGGATGAACGCCGCCTCGAATCCGGGCGCACCGGGGCCAAAGCCGGCAGTGTCGACCTCCGGGCAACAGGCGCCCAGCGCGTCCCGCACGGTTGCGTTGAGGAAGGCGCCGCCGGCATTGGTGTTGATCTCGATGAGCCGCGGCCCGTCGTCCGTCAGGTGAAAGTCGTAGCCCATGAACATCCCGAGGGGACCGGGTTCACGGCGGGCGATCTGCGGCGCCCAGGCGAGCACCGCCTGCCGAAAGGCCGGCAGCGCCGCGACGGCTTCGATCGCCTGCACGGTCGCGAGCATGTCTTCCATGGCCCGTGGCGCGAGGAATACCGGTGTACTCGCGAACAGGTGCGGCCGCGCGTCGAGCAGCGCGGCCAGGAGTTGCTCGTCGGCCACCTCCCGCAACAAGGCCTCGCGCAATCGGCCATGGTCGACGGAGGCGCAGAAGCAGTACTCGTTGAGGCGGCGGGAGAGATCGCGCGCCGGCGCGCCCAATGCATCCACGGCGTCCTGTACTTTCACATTGCCAACTATATCGAACCATTCCAGCGCGACGACGGAGCGCGCTGCCCGTCGTCAGTCCGACTCGAAGCGCAGCAGCTCCCCGGGCTGGCACGCGAGCGCGGTACAAATCGCCTCGAGGGTCGAGAAGCGGATCGCGCGCGCCTTGCCCGTCTTGAGGATCGACAGGTTGGCGAGCGAGATCCCGACCCGCTCGGACAACTCGGTCAGCGTCATGCGCCGCTCGTGGAGCCGGTCGTCCAGCTTGACGACGATCGCCATGTCAGACCGTCCCCGCCAGGTCCTCGCGCATGCGCGCGCCCTCGGCGAAGACATGGGCGAGGACGCAGGCCATGAGCACCGCGAGCCAGCCGCTGACCGAGAAGCCGGCGTCGAGGTGTACGGGATAGGCCGGCGTCGACAGCGCCTTGCCGATGCCGCCGACCAGCATGCTGATGAGCTGCAGCGCAAGCAGCGCCCGGGCGATCGTCCGCAGGCCGGGCAGTATCGGCCGCATCGGCGAAGTCCGGGGCACCCCCAGCGCACCGAGCGTCCATTGCTCCGCGAGCACGGTCGCCAGCAGCAGCACCAGGATGGCGCCGCCATACAGCCAGTTCAGCACCACCAGGCTGCGCAGCACCGCGCCGGCCATGGGCAAGCTTGCGGGGAGGTCTTTCGACATGGGGCAGCACTCCCGTTTTATATCGATATACATCAATACTAGTCATGATTATCAATAAATCAGCGGTGCGCGTCGCTTGGCATGCCGGATAGCTGTTTCCCGGCCTTGCCAGATTCCCCCTGGCTTGTATAATGAGCGAATACTCACTGAGTTAATACTCATTTAAATGCCCACTCCCGCCGCCCACCCCACCCAGCGCACCCGCCAGCGCGAAGCCACCCGCCGCCGCCTGATCCAGGCCGGCCTGCGCGTGGTCGCCGCCGAAGGCTTCGCCGGCGCGAGCACCGCCGCGATCGCGAAAGCCACCGGCAAGGCGCACGGCACCGTGTTCGTGCACTTCCCGACGCGCGATGCGCTGGTCGGCGAGCTCGTGGCCGAGGTCGGGCGCACGATGTCCGCGCAGCTCGCGAAACTCGCCGGTGAGGCCCCCACCCTGTCCGAGGTGCTGGATGCGCACCTTGCCGCGCTCGCGAAGCACGAGCGTCTCTATGCGCGCGTGCTCGCGGAAGCGGCGACATTGCCGAAAGCGGCTCGCGCGCAGGTCTTCGCGCTGCAGTCAGGTGTCGCGTTCCGCCTGCGCGGCGCGTGGGAGCGTGCACGCGCGCAGGGCGCGGTGCGCGCGATCGATCCGGTCACGCTCGGCAACACCTGGATCGCCCTCACCAACCACTACCTGATGAACCGCGATCTCTTCGCGCCGGGGGGCAGCGTGATCGCGCAGTGCGGCGCTTCGCTCAAGGCGCAGCTGCTCGAACTGATCCGAGCCTGATTCGACACTGACAAGGAGTCACCCATGTCCAAGGACCTCTGCCGATCCTGCGGTTCCTGCGGTTTCCCGATGCGCAACCCGGGCGACTACGCGGGTGGCAACCCCGCCGCCGAGTACTGCAGCACCTGCGCGCTCGACGATGGCCAGCTCAAGCCGTACGAGGAGGTCGTGCACGCCAACGCCGAGTACCTCGTGCGCGAGCAAGGCCTCGACCTGCTCGCCGCGCGCGAGATGGCGCGCGCCCTGCTCGCCAGCATGCCGGCCTGGCGGGAGCAGCGCTGATGGGCGGCCTTCGTCGCACCGCCGTGCTCGGCGGCCTGCCGCTGCTGCTCGCGCCCGTCGCGCACGCAATGCCGACGCCCACCGAGGCCGATGCGCAGTTGCGGGTCCTGAACCACCAGGTCATCGATGCGCTGGCGCGCCCCGCGCGCGATTTTCTGGATCGAGTGACCGCGAACGATTTCCTGCTGACGGACACCTCCGGCCACTGGCTCGAGCGTCGCCGGCATCTCGCCCGCCTGCACACGCCGTGGCTGCGCGACGGCGTTTCCTACGAAGAGGTGCAGGTGCGTCACTTCGGACCGGTCGCACTGGTGCACGGCGTGTACGAGGGGCTCGACGGGGCAGGCGCGGCGAAGCGCGTGCGTTACACGGACGTGTACCAGTGGAGTGGCACGCAATGGCAGCTCATCAATGCGCAGGGCACGGCGCTGCGCGACGGCGTTGCGCCGCCCGTGCAGAGGGGCACGGCGCCCGCGCATGCACCGTGGCGCGGCGAGGACCCCCGGGGCGACGACCTCGCGGTGCTGCGCGAGCTCAACGAGAACTATGTACGCGCCTATCGCGAGGCGGATGTCGCCTGGTATGACGCGCACCTCGCGCCCGACTACGTCGTCGTGAACAGCGACGGCTCCTTCCACGATCGCGCGCGGGCGCTGGCCGAGTTCGCCGAGCCGAGCTTCGCCACCTACATGCAGTCATTCCCGGTCGGCAAGGTGCGCATCCGTCGCTTCGGCGACATCGCGCTGATCCACGCGGAGAATGCCTACGAGCGCAAGGACCGGCGGCGCGGGGTCAACCGCTACACCGACATCTGGCAGCGGCAGCCCGACGGCCGCTGGCTCTGCATCGCCGCGCACATCACGACCCACCAGCCACCGCGCTGACGGCGCGCGGCCCCCGCACGCGCCGGGGCCGCGCGGAACGCTATGATGGCGGGATGCAGCCTTCTGAATTGCGCTGGCGCTCGCGCGATGGCCTGACGCTCTTTGCCCGCGATCATGCTCCGGCCACAGGGCCCGATGCGAACGGCGCCGCGCGCCTGCCCGTGGTGTGCATTCCCGGCCTCACGCGCAACTCGCTCGACTTCGACGCGCTCGCTCCCTGGATCGCGGGCCTCGGCCGGCGCGTGCTCGCCGTCGACCTGCGCGGCCGCGGCGAGTCCGACCGCGATCCCGATCCGCGCCACTACAAGGCGCCCACTTATGCGGACGACCTCGCGGCGCTGCTCGAGGCGCAGGCGATTCCCCGCGCCCTCTTCCTCGGCACGTCGCTCGGCGGGCTCGTCACGATGGCCTTCGCCGTGCGCCATCCGCACCGGCTTGCGGGGGCCGTACTGAACGATGTCGGGCCCGAAATCGACCCGGCCGGCGCCGCGCGCATCCGAGGCTACGTCGGCAAGGCGCCGCCCATTGACAGCTGGGAAGGCGCGGTCGCCTACGCGAAGCTGGTCAACGGCGCGGCCCTGCCCGGCAACTCGGACGCCGACTGGGAAGCGATGGCCCACCGCATGTTCCGGCGCGGCGCGGACGGCCGGCCCGAGCTCAACTACGATCCGCGGATCCTGCAGCCCGTGGGCCCGCTCATGATGCGCCTCGCGCAATGGCTTGCCTGGGGCGCCTTCCGCCGCCTCGCGCGAGGACGCCCGCTGCTCCTGCTGCGCGGCGAGAGCAGCGATATCCTCGCCCCCGCCACCGTCACGCGGATGCGGCGCGCGGCACCCGGAATGCAGGTCGCCGAAATCCCCGGGGTCGGGCATGCGCCGATGCTGTCCGAGCCTGCATCGCGGACAGCGCTGCAGGCGTTCCTGGACGAGGCGCCATAGGGGCGCAAGGCTCGTATATAATGCGCGGCCTTTCCCGGCCATTGACCACCGGATCGAGATCGTGAGCAAACAAGACTCGCACTTCATCAACGTGTTCGGCCTGATCCTCGGCATCCTGATCGCGGTTGCGATCGTGATCTTCGGGGTGGCCCGCGCGGTCGGCCATTCGACCCAGAGCAAGCACGTGCAGGAAGAGGATCTCTACGTGAAGGCGGTCGAGGCGCGGGTTGCGCCGCCCGTGCGCATCGCAGTGGCCGGCGCCGACAATTCGGCGCTCGCGATCGAGGCGCCCGCGGCCAGTGCCGCGCCGGCCATGCCCGTGCCGGCCGATGGCCCCGCGCTCTACGACGCCGCATGCCACACCTGCCACGGCCCGGGCCTCGCGGGCGCACCCAAGATCGGCGATGCCGCCGCCTGGGGCCCGCGCATCGCACAGGGCACCGCCACGCTCTACAAGCACGCCATCGAAGGCTTCACCGGCCAGCACGGCGTGATGCCGCCGAAGGGCGGCCGCTCCGACCTGCCCGACGACCTGATCAAGCAGGGCGTCGATTACATGGTCGGCAAGTCGCGCTAGCCGCGCGGCTCCTCTCCCCACCCGCGCCGTAGCTGGATCGCTTCGGCGAGATGCTCCGGCGCGATGCGCCCGCAGGCGCCGAGGTCGGCGATCGTGCGCGCGACGCGCAGGATGCGATGCTGGCTGCGCGCCGAGAGCGCGAGCTGGCGCCGGCTCGCGGCAAGCAACGCGTTGCAGGCGGGTGTCAGCGCGCAGGTTTCGCCGAGTTCGCGCACCGCCAGCTGCGCATTGAGCTTGCCCGAGCGCTGCAACTGGCAGGCGCGCGCCGCGGCCACCCGGCCCGCGAGTTCCGCGCTCGACGGTTCATCGGCAGCCGGTTCGTCGCACACCGACTCGGTGACGCGCGGCACGACGATCCGCAGGTCGAGGCGGTCGAGCAGCGGGCCGGACAGGCGCGCGCGATAGCGTTCGAGGTCGCCCGGCCCGCAGCGGCAGCGGCCGGACTCGTCGCCGTGGTAACCGCAGGGGCAGGGATTCATCGCCGCCACGAACTGGAAGCGCGCCGGGTACTGGAATTCGAAGGCGGCGCGCGTGATGGCGATCTGGCCGTTTTCGAGCGGTTCGCGCAGGCCCTCGAGCACGCGCCGGTCGAACTCGGGCAGCTCGTCGAGGAACAGCACACCGAGATGTGCCAGCGTGACTTCGCCCGGCCGCGCGCGCGGCCCGCCGCCCACGATCGAATGCGCGGAGGCCGTGTGGTGCGGGCTGCGAAACGGCCGGCGGCCCCAGCCCGCGCGTTCGAAAGGGCGCCCGCCGACCGACGCGATGGTCGCGACCTCGAGCGCCTCCGCCGGCGAAAGCGCCGGCAGCAGGCCCGGCAGGCGCTGTGCGAGCATGCTCTTGCCGCTGCCCGGCGGACCCACGAGCAACACGCTGTGCGATCCCGCCGCCGCGACGGCCAAGGCGCGCTTGGCGGCACGCTGGCCGCGCACATCGCGCAGGTCGGGGCCGCGTTCAGCGTCACCGGAGTGGACTGGCGCAGACAGGGCTGAGGGTGGGCGGCAGGCCGCCGCGTCGCCTGCCAGCCAGGCACAGACTTCATGCAAGTGGGCGGCGCCCGCCACCCGCGGGGCCGCCATCGCCGCTTCCCAGGCGTTGGCCGCGGGCACCACGAGATCGTGGCCCGCGGCGGCGGCCTGCGCGGCAGCGGGCAGCAATCCGTGCACCGGGCGCAGCTCGCCCCCGAGGCCAAGCTCGCCGTACAACTCGCAGCCCTCGAGGGCGCGCGCGGCGCGCAACTGCTGCGAGGCGAGCAGGATGCCGATGGCGATCGGCAGGTCGTAGCGCCCGCCGTCCTTCGGCAGGTCGGCCGGCGCGAGGTTCACGGTGATGCGCCCGGCCGGCAAGTCGAAGCCACAGCAGGCAAGGGCCGCGCGTACCCGTTCGCGGCTTTCGCGCACCGCGGTGGCGGGCAGGCCCACGATCGTGAAGTTGGGCAGGCCGGCGCCAAGGTGGACCTCGACCTGCACGAGCGGCGCGGCGAGCCCGACCTGCGCGCGGCTCGCGACGCGGGCTACGAGGCTCGCTTCAGCCGCCGCCACCGCCCGCACGGCCCTCGAGTGCGGCGACCTGTGCCTCGAGCGCCTCGAGCTTCGCGCGCGTGCGCTCGAGCACGCGCGCCTGCGCGTCGAATTCGTCGCGGGTCACGAGGTCGAGGCGCGCGAGGTTGGCGCGCAGCACGGCGCGGAAATTGACCTCGAGATCGCGCTGCAGGCTGCGCGCCCCGGCGGGGAGCGATTCAAGCAGGCGCCTGGCGAGTTCGTCGAGCGGAATGCGATCCATGTTGCCCTCATTTGAAGCATGTGTTCACGGCCCGGCGCCAGGACGGTGCAATGGCCGAGCCGCGGCGCGCGCAAACCGCCCATTTCGCGCCCTGGCGGGCTGGCACGAATGCTGCACATGGCTTGCGCGAACACGGCAAGGATACGCGCGCACGCCCCCCGCGGTCTGCACGCATTTCCCGCCGCAATCGCCAGAAACACGCCGACATCGACCGGAGCGATCGCATGCGCCTGACCAGAGCCCTACCTGCCCTGTTCGCCTTCCTGCCACTGGCGGCCCTCGCCCAGCAGACACCGGCGCCGGTGCCCGACAAGGCCGATACGGCGTGGATGATGGTCTCGACGCTGCTCGTGATCCTGATGGCCACGCCCGGCCTCGCGCTCTTCTACGGCGGCATGGTGCGCGCGAAGAACATGCTGTCGGTGCTGATGCAGGTGTTCGTCGTGTTCTCGCTGGTCGTCGTACTGTGGTTCATCTATGGCTACAGCCTCGCCTTCACCGGCGACAGCGCATTGATAGGCGGCCTCGGGCGCGTCTTCCTCGCGGGCATCACGCCGGCCTCGACCGCGGCGACCTTCTCCGCGGGCGTGGTGATCCCGGAGTTCGTGTTTGTCGCCTTCCAGGCCACTTTCGCGGCGATCACGGCCGCGCTGATCGTCGGCTCCTTCGCCGAGCGCGTGAAGTTCTCCGCCGTGCTGATCTTCATGGTCGTGTGGTTCACCTTCTGCTACCTGCCGATCGCGCGCACGGTCTGGTACGCCGAGGGCTTCATGTTCAAGCAGGGCGCGCTCGATTTCGCAGGCGGCACCGTGGTGCACATCAACGCCGGTGTCGCGGGGCTCGTGGGGGCGCTGGTGGTCGGCCGCCGCATCGGCTACGGCACCACGGCGATGCCGCCGCACAACCTGCCGATGGTCATGATCGGCGCATCGCTCCTGTGGGTCGGCTGGTTCGGCTTCAATGCCGGCTCGGCGCTCGAGGCGAGCCCGCTGACCGGACTCGTGTTCGTCAACACCTTCGCCGCCACGGCCGCCGCCGTCGTCGCCTGGACGGTCGGTGAGTGGCTGTCGCGCGGCCGGCCAACGATGCTCGGTGCGGCCTCGGGTGCCGTGGCGGGCCTCGTCGCGATCACGCCCGCCTGCGGTTTCGTCGGCGTGGGCGGCGCGCTCTTCCTCGGCCTTGCCGCGGGCTTCGCCTGCCTCTGGGCGGTCGCGAAGCTCAAGGCCTGGGCGGGTTACGACGACTCGCTCGACGTTTTTGGCGTGCATGCGGTCGGCGGCATCGTGGGCGCGATCCTGACCGGCGCGCTCGTGTCGCCGGACCTCGGAGGCACGGGAGTCGCCGACTACCGCATGGGGCACCAGCTCTGGGTGCAGACGCTCGGCGTGCTGATCACGATCGGCTGGAGCGCGCTCGTGTCCTTCATCGGCTACCGGATCGCGGACTTCGCCGTCGGGCTGCGCGTGAGCGAGGAGCAGGAACGGGAGGGGCTCGACACGAGCTACCACGGCGAGCGCGCCTACCAGGACTGACGGATCGGGGCGCGGTGGCGCGGGCACGGGGCGCAGGTGGGCACTCCGTACCTGCGCAATTGCATACAATACGCCGTCACGCAACGGATACTGTCTTTATAATGACCCAATAATGCCGCCCCGGGGCGCGACCGTAGCCCTCGGCCGCGCTCGCACTTTCCCTCCGCCCGCCCTAATCTCCACTGTGAAGCAGTTCAAGCGCGGGCGCCGCCCGAGTGCCCATACTGCGCCCATGGAGGCCCGCCCATGCGCCCGCTCGTTCCGCTAGCCCTCGCCCTGCTCCTCACACCGCTCGCCGCACAGGCCGACGTTTACCGTTGGGTCGACTCGAACGGCCAGGAACATTACAGCGACCAGCCGGTCGAGGGCGCCGAGCTCATCCGCACGACGGCCCCGCGGCCGCCGAGTGCGAGCCGCTCAGCGCCCGTGCCGACGCCGGCGGCGAGCCCCGCCGCAAGCGCCCCTGCCGGCAGCGTCGTGGCGTCGCGCGATACCGAGCGCGCTGTCGCCAAGGATCTCGCCGCGCAACGCGCCAAGGACTGCATCGAAGCAAAGGAGCGCTACGACAAGTCGCTGCGGGCGCGGCGCATCTTCCGCACGCTCGAGAACGGCGAGCGCGAATACCTCTCCGACGCCGACGCCGACAAGGTGCGGGTCGACAACCGCACCGCCATGGACACGGCCTGCGGCAAGGCGACCGCCTCGCGCTGATTCGCTGCTAAAGTTGCGGCCCGCGGCCCGGCCGCAACGACCTTCGGACGGTGACGGCATGCGAGCAGGGTTCATCGGACTTGGCGCAATGGGCCGGCACATGGCCCGCAATCTCCACAAGGCGGGGCTCCTCGCCACCACCTGGAACCGCACCGCCGCCGTCGCCGGGGAATTCGCGCGCGAAACGGGCATCCCGGCCGCGGCCTCGCCCGCGGCACTCGCCGCCGGCGTCGACGCGATCGTCATCTGCGTCTCTGCCGATGCCGACGTACTCGCGGTCGTGCTTGCGATCGCGCCGGCCGTGCGCCCCGGCACGCTCGTCATCGACTGCTCCACCGTGAGTGCCGGCACGGCCCGCGAGGCCGCAGCGCTCCTTGCGCCGCGCGGCGCCGCATTCCTCGACTGCCCGGTGAGCGGCGGCGTCGAAGGCGCGCGTGATGCCACGCTCGCGGTGATGTGCGGCGGCGACGCGGCCGCTTTCGAGCGCGCGCGGCCCCTGCTCGCCACCATGGGCCGCACCATCACGCACTTCGGCGCGAGCGGCGCCGGCCAGGCCGCCAAGGCGACGAACCAGATCATGTGCGCAGGCATCATTCGCGCCGTTGCCGAAGCAATGGCCTTCGCGCGCGCGCAGCAGTTGCCGCTCGAGGCGCTGGTCGAGACGCTCGGCAAGGGCGCCGGCTCGAGCTGGTACTTCGTCAACCGCGCCCCGAACATGATTCGCGGCAGCTTCCCGGCCGGCTTTCGCGTGCGCCTGCACGCCAAGGACCTCGGCATCTGCAAGGCGATGGCGGCGGAAAGCGGCGTCGAACTGCCCGTGGTCGAAAGCATGCTCGCCGAGTACGCGCAGCTCATCGAGCAGGGCTACGGCGACGAGGACATCTCGGCGGATTACCGCCTCAAGGCCGCGCTCTTCAAGCATCCGGCATGAGCGACGACCCGCCGCAGCGTTCGCACTACCTGCCGAACTTCTGCGCGGGGCAGACGGTGCTCGCCACCGTGCTGATCGTCGAACTGACGGCGCTCGTCGTCACGCTCGGGCGCAGCGCCGCGGCGGTCGCGTTCTGGACCGACCTTGCGCGCACGTCGCTGTTCCTCGTCTGGATCGGGCTCGCCGGGCAGGCGGCGTTGTGCATCGCGCGGCGCCGGCTCGAGGCGCTGCCGGTCGGCGCGGGCGCCGCGGCCGTGCTCGCCATCGTCTGCGGGATCGTGCTCGTCGTGTCCGAAGTCGCCTACCGCGTGGGTGCGAGCGGCCTGCTCGACGCCGGCGGCATGGACGGCCTCTTTCCGCACGAGCATCTCGCCTTCATCGGCCGCAACCTCGCGATCGCGTTCATCGTCACGGCGCTCGCGCTGCGCTACTTCTTCGTGACGCATGAATGGCGCCGCAACATCGAGATGCAATCGCGCGCCCGCGTGAACGCGCTGCAGGCGCGCATCCGGCCGCACTTCCTGTTCAACAGCATGAACACCATCGCCGCCCTGACTCGCTCGAATCCTGCGCGCGCCGAGGAGGCGGTGCAGGACCTGGCGGATCTTTTCCGCGCGAGCCTCGCCGAGAACCGCGGCGAGATCACGCTCGCCGAGGAGATCGAGATCGCGAAAACCTACGAACGCATCGAGCTGCTGCGCCTCGGCCCGCGGCTCAAGGTCGAGTGGCGGGTCGCCGGCGTGCCGCAGCGCGCGAAGGTGCCGGGCCTCATGATCCAGCCGCTGCTCGAGAACGCGATCTACCACGGCATCGAGCCGCGCAGTGGCGGCGGCACGGTGACCGTCAACGGCGAGTACGCCAACGGGCTCGTGACGATCGTGGTGCGCAACCCGCTGCCCGAGGGCCCCGTCCTGCGCGATGGCAACCGCGTGGCTCTCGCCAACATCCGCGAGCGCCTCGCGCTGATGTACGGCGCGCGCGCAGCGGTGAAGGCCGGCCGCTTCGATGAGGAATACATCGTGACGCTGAGATTCCCGCATGAAGCTGAAGACGCTCATCGTTGACGACGAGGCGCCGGCGCGCGAGCGGCTCGCGAGCCTGCTCGCGGAAATCGGCGACGTGCAGCTGGTCGGCGAGGGAGCGAACGGGCGCGAGGCGCTCGAGCTGACGATGGACCTGTCGCCCGATGTCGTGCTGCTAGACGTGCGCATGCCCGACATGGACGGCCTCGAGGCCGCGCGGCGCATCGCGACGATGAGCGAGCCGCCCGCTGTCATATTCACGACAGCTTATGACGAATACGCGCTGAACGCGTTCGAGGCGCGCGCCGCAGGCTATCTCGTCAAGCCGATCCGCAAGGACAAGCTGGCCGCGGCGCTCGCCGCCTGCCGCCGCCTGACCCGTCCGCAAATGGCGCGCGCGGAGGCCGCGGGGGTGGCCCCGGCGCCCGGCCGAAGTCACATCCCGGTGCGCCGCCGCGACGGCATCACGTTGATTCCGCTCGCGGAAATCCGCTGTTTCCAGGCCGACCAGAAATACACGACCGTGCGCCACGAAGGCGGCGACGACCTGATCGAGGATTCGCTGCGCCTGCTCGAGGAGGAGTTCCCGGGCAGTTTCGTGCGCATCCACAGGAGCGCACTCGTAAGCGCCCAGCACCTCGAGCGCATCGAGCGCGACCCCGACGGCCAGTATTTCGTGCGCCTGAGGGGCCTGCCGGACCGCCTGGCCGTGAGCCGCCGCATGGCGAGCGACCTGCGCGAGCGCTTCCGCCTGTGACGCGCATCAACGCAGCCCGGCCCGCATCGGCGTCAGATGGACCGACAAACGGGAGGCGATGGAATGGACTCCGCAGCTGCCAATGCGTACGGAACTGCCGAGCAGGCCCTCGACGACTGGCTGGCCGACTACGGCCGCTGCGGCTGGGCCCGCACTTTCGAACCGGCCACCGAAAAGCTGCGCAACCGCGCGCTGGGGCGCGTGGCCGCGGTGCTCGGCCATCCGTCGCCCTGCGCGGCCGCCCGCCGCTGGGTCTGTGACACGATCCAGGCCTGGGCGCCGCTCGAAGTCCTCTTCCCGACGCGCGAATACGATGATGAGCCCGGTGTGAGCGGCGACCTCGCCACGCACATGCCCGACATCATGGAGCGCGAATACGCCTACATGCTGGCCGCCGCCGCGAATCCGCGGCTGGCCGCCGAGTGGCTGCAGGCCGATGCCCAGCAACTCGGGCTCGATCTCGCGCTCGCCGATGCGCTGCTCGCGACGCTGCATGACGGCGCGACCGACGACTGGGTGGCAAGCCATACCTGCATGTCGCTCGCGCTCGCTGAATACCTGCATCGCCAGGCGATCGGCCTGCGCCAGCTGATCGCGGACGCGGTCGCGATGACCTACACGACGAGCGTCGCGCTGCGCCGCCGGCAATTGCACGCCGCCTGCCGCTCGACGCCCTGCCTCGTCGCCGCGGCGCGCCGCTACGCCTGAGCCGGCCGCGGCGCGTAATCGAACGAATCGAAATGCAGGCGATCGGCCGCGAGGCCCTGCGCCGGGAACTGCGCGCGGATTGCCTCGATCATCGCCGGCGGACCGGCAGCATAGACATCGAAGCCCGACAGGTCGGGGTGACGCGCGAGCACGGCCTCGTGCACCCAGCCGCCGGCATGGCGCCCGGCGCCCCGGGCATCCATTCCCGTTTCCGATAGCACGGCCGTGAAGCGCAGGCGCGGATGCGCCGCCGCCCACTCCCGCACGAGCGGCTCCTCGTAGAGGTCGATCGGCGTGCGCGCCCCCCAGTAGAACCAGATGTCGCGCGGCGCCGCGCGCTCGAGCGCGTGCCGCAGCATCGACTTCACGGGTGCGAAGCCCGTGCCGCCCGCGATGAAGATCGCCGGCGTCACCGCTTCCGTATAGACGAACTGGCCGATCGGGCCCTCGATGCGCAACAGCGCGCCCGGTCCCTCGTGCGCGAACAGGCGGCCCGTGAAGCCGCCCCCGGGGACGTGGCGCACGTGCAGCTCGAGCCGCGCGGCATCGTGCGGAGGGGACGCGATCGAGAAACTGCGCCGCTGCCCGCCCTCGAGCAGCACGTCGAGGTACTGGCCCGCCTGGAAGCGGAAACTCTCCACCGCGGGCAGGCGCAACCGCAGCCGCAGGACGTCCGGCGCGAGCAGCTCGCGCGTCTCGATGCGACAGGGGAGCGACTTGATCTCGACGTCGGTGACCGGGTGGACGGCGCGGGCCTCCACCACGAGATCGCTCGTGGCGCGCGCGCGGCACAGCAGGACCATTCCCGCCGCCGCTTCGCCGGCTGTCAGCCCGAGTGGCGGGCCGTCGGGATACGCGACGGTGCCTGAGACGAGTTGCGCGCGGCACGACGCGCAGTGCCCACTCCTGCAACTGTGCGGCAGGTTGATGTGCGAGCGCAGTGCCGCCGCCAGGACGGACTCGTCACGTTCCGTGTGGAAGACCCCACCTGACGGCAGCACCCTGATTTTCACCCGTCCATTATGGCCGGGTGCGGGCTCAATGCCTGCGCCACGTCCTTTGTCGGGAGCTCGTGTAAATGTCGCCGCCGCGCCCGAAGTACAGCCGCAGGCCATCGCCCGATAGCGACGAGCGGGTTTCACCGCCGGCGGTGTTGACGTTGGGTCCCAGGTTCACCGGCGCCGACCAGCGGTGGAAAACGCTCGGGCGCGTCGACACAAAGACATCGAAGCTGCCGAATGACGCATTGCCTTTTGCGTCGACCGGCCGCGTGGAGCTGAACACCATCTCGAGACCGTCCCGGCTCACGTTCGGCATGCGGTCGTCGAACTCGGTATTGAGTTCCTGCACCGCCTCGGGCGGCCCGAACTTGCCATCGGCACCCATGCGGCTCCTGTAGATGTCCATGTTGCCGCTGACCGTGCTCGAGAAGTAGAGGAAAGTCCCGGCCCACGTACGCACGAGCGAAGGACTGAACTCAGCCCCGGCCGTGTTCGGACCGGTGCCGTTTTCCATGCAGCCGAGGTGCTGCGGCTCGCCCCAGCCAAACGCGGCATTGCGACGGATCAGGTAGATGTCGCCCTTCCCTGGGCCCGCATTGCAGGTCTCAGGCCCCGGGCGCTCCGACACGAACAACAGGTAGCTGCCTTCGAGCGGTGTCGGGCAGAAATCAGCCGCTTCCGAGTTCACGGGTGCGCCGAGGTTCTGCGGTTCGCCCCAGGCCTCGTCCTTCGTGGCGCGATCCGCCGCCCAGATGTCGTTGCCGCCGAGCGTGCCCGTGCGGTTGGACGCGATGTAAAGGCTGAGCCCATCGGGCGACTCGATCGGGCAGCCGTCGGCGGCGGCGCTGTTGATGCCGGTGACCGCGGTGGCGATGCCCCAGTCCGAGAAACGGCCTTGCCAGCGCTCACCCGCCGACAGGCTTGTCGCTGACAACAGCGTCGCTGCCACCAGCATGCAATGCCTGCTCAACTTGCTTGTGTCGTACATGGTCTTCCTGCCCTTGTTTTTGGCCCGGCATCGAAACTGGCAGCCCGCCTGGCGCTCGCGCCTGACCGAAGCCTGATATCGTTCTGATATCGGTCTTGGCGGGGTGTTCAGGCAGCAAGAAGTGCTGGTCGAAGGATTCCAGATAGCGGAGCTGCGGGTCGATCCGAAGGCTGGCGAAATCGCCGGGCCGGGCGGCCTCGAGCGGCTCGACCCGAAGGTCATGGGCGTGCTCGTCATGATGGCGCAGCACGCGGGCGAAGTGGTTTCCCGGGAGGCGCTACTCGCGCAACTGTGGCCGAATGCGGTCGTTTCGGACGATGCCCTGACCCGCTGCTTCTACGAGCTGCGTCGTTGCCTCGCCCGGGCGGGTGGCGAATCCTTCCGGTCGATCATCGAGACGTTGCCGAAGCGCGGCTACCGGCTCAATGCCCGGATCGACGCCGCGCCCCGGCCCGCGCCGACGCCCGCGCCGGCGTCCCCGGCGCCCCCGCCGCGAGCGCCGGAGCGCGCATCCACGGCGATCGGCACCGCCCCCCGCAAGGGCAGCGCCTGGCAGCGGATCGCGCTGCTCGCGCTGCTGGCAGCCACGATCCTCTTCGTTGCGCTGCGCGTGCAGCGCGCCGACCCGCCGCCGGCCAAGACACGGACGGCCGCCGCAGCCACCACGCCCGAGGCAGCCGCCCGGAGATCGATCGCGGTCCTGCCCTTCGTCGACATGAGCGCGGGCGGGAGCGCCGCCTTTCTCGCCGACGGCATCAGCGAGGAAATCATCAACCGGCTGGCGAAATCGGCTGTGTTGCGCGTGATCGCGCGCACGTCGTCGTTCTCCTTCAGGGGCCAGGCGGTGGATATCCGGACCATTGCGTCCCGCCTCGACGTGAGCCATGTGCTCGAGGGCAGCGTGCGCACGGAAGGCAATCGCGTCCGGGTCACGGCGCAGTTGATCGCCGCCGCCAACAGCTCGCACGTCTGGTCACGAACCTATGAGCGCAACGTCGGCGACCTGTTCACCCTGCAGGACGAGATTGCCACTTCGGTCGCGGCGGCGCTCGATGCGACGATCGCTGCCGGTGCGGCGCGCGGCGAGGCGCCCGTCAATGCCGAGGCCTATCAGGTATTCCTGCGGGGCAGGTTTTTCTACAACCGCCGCGCCCCCGGCGACGTCGAGCGCGCCGTCGCGCAGTTCGAACGCGCGGTGGGTCTCGACCCCGGCTTTGCAAGGGGCTGGGCCGCGCTCGCCGGCGCCTATGCCCTGCTGGCCGGCCGCAGCGGACCGGAAAGCGCCCGCTTGCGCGCGCGCCAGGGAGCCGCGGCGCGGCGAGCGGTCGAGGCCGGTCCCGCGCTCGCAGTGGCGCACGCCCGCCTCGCACAGTTTCTCTACGCCGACAAGCATCCCGCTGAAGCTGACGCAGCCTTCCGCACAGCCTTCTCCCTCGATAGCCATGACCCGCTGGTACTGGGATACATGGCGGCGTATGACCTCGAGCGAGGCGACTACGAGGCGGCGCTCGTCGCCCAGCGGGAGGTCGTCTCGCGTGACCCGCTCTCCGGGGTTGAGGTCCTGAACCTCGCGACCTACTCTTTCCTCGCAGGACGCCTGCCGGAAGCTGCCGCGGGCTACCGCACGGCGATCGCGCTGTCCGGGGACATTCCTGAGTGGGAGCTTGCGCTCGTGCAGGTCCTGGCTCGGCAGCGGAAGTTCGACGAAGCCCTCCAGCAACTGCCTCACATCGCAAGCCCGGCCATTCGGGACCTCGGCCTGGCCTTGCTGCAGGAGGCGCCGGGCCAGCGCTCTGCCGCGGACGGCGCACTCGCGCGCCTGATAGCGCGGCCGGGCAGCTCGAGTGACATCCAGATGGCGGAGGTCTTTGCATTTCGTGGCCAGGTCGACGCCGCATTTGCGACACTCGCGAACTGGCGGGAGGCGTTGTCCAGATCGGGCGGCCTGGGACCCAGCGGCAGGATCAACGCCGTCGAGACCCTGCGCACATCGCCGCTGCTGCAACCCCTGCACGCGGATCCCCGCTGGACTGCGTTACTCGCCGCCAAATGACAGGAGAGCGCCTCATGTTCGCCAATCCCGCCCAGGATGAAATCGAGGCGTTGCTTTCGCGCGCGCGCACCATCGCGGTCGTGGGCCTGTCGTCCGACCCCTCCCGCCCGAGCCATCGGGTGGCCAGGGCGCTGCAGGACTTCGGCTACCGGATCATCCCGGTCAATCCGTCCGAGACGACGATCCTGGGCGAGCGAACCGTGCCCGATCTCGACCACCTCGAGGCTGCGCTCGGCCCGGGCGGCAAACCGGATGTCGTCGACGTGTTCCGGCGCCCCGAGCACGTCGCCGCGATCGTCGATGACTGCATCCGCCTCCGCCTGCCCGCGATCTGGCTGCAGGAGGGGGTCGTCGACGAAGCGGCCGCGGCGAAAGCGCAGGCGGCGGGCCTCTTCACGGTGATGGATCGCTGCCTGTTCCGCGACCGGGCCGCCATGATCCGGTAGGCTGCGCGCATGCGCCTCGAGTTCACCAAGATGCACGGCCTCGGCAACGATTTCATCGTGTTCGACGCACCCTCCGGCGGCGCGCCGCCCGCAGCGGAACGGCTGCGCCAGCTCGCCGACCGCCACACCGGCATCGGCTTCGACCAGGCGCTGATGCTCGAGCCGGCCCGGCGCGCCGACACGGCGGTGTACTACCGCATCTTCAATGCCGATGGCTTCGAGGTCGAGCAGTGCGGCAACGGTGCGCGCTGCATTGCCGCGCTGCTCGCGCGCCGCGGGCGAGCGCAGGCCGGCAACCTGACGATGGACAGCCCGGCGGGCCTGATCCGGGCGCGCATCGAGCGCGAGGGGCTCGTGTCGGTCGACATGGGCGTGCCGGACTTCAATCCTGCCGCGCTGCCTTTCGACGCCTCGAGCGAGGCGCACGTCTATCCGCTGGAAGTGGGCGGCAACGAGGTCGAGATCGGCGCCGTGTCGATGGGCAATCCGCACGCGGTGCTCACGGTGGCGTCGGCGGCGGCCGCACCCGTGGACCGGCTCGGGCCCGCGATCGAGCGCCATCCGCGCTTCCCGAAGCGCGTGAACGTCGGCTTCATGGAGATCGTCGATCGCGGCCACATCCGGCTGCGCGTATACGAGCGCGGCACCGGCGAGACGCTCGCCTGCGGCACTGGCGCCTGCGCTGCTGTCGCCGTCGGGCGACGCCACGGGCGGCTCGACGAGCGCGTCGGCGTGAAGGTGGCGGGCGGCGAACTGACGGTCACCTGGCCCGGGCCCGGCAGGAATATTTGGCTCACGGGCCCTGCCGAAGTATCTTTCACGGGAACCGTGGAGATCGATGCATGACGACGAGAGAAGCGCGCGACCTGCCGAACGAGACCCTCGACGAGGAAGCGATCGCGCGCTACCTGCAGATGAACCCCGACTTCTTCGAGCGCCACCAGGCGATCCTCGGGCGCATGCGCCTGCCGCACGCGCGTTCGGCGTCCACGATTTCCCTGGTCGAGCGCCAGGTCGAGGTGCTGCGCGAGCGCCAGGCCGAACTCGAGGGCAAGCTCGCCGAGTTCGTGAATGTCGCGCGGGCGAACGACGCGCTCGCCGGGAAGATCCAGCGCTTCACGCGCCGCCTGCTGCAGGCCGCGACCCGTCAGGAGATGGCCGAGGCGATCGAGGCGAGCCTGCGCGAAGACTTCGACGCGCGCCATTCCACGCTGATCCTCACGAATGGCCATGCCCGCGGATTCGACATGCCCGAGCGTTTCCTGCGCGAGGCGACGCCCGATAGCGCGGACCTGAAATCCTTCGAGGGCCTGTTCACGAGCGGCAAGCCGCGTTGCGGCCAGGTCCGCGATTCGCAGCGCCAGTTCCTCTTCGGCGGCGACGCCGGGGAAATCGGCTCGGTCGCCCTCGTGCCGCTCGGCGAGCATGGGGCCATCGGCCTGCTGGCGCTCGGCAGCCACGACCGGGAGCGCTTCCACCCGGGCATGAGCACCGAGTTCCTCGCCCGCATGGGCGAGCTGATCGCGGATGTCGTCGTCCATCGCTGACTGGCTCGCGCGCTTCCGGCGCCATCTCGCCACCGAACGGCGCCTCTCGCGGCACACGGACTCGAACTACGCGCGCGATCTCGCCGCGCTCGCGCGCTTTTGCGAGAAAGAGCGCATTGCCGACCTCGCGCGCCTCGACAGCCAGCACGTGCGCCTGTTCGCCGCGCGCTCGCATGCGGCCGGACTCGCGCCGAGGAGCGTGCAGCGGCGCCTGTCGGCGGTGCGCACGTTCTGCGACTTCCTGCTGCGCGAAGGCGCGATCGCCGCGAACCCCGCCCTCGACGTCAAGGCGCCCAAGGCCGGCAAGCGCCTGCCCGCCGCACTCGACCCGGACCGCGTGAACCAGTTGTTGAACATCACCGCGGCGGACCCGCTCGCGCTGCGCGATCGCGCATTGATGGAGCTCGCCTACTCCTCCGGCCTGCGGCTGGCCGAGATTGTCGGCCTCGACGTCGGTGCGCTCGATTTCGCCGATCGCACCGTACGGGTCACGGGCAAGGGCGACAAGACGCGCATCCTGCCCGTGGGCCGGCCGGCCCTCACGGCGCTCGGCGCATGGATCAAGTCGCGCGCCGGACTCGTGAAGGCGGGCGAGCAGGCCGTGTTCGTGGGCCGGAACGGCCGACGCATGGGCGCGCGCGCCGTGCAGTTGCGCGTGGCCGGCTGGGCCCGCCGCCAGGGCCTCGGCGTACACGTGAATCCGCACCTCTTCCGCCACTCGTTCGCGACGCATCTCCTTGAATCCAGCCGCGATCTTCGCGGCGTGCAGGAACTTCTCGGCCACGCCGACATCTCAACCACGCAGGTGTACACGCACCTTGATTTCCAGCATCTCGCCCGCATTTACGACGCTGCACACCCGCGCGCGCGCAGAAAGTAGGCCTTTCGATGAGTGAAGTCTGGAACCCCCACGGCACCACGATCCTCGGGGTGCGGCGCAATGGCGCCGTCGCAGTCGGCGGCGACGGCCAGGTCACGCTCGGCAACACCGTGATGAAGGGCAATGCCCGCAAGGTGCGGCCGCTCGGCGGCGGCAAGGTGCTCGCGGGCTTCGCGGGCGGCACGGCCGACGCCTTCACGCTCTTCGAGCGCTTCGAGGGCAAGCTCGAGAAGCACGGCAACCTGACGCGTGCGGCGATCGAAATCGCAAAGGACTGGCGCTCGGACCGCTACCTGCGCCGCCTCGAAGCGCTGCTGCTCGTCGGCGATCGCGAGAAGCTGTTCGTGGTTTCCGGCAACGGCGACGTGATCGAGCCCGAGCACGACCTCGTGGCGATCGGCTCCGGCGGGCCGTTCGCGCAGGCCGCCGCGCGGGCGCTCGCCGAGAACACCGCGCTCGATGCGCGCACGATCGTCGAACGCTCGCTCGGCATCGCCGCCGACATCTGCATCTACACCAACCGCAACCTCGTGATCGAGGAACTCAAGTGATGGACGTCGAAGTGACCTCGCCCGCCGGCGCCGCGGCGCTCACCCCGCAGGAAATCGTGCGCGAGCTCGACAAGCACATCGTCGGCCAGGGCGCCGCCAAGCGCGCGGTCGCGATCGCGCTGCGCAACCGCTGGCGCCGCATGCAGGTCGAGGAGGGGCTGCGCGCCGAGATCACGCCGAAGAACATCCTGATGATCGGCCCGACCGGCTGCGGCAAGACCGAGATCGCCAGGCGCCTCGCGAAGCTCGCGGGCGCCCCCTTCGTCAAGGTCGAAGCGACCAAGTTCACGGAAGTCGGCTACGTCGGCCGCGACGTCGACTCGATCGTGAAGGAGCTCGTCGACGCGTCGGTCAAGATGGCGCGCGAACAGGAGGTTGCCAAGGTGCGCGAGCGCGCGATCGACGCCGCCGAGGAACGCGTGCTCGATGCGCTGCTGCCGAAGCCGCGCATGCTCGGCTTCTCGACCGATGAGCCGCCCGCGCCGCGCGATGCGGAGACGCGGCAGAAGTTCCGCAAGATGCTGCGCGAGCACCAGCTCGACGAACGCGAGATCGAGATCGAACTGCGCGCCATCCCGCTCGGCGTCGAGATCATGGCGCCGCCGGGCATGGAGGAGATGCAGCAGCAGCTGTCGTCGATGTTCCAGAACCTTGGCGGACAGCGCAGCCACGCCCGCAAGGTGAAGGTGAAGGAAGCGCTCAAGCTGCTGGCCGACGAAGAGGCCGCCAAGCTCGTCAACGAGGACGAGCTCAAGGCGCGCGCCGTCGCCAATGCCGAGCAGAACGGCATCGTCTTCATCGACGAAATCGACAAGGTCACGCGCCGCCAGGAAACGGTCGGCGCCGACGTGTCGCGCGAGGGCGTGCAGCGCGACCTGCTGCCGCTCGTCGAAGGCTCGACCGTTTCGACCAAGTACGGACCGGTGAAGACCGACCACGTGCTGTTCATCGCTTCGGGCGCATTCCACCTCTCGAAGCCCTCCGACCTGATCCCCGAACTGCAGGGCCGACTGCCGATCCGGGTCGAGTTGAGCTCGCTCGGCGTCGAGGATTTCGTGCGCATCCTCACCGAGCCCGACGCCGCACTCACGACCCAGTACTCGGCGCTCATGGAGACCGAAGGCGTGCGCGTCGATTTCGCCGCGAGCGGCGTGCGGCGGATCGCGGAGATCGCGGCGCATGTCAATGAGCGCACCGAGAACATCGGCGCGCGGCGCCTGCACACGGTGATGGAGCGGCTGCTCGAGCGCGTCTCGTATGAGGCCGCCGAACAGCGTGGCAGCACCGTCGCGATCGATGCCGCGTATGTCGATGCGCAGCTCGGCGACCTGTCGAAGGATGAGGACCTGTCGCGGTACATCCTGTAGCGGGCTGCGGGCCGGAGCGGGAGCGAGGCGTCCGGTTCCTCACGGGTCGAGCGCCGCCTGCGGCGGTCCCCTCGTCGCGGCGGCGCCCGGCGCACTGTGTCGGCAGAACCTGAAGTAACTGCGTACGCCGGACGCTGTTCGCCGCTCCTCGGCGCTCTCCACGCTCGTCACCGGACGCCTCGCTCCCCCTCCGGCGCGCGGCCAGCTACCCGACGCAGGCCGCCTGCCTGAGGTGAGGAAGGTTGCCTCACATTGCGTTCTTCACCTCAAGGGGATCGAGCTGAGACTTGCGAGCGGCCGGCCGGAGGACGCGGCGATTCATCCGCGAACGAGCGTGGAGGGCGCCGAGGAGCGGGGGAAAGAGCGAGGCGACCACCGACCTCTCAGCGCCTGACGACACAGTGCGCCGAGCGCCCCCGCTCCGAGGGCACGCCATCGAAGATGGCGCGCCCGGATAGCGAGGGAGCGGATGAATCGCCGCGTCCTCCGGCCCGCAATCCGCATCACGCAACTCGCAGCCGCTAGAATGCGCCAT
>WBZQ01000069.1_pt1 | contig 107656 bp, 82 predicted proteins | sample 5204251 | NCBI WGS metagenome assembly WBZQ01 (sample SAMN12412402, study PRJNA552823) | activated sludge metagenome | isolation source: activated sludge from nitrification reactor of wastewater treatment plant... | place: USA: Virginia | collected 2017-09
GCTACCTCTACTACCTCCTCATCAGCCCAGCTGTGCAGCTGAGGATCCAGGCCGGGGCGATGGGATCGACGGTGCCTCATTTGCGGGTGGCGGATGTGAAATCGTTGCGTCTGCCGGCATTGCCCCCGCTCCCCACCCAACACGCCATCGCCGAAGTCCTCGGCGCCTTCGACGACAAGATCGCAGCAAACGAGCAGGTGGTGATTGCCGGCGAGGACTTGATGCGCTCGCTTGTTGCGGTGGTTGCAACCTCTGTGCCGGTTCGCGAGCTTGCGACGCATGTTACGAAGTCGGTGGACCCCACTGACTTCGACAAGGTTGTCCACTTCAGTCTTCCCGCATACGACTCCGAGCAAGATCCCGTGATCGAACCGGGTGCCGCGATCAAGAGTAACAAGTTTCTGATCGAGCAGCCCTGCGTTCTCTTCTCGAAGCTCAATCCGCGTTTCCCGAGGATCTGGGATGTGGGGAATCTTCCTGATCTTCCACCTGTAGCGAGCACGGAATTCATTGTTCTTGTGCCCAGGTCCGTTTCGAGGTCGGCTTTGTGGGCGGCGCTGGCGCAGCCCGAGGTGTCAACGACGCTGGTCAGCTATGCAGTCGGCACATCAGGCAGTCACCAGCGGATCAGGCCAGCAGAACTGCTCGAGCTCGCGATCCGGGACGTCCGTGATCTTCCTTCGTCCTCGCGTAGCCTCCTGGACTCTGCCGGATCGCAGGTCGACGCCACCCGCAGACAGTCCCGTGCCCTCGCAGACGCCCGTGATGAGCTACTGCCACTCCTGTTGTCGGGCAGGGTCTCAATCGGTGACTTGGAAAATGTGGCAGCAAGCTCGATCAGATCGTGAGGTCCGTGAATAATGGCGATTGCCTAGATCCGGCAAAGGTAGCGGGCGGCGCTCAGTGTGCGTACCGGTGGGTGGCAGGTCAGTATCAGGTTGTCGCTTACGAGTGGCAGCCGGACCACTGGATATCTATTATAGTGAACTCTGTTTGCCCTTCCAAATGTCAACAAGATAGTTCCGTTCCAGAGGGTATGTGTGTATCGTAGATGCCTACTGGCGAATTATGCTTTTGTGTCCCGTAAAGGATTAATGTTGAAGATTGAATCAAGCGACACCGATCTGGAGAGTCTACTTACAGGTAGATACTTCCACATTCCTCGATTTCAGCGTCCGTACTCGTGGGACGATGAGAATATTCAGGACTTCTGGGATGATCTGAATGCTAGCATTTCAGGCGACTACTTTATCGGCTCGATGGTTGTGTACAAGATGGACAAGCAAGCGGTCGGTGTTGTGGATGGCCAGCAAAGGTTAACCACCATAACAATTATGCTTTCGGTACTCCGGGATGTATTTCTTTCTCTGAAAGAGCCGGACCTCGCGGCTGGGGTTCATCTACTAATAGAACGTAACAACAGAGACAACAAGAAAGAATTTGTTCTCAAGCCAGAGACATCATACCCGTATTTTCAAGAGAGAATCCAGAGGTCGGGCGGTCCGAGGTTTACAAGTAAAGCTCGCGACGAAGAGAAGTCAATTGAACGCGCAAGAAACCTCCTTCAGAAGAAGGTTGAAACGGCGTTATCCTCGATTGAGAGCAGTGCAGATTTTGCTGACGAGCCGTCAAGGGTGCGTGCGAAGGTCGATCAGATTCGACGCCTACGAGACTCGCTGCTGAACTTGAAGATAATACTCGTAGTTCTGGATGATGAGGACGATGCTTATGTCATCTTCGAGACACTCAATACCAGGGGTAAGGACTTGGCTGTCTCCGACCTGTTGAAGAACCACTTCACCAAACTGCTGAAGTCGGACGGAGACGTGGACTCCGTTAAGATCAGGTGGACCGAGCTAATAGAGACAATTTACGGATCGAATGCTGAGATCTCGCCTGATTCATTTCTGTACCACTACTGGGCGTCTTGGTCGGACTACATCCCTTTAAAACGGCTATTTCAAGCAATGAAGGATCAGATCGTAGAGAGTAATGCTGAAATTCACTTGAATGATATGGTTGCAGACGCCAAGTTATATCGAGCAATTTATGAACCCGTTGTATACTGGCCGAGGAACGAGCGTAAAGTAGTTGCCTCACTGACCGCAATCCAGCTTTTCAAATTGTCGCAGCCCATGCCTGCGCTGCTCTCACTGGCCCGTGCACATAGAGATGGGGCAATCAAGACTAGAAAGCTTCAAGAAGCGCTCGGCGCAATTGAGAACTTCCACTTCTTGTTCACGGCTGTAACATCCTCGAGGTCATCTGGCGGCATCTCGGGGATGTACGCGGCTTTTGCGCGTAAGCTATACGAAGCGGGAAATGACTCCAATTTGGCAGCGAAGGAAATTTCTGCGCTCGTTTCGAAGCTTCGTGAACGTAAACCCTCATTCGAGGAGTTCCGAGTCAATTTTGGCCAAGTCACATACACGAACGCCGGATCTAAGCAGAGGTCTCTTGTAAGGTACGTACTGCGTAGATTCTTCGAACACGAGAATCTGCTCTCTGCCGCAGATTTTGAAGAGATGACAATTGAGCATATCCAGCCTCAAGCAACTTATGGTCACGATTGGTCGGATTCTGAGATCGGGCAGCTCGGAAACCTGTTGTTGATTGACTCTCCAATGAATGGTCGTCTCGATAGAAAGCCCTTCCCCGAGAAGAAGAAGATGTTGCTCTCTGAGGGCTACAAGCTTCCGAAGTCGATACTTGGCGAGGAGGATTGGACCGCTGAGATTGTAAGGAGTCGAACTGACCATATGGCGAAGGTCGCGTATGATGACATATGGAGAATATAGACAGGCGGATCCGAAGAACGCATGAAGCGGCATCGAACTCTAAGCGGCGTCGACGTCCCCGGATTCTCGCCGCCGTAGCGGTCAGCTTCATCCAGGAGAGACGCAGGTTCAGTGTCGTTGACGTAACGTTGCGGGCACCGGACGCACGCTTGGACGCAATCTGTGAGGATAGCTCCCGAGCTGTCGGCCGCGGACCTGGGTAAATGTCCAATCTTCACCGCGTGATGGCGATCCGGTCATCTGCCACGGCAGGCCGGTGGTGCGTGGGTTGCGGTACCGGGTCGCGGACCTGCGCGCTGCGGCATGCCGATGACTACATCGTCAAGGACTACCGCGATCGTGAGCGTGAGGACTTGTCGGGTGTTCAGGCCTGATCTGGAGTTCGGTCCGTTGATCGCCGGGAACCGTGCGGCGGGTGTGTAGTTTTATGCTACCTGGGCCAAGCCGCCGTGCAGATTTCTAATTGATACCGTTTGCTGGCCAGGATTATTCGCTACTCGCCCAACTCGGTCACGATGCGGTGCCACTCTTAGTGGCTGTTTTATCGGTGAGGTGGCACGCTGCGGTCACGCAAGCGATGTGCTGGGAGTTTCGGTCCGGCTGCCCGTCTCTAAGGGTGCAGTAGAGGACGCGTGTGTCACGACAGGCATGCCGAACTGAGCGATCGAAACCCAATTCTTATGCATGTCGGATAGACAATCTATTCGGAATCCTGTGTCCACATGCTGGCACCAATATTCCGCTTTGTTCTCGAATCGGTTTGTCAGACACTCGTGAGGTAGTCCTCATCATCGAATGGCTGCATCAGTCGTTCCTTCAGTAGGAGTGAGAAAAGTATGAATTCACAAGAGTTTTCGTCGGCGGATCAGTAGATGATTCTGGCTCATTCGAGCGGCCGCAGCCGGAGTCGCGTCGTCGGCGCAAGGGGTTGCTAGTGGCGCTCGGTGCGATCCTGTTGGTGGTCGTCGGTGGTGCCGGCGGGTTCCTGATCGGGAAGGGGAGCAGTGCTGCGGACACGGATTCCGCTGCGGCCACCTCCAGCGCGACGACGTCCGCCACCCCGACGGTCTACGACATACCGATCACGCCCGACGACTTCCGGATGAATATCGAAGTGCTGGAGAAGAAGTGCTTCGGATCGGCGGGGTGCGTCGTTGAGTTCTCGGTGCGGCCCACGCTCCTGACGTCATCCAAGTACGTCGAAGGACGCCGCTTCCGGGTCGTCTACGAGATCCTCGGCACCGACGACGAGATGACCGACTACTTCACGCTGTCCGGCACGGATCTGAGCATTGACGACAGCCTCCGCGCACAGACCGATTCGAGCGACAGTGAGATCACCGCGAACGTCATCAAGGTCACCGAGGAATGACATTCGGCAGCGTGGCCTGCTGGTTTCGGTGACAGAGACGAAATGTCGTAGCTCGCCGCTATGTTGATCGAGCAGGTTTCGCAGGGCCTGCTTCCCACACCTCTCGCCGGAACGATCCGGCAGATTCTCGAAGAAGGAAAGCAATGCGTAAGACTTTGATTGTGGGCGGACTCGCCCTGGGATTGTTGGTCGCTGGCACCGGATCGGCCGATGCCGCCGGCACCTACACCCGTGGGGGTGACGTCCTGGTCACGGTCGCGGTGTCGGGTGGCTGCGCCACCGTCACCTGGCCGAAGGACACGACGACCACGACCTGCGACTCCGACGGCACATATCAGCACAACATCCAGCCCGGCAACAGGTTCGGCGCGAAGATCACTTCGCATACCGGAGGTAGCGTCGCTTGCCGGGTACGTGACGTCGAATCCAACCGGATCATCGGCGAGGATTCCGCCGGTCCCGGATCGACCGCGAACTGCATGTACCGCGCCAAGGGCAGTACGAAGCAGCGCGGCAGCGACGACACCTCCAGCAGCGGCAGCAGTAGCTGGGGCAGCAGTTAGCAGCGCGGCCCCGTGAACCGACGCGTTCGCCGTGAGGTGTGTTTTCGGCGGCGATGTCGTAGGCCGCATCTAGGGTGTGCCCATGGTGACCGAGGGGGAGTCGTCGGCTGGGGGACAGCCGCATGATGCGTTGTTCCGGTTGGTGTTCGGTGATCCGGATAACGCGGGGTCGGAACTGCGATCGGTGTTGCCGCCGGATCTGATTGCGCACATCGACCTGGACGGGTTGGTGTTGCAGGAAGGCACATTCATTGATGATGCCTTGCGGCACAGCCAGACTGATGTTCTGTTCGCGACCACTGTCCACGGCCGCGACGCGTATCTGTATGTGCTGATCGAACATCAAAGTACTCCGGACCGGTTGATGGCATTGCGGATGCTGGGCTACCAGCTTCGTATCTGGGAGCGGCATCTCGCCCAGCCCGAACAGCGCTCGCGTACCCGTCCGCTGCCGCTGATCATCCCGGTCGTCATCTATCAGGGTCGTCGCCAGTGGATTGCGCCCACGGACCTGGCTGATCTGATCGACGTCGACCAGGACCTGGTCGGCGCGGCATCTGACCTGGTGCCGCGTTTCACTTACCTGCTCGACGATCTGACCGTCGTCGACGATGAGGCTCTGCGTGCTCGGCCGCTCACGGCGACGGCGCGGATCACGTTCGTGTCATTCGTTCATGCACCCGATGACTCCGATGTGACCCGTTGGTTGTCGGACTGGGCCGATGACTTGGCTGCGATCGACTACGAGCGGTTGGTCGCGATTTTCAACTATCTTGTAAGGGTCAGTGTGACACCGGTCGAGAATGTCGTCCGATTCGCCGGGACAGTCGGAGCCGAGGCAAGGGAGGCCGCCATGACGACCGCAGACCAGCTCATCGCTCAGGGCCGCGCCGAGGGTGAAGCCAGGGGTGAAGCGAGAGGGCAGGCCCGATTGCTGATGCGGATGCTGACCAGCAAGTTCGGCGAACTCGACCCTGATGTGCGGGCCCGCGTGGCGCACGCGACTGCCGAAGAGATCGGCGTGTGGAGTGATCGGTTGGTTCAAGGAGCCGTGTCCATCGAGGAGATTGTCGGCCCGCAGTAATACCCGGGGCGCACCGCGATGAGCGGGACGGTATCCCCGCGACCAGCGGCTGAGGTTGCCGCAGTCGACCATATCGGGATCCTGAACACGGTCGGCGTTTCCGCCGGGCGTCGTAGTCCTCTGCCATAGTGTGGGCAGAGTTGACGGAGGGCACCGGCGGCCCCGTACGCCAGGTGAGAGGACGGACTAACGGATGGGCATCATTCCTGAATCCGAGTGGGAGCATTTCACCGTCGATCGGCTCGCCGAACACAACTGGCAGCCGCTCAAGGGGCCGGAGATCGCGCCCGGGACGGAACTCGGGCGGGCATCGTGGGACGATCTGGTGTTGCCGGATCGGTTGCTGGCGGTGATGCGGGAACTCAATCCCGGAGTGCCGCACGAGTATCTGGTGCAGGCGCGGGCGGCGATCCTGGCGCCGCAGTCGCAGGATCCGATGGCCGAGAACTACCGGCTGCACCAGATCGTGACCCGCGGATACCGGGGCATCACTTACAACGACCATGCCGGGATCGAACAGACCCCGACCATCCGGGTGGCCAGTACGCGGCCCGACGACAACGAATTTCTCGCCGTGCAGCAGGTCACCATCCGCAGCCGGGAGCACGAGCGTCGTTTCGATGTGGTGCTGTACCTCAACGGATTACCGGTGGTGATCTTCGAACTCAAACAGGCCGGGTCGGCCGGCGCGACGGTGGCCGCGGCGCACGCGCAGTTGCAGACTTATCTGCGGGAGTTCCCGATGGCGTTCCGGTTCGCCGTCATCACCGTGATCAGTGACGGTATCAACGCGGGTTACGGGACTCCGTTCACCCCGCTCGAACACTTCGCACCGTGGAACGTCGATGACGACGGCAAGCCCGTCGAGATCGGAAAGCCCATCGGTGATGACGATCTGGGTATCGAACTCGAACCCCTCATCGATGGCGTGTTCAACCCCGAACGGTTCGTGCAGTTGCAGCACAACTTCGTCGCCTACGATGCCGGTGCCGACGGATATGTGAAGCGAGTTGCCAAGCCGCACCAGTATTTCGCGGTCACCAAGGCTGTTGGCAATACCGTGGTCGCAGCCGAGAGCAACGGCAAGGCGGGGGTGGTGTGGCACACCCAGGGGTCGGGCAAGTCGATGGAGATGGAGCTGTATGCCCATCTCGTGGCCAAACAGCCAAAACTGAAGAACCCCACCATCATCGTCGTCACCGACCGCCGCGACCTCGACGGGCAGCTGTTCGACACTTTCAATCGGTCCCGGCTGCTCGGTGAGTCGCCGGTCAAGATCGGCAGCCGCGACGAGCTGCGGCACGAACTGGCCGACCGCACCACTGGCGGTATCTATTTCACCACGCTGCAAAAGTTCGGCCGCACTAAAGAAGAACGCGCAGCCGGCGCCGACCATCCGCTGCTCACCGACCGCCGCAACGTGATTGTCATCGTCGACGAGGCGCACCGTAGCCACTACGACGACCTCGACGGCTACGCCCGGCATCTCGCCGACGCCGTCCCCAATGCGACGCTCATCGCATTCACCGGTACACCGATCTCCCTGGCCGAACGCAATACCCGTGATGTGTTCGGGCCGTACATCGATATCTACGACCTGACCCGCGCCGTCGACGACGGTGCCACCGTGCCGGTGTATTTCGAGCCAAGGTTGATCAAAGTGTCACTGGCGGAACAGATCACCGAGGACGATCTCGACCGGGCCGCCGACGAGGCCACCCGGGGACTCGATGATGTCGAACGCGCCCAGATTGAGAAGTCCGTCGCCGTCATCAACGCGGTATACGGTGCGCCGCAAAGACTCACCGCACTCGCTGCCGATATCGTCGCCCACTGGGAAACGCGTTCGACGTCGATGCTGCCGTTCATCGAAACCCCCGGCAAAGCGCTTATCGTCGGTGCCACCCGAGACATCTGTGCCCGCCTCTACGACGAAATCGTCGCACTGAAGCCGGAGTGGCACAACGATTCCGAATCCGCCGGGGCCATCAAGGTGGTCTATTCGGGATCGGCGAAAGATCAGGAACCGATCAGCCGGCACGTGCGGCGAGACGCACAGAACAAGGCCATCCAGAAACGCCTCAAGGACCCCGACGACCCGTTGCAGATCGTCATCGTCAAGGACATGCTGCTCACCGGATTCGACGCACCGCCGCTGCACACCCTGTACCTCGACCGCCCCCTCAAAGGTGCGCTGCTCATGCAGACCCTGGCGCGAGTGAACCGTACTTTCCGTGGCAAACCGGCGGGTCTGCTCGTTGCTTACGCACCGCTCGCGGAGAATCTGAACGCGGCGCTGGCCGAGTACACCGACACTGACCAGAAGACCAAACCCGTCGGCAAACGCATCGACGAAGCGGCCGAACTGGCCCGCGAGACACTCGCACGCATCGATGCACTGTGCGCCGGATACGACTGGCGGAAAGTGGTTCGCGGCGGCGGTGCAAACCCGTGGATGCGGGCCGCTCGGGGCCTTTCCGATCACCTGCTCGCCCCCGACACGCCCGGTGTTGAGATCGACGGGGAGACGAAATCGGCCGCGGCGCGCTACCGCGAGCTGGCCGGCGGTCTCGCCCGTGCCTGGGCGCTGGCAGGCGGCGATCAAGCACTCGCCGAACTGCGCCCCGACATCAAGTTCTACGAAGAAGTGCGCGTGTGGATGGGCAAGATCGAAGCCAACCGGCGCCAGGCCGAGGGCAAACCCATCCCCGACGACATCAGGCGCCTGCTGTCGCGGCTGGTCGCCGACTCCACCGCATCCGGTGACATCGTCGACATTTACGAGGCCGCCGGTCTGCCCAAACCGTCACTGAACGATCTGACCCCCGACTTCGAGGCCAAAGCGCGGGCGGCCGCCAATCCGCACCTGGCGATCGAGGCACTGCGCGCCACCCTCACCGAGGAATCCCGCAAGGCCACCCGCAACAGTGTCGTGCGGCAACGGGAATTCTCCGACCGGATCACCGAGCTGATGCGCCGCTACACCAACCAGCAGATCACCTCCGCCGAGGTGATCGCCGAGCTCATCGCGATGGCCCGCGACATCGCCACCGAAGGCAACCGGGGTCAGAACTTCAACCCACCGCTGTCCGACGACGAACTGGCCTTCTTCGACGCCGTCGCTGCCAACAAGTCGGCTGTCGACCTGCAGGGCGACGACGTGCTCGCCGACATCGCCCGCGAATTGGTGCGCATCATGCAGCGGGACACCAAGTATGACTGGACCATCCGCGATGATGTGCGCGCCAAACTGCGCTCATCGGTGAAACGGGTACTCGTCAAATTCAAGTACCCGCCCGACAAGCAGCCAGAGGCCATCAAGATCGTTATCGAACAGATGGAGGCACTGGCGCCTGCCTATGCCGAGAGGCATGCGGCGCTCTCGTCGTAAACCACACCAATATCGCCTGGCATCAACATAATTGTGGTGCCAGGCGCTTTGGTGGGGTTCAGCCCAGGATCAGGAGGCCCACTCGATGAAGCCGATCTCCACGTGGCGGGTGGAGGCGACGATGGTGGCGCCGTCGTCGGCGTTGTAGCAGCGCAGGCTCACCGTGTGGGTGCCGGGCGGCAGCGGCGGGGTCGATAGGGTGAGTATCCGGCGGGTGGTGGTCTTGTCGCCGAGCTGTTTGATCGGCTCGTAGCTGCCGATGTACTGCCGGGCCACCTGCATCGTGATTCCGCACAGCTTGCGGCCCTCGGGCAGGTTGATGGCGCTCATGTAGATGCGGCCGTGCGACGCCCAGGCCCGCACGATCGGCTTGGACTTCTTCTTGGCCACTGGCTTGGTGGTGGGTTTCGTGGTCGGCTGCGTTGGGGTCGTCTTGGGCGCGGCCACCGCGTCGGGACTGGTCAGTGCGCCGCCGAGCAGACCGCCGAGACCGGCGGCGACGGCGACCGCGGCGACGATGCGCCGTGCCGGACTCCCGCGACGGCGGGCGGCTGATGAAGTGGCCGGTAGCAAGGTGTTGTTCACGCGCATACCGCGCATTGTGCCGTAGATCGCAGCAGAACGCTCGTGCGGGCAGGGGACGTACGCCGGCGGCGGATGTGGCGGCCGTCTGGAGCGGCGGTGGTGTGGAATGACCGATTCGCCGCGAATCTACCGAAATACGTCAGGCCGGTGGCGCGGCTTGGTAATCGACTGGTAAACAGTTCTGCCATTGTTTTGCGGAACGAATTAGTTCTGCGGGTGCGGGTGCGAATCAGGGGAGAAGTCCCCATGTGGCGATATTGACCGGAGGGTACCGAGGTGCGAATCTATGTCATGCCGGACCGATAGATTCAAAGGCTTCAAGTAAAGGGTTACTGATTTTTCGGAATGGCACATCGCATCAGTCAGGGAACTCACTTTCCCACTTTTTAGGAGTGATCTAATGTCCAAGAAACACGCACTCGCAGGATTCGCCGGTATTGCCGCAATCGCCGGAATTCTGGGCGCCGGCGCGGGCACGGCAGCGGCCGTCGCGCCGACCACGCACTTGGAGTCCGGTCACCGGGGCAAGGTGGTGGTCGTGGTGAGCAATCCGAATGCCTACCCGATCGAATGCGAGACCTGGGTCGTCGAGAAGGGCGCTATCGGAAAACGGTTCACCGTCGATTCGCAGGAGGTGGAGGCCAGGACCCTGCGAGGTACCCCCGGCTACCACGAAGTCTGGCTGCACTGCGGAAAGAACACCCTTGCCGGACCTGATGAGGTGCGAGGCTCCATCGGGCTGGTGAAGATCAAGCGCCACTGATCGCACGGCATCTGTCCGTCCGAGTACTTACATAGTCGTGGCGGATGGCCGGCGAATCGGGTAGTCGACTACTCGTGCCGGTCATCCGCACCGCCGCAATACTATTACCGATCGCCCACATCATTTCGATGTCGAAGGAAGATTATTAATGCCTAGAAGAATCATCACCGCTTTTATTGCGGTCATGCTGAGTCTCGGTGTCGCCGGCATTGTGGCCGGACAGGGTAGTGCGACGCCTCTGGATGTCAAGGGACCGGTGACGCCGGTCTGTGAGGCGTGCACGATGACCAATTCGGTGACCATCACCCTGATTCTCCGAAAGGAGTGGGTCGATGACCATCCGGGCTATCGCCCGATCGTGAGTGTGCGTATGCGCCTTCCGAAGGGGTATCCCAAGGAGTACACGGAGCTGGCGCGGGCCGCGTATGTTCGGCGGTCGTTCCATAAGCGCGACGGGCGGACATATCAGATGAAGTACACCGCCCAGAGGTTGCCGGCGGACAAGAGACTGGAGGTGCTGGTCGTCGGCCAGGACGTCTGGCGGTTCCGTGGCGACGACGCGTTCACCATCCGGCAGTTCACCTCTGGAGGGCAGACCTTCCCCGGACACGCGTCGGTGCGGCTGTATCAGTATCCCGATCCCGCCGAATGACTGTCGGTGCGGCCGGTGACCTCGGAGTCCCGCGAGACGACCACGTCTCTCGCGGGACTCCGACGCCTGTGCCCGGAGCCGGCAGGTGGGCACGCCGGCTCAGCCGATGGTTGCGGGAGCCGGTGCGGGCGCACCGGTAGGCGCGGCCGACGGCGTCGGCGGCTCTGCGGTGCCCATCGGGGTGCCACCCGAGGCGATGGCGCGGATGGTGCTCAGCGCCGCATACCCGTTCCGGCCGGGGCAGTCGGTGTGGTTGAGGTCGCGGTGACCGGAGATCGTCGGCACGTCGGCGACGCTGCCCGCCGAGAACTTGCTCTCCGAGAAGTACTGGGCGTCGAGCCGGGATTTACCGACGGGCGACAGGCCTGCCTTACCGAGGCGCCAGCGCAGGAAGCGGCCCGCGGCCGACACCATCTGCGCGGTCGGCCCGACCTGGTCGAGATTGCCCATCAGCGACACCCCGACCGTCGACTGGTTGAAGCCGCCGGTGTGGGTGGCCTCCACGTTGCGGTCGAGACCGCCGAACGCGCCCTCGAAGATCTGCCCGTACTTGTCGACGAGCGCGTTGTAACCGATGTCGCACCAGTTGAGAGCGCGGGCATGGTAGGCGTAGATGCCGCGCACGATCTCGGCCGACTGCTGCGGTGTGTAGTCGTTGGATCCGGCGGTGTGATGGACCACCGCACCCTTGACCCGCGGGATGTAGACCGGCTGTGAACAGCGAATACTCTCGTCGGCACCCCATTGGGCCCGCGAGATCACCGACGGGCCGCCCGCGAGCGAGGTCAGCATCGATGACCCGAGCGACAGCAGGCTCTGCGGCGAGATCACGGTTGCCTGCACCGCCGACAGCGCCGTGTTGAGCAGCGTCGAGATGATCGAATCCGACGATCCGATGCCCAGCTGGGTGAGCAGTCCGCTCTGGGTGACGGCGGCCGGGATGGCCTTGCCGCCCTGGGTCAGCAGGATCTCGGCGACCTTCGCCCCGCCCACCCAGATCGGTTCGGTGCCGCTGACGTACTTGCGGCGGCCCCGTTCACCCGGTCCCGGGTTGCCGGCGGTGTCGACGGTCTCGAGCGCGGTCCACTTACCCCACTTGCCGTTCTTGTCCTGGACCCGCAGAAAGGGGGTGGCCTCGACGGGTTTGTCCCAGGTCAGCGCCACCATCTTGAGGGCCTTGCCCTTGTTGGTGATGCGCTGCACGGCCGCGCCGACGGGCCTGCCGTCGGCCATCCGCGGCGACACCACGCGCTTCTTCGCCGGGGTGCGGGACGTCGGGGCGTCCGGTTTCGGGGCTCCTGGTGTCGGGGCTCCTGGTTTCGAGGTGGTGGGTGGAACCGGCGTGACCGTGCGGGGCGCCGGGGTCCGCACGGCCTCGTTGCCGGGGATCTCGACCTGCGGCAACGCCGGGGCGGTGTGCCCCTTGTCCGGGTCGGGGAACAGCGTCGGAGTGATCTCGGGCAGCGTGATCCCGAGGTCGGCGAGGCCCGCCGTCGCGATGTCGAGGGCGTATGTCGGCAGCTTGGCCAGGGAGATCTGCTCGATCGCGGTCTTCGTCCTGTCCTTCTTGCGGTCGACGGGGACGGGGTCGACGCCGAACAGGGTGACCGCGAACGGGCTCGCGACGGCCAGCGCGGCGACGATCGCGAGGACGATCGGTGGCTTGGTTCTGGGGTATCGCACGGGTGCAGGTCTCCTGGCAGATCGTGGCGGCAGCAGCTTCGGGGCCGGACCGTTGTCATCCTGTGCGTCGGGACCGCGTTGCGGGGTGACCGACGCGCACTTTCGATGAAACTCGTGATGCTGTTGTTATCTCGTGGGGTTGCCGTTGCTGCGAGATATTCACTATGGTCACTACAGTCTCAATCGCAACACTAGTCACACGAGTCACGGTCGGCCACCCCCTGCAACGGCTTCGCAGCGGGGCGGCCTCCCGTGCACCCACTGCGTACAAGCCGATGCGGGGGTAACCCGAGGGGAGTCCAGCGGTCATGCCACGTCTGAGAATGTTCACGACCGGCACCCGGCCAAGGGATGCGCGCACACGCCGACTGTCGTTGACGGCACTGGGCGTGACGCCCGTGCTCATCGCCGGCGGTCTGGCGCTCGGAACCCAGCTCGGTCAGGGCGACGACGATGTCGCCCTGACCGTCGGCGGGTCCGTGACCCTCACCGGTCACGGCCACGGTCACGGTCGTGGCCTGGGCCAGTGGGGTGCCTACGGGTATGCGAAGAAGGGCTGGTCTGCCAACCGGATCCTCAGCCACTATTACGGCGGCACCACCGCGGGGAAGGCGGGCAGGTCCGAGATCGACGTCGTCTTGACGAATCAGAGCTCGGTATCTGTGCGCGCGGGCGCCGGGATGAGGGTCGGCGGGCAGACCGTCGCCCCCGGACAGGCTGTGAGCTTGTCCGGGGGAACAGCAAACATCACCTCCGGCTGCGGGGGGCCTGTCGTGCGGTCCGTGCCCGCGACCTTCGTCGAACCGCTGAACGCCGGGCCCAGCAGGCCCGCCGGTGAGATCCTCACCTTCTGCGGATCGGGCGCCAAGTACCGCGGCAAGCTCGGCTACGCCGGGGGCCGGGTGGTCAACCGCATCCACATCGACGACTACGTCAAGGGTGTCCTGCCCAAGGAGATCTCCCCCGGCTGGGCCGACGGCGGCGGCATGGAGGCCATCAAGGCGCAGGCCGTGGCCGCCCGCACCTACGCGCTCGCCGCGCTCGCCGGCGGTAAACAGATCGACGACACCCAGAACTCGCAGGTCTACGGCGGTGCGTCCGTCGAGGACCCGCGCACCAACACCGCGGCCGACGCCACCGCCGGTCAGGTCCGGCTCGTCGGCGGCAAACCCGCGTTCACCGAGTTCTCGGCGTCGACGGGCGGCTACACCGCGGGCGGCCAGTTCCCGGCGGTTCAAGACGACGGCGACAGCATCTCGCCGTCACACAACTGGTCGATGACGCTGAGCCCCGACACCATCGGCAGCGCCTTCGGCGTGGGTGCGCTGCGGTCGTTCGAGGTTGTCGAGGCCAACGGTCTCGGCCCGAACTGGGGCCGCGCCGCCAAGGTCCGCGTGGTCGGGTCCGCCCGCTCCGTCGACGTGAGCGGCGAGGACGCCCGCACCACGCTCGGCCTCAAGTCGTCGTTCTTCGCCATCAAGGGGCAGACGAGCAAGCCCAAGATCGTCACACCGCCGCGCGGCACCGGATCGAATTTCGGCAGCCTGGAGACCATCTTCGATGAGATCCTGCCGGGCGCGTCGCAGCTGCTCTCGGTGGGTACCCAGCTGATGAGCGGCAAGTTCGACGACCTCGGAGGCATCACCGGCCTCCTCGGCCAGGCGATCGGCGTTCCCGGTCTCACCCCCGACGGCCAGGGCGTCGTCCAGCTGTTCCAGCGCGGCATGATGTTCTTCTCCGCCGACACCGGCGTGCACGCGCTGGCCGGGCGGGCACTGGCCGACTACCAGAGCAAGGGCGGCCAGCCGGTCCTCGGCTTCCCCAAACGGGACGCCCTCAGATAACCGGACTGGGGCACCGCCAGCCGGGCCGGTCCTACCGGAACCCTCAGGATCGGACGGTCGGGTTCCGGTAGGCCCCTATGGCCCGTCTTCCTCCCTCTCTCGCCGGTCGCAGGCTCCCCACTCGCTCGGTCGTCCAGACGGGCCGGTCCTACCGGAACCCTCAGGTTGGGTCCGATAGGCTGAGCACTCGTGGCATCGAGTAATGAGTACGACCTGTTCGTGGTGGGTTCAGGGTTTTTCGGACTGACGATCGCGGAACGGGCGGCAACCGAGCTCGGCAAACGGGTCCTCGTCATCGAACGGCGGCACCACCTCGGCGGCAACGCCTACTCCGAGGCCGAACCGGAAACCGGCATCGAGATCCACAAGTACGGCGCCCACCTGTTCCACACCTCCAACAAGCGGGTGTGGGACTACGTGCGGCAGTTCACCGACTTCACCGGCTACCAGCACCGGGTGTTCGGGCTGTACCAGGGGCAGGCCTATCCGCTGCCGGTGGGCCTGGGCCTCATCAGCCAGTTCTTCGACAAGTACTACAGCCCCGACGAGGCGCGCGCGCTGATCGCCGAGCAGGCCGGGGAGATCGACTCCAAGGACGCCAAGAACTTCGAGGAGAAGGCGATCAGCCTGATCGGGCGGCCGCTGTACGAGGCGTTCTTCAAGCACTACACCGCCAAGCAGTGGCAGACCGACCCCACCGAGTTGCCGGCGAGCAACATCACCCGGCTGCCGGTGCGGTACACCTTCGACAACCGCTACTTCAACGACACCTACGAGGGTCTGCCCGTCGACGGGTACACGGCGTGGCTGGAGAAGATGGCCGCCGACGAGCGTATCGAGGTGCGCACTGACACCGATTGGTTCGACGTCCGCGACGAGCTGCGCGCGGCCAATCCCGATGCGCCCGTGGTGTACACCGGGCCGCTCGACCGCTACTTCGACTACTCGGCGGGCCGGCTCGGTTGGCGCACACTGGATTTCGAGACCGAGGTGCTGAACACGGGCGACTTCCAGGGCACCCCGGTGATGAACTACAACGACGCCGACGTCCCGTACACCCGCATCCACGAGTTCCGGCACTTCCATCCCGAACGCGACAACTACCCGGCCGACAAGACGGTGATCATGCGCGAGTACAGCCGCTTCGCCGATGAGGCCGACGAGCCGTACTACCCGATCAACACCCCCGACGACCGCTCGATGCTCGCCGCCTACCGCGAGCTGGCCAAGGACGAAACCGCTTCGGCCAAGGTGCTTTTCGGTGGACGGCTCGGCACCTACCAGTACCTGGACATGCACATGGCGATCGCCAGCGCGCTCACCATGTTTGACAACACGCTCGCCCCGCACCTGCGCGACGGCGCGGCACTGACCGGGGGAGAAGAATGAGCAAGGCACAGTCGCTTCTGCAGCGGGTGATCTTCCCGCGTCCGGGCGAACCCGTCGACGTCCGGTCGCTGTATCTCGTCGAGGACGACCGGAACTCGCGGCGCGCCCACTCACCGAGCCGCACTTCGGTTGTGCTGGGGCCGGATTCGCAGGTCAGCTTCGAGGCGTATTTCAACGCCTTCGCCGCCGCGTACTGGCGGCGCTGGTCGATCCTGAACTCGGTCGTGCTGCGCGTGGAGGTGATCGGCACCTGCCGGATCGACCTGTACCGCTCCAAGTTCGACGGCGCCCGCATCGGCATCGGTGGCGAACTCATCTCCGTCGACGAATCCGGCCGCGGCAGCATCGAACTCGAGGTCGATCTGGGCCCGTTCGAGGACGGCGGCTGGATCTGGTTCGACCTCACCACCGACACCGATACCGAGATCGTCTCCGCCGGTTGGTATTCGGCGATCGAGGCACCCACTCCCGACGACGAGACCAAGCGCGTCACCGTCGGCATCCCCACCTTCAACCGGCCCACCGACGCCGTCGCCGCGCTGGCCGCGCTCACCTCCGACCCGCTCGTCGACGCCGTCGTCGACGCGGTGCTGATGCCCGACCAGGGCACCCGCAAGGTTGTCGACGAACCCGGCTACACCGAGGCCGCCTCGGCGCTCGGCGACCGGCTGCGCATCTTCGACCAGGGAAACCTCGGTGGCTCAGGCGGTTACGCGCGCATCATGTACGAGGCGCTGCGCCTGACCGACAGCCCGTACGTGCTGTACATGGACGACGACATCGCCATCGAACCCGACTCGATCCTGCGGGCCCTGGCGCTGTCCCGGTTCGCCAAGTCCCCCGTGCTGGTCGGCGGTCAGATGCTCAACCTGCAGGACCGCAGCCACCTGCACTGCATGGGTGAGGCCATCGACCGGCACACCTTCATGTGGACGGCGGCGCCGTTCGTCGAATACGACCACGACTTCGCGAAATACCCGCTGCGGGACCGCGACAACTCCAAGAACCTGCACCGGCGCATCGACGTCGAGGGCAACGGCTGGTGGATGTGCATGATCCCGCGCGAATGCGCGGAGAAGATCGGCCTGCCGATGCCGCTGTTCATCAAATGGGACGACTGGGAGTTCGCCCTGCGCGCGGCCAAGGCCGGATACCCGACGGCGACCGTGCCGGGTATCGCGATCTGGCACATGGCGTGGAGTGACAAGGACGACGCCATTGACTGGCAGGCCTACTTCCACCTGCGCAACCGGCTGGTCGTCGCGTCGATCCATCATGACGGACCGATCGGTGGCATCCTTCAGTCGATGGCCAAGGCCACCGCCAAACATCTGCTGTGCCTGGAGTATTCGACGGTCGCCATCCAGAACGAGGCGATCCGCGACTTCCTGGCCGGGCCCGACCACATCCGCAGCCTGCTGCCCACCGCACTGCCCAAGATCGCCGAGATGCGCAAGGGATTCCCCGACGCCGTCGTGCTGCCGTCGGCGCAGGACTTGCCGCGCACCAGCGGCGAGGCCACCGGACTCGGTGTCAACGAACCGAAGAACCCGGTCGCCAAGATCAAGGCGCTCGCCGGTGCCGTGCGCAACAACCTGCGGCCCGCCGACCCGCGTCACCACGAGGTGCCGCAGGCCAACTACCCGCCGATCGAGGCGCGCTGGTTCAGCCTCGGCCGCGTCGACGGCGTGACCGTGACCACTGCCGACGGCCGTGGGGTGGTTTACCGGCAGCGTGACCGTGACAAGATGATCGCGCTGGCCCGCGAGTCGGCGGCGCTGGTGAAAGAGGTCAAGGACCGCTTCCCCGAGATGCGTGCGGCCTACCGCGCCGCGCACGCGGACCTGACGAGCAAGGAGAGCTGGGCTGATGTCTTCGGAATCGACTGAACAGCCGGTGGCCGGCGTCGCTCCGGCGACCGGTGAGGCGGCCGTTCTGGTCGGCATCCAGTCGGCGATCGGGCATCGGCCCGGGGTCCGGGAGGCCGCCCGCGGACTGTCGCACTTCGGTGAGCACTCCCTCGGCTGGCTGGCGATCGCCGGCACCGGGGCGGGCATCGCCCACCTGAAGGGCGACCGGGCCGCCCGCCGCCGCTGGGTCGAGGCCGGCGTCGGAGCGTTCGGCGCACACGCGGCGTCGGTCATCATCAAGCGGGTCGTGCGCAGGCCCCGCCCCAACCATCCCGACATCGAGATCGGGGTGGGCACCCCGTCCAAGCTGAGCTTCCCGTCCTCGCACGCCACATCGACAACGGCGGCCGCCATCCTGATCGGCCGCGCCGCCGGTCTGCCCCCGGCCGCGCTGCCCGCGGTGCTGGTGCCGCCGATGCTGCTGTCGCGGCTGGTCCTGGGCGTGCACTATCCCACCGATGTGCTTGCCGGCGCGGGAATCGGAGCGGTCAGCGCCGCGGCCGTCGTCGCGGGTGACAGACTGTTGCAGAATCATTCGGGCGCCGCGGACAGCTGAGCCCGCGCCCAGACGACAAAACGGGCACAGACGACAAAGAAGTGACACCCGCACCGGTGCGGGCAAGGAGTGACATGAGCCGAGGACCGCGATGAGTGAGGAACCGATCGAGCACGGCCCCCAGCTCGGCCCGCCGAAGAACCTGGCGAGCGGACTGGTCAAGGCGCTGCGACCCCGGCAGTGGGTCAAGAACGTCCTGGTCCTCGCCGCACCGATGGCCGCGGGCACCGACGTGCTCACCGACGGCGCCACCATGCTGCGCGTGCTGGTGGCGTTCGTCGCGTTCTGCCTGATCGCCTCGGCCACCTACCTGATCAACGACGCCCTCGACGTCGAGGCCGACCGCAACCACCCGACCAAACGGTTCCGGCCCATCGCGGCCGGGGTGGTGCCGCAGAACCTGGCGTTCGGTCTGGCGGCGGTGCTGGCCGTCGCGGCGATCGGTGTGTCGTTCCTGGCGAACTGGCAGACCGCGGTCACCATCGCCGTGTACTTCGCCATCCAGCTCGGCTACTGCTTCGGCCTCAAACACCAGGCCGTCATCGACATCTGCATCGTGTCGTCGGGCTTCTTGATCCGGGCCATCGCCGGCGGTGTCGCCGCCCAGCTGCCCGAGGGCCTGTCGCGCTGGTTCCTGCTGGTCATGGCGTTCGGTTCGCTGTTCATGGCGGCCGGCAAACGCTACGCCGAACTGGTGTACGCCGAGCGCACCGGCGCCAAGATCCGCAAGTCGCTGCAGTACTACACCGCCACCTACCTGCGGTTCGTGTGGACGCTGTCGGCGACGGCGGTGGTGCTGTCCTACGGTCTCTGGGCCCTGGACACCGCTCCTGCGTTGGACGCAGGCCTCGCGCTGGACACCGCAACAGTCGGCGGCCACGACGACAACGTCTTCTACTCGATCTCGATCGTCCCGTTCACCGTCGCGATCCTGCGGTACGCGGTCGACGTCGACGGCGGTCAAGCGGGCGAACCCGAGGAGATCGCCCTGGGCGACCGCATCCTGCAGTTCCTGGCGGTCGCCTGGATCGCCTGCGTGGGTGTGGCCGTCTATGCCTTCTGACGAACAGCCCGTCGGTACCGAGTCGAGCCTGGCCGACCTGTTCGGGACGGACGAGAAGCGGCGCGCGGGGCTGTCGGGCCGGATCCGTGGCCTCGACGCCCGGCAGTGGGTGACCGCGGGCAGCTTCGCGATCGGCGCCGTCGCGGTCACGGTCTTCTTCACCATCGGTGCCTGGCAGCGTCGGTGGATCGCCGACGACGGCCTCATCGTGCTGCGCACCCTGCGCAACCTGTTCGCGGGCAACGGTCCGGTGTTCAACGCGGGGGAGCGGGTCGAGGCCAACACCTCGACGGCGTGGACCTATCTGCTGTGGTTCTGGGCGTGGGTCACCGACGGGAAACTCGAATACGTGGCGCTGTGGGTGGCGCTGGTGCTGTCGGTGACGGCGATCCCGCTGGCCATGTACGGCACCGCCCGGCTGTACGCCGACAGGCTCTCCCGCACCTCCGGCTGGACGCTGCTGCTGCCGCTCGGCGCGATCGTCTACATCGCGGTGCCCCCGGCCCGCGACTTCGCCACCAGCGGCCTGGAGAACGGGCTGTGCATCTTCTGGATCGCGGTCCTGTGGTGTCAGTTCGTGGCGTGGGGGAGACGTGGCACCCGCGGGCGTGGCAACAGTCCCGCGACGCTCGCGCTGGCGTTCACCGCCGGCCTCGCCCCGCTGATCCGGCCCGAACTCGCCGTGCTCGGCGGGCTGGTGCTGCTGGCCATGGTCCTCGCACCCGCGTCGTGGAAGCTGCGCGCCGGGATCGTCGTCGTCGCCGGTGTGCTGCCGGTGGGCTACCAGATCTTCCGCATGGGCTACTACGCGTTGCTCGTGCCCAACCCGGCCGTCGCCAAGGACGCCAGCGGCTCCAAGTGGGCGCAGGGCTTCGACTACGTCGGCAACCTGTTCTCGCCGTACCTGCTGGTGCTGCCGCTGATCCTGCTGATCGTCGTCGCCGCGCTCCTCGGCGTCGACGGCCGGCTGTCGCGCGGCACCGCCGGCGCCGAGGAGTCCGTCCTCGACGCGGCGCGCCCGGGAGTGCGGGACCGGTTGGCGGGCTGGTCGGCGTGGCTGCAGTCCCCCACCGCGGTGACTGTCACCGTCGCCGTGGCGGGTGCCATCGGTGCCGTCTACTGGATGCGGCAGGGCGGCGACTTCATGCACGGCCGGGTGCTGCTCAACCCGATGTTCACGCTGCTGCTCCCGCTGATGACCGTCCCGGTGACGATTCCGTCGAGCTGGGCGCAACTGCGCGGTGCCGCCGGCGCCGTCCCCGCCCGGCGCGCCCGGATCCGGCTCGGCTCCGCGGTCGTGCTGGCCGCCATCTGGATCACCACGCTCGTATGGGGCTGTCTGTACCAGTCGACGGTCCTGCCGAACGCCGGCACCAGCATCGGCCGCAGCGGCATCGTCGACGAGCGGCGCTTCTATGTCACCAACATGGGCATCCAGAACCCGGTGACCGCCGAGGACTACCTCGACTACCCGCGCATGCGGGCGATGGTCCAGCGGATCGAGGAGTACCGCGGGCAGGGCGGCGTGATCCTGCCGTCGGCCAACTACGACGAGTGGTACGTCGCACCGCTGCCCGAATCCACCCCGCAGAACAAGCGCAAGGTGACGGTGTACTTCCTCAACCTGGGTATGACGAGCATGAACGCACCGCTCGATGTGCGCGTCGTCGACCAGATGGGGCTGGCCTATCCGCTCGCGGCACACACCGAACGCCTCGTCGACGGCCGCATCGGGCACGACAAGAATCTGCGGGCGGAATGGGTGGTCGCCGAGGCCAAGGCCGTCTCACATAAACCGGAGCTGCCCAGCTACCTCGATGAGGACGCGGTCGCTGCCGCGAAAGTAGCGCTGACCTGCCCCGAGACCAAGAAGCGGTACCGCTCGTACGAGGGCACGTGGTCGTGGGACAGATTCGTCGACAATCTCAAGAACGCGGTCACGTTCAACAGCTACCGGATTCAGCGTGAGCCGGAGTACGAGATCCTGCGCTGCGGGCTGACCCCGCCCAGCACGCACCGGTAGATATGGCCGGAGTTCAGGGAACCGAAGGGGATTGTGACTCTGGAACAGTTGTGTCCGCGCATCTCGAATCGGTAACGTTCGCGAAGACATCGACGACAGAGAGACTGTGAGTCAGCTGATCGGCATATGTGATCTCGATTAGATAGAGATACGGATCACAGCGTTTGTCAGCCTGCCCGGCTTGCAATAGGCTCGCCAAACGATATGTGCGTCACACACGCAGCTGTCGGCGTGGTCGGGCCCGGATGCGATGCGGGCAACTGTCGCATAAGCAGGGCGGCGGACCACCGGTGATCACCGGTGCTCTGCCCCGAAACGAGGAGTTAGGTAGTCGATGCGCGAAGGTGCAGTTAAGCACACGGGGCGCCGTAAAGGGCGCTCCCGGTTTCTTGTGGGCATGCTGTCGCTGGCCACTGCGATAGGCATGGTGGGGGTCACCGCCGGCGAGGCGAGTGCCAAGGTCAACGACACCCCTCTGTTCAAGGAATACCGCGTCAACAGCTGCGGGATGCCCAGCTACACCAGTGGCCCCTGGAAGAACAAGTCCAAGGGTGAGGCCGACGGCGTGAAGGTCCGGACCTGGAAGAAGGCCGGCAACTACAAGACCGTGATCCTCCTCGACGGCATGCGCGCCGAGTACGGCTACAGCGGCTGGGAGATCAACACCAACGTCCAGAAGCTCGTGAACGCCGGCGTCAACGTCGTCGAACCCATCGGCGGCCCCGCCAGCTTCTACGCCGACTGGGACGGCCCGTCCAACTTCAACGGCCAGCCGTTCACCTACAAGTGGCGCTGCGTCATCACCAAGAGCCTCATCCGCACGCTCGACGCCAACGGCTTCCGCGTCGGCAACGGCAAGTACGCCATCATGGGCCTCTCGTCCGGCGGTGGTGCCGCACTCACCATCGCCGCGCAGAACCGGCAGAACTTCGACCGCGCCGCCTCGCTGTCCGGCTACAACTGGATGACCGCGCCCGGCATGCGCACCGCGATCCGCCTGTCGATGCTCGACATCGCGCCCGCCCCGTTCAACGTCGACGCCATGTACGGCCCGCCGTGGAGCCCCCGCTGGTCCACCAACGACGCCGTCAACAACCTCCAGGGCATGCGCGGCATGAAGATCTACGTCGGCTCCGGCAACGGCATCGTCGGCCAGCACAGCTTCGACACCGGCAGCTCCGCGGTGAGCCTGTTCAACGACGTGTTCAAGGGTTCACCGCTCGAACTGCTCTCGTTCACACAGACCAAGGCCTTCGAAGTGTTCGCCGCCATCAACGGAATCCCCGTGATGAGCAGCTACTCCATGGGCACCCACTCGTGGGGCTACTGGCAGGACATGGTCTGGGACGCGAAGAACCGAGGCTTCTTCCGTTAAATTCGCCGGGCCTGATTTTGCCCCTTGCTCCCCGTTCTTCCTCCGTCGTTCGGGGTCGCAAGCTCCCCGCTCACTCCGTCGTCCAGAACGGGGTCGGGGCAAAATCAACCCGGCTGGGCGGCCAAACAGGTGGTCGCCCTGGCAATGGCCTCTGACGAACTCCGGCATCGTTTCGGTGCCGGAGTTTTGTCGTTTCCGGCCTGTGTTGGTTGAGGTGCCCATTCTCGCTGGTTGAGGCGTGAGGAGCGCAAGCGACGAGCCTCGAAACCCGGTGAGCCGACGTTGTACCGAATCCCCGATCCGTCCACGCTCGGCCATCACTCGTTCATCACAAATCACACAGATCACACGCGACACAGCGTGGCGTGCGTGTGTTGTCGGCTCCGGCAGTGTATGAAACACCTGAGACATTTGTGGTTTGTGGTGCGAATGTGACAGATGCGTTCGTACCCGGCGGAGGAGTTCAGGCTATGTGGCAGACAACGCGAAGCGGGGAGAGCGGCGGCAATCGGGCGGCCCGGCGTAGCACCGCACGATTGGGTGCCGCACGATCGGGACGCTCCAGGGTCGCGGCCGCTACCGCGATCGGTGCGGGAGCGATCGCGCTGAGCCTCGTCGCAGGCGGTGCCCCCGCGATCGCCGACCCCGCCGCTCCGGCTCCGGCCCCCGCGCCCGCCGACCCGGCCAAGCAGACCCCCACCCCGGCGAAGCCGGCCCCCGCGCCGGCCAAGACCACCGCGAAGCCGGCGCCGGCGACCACCCAGCAGCCCAAGCCTGCGCCGAAACCGGCACCCGAGGCCAACCGTAAGCCCGCCCCCGAGACGCCGAAGCCGGCGCCGCCGGCGGCGGCCAACGACCGCGCCAAGGTCACCAACATCTACTGGTACACCAGCCGCCGCGTGGCGCTGTGGGTGTACTCGCCCGCGATGAAGACCAACATCCAGGTGCAGCTGCTGCTGGCGCGCGACTGGTACTCCAAGCCCAAGGCCAAGTTCCCGCAGCTCACCATGCTCGACGGCCTGCGCGCCCAGGAGAACCAGAGCGGCTGGATCATCAACACCAACATCATCGACTTCTACAAGGACAAGAACGTCAACGTCGTCCTGCCGATCGGCGGGGAGTCGAGCTTCTACACCGACTGGCAGCAGCCCGACCGTGGCAAGCACTACATGTGGGAGACCTTCCTGATGAAGGAACTGCCGCCGATCCTGGAGAAGGACTGGCGTTCATCGACGGTGCGCGGCATCGAGGGCCTGTCGATGGGCGGCTCGGCCGCGATGATGCTCGCCGCGCGCAACCCCGGCTTCTACAAGTTCGCGGCGTCGTTCTCCGGCATCCTGCAGCTCACCTCGCCCGGTATGGCGCAGGCCATCCAGTTCGCCCAGCGCGACGGCGGCGGCTACGACTCGGAGAAGATGTTCGGCAAGCCCAGCGACCCGGCCTGGGCCGAACACGACCCGTACGTCCTCGCCGACAAACTGCAGGGCACCAGCCTGTACATCTCGTCGGGCAACGGCGTCATCGGCCCGCACGACCAGCCCTCGGACATCCCGCTGCTGGCCACCAACTACTCCGGCGTCGGCCTAGAGGTGCTCTCCCGCGTCACCACGCAGCAGTTCGCCATCAAGCTCAACGAGGTGGGCGTCCCGGCCCGGTCGGCGTACCGGCCGTCAGGCACCCACACCTGGCCCTACTGGCAGTTCGAGATGCAGCAGGCGTGGCCGCAGGCGGCGTCGGCGCTCGGCCTGAGCGGTGACAAGGTGAGCTGCGGTGTGTACAGCAAGTTCAAGAAGGTCGCCGAGAAAAACAAGAAGGTGCTCGGCGAGTGCCTCACCCCCGACTACGCGGTGCCCGGCGGCCGGGCGCAGGACTTCGCGGGCGGGCGCATCATCTCCGGACCCAAGGGCCCGAAGGTGGTGACCGGAGCCATCGGCGGCGCCTACACCGGTGCCGGCGGCCCCGGCGGCAAGCTCGGCCTGCCCACCAGCGACGAACTCGCCACCCGCGACGGCAAGGGCCGCTTCAACACCTTCCAGCACGGCAAGATCACCTGGGATGCGAAGAACGGGACCAAGGTTCTGGGCTGAGTGGTCCTCGGACAGCCCGACCGGAAACACCCGATCGCGCAGTGGGTCGGGTGTACCGCGCGGTGCGCCGGACCACAGTGGGTCCGCCGTCCCTGGGAGTGGGGCGTCGAAAAGACTGAATCTTCGCTGAGGAATTGCGGTGTTTCGGCTGGTGGGGCCTTCTGACGGCAAGAATCGCCGTCACACGGTTGTAGCCTGGCCTCTGGCGGGGTGCACACGGTGAACAAGAGGAAGTGACGATGACGACGACGAGTTCGATCATTCGGTCGGCGATGCTGGCGACCGGTCTGGCACTGGTGGTCGGAGCGATGACCGCCTGCTCGGACGACTCGACGGCTTCGGCACCGCTCACCAGCAACCAGATCACCACGACGTCGATGACGTCGAGCGCCACGGCCGACAAGGTCTCCGCCTCCGAGTCGCGCGAGCAGGAGCCGTCCGCGGAAAGCTCCCCGGCCGGCGAATCCGCGGCCGACGACACCTCGGCCGCGGACGCGCCGTCGGCCGCCGAGCGCGAGACGACCGCCACCAAGAACAACAGCGGCGACCAGAACAGCGGCGACCAGAACAGCGGGGGCCAGGACAACGACACCCCGCAGAGCGTCGTCGCCCCGCAGAACGTCAAGCTGACCGAGAAGCAGCAGAACTACCTGCGCGCCCTCAAGCAGCAGAACGTCACATTCATGGGCGACACCGACAACAATGTCGCCCTCACCATGGGTGCCTACATCTGCAGTGAGAAGAAGAAGGGCACCGACCCGGTGACCGTCAAGGCCTACGTGACCGCGTCCGTCGGGCCGGGCACCAAGTCCGTCGCCGAGGCGAGTTCCAAGGCCGACAAGGTGATTCGGGCCGCGCGCGCCGAATACTGCTGAGCGGGGCGTAGATGGCCCGCGCCAAGGCGGCCCGCCCGAAGCGGCGCCTGCCCAAGTTTCTGCTGTTCCTGGGGTTCCTCGCGGCGATCGCGGTCGCCCTCGTCGTGATCCTGGTATTCGTGCTCCTCAAACCCGGGCCGGTACGCCCGCCCGGACCGCCGACCACGCCACCCTCGACCTCCCGGCCGACGGCGCAGCCGGCGAGCTGTCCCGACGTGCTCACCCTGGTGGTACCGGGCACCTGGGAGTCGTCCGCCGACGACGACCCGCACACCCCGAAGGCCAACCCCAGGTCGCTGATGCTGAAGGTGTCCAAGCCGCTGCAGAAGCAGTTCGCCGAGTCGCGTACCGACGTGTACACGGTTCCCTACACCGCGCAGTTCCGGAACCCGACCAACCTGGCCGACCGGCAGCTGGACTACAACTCCTCGCGTAAGCAGGGCTATCAGCGGGCCGCGGCCAAGATGGCCAAGCTCAACCGCGAATGCCCGCTGACCCGGTACGTGCTGATGGGCTTTTCACAGGGCGCGGTCATCGTCGGCGATCTGGCGTACAGCATCGCCGCGGGTCGCGGCCCGATCGCCGGCTCCGACCAGGATCTGGTCCTCGGTGTCGGCCTCATCGCCGACGGCCGGCGCCAGTCCGGCAATCAGCACGACGTGGGTCCGAGCCCGAAGGGCGTGGGTGCCGAGGTGTCGCTCGGTGGTTTCGGCAGCCTCGTCCCGGGGATCACGATGACCGGTGGCCGCGGCGGTTTCGGGGTGCTCGAAGACCGCGTGTTTTCGATCTGCGCCTCGGGTGACATGATCTGCGACGCACCGACGGTCACCAATCCGCTCAAGGCGATCTCGCAGCTTTCGGGCGCGCTGAACAGCCCGGTGCACGCGATGTACGGCACCACCCGGTACTGGTCGTCCGGTGGCGCGAGTGCCACCCGCTGGCTGTACGGCTGGGCCGTCAAACGCATCGACGAGGCGCCCACACCGGAGCACTACTGAGAAACGGTTCCCACCCTCCCTTACTCGTGAGTAAGATCACGTGTGACAATGGCTGAGATCCACGCGATGCCGGAACGTCCCCGATCGGGTGACTACCGGTGGGGGCCTGTGAGGGCGCGTGCAAAAATAGCCACGTCGTGCACACCGGGAAGAGACCACCTCCGTGGCCGCTGCCCGCATGACGAAAGACAACGGAGGAGTTTTCTTGAGCGAGGTCACCACGCCTGACGGCCTGCGCAAGTTCCGCTTCGGCGCGGGCGGCGAGGGCAACAAAGAGGAGGGTGGCGCGCGCAAGTTCGTCAAACTCGCCCAGACCGCAGAAGAGTACGGGTACGACACCTTCGCCGTGCCCGACCACCTGGGCAACCAGGTCGGGCCGCTGGCCGCGCTCGGCGCGCTGTCGCAGGCCACCGAGCGGATCCGGCTCGGCACCTCGGTGCTCGCCAACGGCTGGCGCCACCCCGCGCTGCTGGCCAAGGAGGCCAACACCATCGACGTCCTGTCGAAGGGCCGGCTTGAGCTGGGTATCGGCGCGGGCTGGATGAAAGAGGAATTCGACAAGGCCGGCATCGAGTTCGAGAAGCCGGGCGCGCGCATCCGCAGGCTCGACGAGGCGCTGACCATTCTCGACGGTCTGATGCGCGGCGAGACGGTCGATTTCGAGGGCGAGTTCTACACGATCAACGGTCTGCAGGGCACCCCGAGGCCGCGGCAGGGTCCGCGTCCACCGATCGCCGTCGGCGGCGGCGGTCCCAAGATGCTGGCGCTGGCGGCCAAGCACGCCGACATCATCTCGGTGGCCACCGGCACCACCGCCGAGGGCAAGCTGCGCCTGTCGGACATGACGATGGAGAAGACGCTGCAGCGGATCGACCGGATCCGCGAGGCGGCCGGCGACCGGTTCAGCGAGATCGAACTGAACTGGACGATCGCGACGATCGTGATCACCGACGACCGTGAGGCGACGGCGGAGATGGCGCTGCAGGCCATCGACCAGGGCTACCCGCCCAACATCGCCAAGGACGTCGAGCTCACGGTCGAGGATGTGCTGCAGTCGCCGTACCTGGCGTTCGGCACGTTCGAGGAGATCGCCGATCAGATCCGTGAGGTGCGCCGCCGCACGACGATGTCGTACGTCGGTGTGTTCCCCACACAGATGGACGCGTTCGCGCCGGTGCTCGACCTGCTGAAGGGCGAGTGAGCGTTCTCAGATATTGAACGGACTCAAGTACGATTGCGGACTGTCGCGAGTAACCTCTGGGACATCTTCGACGAAGTACGACCTGGTCACAGCGAAAACACCCATACAGGCCGTTGAACTGGCAATTTATGATACGGAGTCCGTTTCCACTGAGATAACGATTGCGCTACGGTTGCGTCACTGCCTGGCCACAATTGCTGGGGGGACGCAGGAAAGCAAGGTTGCGCCGGCGCCGGTGGGGACCGGTGGCATGGCAAACGGGGTGGAGACAACAGGTCCACCAGGACCACAGGAGAAGTGATGCTGAACACCGAACTTGCGGAGTTCGTCGACGAGGACGGACATATCCGGCTTCAGGAGAACGTAACGCTCGTCGACTATGTCGAACGCAACGTACACGAGCAAGCGGACACGCTGGCGTACCGGTTCATTGACTACAGCCGGGAACGTGACGGCGAACCGCAGGACCTGACCTGGGCCCAGTTCGGAAAGCGACTTCGGGCCGTGGCCGCCCGCCTGCAGCAGGTGACCTCACGCGGCGACCGCGTCGCCATCCTCGCCCCGCAGGGGCTCGAGTACGTGATCGGCTTCTTCGCCTCCCTCTACGCGGGCAATGTGGCCGTGCCGCTGTTCTCGCCCGACGAGCCCGGGCACACCGACCGGCTCGACGCGGTGCTCGCCGACTGCAAGCCGGCCGCGATCCTGACCTCCACCAAGGCGGCCGAGGCGGTGCGCGACTACTTCGCCCACCTGCCGGCCAAGCAGCGGCCCCGCGTCATCGCGGTCGACGCGGTGCCCGATTCGGTCGGCTCGGGCTGGACCGCGCCGGTCGTCGGCCCCGACCACAACCTCGACAGCATCGCCTACCTGCAGTACACGTCCGGTTCCACCCGGACCCCGGCCGGTGTGGAGATCACCCACCGCGCCGTGGCCACCAACGTGCTGCAGATCTGCGACACCATCGAGATCAACAAGACCGCGCGCGGCGTCACCTGGCTGCCGCTGTTCCACGACATGGGCCTGCTCACGGTCATCCTGCCGGCGCTCGGCGGCAGCTACATCACCATCATGAGCCCGCAGGCGTTCATCCGCCGCCCCGGCCGCTGGATCAATGAGCTCGCCTCCACCGACGGCGCCGAAACCTACGCCGCGGCCCCCAACTTCGCGTTCGAGCACGCCGCCCTGCGCGGCCTGCCGCGCGACGGGGAAGAGCTCGACCTGTCCAATGTCATCGGCCTGATCAACGGCTCCGAGCCGGTCACCGTCAGCTCGATGAAGAAGTTCAATGACGCGTTCGCGCCGTACGGACTGTCCAAGACCGCCATCAAGCCGTGCTACGGCATGGCCGAGGCCACCCTGTTCGTGTCGGCCACCAAGCGCGACAACGAGGCCAAGGTCGTCCACGTCGACCGCGACCAGCTCAATGCCGGCCACTTCGTCTTCGTCGACGCCGACGCCCCCGGCGCGGTCACCCAGGTCTCGTGCGGTCAGGTCGCCCGCGACCAGTGGGCCACCATCGTCGACCCCGACACCGCCCGCGAGCTCGCCGACGGTGAGGTCGGCGAGATCTGGCTGCACGGCGCCAACATCGGCGCGGGCTACTGGGAGAAGGACGACGAGACCGAGGAGACCTTCAACAACCGACTGGTCACCCGTCTCGCCGAGAACAGCCACGCCACCGGTGTCGCCGACGACGCCAAGTGGATGAGCACCGGCGACTACGGCGTCTGGGTCGACGGCGAGCTGTACATCACCGGTCGCGTCAAGGACCTGGTGATCGTCGACGGCCGCAACCACTACCCGCAGGACCTGGAGTACACCGCGCAGGAGGCCAGCTCCGCGCTGCGGCCCGGCTACGTCGCGGCGTTCGCGGTGCCTGTCAACCAGCTCCCGTCCGTGGTGTTCGAGTTCGCGGCCGGCGGCCTCACCTACGATCCCGACGACGCCTCCGAGCAGCTGGTGATCGTCGCCGAGCGCGGCCCGGGCAAGCGCACCGATCCGCAGGAGGTCGCCGACACGGTGCGCGCCGCGGTGGCCTCGCGTCACGGCGTGATGGTCCGCGACGTGCTGCTGGTGCCGGCCGGATCGATCCCGCGCACCTCCAGCGGCAAGATCGCCCGCCGGGCCGGACGCGCGGCGTACATTGACGGCACGCTGCGCGGCGGCTACCAGCAGACCGCCTTCCCCGACACCCGCGAATGACGCGACGGGTGCTTCCGCCCGCACCGGCCGATCGGTTCCCGATCGGCCGGACAGCGCCGGGACGGATCCTCGCACCCGCGCCGATCCCATCTTGTCCTTCACCCGCTGCCGGACCATCGTCGCCCGATGTGCCGGTACGTGAGGCGATCGCGCCTTACAGGCTGTCGCGGGGGCCCCGAACAGTAGTCTGGAAGCAATGTCTGAACTGAATACCGACCAGCAGGTAACCCTCGCCGACGAGGCCGAGCAGGCCGATGCGGGCACTCACGACACCGAGACCGCCGGCGGTATGACGGTCGAGGAGTTGCGCGCCTGGCTGCGCAACTGGGTCTCCAAGGCCGCCGGCCTGCCCGTCGACCAGATCGCCGACGACCGGCCGATGGACGAGTTCGGCCTGGCCTCGCGCGATGCGGTGTCACTGGCCGCCGACATCGAGGACCGCACCGGGGTGGTGCTCACCGCCACGGTCGCCTACAACCATCCGACCATCGCGTTGCTGGCCAAGCGCATCATCGAGGGCGACCCGGATGAGGGCAGGGGCGACGACGACCGCTTCTGGGAGCGTGAGCGCGCCGCCGCCGACGACATCGCGATCGTCGGTTTCGCCACCCGCTTCCCGGGCGCGGGCCACACCCCGGAGTCGACGTGGGAGGCGCTCGTCGCCGGCAAGTCGGGCATCAGCGACCTGCCCGAGGACCGCTGGTCGGAGTTCAAGCAGGACCCCAAGCTCGCCAAGATCATCGCCGACGCCAATGTGCAGGGCGGCTACCTCGACGACGTGAAGTCGTTCGACGCCGACTTCTTCCAGATGAGCCCGCGCGAGGTCGAGATGGTCGACCCGCAGCAGCGCCTGGCGCTGGAGCTGACCTGGGAGGCGCTCGAACACGCGCACATCCCCGCCAGCGACCTCAAGGGCGCCGACGTGGGCGTGTTCCTGGGCACCTCCACCAACGACTATCAGATGCTGGCCACGATGGGCCTGGGCGACGGCGCCTCCGACACCGCCGCCTACGCGCTGACCGGCACCTCCACCTCGATCGTCGCCAACCGCGTCTCCTACTACTTCGACTTCCGCGGGCCGTCGGTCGCACTCGACACCGCCTGCTCGTCGTCGCTGGTGGCGGTGCATCAGGCGGTGCGCAGCCTGCGCAACGGTGAGTCGACGATCGCCCTGGCCGGTGGCGTCAATATGATCCTCACCCCGGCCGCGAGCCTGGGCTTCGACAGCATCGGCATGATCGCCGCCGACGGCAAGATCAAGACCTTCTCCGCCGACGCCGACGGCATCGGCCGCGCCGAGGGCGGCGGCGTGTTCGTCCTCAAGCGTGTCGCCGACGCCCGCCGCGACGGCGACCCGATCCTCGCGGTGATCGCCGGTTCGGCGGTCAACTCCGACGGCCGCTCCAACGGTCTGCCGGCCCCCAACCCGGAGGCGCAGGTCGACGTGCTGCGTTCGGCCTACGCCGACGCCGCGCTCGATCCGTCGTCGGTGGACTACGTCGAGGCGCACGGCACCGGCACGGTGCTCGGCGACCCGATCGAGGCCGACGCTCTCGGCCGCGTCGTGGGCCGCGGCCGCCTGCCCGGCAAGCCGCTGCTGATGGGTTCGGTCAAGACCAATTACGGCCACATGGAGTCCGCGGCCGGGGCCGGTGCGCTCGCCAAGGTGGTGCTGTCGTTGCAGCACAACCAGATTCCGGCCTCCCTCAACTTCACCGAGCCCAACCCGTACATCCAGTTCGCGGCCAACAGCCTCGCAGTCACCACCGAGGCCACGGAATGGCCGCGCTACAGCGGTCACGCGGTCGCCGGTATCTCCGGTTTCGGTTTCGGCGGCACCAACGCCCACATCGTCGTCCGCGAAACCCTCCCCACCGACCTCGCCGACACACCCGCTTCGCCTACCTCGCCGGTTGAGGCGCGAGGAGCGCAAGCGACGAACCTCGAAACCACGCAAGCCGACAACGCCGACGCCGACGCCGATGACGACGAGTACCTGACCGAGGCCGAACGCGCGATCCTCGCCGCCCAGGCCCGAAAGTCCGAAACCGACACCACCGCAACCGAAAAGGACCAGGCCGAAGGCTTCGCCCCCTGCGCCGCCGAAGGATCTGTTGTCCCGCTGGTGGTCTCGGGCTTCCTGCCGTCGCGCCGCCGCAAGAGCGCCGCCGACATCGCCGACTGGCTCGAAACCGAAGCGGGACAGACGGCTTCGCTGGTCAGCGTGGGCCGCACCCTGGCCTCCCGCAACCACGGCCGTTCCCGCGCGGTGGTCATGGCCCGCTCGCACGAAGACGCGATCAAGGGTCTGCGCGCGATCGCCGACGGCAAGTCCAACCCGATCGTGTACTCGGCCGACGCGCCCGACGCGGCGTCGGCGGTGTGGCTGCTGTCCGGGTACGGCTCGCAGCACCGCAAGATGGCCAAGCAGCTGTACACCGAGAACCCGGTGTTCGCCAAGTATCTCGACCGCGTCGACGAGTTCATCGACAACGAGCTCGGCTACAAGATCGCCGACCTCGTCCTCGACGACGAGGAGACCTATAACAGCGAATCGGCGCAGGTCGCGATCTACGCCATCCAGGTGTCGCTGTCGGACACGCTGCAGCACTTCGGTGCCAAACCCGGTGTGCTGGTGCCGCATTCGATGGGTGAGGCGTCGGCCGCCTACATCTCCGGCGGTCTGTCGCTGGAGGACGCCACCCGGGTGATCTGCCAGCGTTCGCGGCTGATGGCCGAGGGCGAGGCCGGTCTGTCCGAGGACGAGATCCGCAACATGGCGCTGGTCGAGTACTCGGCCGACGACATCACCGGCGTGCTCGTGGACTACCCGGATCTGGAGATCTGCGTGTACGCCGCGCCCACGCACACCGTGATCGGCGGGCCCCCGGATCAGGTCGACGCCATCCTGGCCCGCGCCGAGGCCGAGGGCAAGCTGGGCCGCAAGCTGCTCACCAAGGGCGCCAGCCATACCGAGCAGGTCGAGCCGATCCTGGGTGAACTCGCCTACGAGATCGCCGGAATCGGACCGCGGCCACTGGAATACGGCATCTACAGCTCCATCGACTGCGAGGAGTTCTACCGTCCCGGCGGCAAGCCGATCCATGAGGTGGAGTACGTCCTCAAGGGCCTGCGCCACTCGGTGTGGTTCGCCCAGGCTGTCGCGAAAACCGTTGAGGCAGGCCACCGTACGTTCCTGGAGCTCTCGCCCAACCCGGCGGTGCTGATCTCCGTGGCCGGCACCACCTTCGGCGCCGGCGTGCACAACGCCGAACTCATCGAGACGCTGCGGCGCAAGGAGGACGAGAGCTTCGGCGTCATCAACGCGCTGATGAAGCTGTACGTCCACGGTCACCCGGTCGATGTCGCCGCGCTGTTCGGTGTCGATGACGCCGACCGCAGCGGTGGTTACGCCGCCGTGCCGCGCACCCGCTTCGAGCGCAAGGAATTCTGGCTCACCGCAAGCTATTCGGCGGGTGGCACCGGAACCGCGCCGGGCGCGCACGTCGCCCTGCCCGACGGCCGGCACGCCTGGGAGGTCAACGCCTCGGCCGTCACCGACCCGCGAGCGCTGGTCGCCGCGGCCGCCGGTCAGGTCCTGTCCGGCGTCACCGTCGGGGCCGTCGAAACCCACGCGCCTATCCCCGCGTCGGGCACCGTCACCACCACGCTCAGCCCGCACCCGGGTGGCGCGTCGGTGGCGATGTACGCCCAGGACGGCAAGAACTTCCGGCTCCTGTTCGAGGCCGCGGTGACCGCCGGATCGGTGCCGCCACAGACCGCCGCCGACGCCGAGACCTCGCCCGCCGCGGTCTTCGCCGACAACACCCTCGTCGTCGAAGACGAGATCGTCGAGAACGCCGGCGACAGGTGGACGCCCGAATCCGGTGAGTCCGTGCATGATCGGCTCGCCACCATCGTCGGCGAGTCGATGGGCTACGACCCGCAGGACCTGCCGTTCGAGGTGCCGCTGATCGACCTTGGTCTCGACTCGCTGATGGCGGTGCGCATCAAGAACCGTGTCGAGTATGAGTTCGACATCCCGCAGCTGCAGCTGCAGGCGATGCGCTCGGCCTGCCTGGCCGACGTCGAGAAGTTCACGGCGTTCGCGGTCACCCACCGTGACCAGCTCGACAACCTCGCCGAGAACGCCGCCGCCGGTGGCGAACTCAACACCGAGGCCATCAACGCCTACATCGACGAGCAGCTGGCCAAGGATGCCGCCTCCTCTTCGTCGCCGGTTGAGGTCACTGCTTCGTCTGACGAGGCGACCTCGTCGTCGCCGGTTGAGGTCACTGCTTCGTCTGACGAGGCGACCTCGTCGTCGCCGGTTGAGGTCACTGCTTCGTCTGGCGAGGCGACCTCGTCGTCGCCGGTTGAGGTGCGAGGAGCGCAAGCGACGAGCCTCGAAACCCCGCAGGCCGACAATGTCCCGGCAATCCCCGTCGCGGACTCCATCTCCTCCCAGGAGGCGGCGGCCGCCGCGGCCGGATCCGACGTCCCGCCCCGCGACGCCGCCGAACGCCTCACCTTCGGCGTCTACGCGGTGATCACCAAGAAGTCGGCGGGCGGCATCTTCAACAAGTTGCCCGTCCTCGACGAGGACACCGCGCAGGCCCTCACCGACCGCCTCAACGAACGCACCGGCGGCGACATCGACATCGAGGACATCCTCGACTCCGAGACCATCGAGGAGATGTCGAACTACGTCCGCGAATACCTCGACGCCGCAGCCGATGTCGACGGATTCGTGCGCTACCTGCGGCTGGTGCCCGAAGGCAAGAAGTCCTACGACACCACCGCAGGCGACCCGGTGCCGGTGCTGCTGTTCCATCCCGCGGGCGGCAACACCTCCGCCTACGAGACCCTGCTCAAGCGGCTGCCCGCCGACCAGCCGGTCATCGGCTTCGACCGCGTCGAGGGGTCGATGGAAGAGCGGGTCCGCCAGTACCTGCCGCGGATCCGGGAGGTGCAGCCGCACGGACCGTACGTGTTCGTCGGCTGGTCCCTCGGCGGCGGCCTCGCCTACGGCGCCGCGCAACTCATGCGGGAAGAGGGAGAGGAGGTCGCGTTCATCGGCCTCATCGACACCGTGATGCCGGCCGAACGCGAGATCGAGACCCCCGAGACCAAACGGGCCCGCCTCGAACGGTGGAAAGACTTCGCGGTCAAGACCTACGACCTCGATCCCGACGTCCCGATCCCCATGGACCGGCTCGTCGAGGCCGACGACGAGGGCCAGTTCCGCATCATCATGGAGATGGTGTCGATGTCGGGCGCCAAGATCCCCGGCGGCATCATCGAACATCAGCGCACCTCGTTCATCGACAACCGCGCCCTGGCCAACATCGAACCGTCCGCCTACGACGGCAAGGTGGTGCTGTACCGGGCCGACCGCATGCACGACGGCGCCATCGAACTCGACCCGCAGTGGGCCAAGATCGACGCCGACGGCGGCTGGGGCCCCATCGTGTCCGACCTGGAGATCGTGCAGATCGGCGGCGATCACCTGTCGATGGTCGACGAACCGTACATCTCGACGATCGGGGCCGACCTCACCGCGCGCCTGCGCGGCCTTGGTAAGAACTGACAGGCTTGGTAAAAACAAGCTCACGGGCTTGGTAAAACTGAGCAGAGCGGGGGACGTCCCCTTCAGGCGTCCCCCGGCCACCGAGCCACCGACAGCGAAACCGGTGGGCCGAAGGGAAGTGGAGCGCGAATGAACACGACAGCCGAGAAGCTGGCCGACCTGCGGGCCAAGCTCGAAGCGTCACGGGAGCCCGGCGGCGCCAAGGCTGTCGCCAAACGTGCCAAGAAAGGCATCCCGTCCCCGCGCGAACGTCTTGAGATGCTCTTCGACCCCGGCACCTTCGTCGAATTCGGTGCGCTCGTCAAAACGCCCGGCGCCGCCGAATCCGGCTACGGTGACGGCGTCGTCACCGGCCACGGCCGCGTCCACGGCCGCCCCGTCGCCGCCTTCTCCCACGACCAGACCGTGTACGGCGGCTCCGTCGGCGAGATGTTCGGCCGCAAGGTCTGCTACCTGATGGAGTGGGCCGGCAAACTCGGCTGCCCTATCGTCGGCATCAACGACTCCGGCGGCGCCCGCATCCAGGACGCCGTCGTCTCCCTCGCCTGGTACGGCGAAATGGCCAAACACGGCGAACTGCTGTCCGGCCTCACCCCGCAGATCTCGGTCATCCTCGGCAAATGCGCCGGCGGCGCCGTGTACTGCCCGGCCAACACCGACGTCCTCGTCGGCGTTGAGGACAACAGCTACATGTTCCTCACCGGCCCCGAGGTCATCAAACAGGTCTCCGGCGAAGACGTCTCACCCGAAGACCTCGGCAGCGCCCACAACCAGGCCCGCTGGGGCAACCTGCACCACGTCGCCCCCGACGAGAAGTCCGTCTTCGAATGGGTCCGCGACTACCTCGAATACATGCCGTCGAGCGCCCACGAAGAGCCGCCGATCATCAACCCCGGCCTCGAACCGGAGATCACCGAATCGGATCTGACGCTCAACGAGTACATGCCCGACAGCGACAACGCGCCCTACGACATACACGAGATCATCATGCGCGTCTTCGACGACGGCTCGTTCCACGAGATCGGTGAACTGTACGCGCCCAGCATCATCACCGGCTTCTCCCGCGTCGACGGCCGCTCCGTCGGCGTCGTCGCCAACCAGCCCGCCGTCATGGGCGGCGTCCTCGACACCGACAGCTCCGAGAAAGCCACCCGTTTCATCCGGCTCTGCGATGCCTACAGCATCCCGCTCGTCTTCCTCGTCGACACCCCCGGCGTTCTGCCCGGCCTCGCCGAAGAACAAAAAGGCACCATCCGCCGCTCCGGCCGCCTCGGCTTCGCCTACGTCGAGGCCTGCGTCCCCAAGGTCACCGTCGTCCTGCGCAAGGCCTACGGCGGCGCCTACGCCGTCATGGGCTCCAAGCACCTCGGCGCCGACATCAACTTCGCCTGGCCCACCGCCAAGATCGCCGTCATGGGTGCCGAATCGGCCGCCGCCATCCTCACCCGCCGCCAGACCGAGAACATGTCCGCCGCCGACGCCGACCGCGTCCGCCGCGACTTCATCGACTTCTACAACCTGACAATGGCCACCCCCTACCAGGCAGCCGAACGCGGCTACATCGACGCCGTCATCGAACCCGCCACCACCCGCCTCGAGATCCGCAAGGCCCTCGCCCAGATCCGCGACAAACAGCACCACATCATCGAACGCAAGCACCTGCTGATGCCGATCTGATTGGTCGGGTTGATTTTTGGTCCCTTGTTCCCCGTTCTTCCTCAATCGCTCGACGGTCGCAAGCTCCCTTACTCGCTCAATCGTCCAGAACGGGGTCGGGGCCAAAAACCAACCCTCCCGCGGCCAAACATGTGGTCTTCTTGGCATCGGCCTGTTGCGGTGTGTGATGCGGCGGGCCTGAGTTTTTGGGTCCTCGGACCCCTGTCTTCCTCCTGCGCTCGACGGTCGCAAGCTCCCTTACTCGCTTAGTCGTCCAGACAGGGGCGGGCCCAATAACTCAACCCGCCTGGGCGGCCGAACATGTGGTCGTCTTGGCATCGGCCTGTTGCGGTGTGTGATGCGGCGGGCCTGAGTTTTAGGTGCCCCTCGCCGGTTGAGGTGTGAGGAGCGTTAGCGACGAGCCTCGAAACCTGGTGCGCCGACAGTGTTTTCACACGCTCGAAATCGCGGTCACAATACCCGTCGGGCGGCCTCTGCGATGGTGTCGGCGACGGACTCGTACGAGACATGCCCGGTCCCGGCGCGGACGATGGCGCCGGTGTAGATGAGCTCGAGCAGATCGATGAGACCGGGATCGGTATCGGGGCCGGTGGCCTCGGTCAGCCGATCACGGATCTCGGTGTACAGCTGTAACCTCAGTTCATCGACTTCAGGGTCGTCGCTCTGCAGTGCACGGGAGGCCGCGCGGCCGAAGTCCGGTTCGTCGCCGACAGCCAGCGCCAGACCACGCAGCGTGGCGATGACCCGATCCTCAAGACCGTCTTCGGGTAGGTCGATCGTCACCTCGGACAGGCGTCGCAGGTACTCCTCGGCGATCAGGTGTTCCTTCGACGAGAAGTAGATGTAGGCCGTCGCCCGCGTGACACCGGCCCGGCGTGCCACGTCCTGAACCGTGAGGTCCCCGTAACGGGACTCACGCAGCGCCTCCACGGTGGCGGTGCCCAGACGACGCACGGTGTCGGCACGCTTTCCGGTCAGCCGGCGCCGGGTTCCCGGCGTCGGATGAGAAGTTGACATGTGTATGGACACTACTCGGCACGGCGTTTCGCCTCTCGTCGGAGCCGGGCCTGCTCGTCGAACCAGATGGCGGCCTCCCGCAGAACCTCCGGTGCCGGGGTGGGCTGCCAGCCGAGTTCACGAACGGCCTTCCCATGGTCCAGTCTCGGGATCACGTGCATGAGCCGGGCGGTCTGTCTGGTGAGCCGGCCGTTGTCGCGCCGCCGCAGCCGCGCGAACACCTCACCGACCGCACCGGCCGCCGACATCACCTGTCGTGGCACGCCCAGCGCCGGCGGCCTCCTGCCGATCGCCGTGCAGGCGATGTCGTTGATCTCGCGGGCACTCAGGAATCGTTCGGCAACGATGTACCGTTCACCGGGCCGTCCCCGCTCACCGGCCAGTATCAGCGCGCGAGCCGCATCCCGCACCCCGACGACCTCCGATGCCACACCCCGGATATAGAACGGCATCGCACCGGTCAGTGTGTCCGACAGCAGCCGGCCATGTGGAGTGGGCAGCCAGTCGCCGGGTCCGTAGGTATTGGCCACGCACATCGCGACCGCGGGCAGTCCGTGCTCGCGATGGTAGTCCAGCACCAGATTCTCGGCGGCCACCCGGGCGGCGACGTACTCGCCACCTTTGTCGGACCAATTATGGTGCACCACTTCGGTTGCGAGACCGGATTCGGCGATACCGATCGTCGCCATCGAACTGGTGAACACGAACTTGCCCACCTGCGGAAAGGTGATCGCGACGTCGAGCACCTGCCGAAGACCGTCCACATTGGTGCGCCACAGGGGTGCCGGATCGCGCAGCCATGGCCGGGCGTCGACCACACAGTAGTACACCTCGTCGCAGCCGGTCATCGCCCGGCGGATCGACTCGTCGTCGAAGATGTCGCCGTGCACCACCTCGACCGGCAGACCGTCAACGGATCGGGTCGAGCTCGACGGCCGCAGCAGGGCTCGCACGTCATGGCCGTCGTCGGCGAGGAGTCGCACGACGTGTCCGCCGAGGAATCCGCTAGCTCCGATCACCAGCTTCTTTGCTCGCATGCGAGGACGATAGGCCAATTACTTGACGCATGACAAGACACATGTCTATTTTTGTCGGTGGCATCGGATTGTGGTGCCGCACACACCGATGCCCACCGGCCGTATGCGAGGAAGAGCACATGACCAACCGCACGACAGCGGACACGCTCTGCGTGTTCCAGATGCCAACCGGAATGCCTGTGCTGAATACGGCTCCGGCGGTGGCGTCGTGACCGGTGACATTCCCTCGGGCCAGATCCGTGAACTCCTCGACAAACAGGCGATCACCGAACAGTTGTCGGCCTACTGCCGCGGCGTCGACCGCATCGACCTCGACCTGATCCGGTCGGTATTCCATCCCGGCGCGATCGCCGACTACGGAACCATGTTCACCGGAACCGGGCACGAGTTCGCCGACTTCATCGGGCAGGTGCATCCGCCGATGTCCGCGCACAGTCACCTGATCGGTTCGATCTCCATCACGGTCTCAGGTGACATCGCCGGCAGCGAGTCGTATGTCCTTGCGCGACTGCGATTCACCGGTGCCGACGCGTTGGCGACCGACACCGTCACCCAGGGTCGCTACCTTGATGAGTGGCAGCGCATCGACGGTATCTGGCGGATCTCGCACCGCCGCTACCTGCACACCCTCGACGAGACCCGTGTCGTGGAGCGTCCGATGATGGAACCATCCGGTACCCGTGACGGCAGCGATCCCAGTTACGACATCCTGCGACCAGGGAAGGCCCGATCATGACGACGATGAAGGCGATGAGCCTGAAAGAGGGCACGCTGGCCATTCGCGAGGTCGCCCGCCCGGCACCGGGATCGGGCCAGATCCTGGTCCGCACGCTGGCCTGCGCGATATGTGCCTCCGATCATCACTACATGGACCACCCCGAGGTGGTCCGCGCCGACCGGTCCCGGATGCAGATCCACGCACCCCACGACGATGTCGTGATGGGCCACGAATACTGCGGGGAGATAGTCGAATACGGACCCGACACGGCCCGTGCATGGCCGGTCGGCACCCGGATAACCGCCACCCCGGCGCTGTTCACCCCCGACGGTCTGCGGATCATCGGCATGGCACCCGACGCCCCCGGCGGCTTCGGCGAGTACTTCCTCGTGTCCGAGGGTTTCGCCCGCCCGGTGCCGGAATCCGTTCCGCCGGAAAATCTTGCTCTCATCGACGCGATGGCCGTCGGCTGGTACTACACGCGGATCGGGGTCGCCGACGAGAACGCGGTGCCACTGGTCATCGGGCTGGGCGCCATCGGTCTATCGGTGGTCATCGCTCTCAAACAGCGCGGCGTGCCGCACGTGGTGGTCGCGGACTTCAGCGCCGACAGACGTGCGCTGGCGCAGCGTCTGGGTGCCGACGTTGCGGTGGATTCAGCTGTCGAACAACCATTTACGGCGTGGCGGCGGACAGCATGGGGCACCGAGGAGGACGTAGTCGACCGGGTGCGCCTGTTTGGTCTGTCCACCTGCGCGGTCTACGAGTGTGTCGGTAGGGAAGGCATCCTGGCCGACATCATCGAACAATGCCCGATAGGTACCCGTGTGTTCAGCGCGGGCGGCGCGGCCAGCGACACGATTCCCTCGAATACCGCCCATCTCAAGGGAATCAACCTGCAGTTCGGTGGTGGTCCCGACCCGGCGGACTGGTTCGAGATGTGTGATCTGGTCACCGACGGCACCGTCGACACCGGCCCGCTCGTTGGTGAGATCGTCGGTTTCGACGGCCTCGTCGACGCCTTCGAACGGGCCCGATCCTCGACCGCCCCACCCCGCATTGTCTTTCGTCCTGACCGTCGGTAGGGCCTGAACCGGAAGCCGAAGGTTCTCGGAGGTTCGGGCTCCTGCCGACACTCGCATCAATACCCGTTAGTACTGGATGGTGTGGCGGTAGCGTCGAGCAGGTGGAGAACAGTGGCGCCTTAACCGATTCGCCGGGGGATGAAACGGTCCCCGCTTACCGCAGAATGCGCATGGTGGTCTCCCTTGTGGAGGTCCCGTTCGGCGAGATCACCGGCCGAATCGCGAAGTGGCGTTTCGATGAGAACGACGGCCCTCCGACGCCTCTCGGTCCATCGGCCACTCAGTAACGCTCGGAACCGGTCCGCATCATGTCATCGGAACCCAGATGTCGCCAAGTGGCATCAGGGTTCTGATTCGTTTGTGGTGCAGGGTAATCCGGGTCGAATGAAAGATTCTGCGACCAGCCCTTGACAACGTACAACCATATGGTTGTATATTGGAGTCGTGACCGAGACCGATGAGGACAGAGTGGATGCCCTGTTCCACGCGTTGTCCGATCGCACCCGCAGAGACATACTGCGCAGGGTGCTGACCGGGGAGCATTCGGTGTCGGCGCTCGCGGCGAACTACGACATGAGCTTCGCCGCGGTACAAAAACACGTTGCCGTGCTTGAACGGGCTGGTCTGATCACCAAAAGACGCAGTGGCCGTGAGCAACTCGCATCCGGCGACGTCGAAGCGGTACGTGCGGTATCGAGCATGCTCGCCGACCTCGAACAGGTCTGGCGCGGCAGGATCGCACGCATCGATGACCTCTTGCTCGCAGACACGCCACCAATTCAGGAGTAGCCATGCCCGTCACCAATGTCACCCATGACATCGACACCCGCACCATCGTCATCACCGCCGAGTTCGCCGCCCCGCGCGACCGGGTCTGGGAGGTGTACGCCAATCCGCGTCAGCTCGAAAAGATCTGGGGCCCACCCACTTTCCCGGCGACCTTCATCGAGCACAATTTCGTCCCCGGTGGCAAGGTCACCTACTACATGACCAGCCCGGAAGGGGAGAAGTTCGGCGGCTGGTGGGAGATGGTCTCCATCGACAAGCCCAACGGTTTCACATTCAAGGACGGCTTCGCCGATGCCGCCAACGATCTGCAACCAGTCGAGTCGATGCCGGTGTCGTTCAACGACTACCGGTTCACCGACAACGACGGCACCACCACCGCCCTGTTCACCAGCGTGTACGAGACCGCCGAAGCCCTTCAGCAGGTCCTCGACATGGGTGTCATCGAAGGTGCGTCGTCCGCGATCAACCAGATCGACGAACTCCTTGCAAGCTGACACCGGCTCCGCTGGTTGAGGTGTGAGGAGCGCGAGCGACGAGCCTCGAAACCACGTGAGATGACAATGTCGTCTTACCGGGTTTCGAGGCTCCTCGCCTAGCGGCTCGTCGCACCTCAACCAGCGCCGGGTGACAGGGTGACGGCTCGTGTCAGTTGCTGTTGCGGGACGCCCGCATCGGACCCGGTGACCACAGGCCGTGGTGGGTGTCGGTGCTGATGGTCAGGTCGGCGGTGCGTTGCGGCACAAGCGGTTCCAGGCGCATCAACGAACCCCAGTCGCGGGCCCAGTCGTTACGCAGGTACGACGGCAGCACCGTCGGCGACAGTTCGTTCTCGATGATGCCGAGCGGGCCGCCGTAGTCGCCGGCCATCCAGCGCTGCGAGTTGATCTCCTCGCCGATCCGGTCGGGCGCGATGCGCCACACGGGGGTCTCCAGCACGCCGTGGCGGGCGCGGGCCGGTCGCTGGCACGGGAAGGCCAGTGCCACAGACCAGTCCAGCAGCACCGGATCGGTCTTGCCGACGAGTTCGGTGAGTCCCACCGTCGTCGACATGCGCGGAGGGGTGATCGCCAGCCACTGGTCGGGCACGGCGGAGGTGTCGTCGGCGACGACCCGCACCACGGTGGCCCGCGGCGGTGCCTGGTCGAGCGGGAACCGCAGGTTGCGCCACTCGGGGGCGTAGTCGGTGTCCATCGGTACCCGCTGACCCACCGGGGTCACCGAACCGTCGGCCTCGACCCGGCCGTACTCCACGCGCACCGTCTGCCCCTTGTGCGTGACCGACAGGTCGTCGATGTACTCGACCTGACCGGCCACCGACATGGTGATCAGCGGACGATCGGCGGTGCGCTGCGGCATCTGGTACCACGCCGACACGAGATGGCCCGCGCCGCCGGGGCTTCCGTAGGTACCGAGGACCGGTGTCTTGCGGGGCGACAGTCCGAACGGCAGCTTCTGCCGGGATCCGTTGACGCCCACCTGTTCCCCGGTGCCGCCCGCGGTATCGGACGAACTCCCGTTCCCACTCGCCGAGTCGTCGGTTCCATCGGTTTCCGTCGAGCCGGTGTCGGTGCCGGTGCCGGTCGAGTTGGCGTCGGTCGACGGATCCGACGAGGACCGGTCGACCTCGTTCTTGGCTTCCGCGGACTCGTCGGCGGCCAGGTCCTCCCCGACACCGTTCGGATCGAAGCCGGTCATCTCCTTGCCGGCCAGCGCCGCGCCGGGTGTCAGGTCGCGTTGTCCGGCAACGTTCGCCGCGACCAGCAGCCCGTCGTTCGGTTTGTCCTCCACCAGCACAGCCTCGGCCAGCGCGCACGGTTTGCCGCGCAGCGCGTCGACATTCGACTTGCCCCACGACCAGGAATGACGCTGTGTCATATCGGCCTTGGCGAAACTGACCAGGGTGAACGCGAGCATCACGGTAGATACCGCGATCAACGACGGGCTGCGCAGCCGGGAGAAGACGCCGGTCGATGCTCCGCGTCGCTGGTCTGCGGCTACGTAGTCGTCCCGGAAGTGCTGCCACACACCGAGAATCGTCAGCGCTGCCGCGATGGCCAGGAACACCGTCGCGAAGGTGATGCCCTTGAGCTCGGGGGTGCTGTCGCGCCACGGCATACCGTAGTTGCCGACGTACCACCACTGGTTGCGGCCCGAAAACGCCACCGCCAGAACGTACATACATGCGGCGGCGAACAGCGTGCGGTTGCGGCGGCGGCGCATGATGGCGCGGTCGGCGCAGGCGGTGGCCACGGCGGCGAGTGCACCGGCGACGGAGGCGTAGATACCCATCTGGTGGGTCCACTTGGTGGGCTGGAACGCCAGCAGTGCGGTGCAGCCGAGGGCCATCGCCACCAGCCGCCACGTCGGGGCGGTGGCAATGCCGGTGAGCCGCTTGCGGTTCAGCAGCATGATCACCACCAGGATCACGCACACGAAGGTGATCAGCATCCCGAACCGGCGGGCGATCGACCCGTCGGCGGTGGGGTTCATCAGCATGTAGTAGCGCAGCGGCTCTTCCCACCACTTGTTGGTGGGCCCGACTTCGCCGTTGACGCCGACGCCTTCGAGGATCGGGGCGAGCGCTTGGTCGGCGAAGATCAGGTACAGGATCGCCAGACCGGAGGCGAGGATCGGCAGCAGCAGCGGCAGGATCCCGTCTCGCTTGCGGCGCGCCATGAACCGGCGCAGCAGCGGCCGCAGCCCGGCCAGCAGGGCCACCGCGGCCATCACACCGGTGGGGTGGGCGGTCAGGGTCAGCGCGGCGGCCATGATGCCGATGGTCAGCGGCAGGAACCGGCCGGTGGCGATGGACCGTTCCACACACACCCAGGTGAACAGGGCGCCGAGTGCGATCAGCGGTTCCACGCGCAGGCCGTTGTTGTACGGCATCCACACCGCCAGGAACACCAGAGCCGCCGCCCACAGCGCGGGCGTCGACTGCCGCACCGCCCGGCCCAGACGCGGGATCGCGAACCTCGAGATCAGCCACCACGAGGCGAGCGCGAAAATGAACGGCAGCAGCCGCAGCCACGGGGTGGCGGTGCTGATCTGCATCCACAGCGACAGATAGTGGTAGTGCCAGCCGAACGGATCCTGCGGCGCACCGAAGTACCGGTAGTAGTTGTCCAGGTAGCCGGCGTCCTTGGCGATCCGGCCCACCGTCACCTGATAGCCGTCGTCGGCGGTGTTGGCGCCGACGAACAGCCACACCAGCAGGATCGCCCCGACGAAGCCGTCGACCCAGCGGGGCCGCCACGTGGCTGCGGACAGCCGGATGCGGTGGCCACGGCCATCACGGGCGTCGAGCACGGCCAGCGCCAGGATCGACAGCACGGTGGCGGCGATGCCGAATACCAGCACCCAGAACTTGAGTGAGGTGGGGGTGGAGATGAACCGGGTGTCAAGGACGGCGTGGAACGACAGACCCTCTGCGGGAGCCGAGTTCGCGGGCAGCGAGGTGTACACACCGACCAGCTGCGGCCGCTTGTTCGGGTCGGCGATGTCGAAGGTGTACGGCGAACCGTCCTCCGCGGGCGGGATGTTCTCGACGACACCGTGCACGCCGTCGTCGCCGCCACGGATCTTCACGACGCACCCGGCCGTCGACTGTGCCTGTGCGCGTGGCGCATCGAGCAGCACCACGTTGCGGGAGGTGACCTGCAGAGAGTCCTCGGTGACCCGCACGAACAGGCCGACCTTGGCGGCCTCTTCGCCCTTCTCGGGCACCGTCGACAACAGCACCCCGCCAGACCTGGGCAGCTTGGCACCGAGCGAGCACGGCACCGACAGTTCCATCGACACCGGCACGAACGACACCGTCGGCGCGGCCACGTTGGCAACGGAACCGTTTTGCGGCCACGACAATTCGGCCTTGGTGTAGTCGACGGGCAAGATCGGGCTGAGCACCGCGGCCAGCACACCGACGATCCCGGCGATCACCGCGACGATGCGCGCCTTGGGCGCGAGCCGTTCCCAGCGGTCGCCCGCAGCCGTGGTTTCCGGGGTTTCCTCGCTCACCGGCGAAGTCCTCTCGTCATTCGCTGAATCACGCTCTGCGCCTGGATTGTGCTGGGCATCGGGCCTATTCATCGTCTGCCACCACCCGGATAGCTCCCGGACGCGACCAGCCCCATGTCGACTCGGTGCCGGTGTTCACCGTGGCGGGCACCGCACCGTCGTCGAGCGGATCGAGCCGTTGCAGGTCGCCCCAGTCCTGATACCAGTCGTTGCGCAGGTAGGTGGCCATCGACGTCGGGGTGGTCAGCGCCTCCACCACGGCGAGCGGGCCGCCACCGTTGACCGACATCCAGGTCCGCGACTGCAGACCGGCGGTGACGGTGTCGGGCAGGATCCGCCACTTGGGGGTTTCGCTGACGCCGTCGTGCGAGGACATGGGCCGCTGGCAGCCGAACACCGCACCGACCGGGAAGTCGATGAGCGTCGGATCCGACGATCCGACCACCTTGTCGAGCGTCTCCAGCTGGGCCAGCCGGGGCGGGGTCACCGCCAGCCACTGGGTGGAGTCCAGGTTGTTGTCCTTGGCGACGAGGCGCAGCACCGTCGCGGCGGGCGGTACCCGGTCCATCGGCAACCGCAGATTGCGCCACGGACCCTTGGTCTTGGTCACGTCGATCAGCGGGGCGGGACGCCCGACCTGCACGAACTGCCCGTTCTCGTTCTTGCCGAACTCGACGGTCAGCGACTGGCCGTTGCTGACCACACCGTCGCGGTCGGGGGTGGCGATGGCGCCGGCGGCGGAGATCACGATCAGCGGGTTGGCGGCGGAGCGTTTCGTCGGCAACTGATACATGCCGGTCGTCAGCTTGGCCGCACCGGTCGCGTTGGCCGAACCGAGGACGGGGGTGGTCGACGGGTCGAGGCCGAACGGCAGCTTGGCGGTGCTGCCGTTGATGCCGACCGGTCCGGTGCCGCCGGTGGTGCCCGGGTTGACCGCGTACGAGACGAGGCCGGTGGTCAGGTCGCCGGAGGCGTGCATGGCGCCCTGTCGCTGGATCTCGCCCTTCGCGTTGAGTTCGTCGGCGACACCGTTGGGTTCGAAACCGACCGATCCGGTGCCGAGCAGCGCCTTGGACACGTCGCGGGTGCCGACCGGGGTGAGCATGCCCTTGTTGGGGTCGGGTTCGACGAGCACGTCGTCGGCCATGCCGCACGTGTTGCCGGCCAGCGCCGACGTGTTGGTGCCGAAGATGCTGAACGTGTCCTGCCGCGCCGCCGCGGCCTTCGCGAACACCGCCAACTGGGCCAGCACCACGACGACGGCGATCACCGCGATCGGCGACGACGCGACCGCCACCTTCCAGCGGGCCGGTTGCGCCCCCTTGTCGTGGGTGAATCCGGCGTCGGCGACGTAGTCGATCCGCAGATGCTGCCACAGCGCGATCAGCAGCGCGGCCACCGCCAGCACCAGCACGGCGGTGGAGATCTGCTTGCCGGCCAGCACCGGGGCCTTGTCGAACCAGGGGATGCCGAAGTAGTACGGCCACGCCCACGCGTTGCGGCCGGCGGCGACGATCGCACACACGAACAGCAGCGCCGCCGCGAACAGCGAGAAGTTACGGACCGTCCGCCGCGCGGCCTGTTCGACGGCCACGCACGCCAGTGCCGCCAGCGCGGTGCCGAAGCCCGCGAACACGCCGAACTGGATGGTCCACTTGGCGGGCACGAACGAGAGCAGCAGGATCGTGATCAGGGTGGCCCCGACCAGCCGCCACACGACGGCCGAGTCGACGCCGGTGATGCGTTTGCGCCGCAGCATGATCGCCAGGATCACCAGCAGCGCCGCGATCAGCAGCAGCACCGGGGTGCGCCGGACCAGCGAACCGTCGGGCGAGGGCACCAGCAGGAAGTAGTAGCGCAGGAACTCCTGATACCAGGCCAATGTGGGGCCGACGGCGTACCGGATGCGTACGGCCTCGGCGACGGTGGCCAGGGTCTGGTCGCGGAACACGACGATGACGATGGCGGCGAGCCCTGCGGCCATCGGCGCGAGCAGCGGCAGCAGCCCGGCCTCGCCACGGCGGCGGACCAGGGTGCGGATCATCGGCCGGGCACCGGTGAACAGCAGCGCGAGCGCGATGATGCCCTGCGGGGCGGCGGCCAGCGTCGCCAGCGCGGTCAGGCCGGCCAGCGCCGCCGGCAGCACCCGCCTGCTCACCACGCTCACCTCGACGGCCCACCAGGTCAGCAGGGTGCCGGCGACGATGATCGGTTCCGGGCGCAGCCCCGAACACATCGGCAGCCAGAACGCCAGGAACACGGCCGCACCGGTGAGCATCGCCCACCGCGAATGCCGGACGGTGCGGCCCAGCCGGGGCAACAGCACCCGGCTCAGCAGCAGCCAGCTCAGCAGACCGGCCGCCAGCGCGGGCAGCCGCATCCAGACACCGGCCGTCGAGACCTCCGACCAGTGCGACAGGAAGCTGAAATACCAGTCGAACGGTGCCTCGGGGCTGCCGTAGTAGCGGTAGTAGTTGGCCAGCACACCGGTGTGCTGGGCGTCGCGGCCCATATTGAGGATGTAGCCGTCGTCGGCGGTGCCACCACCGAGGAAATGCCACGCCACCAGCACGAACCCGACTGCCCCGTCGACCGGGGTGGGGATCAGCGCCCGCACCCGGCTGACCGATCGGGCGAACCGGCGGTGGTAGCCGTGGATCCGGTCGAGCATCCACACCGCCACCAGTGCGGCGATCGCGGCGAGGATCCCGACGACCATCACCAGCCACTTGATGAGCGACGGTGAGGAGTCGAACCGGTTGTCGACGACGATCCGCGCGGCCAGCCCCTGCGCACCGGTGACCTGTGCGGTGGACAGCGCGGTGAACAGCCCCGCGACCTGCGGCTGCGACGCCGGATCGGTGGTCCCGGCCGGGCCGAGGCCCACGAACCGTGCACCGGTGTCGGTCGAGTTCGCCCAGATGTGCAGTTCGCGGCACTTGTCCAGGTCGGCGCGCGGGGCGCGGGCCGGGACCTGGTTGCGGATCGACACATCGACCCGCTCGGCGCCCGCCGTCACCACCAGTCCGAGCGGTTTGGCCCGCGGCGCGGTCGGCGGCATCGTCGCCAGCACCACCGTCGACGCATCGGCCGGGGTCTGCGCCAGCAACGAGCAGGGGATGCGAATGTCGAGGTCACGGGCGGTCTGAGCGACCAGCGGCGAGGTCACCGACGGTGTCGCCCCCGAGAGTTGCTGCCCCTGCGGCCAGGTGATGGTCGCGGTCACCGTCGACACCGGCAGCAGCGGCGTCAACACCCCCGCAGCCACCGCCACGAGCCCGGCGATCGTCGCGATCAGCGCATACAACCGGGATTGGGACTCGGGTTTTCCTGCGGAAACGTCGTCCGATGGTGTCACTTCCGGCGTTCTTGGCACACGCGCATCGTAGTCAGCCCAGCTGAGTGACACGCAATCACGTCGGGTCCCGCGGACAGCTGGTACCCAACTGAAACGTAGCCCCGGCCGGTCGAGGTGCGACGAGCCGCTAGGCGAGGAGCCTCGAAACCTGGTGAGACGACAATGTTCATCTCTCGAAACCTGGTGAGACGACAATGTCATCTCACGGGGCTTCGAGGCTCGGTCGCTGGGCGACCTCGCACCTCAACCGGCGACCTTTTGCTGGTTGAGGTGCGACGAGCCGCTAGGCGAGGAGCCTCGAAACCCGGTAAGACGACAATGTCATCTCACGAGGCTTCGAGGCTCGGTCGGCGAGGGGGCGACTTTCCGAACGTGTGCGAGCCGCGCAGACGTCAGCGGCACCGCCGCGGTCCTGGTTCAGTAGCCGACCGAGCGCATCGGGGCCGGGTTCCACAGGCCGGAGCGGCGGGCGGTGCCCAGGTGCAGCTCGGCAGGTTGGGCGGGCACGATCTCGGTGAAGCGTTGCAGGCCGCCCCAGTCGCGTCCCCAGTCGTTGCGCAGATACGTGGGCACGAGGGTCGGGGTGAGCATGCCGGTGCTGATGCCGAGCGGTCCGCCCGACTTGCCCGACATCCAGGTCTGGCTGTTCTTCTTGGTGGCCTCGGCGTCGGGCATGATGCGCCACTTGGGCACCTCGAGGATGCCGTTCTGGACGCGCATCGGCCGCTGGCACGGGAACACCAGCCCGACCACCCAGTCGATGAACACCGGATCGGTGTCGCCGACCACCTCGTTGAGCGTCGCCAGCTTCGGCACGCGCGGCGGGGTGAGCGCCACCCACTGTCCGGGGGCGGCCTTCTCGTCGACGACGATGCGCACGACGGTGGCGCGCGGCGGGGCGTCGGCCAGCGGGAACCGCAGGTTGCGCCACGTCGGCGGGTCGATGACGTCGAGCGGGGCGAGCCGGGCGATGGGGACCACCGCGCCGTTCGTGCCGACGCGGCCGAACTCGGCGACCACCTTGCGGCCGGGGACCGCCGCGCCGACGGGATCGGTGGCGGCGACGAAACCGGCGACGGCGAGGGTGAGCAGCGGCCGGTCGCCGGAGCGGGCCGGCAGCCGGTACCAGCCGGTGGTCAGCGACGACGTGCCCGGCGTGGTGGCGTTGCCCAGGACGGGGGTGCGGGCCGGGTCGAGACCGAACGGCAGGCGCGCCGTCGAACCGTTGATGCCCGGCGCCCGGCCGGCGGTGGACGTTGCGGGAGTGGTCGTGGCGTCCCCGGACCCCGGATCCGGGGCTTCGCCGCTCTCGGAGTCGGGGCTGACCGAGTCGGTGCCGGCGCCGCCCGCGTCCCCGGCGCCGCCGGTTTCGTCGGTGTCGTCCTCGGGTTCGTCCTTCTCGGTGGCATCGATCATCACCGCTGCGGGGATGCCGTTCGGGGTGAACCCGGTGGACCGCCCGGCCAGCGCGGCGGCCGCGCCCGGCGCGGGTTTGCCGTCGACGGCGGCGGGGCTGAGCGTGGCCGCGTTCGGATCGGCCTCCACCATCACGTCCTCGGCGAGGGCGCACGGATTGCCTTGGAACGCACTGAGATTCGACTTGGCCCAGGACCACGACTCGCGCTGTCCGTAGGCGCCCTTGGCGAGTGAGGCCACCATGAACAACACCATCAGGAGCGAGATCACCGGCAGCGGAGAGAATTTCAGCTTCGAGTACCAGCGGTCGCCGCCCCGGGCGCGGGTCCGCTCGTCGACGAAGTCGTCGCGGAAGTGGAACCACAGTCCGGCCAGGGCGCAGGCGATGGCCGCGGCCAGGATGAACCAGTACAGGTCGATACCGGCCAGCCGCGGCGCCCGATCCCACCACGGCACACCGTAACTGCCGACAAACCAGTAGCCGTTCGGACCGGCGAACGAGATCCCGGTGATCACCAGCACCGCCGAGGCGAAGAACGTCCGGTTGCGCCGCGACCGCAGGATCGCCGGCGACATCATCGCACCGGCCACCGCGGCGAGCGCCCCGGCGATCCCGGCGTACACACCGAAGTGGTGCGTCCACTTGGTGGGGGTGAACGAGATCAGGAACATGGTGCCGAGGGTGACCGCCACCAGCCGCCAGATGGGGGCGCGGGCGATACCGTTGGGGTGTTCGCGGCGCAGCAGCCGCAGCAGGACGACGACCAGGCACAGGATCATCGCGAGCACCCCGAACCGGCGGGCGAGGGTGCCGTCGGCGGTGGGCAGGTCGAGCCAGTAGTAGCGGACCGGTTCCTGCCACCATTCCATCGTCGGACCGACGTCGGTGGCCACCTTGTTGCCCTCCAGCAGCACCCCGAGCGGCTGGTCGGCGAAGACCTGGAACAGCACCGCGGTGCCCGCGGCGAGGACGGGGGCGAGCATCGCGGCCGGCGACAGCCACCGCTCGCGCGGGTCGAGCCGCACCACGATGGTCTTCACGACCGGGCGGATACCGGCCAGCAGCGCCGCCACCGCCATCAGCCCGCCCGGGGCCAGCGCCAGGGTGAACGCGGCGGTGACCACACCCACCGCGTACGGCAGCAGCCTGCGGGTGGCGATGGCCCGTTCCACACAGCACCAGGTGAGCAGCGCACCGACGGCCTCGGCCGGCTCGGGCCGCAGACCGTTGTTGTACGGAAGCCACATCGCCAGGAACACGAATGCCGCCGACCACACCGCCGGCGACGAATGCCGCACCGTGCGGCCAAGCCGTGGGATCACCTCACGGCTGATCAGCCACCAGCCGAGCAGCCCGAGCGCGAACGCGGGCAGCCGCATCCACGGCCCGGCCACCGAGAGCTGCGACATCCAGGAGATCACCTGGAAATGCCACCCGAACGGGTCCTGCGGCACCCCGAAGTAGCGGAAGTAGTTGTCGGCGTACCCGGCGTCGGCGGTGATGCGGCCGACGACGAAGTTGTAGCCGTCGTCGGAGGTATTGGCGCCCGCGATCCACCAGAAGGCCAGGATCGCGGCCACCACCACGTCGGGCGGGCGGATGGTGAACCAGCCCGCCGGGAGGAAGCGCCGGTGGCGGCGGCCGTCCTGTTTGTCGAGCATGTGCAGCGCCACCAGCGACAACAGTGTCAGCAGCACCCCGAGGACGATGGCGACAAACTTGAGCGTGGTCGGGGAGGAGACGTAGCGGGTGTCGACGGTGGCGTGCAGCGACAGCCCGTCGCGCGGGGTTCCGGCGGGCAGCGCGGTGTACACGCCGACGATCTGCGGGCGCATCTGCTGGTCGTCGAGGGTGAACTCGGTGCGCGGATCGTCGTCGTCGGCGGTACCCGTCGAGGTGAGGCCGGCGAACTTCGCCGTGGTGCGGGTGCCGTCGGCGGAGAACTCGATACGGCAGTCCGGATTCGACTGCGCGGCACGACGATCGGCACTGAGCAACACCAGGTCGCGGTCGGTCACGGTGATCGCGTCGGCCGTGGCCCGGACGAACAGTCCACGCGCCGAGGCGGATTGACCTTTCGACGGCATCGTCGACACCAGCACGCCACCCTCGCGGGGCAGTCGCGCGGCCAGCGCACACGGCACCGTCAGGTTCATGTCGATCGGCACGAACGACGCCAGCGGCGCCGTCACATTGCCGACGGTATCGCGCTGCGGCCAGTTCAGTTCGGCGGTGGTCTGTTTCACCGGCAGCAGCGGCATCGCGATCGCCAGGAGCGCGCCGATCAGGCCGGCGACCACAGCGATGATCCGCCATAGGCGGGTGCGGTCGGGCGCTGTGGAAGCGGTCTCGGGGGCGGCGTCAGTCGTCATCGGTGTGCGGCTCCAGCCTGATTGAACTGGTCCGCGACCAGCCCCACTGTGTGATGTCGGTGGCGCGGACCCGGGCCGCGCCCGGTGCGGGCGCGAACGGGATCAGCCGTTCCAGCGCACCCCAATCGCGCACCCAGTCGTCTTTGAGATAGGTGGGTACGGCCTGCGCCTGTGTGGTGGCCTGCGAGATGCCGAGCAGGCCGCCGTCGGTACCGCGCTCCCACGTCTTGGACTGCGAGTTGGCGACGATGTAGTCGGGCAGGATCCGCCAGCGCGGCACGTCGGCCACCCCGTGCCGCACCTGCATCGGCCGCTGGCACGGGAAGTGCGCCGCCGCACTGAAATCGATGAGGGTGGGGGTGTCCTCGCCGACCACCTGCTGCAGGGTCCGCAGGTGCGGGGCCCGCGGTGGGGTGATCGCGATGAACTGTTTCGGCCCGAGGTTGTTGTCCAGCAACGACAATCGCATCACCGTCGCGTCGGCGGGCACCGCCGACATCGGGATCCGGAGGTTGCGCCACGGCCGGTTCATGATCTGCGGACCCGGATCGATCGGCGTCACCTCCTCACCCGACTTCTCGAAGTGTCCACCTGATACAGCCTTGCCGAACTGCACCACCAGTTTCTGCCCGAAATTGCGCACCCCGTAGGCGTCGACGGTGGACACCGCACCGGCGGTGGCGAACACGAGCAGCGGCGACACCGAGCGCTGTGCCGGCAGCTCGTACCAGCCGGTGGTCAGCCGCGCCTCGCCGCGATAACCGGAACTGCCCAGCACCGGGGTGCGCGCCGGGTCGAGCCCGAACGGCAGCGCGGCAGTCGATCCGTTGACGGTCTTCGGTCCGGTACCGCCGGTGGTGCCCGCGCCCAGACCGCCGCTGACGATGAACGCCTTGGCGACGGTGTAGTCCACGTTCATCCGTCCCGGGCGCCGCACCTCGCCGTCGGGATACAGGTCGTCGGGGATCCCGTCGGGGGTGAATCCGACCGGCCGCGCACCCGACAGCGCCGCCGTCGCCGACAGTCCGCCGGCCGGCGTCAGCATGCCCTCGTTCGGGTCGGTCTCGACGAGGACCTTGTCGGCGAGCCCACAACTGTTGCCGCCCAGCGCGTTCAGATGCTCCGACAGCACGGTCGGCGCGGGGGCGCGGGTGATGGCGGCCTTGGCGAACACCACCACGTCGGCGAGCACGATGAGCGCGGCGACCACCGCGATCGGCGACGACGCCGCGAGCAGCCGCCGCCGGTCACCGGACGCATCGGCGTGTTCGGGTCCGCTGCCGGGCTGGTCGTCGGCGTGCGCGATGCCCTTGTGCGCCACATAGTCCTGGCGCAGATGCTGCCACGCGGCCAGCGCGGCGGTGAGTACCGCCAGCACCAGCGCGATCACCGACAGGTCGACGCCGAGGATCCGGGGTGCCCGGTCGAACCACGCGATGTCGAAGTCGTAGACGTAGGTCCACGCGTTGTAGCCGGCGAGCGCGGCCGCCATCGCGAACAGCAGCCCGGAGATGAACACCGTCAAGTTGCGGGTGGAACTGCGCGCCGCCGTCACCACTGCGACGGTGGCGGTGGCCGCGAGCGCCGTGCCGAGCCCGGCAAGCACCCCGAACTGGATGGTCCATTTGGTGGGGGTGAACGTCAGCAGCACCAGCGTCACACCCACGCCGCCGATCAGCCGCCACACCGGGCCGCTCTCCAGCCCCTGAATCCGGCTGCGGCGCAACAGCACCGCGACAGTCACCACGACGCATGCCAGTAACAGCAACAGCGGTACGCGGCGGGCGAGCGCGGCGTCGTCGGTGGCCACCGTCACGAAGTAGTACCGCATGAAGTCCTGGTACCAGGGGATGACCGGGCCGACGCTCCACCGGACCTTGACCGTCTCGTAGATCGTGGCCAGGGTCTGCTGCCGGAACATCACCACCACCACGAGCGCACCCGCCGCGGCGAGCGGTGCGGCCAGGCTCACCGCCGACAGCCACCGGGAGCTCCGGTCGCGCCGGGCGAGCAGCACGTGCAGCATCGGGCGCGCGGCCACCAGCAGGATCGCCACCCCGATCACCCCGTGCGGCGCCACACCCAGCGTCAGCCCGGCCGTCAGCGCGGCCAGTGCGGCGGGCAGCATCCGCCTGGTGGTGATCGCCGACTCGGCCGCCCACCAGGTGAGCAGCGAACCCAGCACGATGACGGTTTCGCTGCGCAGCCCCGACGCGAACGGCAGCCAGAACGCGGTGAACGTCAGCGCCGCCGCCCACAGCGCCCAGCCGGTGATCGCCGATCCCAGCCGGGGCAGCAGCACCCGCGACAGCACGAACCACGACACCAGACCGGCGACGAGCTGCGGCACATGCATCCACAGCAGCGACGTCGACACCGACGACCAGTGCCCGAGGAAGGCGTAGTACCAGTCGAACGGCGCCTCGGGGATGCCGTAGAAGCGGTAGTAGTCGGCCAGGTAGCCGAAGTTGCCGGCGGTGCGGCCCATGTTGAGGATGTAGCCGTCGTCCGGCGATCCGGCGCCCAGGAACGTCCACACCAGCAGCGTCGCGGTGACCAGCGCATCGGTGGGCCGCATCGCCACCAGCCGACGCAGCGACGGCCGTGACCCGAGGGCGCCGAGTTCGTGCCGGTCGAGCGCCCACAACGCCCACAACGCGACGAGCACCGCGAGCACGGCGACGACCATCACCAGCAGTTTGAGGACCGACGGCGAGTTCTCGTACCGGTTGTCGACCGCCACACTCACCCGCAGGCCTGTGGCCCCGAGTACCTGCCGGGTGCCCAGGTCGCTGTAGATGCCGTTGACCTTGGGCCGTTTGTCGGGTTCGAGGGTGGTCGCGGGGCCGGCGCCGACGAACTGCGCGCCCGGCCCGGTGGGTGCCGACCAGATCCGCAACACCTTGCAACGTGCCAGGTCGGCGCGCGAGGCGCGGGCTGCGACGTTGTTGCGGAAGGTGACGGTGACCGTGTCTTTGGCGGCCACCACGAACAGCCCGGAACCCTTGGCGTTCGGGGCGTCGGCGGGCATCGTCGACAGCACGATCGTGGGCCGGGTGACGGTGGTCCCGGCGGTCTCCCGGATGCCCGGCGCCTGCGTGGTGGCGGGCGCGGCGGCCAGCAGCGCACACGGGATGCGGGCGTCCAGCGTGCGCGGGGTCTGCGCGATCAGCGGCGCCGACACCGAGGGATTCTGGCCGAGCTTCTGCCCGTGCGGCCAGGTGACCGCCGCCTCTGTGGTGGTGACCGGCAGCAGCGGCGTCAGGGCGCACGCCACGATGCCGATCAGACCGGCCACCAGGGCGATCAGCCGCAGCCGGGACACTGCCGGGTCGGCGGACGTAACGCTGGTGGACACGATGACTGATCGTATGCCACATCAACGATGCTCAATGCCGCATGGTGTGCACCGCTGTGATCGGGTCGTCAGTACCGCATGGGCGCCGGGCTCCACAGCCCGCTGCGGGTGACGGTCCGCTTGGTGATCTCCGCCTGCTGCGTCACCCCGTCGTACGGGGTGTACCGCTCCAGCGCGCCCCAGTCGCGGCCGATGTCGCCCGGCAGGTAGGTGGCCAGCGCCGTCGCCTCCTGCGACACCTCCAGCCAGCCGAGCGGACCGCCGCCGAACGCGTTCTGCCACGCCGACACCGCGGCCGCCAGGTCGGCGCCCGGCTTGATCCGCCACTGCGGGATCTCCGCGACCCCCGCGTGATGGGTGAACGGCCGCTGGCACGGGAACGCCAGCCCCGACGTCCAGTCCAGATGCACCGGATCCTTGTCGCCGACGATCTGCTGCAGCGTCGACATCTGCGGCACCCGCGGCGGCGTGAGCGCCACGAACCGGCCGTCGGACAGGTTGTCGTCGACGACGTGCACGCGCACCGCGGTGATGCCGGCGGGCAGGTCGTCGGTCTCGTAGCGCAGGTTGCGCCACGACGGCCGCGGCCCCGGATCGATCAGGGTGGTCTCGCCGGCCTTGACGAGGGTGTCATCGCGGATGCCGGGGGTGATCGGGGTGGTCGAGTATTCGAGCATCACCTCGGGTGTGTCGAACGCACCGGCCACCGACATCGTCAGCAGCGGCCGGTCCCGCCAGCCGTCGGGAAGCTTGTACCAGCCGGTGGTGAGGCGGGCCGGAACCTGATCGGTCTCCGAGTAGCTGCCCAGTACCGGGGTGGTGGCAGGGTCGAGCCCGAACGGCAGCGCGGTATGGCTGCCGTTGACACCGGGGGTGTCGAGGAGCCCGCCGCCGGTGCCGCCCGGATTGGACCGCAGCACGTCGGGGGATGCCTGCGCGTTGCCGGCCAGCACGCCGAGCGAACCCGACGAGGCCACCGAATACAGTTCCTCGGGCACCCCGTCGGGGGTGAACCCGTAACTCGCGTCGGTACCCGGGCGCGCGGGACCGCCCGCGAGGGGGTTCTCCAGCGTGGTGTCGACAGGCTTGAGCATGTCCCGGTTGGGGTCGGTTTCCACCCAGATCTTGTCGGCCATCGCGCACTGCTTGCCGGTGAGCGCGGCCAGGTTGGACTGCGGCACCGAGAATGACCGGCTCTGGTTGATGCCGGTGAACACAGCGGTGAGCAGCTCGAACACGACGATCGCCAGCGCCAGATAGGCAAGCGGGGCGCCTGCCACCGAACGCCACACCCGCCGCACGGCCAGCGCGGCCCGGCCGGGTTCGGGTGCGTCGGTGTGCGGGCGCCGCGGGGTGTCGACGCCGACGAACGGTTCGCGGAAGTGGAACCACAGCGCGACCAGCAGCAGCACCAGCGCCGCGTACAGGAACGCCTCGTGCAGCATCACCGGGCCGAGTTTGGTCTGCGCCCAGCCCCACGGCATACCCCACGACGAGTAGTAGTAGTACGAGTTGGGGGAGGCGAACGAGAAACCGCCGACGAACAGCACCAACGCCGCGAACAGGGTGCGGTTGCGGCGCGAATGCATCGCCGAATGGCTCGCCGCGATCGCCGCGATCGCCGCCAGCGCCGCGCCCAGCCCGGCGAACACCCCGAAGTGATGCGTCCACTTGGTGGGGGTGAACATCAGGAACACCAGCGACGCGAAGGTGATCCCGACGATGCGCCGCGACGGTCCCAGCGCCGTGCCGGGGATCCGGTTCTTACGGATCAGCACCCCCGCCGACACGATCAGCCCCAGGATCATCGCCAGCACCGCGAACCGGCGGGCCAGCGAACCGTCGGCCGAATACGAGAACAAGGCGGTGTAGCGGCTGATCTCGTCGTACCAGTGCATCGACGGGCCGAGCGCGGTCTTCATCGTGGACGAGTCGGTGAACGAGCGCAGCGTCAGGTCGGAGAACACCACGAACAGCACGAACGTGCCGGCGGCCAGGATCGGTGCGAGCAGCGACGCGTACGACCACAGGTCGGCCGGTTTGGGGAAGGCGGGCAGGCTCGTCCGGCCGGTCGCCTTGCCGTCGGGTTCGGTGTCCGGGCCGTCCGCGTCGGCCGCCGCGGTGCCGTCGGGCTGCGGGCTGCCGGTGATGACACGGGCCCGTTTGACGAGCGCGGTGATGATCGGCCGCGCCCCGGCGATCATCGCCGCCACCGCCAGCAGACCGGTCGGCCCGGCGGCCAGGCTGAACGCCCCGAACAGGCAGGCCAGCGCCGCGGGCAGCAATCGCCCGGTGGCGATGGCCCGCTCCACCGAACACCAGGTGAGCAGCGCGCCCAGGCAGATGATCGGTTCGGGCCGCAGACCGTTGTTGAACGGGAACCACGAGGCCAGGAACACGAACGCGGCCGTCCACCCGACCACCGGGCGGGTCAGCGCGGCCCGGCCCAGGCGCGGCAGGATCTCGTGGCTGACGATCAGCCACACGATGATCCCGCAGGCCAGTGCGGGCAGCCGCATCCACGGGCTGGCCACCGAGATCTTGCTGAGCCAGCCGAACACCTCGTAGTACCAGCCGAACGGTGCCTCGGGCGCCCCGTACCAGCGGAAATAGTTGGCCGTGTAGTCGCTGTCCTGCGCCACCCGCGACATGGTGAGCAGATAACCGTCGTCGGAGGTGTTGGGGCCGATCATGTGCCACACCAGCAGCGCCCCGATCACCACATAGTCGCGCGGATGCAGCCGCCACCAGCGGGCGGGGAAGATCCGCCGGTGCCCGCGGCCGTCGGTGGCGTCGAGGGTGGCCAGCGCGCCGAGGGAGACAAGCGTGAGGACGATGCCGATGAGCAGCACCAGCAGCTTCAGCAGGGTGGGCGAGGTGGAGTAGCGGGAGTCGATGACGACGTGCGCGTCGAGCCGGGTCAGGTCGTCGGCGTCGTCGGCGGTGGGGGCGGCCTGATCCAGGGCGCGGGTCATCGTGACCCCGTTGAGCGGAGCATAGGCCAGGTCGGCGACACTGCCGGTCAGATCGGTGAACAGGCCGGTCACCTGCGGGCGCTCGTCGGCCGGATAGGTGGGGGAGACGCGGGTGGCGGTGGTGCCGGCCAGCGGTTTGCCGTCGGGGCCGTTCATGCCGACGAACTCGGCGCTCACCTCGTCGGCGGTGGCCCGCACGGTGATGGCGCGGCAGTCCTGGGCGCGCATATCGGCCACGGCGGCCGCGACGATCGGCACGTTGCGGATCACGACCTCGATCGACGTCCCGTTGCTGCTGCCCGTCTTACGCACCGTCAGGCCGCGCTGTGCCGACTTCTCCGCATCCTTCGGGGTCGTCGACAGCAACACGGTGCCGTCGGGCCCGAGGTGATCGATCACCGCACACGGGATGGTCGCCGACATCGTGATCGGCACATAGGCGGTCAGCGGCGCCGACACCGACGTCACCGGACCGGTCGCCGACGGCCAGTGGATCTCCGCGCTGGTCTGCTTCACCGGCATCAGCGGGGTGGCGAGTGCGAGCACGAAGCCGAGGAGTCCGGTGACGATGGCGAGGAGCTTTGCTCGTCGAACTGTCGGCGCTGGCACAAACAGTGATCGTAGTCGCTGGCTCCCTACTCCCCGGTCAGCCCCGCTGACCTGGCCCCCGCTGGTTGAGGTGCGAAGAGGCGCTGGCCGATTAGTCTCGAAACCCGGCGAGATGACAGTGTCACCGTCAGCTCACCAGCTCGGCCAGTCTCCTCACCGCGAACTCGTAGCCGCGGATGCCGTATCCGGCGACGACGCCCGACGCGATCGGCGACACATAGGAGTGTTGCCGGAACTTCTCCCGCTTGTGCACATTGCTGATGTGCACCTCCATGATCGGCACATCGGGGATCACCAGGGCGTCGGCCAGCGCCACCGAGGTGTGCGTCCAGCCGGCCGGGTTGATGACGATGCCGCTGATCTTGCCGACCGCCTCGTGGATCGCGTCGATCATCTCGCCCTCGTGGTTGGTCTGCAGCGCCCGCACCCCGAAGCCCAGTTCGGCGGCGGCGCGTTCGGCGAGCTCGACGACGTCGGCGAGGGTGTCGGTGCCGTACACCTCCGGCTGCCGCATCCCCAGCGTGTTCAGGTTGGGCCCGTTGAGCAGCAGGATCGGCAGGCGAGGCGAATCAGGGGTCTCAGTCATGGTGACTAGATAACCATCAGTTCTTGAGGGTGAGCGCCCGCTCCGCTGCTTCGGCGACGCTGCCCTGATAGAACGGGCCGTGGCCGGGGAGCAGGGTGTCGGCGTCGAGGGTGGTGAAGTGTTCGACGGCGCGCCGGTTGGCGGCGGCGTCGTGCTGGAATGCGCCGTGCAGGCACTGCGGTCCGGTGATACGGGAGACGTCGTGGCCGCTGACGAGGGCGTCGCCGGAGACCAGCGCCTGACCGGAGGCCACCAGGTAGGCGCTGTGGCCGTCGGTATGTCCGTGCGCGGCAACGGGTTCCGGACGGCCAGGGAGGTCGAGCGGACCGGTCTCGCCGAATGCCAGCCCCTGCAGGCCCTTGCGGCTGAGCACGCCCAGCGGCAGCACCTTGCTCATCCACCGCAGCACCAGCGGCAGGTTGCGCAGCGGGATGCTCGCCAGGGTGGCCGCGTTGGCCTGCTGCAGGTAGTCGCGGCGGGCGTGGGCCACCTCGACCGGATCCATGTACACGTCGAATCCGTAGCGCTGCTGCAGTTTCACCAGCCCGCCGAGGTGGTCGACGTGGGCGTGGGTGAGCAGCGCGCCGCGAATATCCTCGGGCCGCCGCCCGATCCGCTCGATCGACTCGACCACCTTGTCGGCCTGGCCCGGATACCCGCCGTCGATGAGGGTCAGGTCGGTACCCTCTTGCAGCAGAACCCAATTCACCACTCCGGCGTCGACGAGGTAGGCGGTCGACGACCCCGCGTCGACCCGGGACATGGTCAGCTCTTCCACGGTTATCTCCTCACTGATTGTTGCTCCAAAACGCCCCCTCCGCCGGTTGAGGTGCGAAGAGCCGCTAGGCGATGAGCCTCGAAACCTCGCAAGCTGACATTGTCGTCTCACGGGGTTTCGAGGCTCGGTCGCTGGGCGACCTCGCGCCTCAACCGACGGGGTGGGCGACACGGTGATCACTTCCGGACGACGAGCACAAACGGTCCGACGGTGGTGGTGCGGAAACTCTTGTCGGCGAAGGCCGCCTGGTTGAAGGTGACCGTATACCGCTCGACATTCGGGTCGTTCGGGTAGACGTCCTTGGCCAGCCGCAGCGTGGGTCCGTCGTCGCCGTGCCGGAACAGGAACACCCGCGGTGCCGGCCACGGCGACTTGTCGAGCTTGGCGATCAGCTCGGCCGAGGTGGCCGCGGTCGCCCAGTCGGCGATGGTGGCGGCGCGTTTGTCGAAGTCCGCCAACGGATTCGCGTAGTGCGAGGTGAGGCCCTGGAAACCGCGGTACGGGTACACCGACAGGAATCCGTAGTCGGCGGTCAGCACGATCGTGTCGCGGGCGGGCATCCCGGTCTGTTCGGCGATGAGCGTGTTGAGCTGCGGGAAGTACGATTCGGCGCCGGCGGGGCGTTTGTCGGCGCGTACCCCGTTGCCGTCGGTGTCGGTGTAGGCGACGGTGATATCGGTCGACAGATGTCCCGGGATACCTTGCGCCACAGTGATGGCCGCGGCCACGCCGAGCACACCGACGACGGTGCGCACATCACCGAACTGCCGCACCGCCCACGACCCGAGCTCGGCCGCCGCGAAAATACCTGCGGCGGAAAGGATCGCGATCAGCACCGGTTCGAGGCGGAACGCCAGCAGGGTGGTGCCGGCGGCGGTCGCCGCCATCGACAGCAGGCAGAACAGGTACACCGCCACCACGGCGATACCCAGCGCCATCGCCAGGGTGCGCTGGGAGAACCGCAGCACCAGCCACAGGAAACCGGCCATGGTCAGAGCGCCCACCAGCGACCAGTGGAACATCGGCATCGGCAGCCACGACCCGCGTTCGGGCAGGTAGTGGGTCGCCGTTCCGGTGCCGGCGGCCTCGCCCGACACCCGGTCGAGCAGGTACGGCGCCCACACCGTCAGCGCCACGATCCCTGACACCGCGGCCATCGCCACCAGCCGCACCCCGACGGCACCGACGACCCGCATGCGCGCGGCCCGCACCTCGGCGTCGGGCCGGGAGCTGTTGCTGGCGGCAAACCAGGCCGACACCGCCAGATACAGCGCCATCAGGCAGGCGACGAATGCGAACAGTCCGGCGTACAGCGTGTAGAACATCGCGCACACACCCAGGAACAGCCCGGAGGCCAGCACGGCCGCCCAACTGGTCCCGGCGCGCAGCTCGCCCACCACTCCGCCGGCCAGCCGGGACCGGCCGCGCAGCGCGTACAGCATCGTCACCAGCAGCGGAGTGCCCAGCAGGATCAGCACCGCCGAGTACGGCTCGGGCGAGGCGTACATCAGCGTTGCCACCGTCACCGCCAGCGCGACCGCCGAACCCTTGTCGGTGCCCACCATCCGGTTCCACAGCACCACCGCGATCGCCGCGGCGACGGCCATCGAGATGATCGCCCACGGCTTGTAGGCCTCCCAGCCGTCGAGGCCACGGGCGGCGGCGAAGCGGCCCCCCCACCAGAACCAGCCCGCCGGATAGTAGGGCGGCAGGTCGGCGTACGTCATGTCCGACAGCCGCGGCGAATCGGTGAGCCGCGTCAGATACTCGGTGCGGAACTGCTGGTCGACGCTCAGCCCGAACAGGTACAGCTTGGTGGCGCCCAGCGGCATCCCCAGCGTGACGGTGACCAGGCCCGCGACCCCGATCGTCGACGCCAGCAGCTGCCCGATCGCCGACCGCCCGTACCGGTACAGCAGGGCCGCCACCACCAGGAACGCGATCGAGAGGACCTGCCCGAGCGTCGTCAGCGACCGCGCCACATTGGACGAGTTGTAGGCGGGCCAGTCGACGGCGCCGATCACCTCGAGGCCGGCAAAGGACACCAGCCCGCCGACCACGACGGCCACCACCAGCGCCACCGGCGCCGACACGGGCGACGGTCGGCGGGCGTCGGTGGGTGCGGGGGCATCGGTGGCTGTAGCGGTCACGTCCTTCTTTGTAGCAGGCGCCCCCCTACGCTGGTTGAGGTGCGAGGAGCGCAAGCGACGAGCCTCGAAGCCTGGTGAGACGACATTGTCATCTCACCAGGTTTCGAGGCTCGCGGGGCTCGCACCTCAACCGGCGGAGGGCTCACTCGGCGGAGGGCTCACTCGGCGGAGGGTTCAACCGGCGGAGGGGCTCGACCGGTGGAGGGGCTCGACCGGCGGAGGAGTGCTACACCGGCAGCTTGCGGAAGATCGGCCGCGGCACGTGCCGCAACACCGACATGATGAGCCGGAACGGGGCGGGCGCCCACACGATTTCCTTGCCCTTGTCGGCGGCGGCCACCACCAGCTTGCCCACCTCGTCCTTGTTCATGGTGAGCGGGGCCTCGGCGACGTGCGCCGACAGCCGGGTGCGGACCATGCCCGGACGCACTACGAGAACCCGGATGCCGAACTCGCGCAGCGCCTCGCCCAGGCCCAGGTAGAAGCCGTCGAGGCCGGCCTTGGTGGAGCCGTACACGAAGTTGGAACGGCGCACCCGCTCACCGGCCACCGAGCTCATCGCGATGATCTGCCCGAACCCCTGCGCGCGCAGCTTCTGGCCCAGCAGCACACCCACCGACACCGCGGCGGTGTAGTTGATGTCGGCCTCGGCGACGGCCAGCTTGTGGTCCTGCCACGCCTGCTCGTCGTCGCCCTGGATGCCGAACGCGACGATCGACACATCGACGTCGCCACCGGCGAACGCCTTGTCGATGACCTCGGGATGCGTTTCGGGGGCGCGGGCGTCGAAGTCGATGCGCTCGACCGACGACGCGCCGGCGGACTTCATCTGCTCGACGGCCGCGTCACCGGTCGGGTCGCCGGGGACGGTGGCCAGCACCACCCGCATCGGCCCTTTCTTCAGGTACTCCTCGGTGATGGCCAGCCCGATCTCCGAGCTGCCGCCCAGGACCAGGATCGATTGGGGAACGCCGACGGCGTTGAACATGTGACTTGCTCTCTTTCAGTCCGTTGCCGGTTGAGGTGTGAGGAGCGCTAGCGACGAGCCTCGAAACCCGGTGAGACGACAATGTCATCTCACGAGGTTTCGAGGCTCCTCGCCTAGCGGCTCGTCGCACCTCAACCGGCGGAGGGGCGGGGTTGTCATGGTGTCAGGCCAGTTCGAGGCGCCGGCCCATGTCGGACATGAACACACGGTTGGGGTCGATGCGCCGGCGCACCGAGATCCACTCGTCGATCCGCGGGTACATCTTGTGGAAGCTCTCCGCCGAGGTCCGCGAATCCTTCGCCGTGTACAGCCGTCCGCCCATCGCCATGACGCGCTGGTCGAGGTCAGTGAGGAATTCGGCCAGGCCCCGCTTGACGGGGAAGTCCAGGCACACGTTCCAGCCCTTGAACGGGAAGCTCAGCGGCGCCTTGTTGCCGTCGCCGAACAGCTTGATCACGTTGAGGAAGCTGACATGTCCCGACGCCTGGATGTGCTCGATGGTCCGGGTGAATTCGTCCTCGTTGCCCGTGGGCACGATGAACTGGTACTGGCAGAAGCCGCCGCCACGTCCGTACGCGTTGTTCCAGTCCCCGAACACGTCGAGCATGTGATAGAACTGCGCGAGATTTTTGACCTTGCCCTCGCTCGGCGGCCCGATCCGGTAGTACACCTCGCCGACCGCGGAGAAGCTCAGTTTGTTGGCCAGGCCGCGCGGGAAGATGTCGGGGAAGGTCACCAGCGGCTTGTTGTTGAAGCTCAGCGGATCCTTCTGATACTTCGCCGGCAGCTCGTCGACACGGGCGAGGTTGCCGCGGCTGAACGTGCCGCGACCGAGCTTCGGCGGTGCGCTGATCGTGTCGAACCAGCCGGATGCGTATTCGTAGCCGTCCTCGAATCCGTCCGACAGGTGCAGGTCGAGCGTCTCCTGCAGCGAACCCGTCTGCGCGGTGTCGGCGATGAAGTACGCGCTTTCGGTGCGCTTCATCGCGATCGTGGCCCGCAGCACGATGCCGGTGAGCCCGATCCCGCCGATGGTGGCCCAGAACAGCGACGCATCGGGGTCGTCGCCGGAGCCGTCGGGGGTGAGGGTGAGGATGCGGCCGTCGGCCACCAGCAGCTGCAGTTCGACGATGTGGTTGCCGAAGCTGCCCTGGCTGTGGTGGTTCTTGCCGTGGATGTCGTGGGCGATGGCGCCGCCGACGGTGACCTGCCGGGTGCCGGGGAGCACCGGGACCCACAGTCCGTACGGCAGGGCCGCCTGCATGAGGGTGTCGAGGCTGACTCCGGCGTCGACCTCGACGGTCGCGGTGTCCGGGTCGATGGCGTAGATCCGCTGCAGCGGTGTCATGTCGATGGTCAGGCCGCCACTGTTCTGGCCGGACTCGTTGTACGAGCGGCCCAGGCCTCGGGCGATGACTCCACGCTTGAGGTAGTCGGGTTTGTCGGCGTTGTCGTCGGCGACTCGGGCGACGGCCTCGGCGATGACCTCGGGGTACGGCGTGGACAAAACGTGCCCGGTGATCGGGGTGGTGCGCGACCACCCCACCAGTTTCCGGGTCTCGATCGGCAGTAGCTCTTCTGTAGACATCGGGGCACAGACTACTCCTGCCATCCTGAGGATTTGGCATCTTGACGGTGTGACCTGCGGCGATGGTGGCGCCCGTCTCACCCGAAAACGGGCGATACGGGGACTCCGACGGCCATATGTCCTTGCGAACCGCTATATCGACCGACAGTGTGCACGGGATCAGCCCAGGACCAGGGAGTCGCCCTCGGCGCGCACCGACTTCGATTCCAGGGGGCTCGACGCCGGGCCCTGCTTCACTGAGCCGTCCAGGCCGAATTTGCTGCCGTGGCAGGGGCAATTGATGGTCCCGCCGCTCACCTGGGACACCTTGCAGCCGGCGTGGGTGCAGGTGGTGGACAGGGCGACGAACCTTCCCGAGGTGGGCTGGGTCAGCACGGTGTCGCCGACGATGATGCCGCCGCCGACGGGCACGTCGGAGGTCTTGGCGACGGCGTTCGCCGCGGCCCCGCCCCCATCGTCGCTGCCGCCCCCGCCCCCGTCATCGACGTTGCCGGTGGTCTCGTCGGCTCCGGTGTCCTGCGGGGCCCGCGGTGCGGGTGCCGGGTCGGAGGGTTTGTCGCCGTAGGTGGCGCATGCCGCGGCGGTCAGTGCGACGCCGCCGATCAGGACGGCGCGGCGGGTGGTGCCCGGCCTGCGAGCGCAGTCCTGACATGGATCCGGGCTGGGGATCATTGGAGTCCTTTCCGGTCAGAGGACGAAGCCGGCGTTCTGGAAGAACCACAGCGACGAGGTGGACCAGATGCCGACGAACGCCGCGAGCAGCACGCCGCCGAAGAGCGGAACCGCCCACGACGGCGTGGATTTCCGGGTGAGGAGCAGCATTTTGGCGACGAACACGCCGTACAGGAAGCAGCCGAGGATCGAATGCACCATCACCCGGGTTTCGTGGTCGGCGTAGCCGAGTGCGTATAGGCAGTGCACCGCCACCGGCACCGACACCAGTACGGCGAGCCGTCCGGTCCACACATGGACGATGCCCAGGGCGGGTTTGGGGGCTCCGAGTTTGCCGTACATCGCGGCGGCCGACAGGAGCTGTGTCAGCGCGAGGGCCGCGGCCAGGGTGGCTATCCACGCCTTCACCGACACCGGGCTGGAGAACCCGGCCACGTTCACCGAAAAGAACTGCGGGTCATGAACTTTCGCGAACACGCCGAGGCCGGTGCTGACCGCGGCGCCCACCAGTAGCGGAACGAACACAGCGGCGGCCGACGGGGTGTCGGCGGGGGGCGGAGCCGGGTGTCCACCCGGATCTGCTTGTGACCCCGGATCTGCTTGTGACCCCGGATGATTGGGAAACACGGCCTGCCGGGTCGGACCGCCGAACGCGCCCTGGCCGGCGTACTGGGTGGGCGGGTAGGGCGGTGCGGCCGGGGGCTGCTGCGGTCGCATGATCCGGTCGGTCCGCTGAGCCGGTCCCTGCGGAGGGCGTGCCTGCGGAGGGGGCGCGGCGTGCTGGGTGGGCGGGTACCCGGGTGGCGGCCGCTGACCGGCCCGCTGTGCGGGTGGGGCGGAGGGCATGTCGGGGCGTGGGGCGGAGGGCATGCCGGGGCGTGGAACGGGGGGCATGCCGCGACGCGGGGGCTGGTCAGGATACATCGTCGGGACTTGTCACCTGGATCACCGACGGGTCGGTGAGCTTGCCGTCGCGCAGCGGGATGTCGGGTGCGGCGGTGGTACTTCCGTCGGCCAGGAGTTTCACACCGGTGACCGAACCGGCGGCGTCGACGATCCAGGCGGTGACCTCGCCGTTGCTCTTCTCCACGTACAGGCCGGCGGGGGAGCGCACCTGGCCGACGGTGTAATTCCACCGCTTCTGGCCGAGGTTGAGCACTCCTACGACGTCGGTACCGTCGAGGGTTCCGGTCATCCGCGCGTTGTTCTTTCCTGTGAGGTCGAGTTTTCCGTCTTTCGCCGACCCGCTCAGCCACGATTCGACGGTGTCGCCGTCGCATGCATACGCGAGTGCCTTGTCGCCGTCGACGGTGACCGACAGGGTCATGGTGCCGCTCGGCTCGGGCGGCAGCGTTCCCACGTACTTCCCCTTGGACGGGAAAAGATCCCCGGCCGGACCGCCGTCGTTTCGGGTGTCATCGTTTCCGGTCGCGCCGGCTCCGGTCTTGTCACCGGACGGCGCCGTACCCGACCGATCGGCGCTCGTGCTCTTCGTCGACGCGGTGGGCGTGGAGTTGTCGTCGTTGCCGTTGAACACGTTGACTGCGATCAGGATGAGACCGAGGAGCGCGACGGCGGCGATGGTGAACAGAGGTCCGCGCTTACTCATAGCGACGCCTGCTCACGACAGCGCGTGCTCATGGCAACCACAGGGGCGCCGCACGAGGGACGATGATGCCATGACGGACTCCGATCGGTGGCGTGGGCTGGGTTTTGCCCCGATCTGGTCAGCGTAGGTTTGTGCGATGCGGCCCGGCAGCGTAGTCGACTACTCGACCTACCCGGCCGTACTACCCGATTCGTGTGGCCGGCTACTCGTGGCCCGGGACGCGGCTCACCGCAGAATGCGCGCCACGAACGGGGTGGAGTCCTTCAGCGAGGTGAGCACGGTTCCCGAGTGGTCCTTGTCCGGGTAGACGTGCAGTTCGACGGGCTGGTTGTTCGCCTTCATCTGTGCGTACAGCGACAGCGCCGACGGCGCGGGCACGTCTTCGTCGAGCAGGCCCTGCCCGAGGAAGATCGGCCGGTCGTAGCCGGAGTACGGGGTGCCCATGTACTTGTTGAGCGCGACCCGGGCGTTCGGCAGGCTCGACACCGGTTTACGGAACATGGTGCTCAGGTTGACGCCGTCGACCACGGCGGCCATGTCGTCGTAGCAGAGCCGGGTGGCCTGCTCGAGGACCTTCCGGCCCTGTGCCGTGAACAGCCCTTTGACGTCGAGGTCGGGTCGGGCGTCGGCGAATCCGGCGAAGATGTATGCGGCGTAGGCGTTGAGTGCGGCGGGCAGCGTGACCGGCGGGAAGCTCGGCCCGCCCATTCCGATGATCAGCTCGATGTTGGCGGGGGTGCCGGTGGCCACCACGCCGCGGTAGTCGAGGCCGCTGCCCGCCGAGAACGCCGTCGCGTACCGGGCGCCGGACAGTGCCGCACCCGCGCCCTGGGACTGCCCGACGATCGCCCACTTCCGCGCCAGCGGCAGGCCGAGCTGCCGAACGGCTTTGACGGAGTCGACAATGGAGTGGGCCTCGGTGGTGCCGTTGAGGTAGCTCATCAGTCCGGGTGTGCCCAGGCCGACGTAGTCGGTGGAGACGATCGCGTAACCCTGCTTCAGCCAGTGCGCCAGGTACGCCGAGTCGCGCGGGCTGCGCGAATGCGTCGACGGCGAGCAGTCGTCACCGAGTCCGGTGGTGCCGTGTGCCCACGCGATCACCGGCCAGCCGCCCTTCGGGGCGGTACCGCCCGGGAGGAACACGGCGGCGGTGCTGGTGGCCATTGTCCCGTGCACGTCCCGCGTCGAGTACAGGAAGCGTTGCGCGCGTGCGGTATCAGGAACCCAAAGACGTTTGTCGAGATCGACGGAACGGATGACGGTGCCCGCCGTGGCGGGGATCGCTCCCGCGTAGCCGCGGGTGTCCATGCCCGACCAGCTGCGGTACCGGGGGGCGTCGGCGGTGGCCATGCCACCGCCGAGACCCAGTGTCAGCGCGGCGATCACTGTGCACGCTCCGGTGGCCAGTCCGGTTCGCCGGCGGCGGCCGATCGGTCGTGGTCGCCGGGGCAAAACGCGCGTGCCATTCATCTGATCGACCCTATAGCGCGAGTTGCACCGCGTATACAGCGAGTGCACCGTATCGTTACCAAAGTGGACATACCGACAGTTGCACTCAACAACGGGTATTCGATCCCATTGGTCGGGCTCGGGACCTCTCCCATGTTGGGGCGCCCCTGTATCCGGGCGGTGTCGACGGCGCTGCGCAGCGGTTATCGCCTCGTCGACACGGCCACGAGATATAGCAACGAACTCAGCGTCGGAATGGGTATCACCGCGTCGGCGGTGTCCCGCAACGACATTGTGATCCAAACCAAACTCGCCGGTGGTGATCAGGGTTTCGACGAGGCCATCAACGCGGCCAAGGAGAGCGGCCGCAGGCTCGGCGTCGACCATCTCGACATCTATCTGATCCATTGGCCGTGCCCGTCGCTCGGCAAAACGGTCGAATCGTGGAAGGCGCTGCTGACACTGGTCGACGAGGGTTATGTGCGGGTTGCGGGTGTCTCCAATTTCAAACGGCATCACCTGCAGATGCTCTATGACGAGACGGGCCGCTGGCCCGCCCTCAATCAGATCCAGTGTTCGCCCGCCGTGCAGCGTAAAGAGCTGCGGGAGTTCATGACCGACAAGGGCATTCATACGCAGGCGTGGCATCCGACGGGAAGCAAGGAAGGCTTGCTCAGCGACCCGTCGATCATCACGCTGGCACGCAAGTACGGAAAGTCGCCCACCCAGATCGCTCTCAAATGGGCTGTCACACACGGCATCGGCGTGGTCCCCAAGTCGTCGCACGAGGGCAGGCAGATCGAGAACGCCGACCTGTTCGATTTCGAACTCGACTCCGACGACCTGGCCACCCTCGCCGCACTCGACCGCGGTGAGCAGGCCGCCCGCGACTCCGACATCGACGAAGAGTTCTGACTCCAGGCGCTAGGGTTGTCGTCGTGTCACACCCCGAGCCCGGCGAGCGCCACCACGAGGACTTCTCGACGCGCCACGCGCCGATGCCGATCGAACTCCCGATCGACGACGAGGAAGCCTCAACCGATGTCGACCTGAAAACGCAGCTCGTCCGGTTCGTCGTCACCGGAGCCGGGTCGGGCGTACTCGACTTCGGTCTCACCTATCTGCTGCAGGGGGCGGTGGGGTTCCCGCCGTGGCTGGCCAAGGCCTTCGGCTTCATCCTCGGCACCACCACCGCCTACCTGATCAACCGGCGCTGGACCTTCCGGGCCGAGCCGAGCACCGCCCGGTTCATCGCGGTGATGTCCCTGTACCTGGTGACGTTCCTGGTGCAGGTCGGCCTGTACGCACTGCTGATGCATCTGTGGTCGCACACGTTCATCTATTCGCTGCTCGCCTACGGCATCGCGCAGGGCACCGCGACGGTCATCAACTTCGTGGTGCAGCGGGCGGTGATCTTCAAGATCCGCTGACCGCCGCGCTGGCACCGCCGGTTCAGGCCGCGGGTGCCGGGGAGCCTGCCTTCGCGGCGGCCCGGCGCAGGCCGAGGAAGTAGAACCCGAGCCCGACGACAAGCCAGCAGATCAGCACGACCAGCGCGTGGGTGGTGCCGTGGCCGTCGAACAGCCCGACGCCGCGCAGCAGCGCCCCGGTCGCACCGGGCGGCAGCAACTGCCCGATCTGTCCCCACGGGCTGGGCAGCATCTCGGGGGCGCTGGACAGTCCCGACAGCGGGTTGCCGAGCAGGATCAGCAGGACCGCGGCGATGCCGATGCCGACGCCGCCGAGGAGTTCGCGCAGGCCGAGCACACCCATCGCGGTGGCGGAGATGCCGAGCATGGCGGCCAGCGAGGTCAGCAGGTAGTTGCCGTCGAGGGTGCCGAAACCGAACTGGATGATCGCGGTGAGGGCCAGCCCGCCGACCACGGCGAACGCGAACACCGCGAGCAGCCGGTTCCGGGTGGTGGCGATGAGCTGCATGATGAGGATCGCCGCGATCCAGCCGCCGAGGGCAAGTGGTAGTGCGCCGCCGGACAGGCCTGCGCCGCGCGGGTCGTCGGCGGGGAAGGGCCGGACGTCGGTGATCGTCCATCCCTTCTTCATCCTGAGGGCCAGCGGCGGGCCGGCCTGCCCGATGACTTGCGCGGCCTGCGCACTTGCGGCGCTCGCGGTCATGATCTCGATGTTGTCGTCACCGACGATGAGCGCGCCGTAGATCTTTCGCTGTTCGATGGCCGTGCGGGCTTCGTCGGCGCTCGAGTACTCGCGGACGTCGAAACCGTCGAGCGCGCGGACCTTGTCGACGGCGTCCTGCGGTCCGGCCACGCCGAGCGTGATGCCGTGTGCGCCGGTGTGGATGGCGGGCAGCGCGAAGGCGCAGAGCATGATCCCGAGCAGCAGGGTCAGGCCGACGACGACGCCCACGACCTTCTTCCTCTCAGGAACGGTTTTCGCCGGAGGTGGCGTGTCGGCCGGTGCGCTGTCAGTCGACGTGGTGGCCGGTGGTTCGGTCGCGGTAGACATCTGATTCCCCTTTGGGTACGGAACGTATCTTATTTTCGGGAGGTTAGTGAGTAAGGATGTAAAGCACAAGCCGACGACCGAAAGTGAGGCGTGATGCCCCCGACGCGAAGGCGCGGTGCCGATCTGGAACGCGCACTGCACCAGGCGATACTCGACGAGACGGCCGCCGTCGGCTACGACGCCGCGACCGTCGAAGGGTTTGCAGCTCGGGCGGGCACCAGCAAACCGGTGCTCTACCGCCGCTGGCCGACGAAGTTCGAGATGGTGCTGGCCGCGATCGCCGCGGCGTCGGTGGAGTCGGTCGCGGCGCTGGCCGCCGATGCCGGGAACCTCCGCGCCGACCTGTTTGTCCTGCTGAACGGGGTCACCACGATCTTCGCCCCCGACAAGCGGCGCACAATGCTCGGCCTGCTCGCCGCCGCTGACGCCGACAACGCCGACCCCATCGACAGGCTTCTGCTCACCCGGGCGTCCGGACTTGTCGCCGACATCGCGGCCCGCGCCCGCACGCGCGGTGAACTCGGCCCCGGCGACCTGACCGCCGACGTTCTCACCGTGCCGTTGGATCTGGCGCGCAACGACATCGTGGTCCGCGGGACGATCGGCGATCTGCGGGTCGCGGCGATCATCGACGACATCACGATCCCGCTCTGGACGCGGCACTCGCACCTCAGCTCCGGGGCGCGGTGACGGCCGGCGCGCCGTCGACGGCCGTCGTCGTGGGCTCCGGCCCGAACGGTCTGGCCGGGGCGGTGGTGCTGGCCCGCGCCGGTCTCGACGTGACGGTGCTGGAGGCGGCCGACGAGATCGGCGGCGGCACCAGAAGTTTCGTACGCAACGGCATGGTCCATGACCACTGCTCGTCGGTACATCCGCTCGGCGCCGGATCGCCCGCGTTCGCCGGGCTGGAGCGCCACGGTCTGCGCTGGGCGTGGCCCGAGATCGACTGCGCCCACCCCTTCGACGACGGCACCGCCGCCGTGCTGAGGCGCGATATCGACAGCACGGCAGCAGGATTGGGCACCGACGGTGATCGCTGGCGCGCGCTGTCCGGTCCATTCGGAGACGGCGGTGTGCTCTACGACGACGTGCTCGGCCCGATGCTGCGCATCCCCGGTCATCCGATCACGCTGGCCCGCTTCGGTATTCGTGCCCTCGTCCCGGCGACAGTGCTGGCCCGGGCCTTTCGCGAGGACCGCACCCGCGGCCTGTTCGCGGGGATCGCGGCGCACGCCACCACCCGCCTCGACCGGCCCGGTTCGTCGGCGCCCGGGCTGGCGCTCATCGCCGCGGGCCACCGCAACGGCTGGCCGGTCGCGGTCGGCGGTTCGCGGGCCATCGCCGACGCCCTCGTCGCGGAGCTGACCGCGCACGGTGGCCGCGTCGAAACCGGGGTCACGGTCACTGATTTCAGCCGGCTCGACGCCGACATCGTGCTGCTCGATGTCGCGCCGCGTGCCGCGCTCGGCATTCTCGGAGACCGGGTGCCGTCCCGGATCCGCCGCTCCTGGCTGCGGTTCCGTCGCGGCCCCGCCGCCTTCGCCGTACGCGTCGTCGTCGACGGCGACATCCCGTGGCGGGCAGCCGAATGCGGACGGGCGGGCACGGTCCATCTGGGCGGCGCCGCCGAGGAGATAGCCGCCGCCGAATCGGCCTGCGCCGCCGGCCGCCTGCCGGCGCGCCCCTTCACCCTCCTCACCCAGCAGTACGTCGCCGACCCGACCCGCCTGCGGATCCACCCCGAATCGAAGGATCCTCCGTCAACGAATGGTGGATCCTGCGGTTCGGGGAGGAACATCATGGCCTACTGCCATGTGCCGCACGGCTATCCGGGCGATGTCACCGACGTTGTACTCGGCCGGATCGAACGCTTCGCCCCCGGCTTCCGCGACCGCATCGTTGACGTCGAGTCCGTCGGCCCGGCCGCCTTCGAACGCTTCAACCCCAACAACGCCGGCGGCGACATCGGCGGCGGGGCCAACGATCTGCGGCAGCTTCTGGCCCGCCCCCGGCTGTCCCCGAACCCGTACGCGACGGGCGTCCCCGGTGTCTATCTGTGCTCGTCCTCGACGCCGCCGGGTGGGGGAGTGCACGGCATGTGCGGCTACCGTGCCGCCCACATGGCGCTTGCGGCTATCCGTTGACCTTGGCGATGACGTTGTCGGCGTACCAGTTCAGGTGGTCGATCTTCTTCTGCAGCGGCTCGGTGTCGGGGCCCTTGATGTAGGGGACGCGGAAACCGACGATGACGTCGGTGATGCCCTTGTCCTCCAGGCGTTTCACCCCGTCGACGGTGTAGGCGTCGAGGGAGATGACGTGAATCTCGAACGGGTCGTTGAGTTTTCCCTCCGCCTTGCGGATGTCGGCGATCTTCTCCAGCAGCGCGTCGAGTTCCTCGCCCGGACCACCGCCGTGCATCCAGCCGTCGCCGCGGACCACCGCCCGGCGCAGCGCGGCGTCGGCGTGCCCGCCGACGAGCAGCGGGATCGGCTGTGTGGGTGCGGGTGTCATCTTGATCTTGGGGATGTCGTAGAACTCGCCGTGGAACTCGAAGTAGTCGCCGGTGGTGAGGCCGCGGATGATGTCCATGCATTCGTCCATCCGCTTGCCGCGGCGGCGGAAGTCGACGCCCATGATGTCGTAGTCCTCCGGCCACGGGCTGGTGCCCACGCCGAGGGCGAGCCGGTTGCCGGTCAGGTACGCCACCGACGCCGCCTGCTTGGCGACCAGGGCCGGCGGGCGTACGGGCAGCTTCAGCACGAACGGGGTGAAGCGGATCGTGGAGGTGACCGCCCCGAGCGACGCGGCGATGATGAACGTCTCGATGAAGGCCTTGTCCTCGAGGAACTCGCGGTTGCCGTCCTCGGTGTACGGATACTTGGCGTCGGACTCCTCGGGGTAGGCGAGGGAGTCGGGGATGGTGAACCCGGCGAATCCGGCCTGCTCGGCGGCCTGGGCGAGCGGGGCGTAATAGGCGGGATCGGTCATCGCTTCGGCGAAGGTGAATCGCATACCCGATACTAGAACACGTTCTAGTTTTCCCGCCAGGGTTGAGAAGTTTGGCGGGAAACTTGGTGTGGCGTGCGTCACGCTTGGGGTTCCCGTTGGTAACGCTCAGGTATCGACGGATAGATTAGCCAGTCGAACCTCACTTCATGCGCGCCGATCGGCGTCCTATGGCTCACCGTGAAAGGGTCCAGGTTGTGTTGAAGAAGTCGATCGTCGCCGTGTCCATGCTGGCCGCCCTCGCCGTGCCCGCCCCGGGAATCGCCGCCGCCGCACCCACCGGCTCCAGCGACGTCGTCTCCTCCGGCTCCAGCGACGCCCTCGTCACCGGCTCCAGCGAACTCGGCTCCTCCAATGCTGGCTCGAGCACCGGCTCGCTCGGCTCCACCGGTTTCGGTGCACCTCGCACCCTCAACGACTGCCGCAAGGTCGGGCTCGTCGGCGCCAGCCTGAGCGCCGGATCGTGGCGCGGTGGCGGTGGCAGCATGCAGCGCCTCAAGGACAACCTCCGCAAGACCGGCAAGCCGTTCCTGTTCAGCGCCGCCTCCGGTCGCTCGGTCACCCAACCCGGCAACTACACCGTCGGCTACCGCGGTAACGCGATCCAGGTGATCCGCTGGATGCGCGGCCAGGGCGTCAACTGCTACATCGTGCAGATCGGCACCAACGACGCCGCCGCCACCAAAGGCGACGCCACCCAGCTCCGTAGCCGCATCGACCAGGTCATGAACGCCGTGGGCTCCCGCTCCCGCGTCGACTGGATCACCCCGCGCACCATCGTCCAGTCCTCATCGCCGCGCTACATGAACCACGCGTTCCTCGACAAATACATGGCCGTCATGCGCCGCGAACTGATCATCGCCGACGTCCAGTACGCCAACCTCGACATCAACCACTGGGACCGCGCCTTCACCTTCTACCCCGGCTTCTGGGCCCGAGACGGCGTCCACCTGCGCCTCGGCCGCACCGTCTTCGCCGACTACGTGGTCCGCTCCCTGTACATCGCCGGCACGCGGTAGTTTCGCGGCCAAACAGGTTGTTGCCTTGGCATGGGCCTGGTGCGCTAGGCGGTGGTGACGATGTCGTTGAGGGCTGCTGTGGGTTGACCGCGGAGCAGTGGTGTTGCGTGTTCGGGTAGCTCCTGGACGATCTCGATCCCGGCGTCGAGCACGGTGTCGAGGAAGCGCGGCAGGTGATCCATAGCGCCGGTCGGCACGTCGTGGGTGACCAGCACATTCCATTCGCGCTCGTCGAGCCGCGCCAGCGCCCGGTCAGCCCAGAGGTCGGGTTCGTGTGGATCGCGGACATACAGGTCCCACATCACGACGGTGAAACCGTTCTCGGCCAGATAGTCCGCCGCGTCCTGGCTCAGCAGGTGGTGCCCGACGCTGCCCGCACCGTTGGGGCGGAAGAATTTGTCGGGATGGGCGAGGTCGCCGAGCGATTCCTGGGTGAGCGCAATCTCGCCGACTTCCACGGCGCGATCGCCGCGTCTCCCGAGCGGCACCCCATGGGTGTAAGTGTGGTTGCCCAGCCAATGGCCTTCGGCATGAACCCTTTCGGCGAGTTCTCGGATGCCGGGTGAGTCGAGCCACGAGCCGACCACAAAGAACGTGGCCGGCAGGTCACGCTCGCGCAAGGCGTCCAGAACGCCCTCGGTGACACCGGGTGTGGGGCCGTTGTCGAAGGTCAGCGTGAGTCTGCCGGTCATGCGGTCTCCTCAGGGATGGTGGCGACGATCGCATCGAAACACTGCGCCAGCTCGCGCTGATGCGACAGGAACAGCGAATGGCCGCCGGGCAGTTCAATCGCGGTGACACCGAGCCGTTCGGCAGCCGCGGCGCGCATCCACGCCGGGTCCACCACCGCGTCGTCCTCGCCGAACACGTACGACACGTTGACCGGTGGCCAGATCGTGTCGGACGGACTGGGCAATTCGTGCTGGGGCCGAAGCAATCCGACGGCCCTGTCGACGATCTCCGGTGAACATCCGGCGAATACTTGCTCTGCACCCGCCCGGGTCAGCACCGATCGTCCCAACTCGTCGGCCGGTGGACCTCCGGCGGTCGGCCCGCCCGATCGCGGGCGCGGTGTGCTCACATACGGCGGGGGCAGCAGGCCGCCGGGAATCGCCGCCGCCAGCAGGATCAGGTTCCGGTACCCACCGCGTTCCAGGAGCCGCGGGACCATCCGGCCCGACCTCGAATGCGCGACGACGACCGTCCCCGGATCACCGAACGTGCCGAGCGCGGAGTCGACGTGATCGTCCCACGACGCAGTCACGTCATCGATGGGCAGATCGACGGCGATTGCCCAGTGCCCCAGCTTGTTCAGTTCGGGGATGAGAAGGTCCCAGCACCAGGCCCCTTCAAAGGCGCCGTGTAGCAGCCCGAATACCGCCATGACAACGAAAATCCTTGTCTTTCAATTATTCTCAGAACAACGATGGATGAGTGCCGCCGTCGACGTGCAGATTCTGTCCGGAGATGTACCCGGACAGGCTGCCGCACAGGAAGGCACAGGCCGCACCGACCTCCTCCGGGCGGCCGAACCGCCGGGCTGCGATGTCGGAGGCGACGAACGCGCGGGCCTCCTCGTAGCTGATGCCCTGCCGTTCGGCCTCCAGTTCGGAGATCTGTTTCATCCGGCCGGTGTCGACACGTTCGGGGAGCACATTGTTGATGGTGACGTTGTACGGCGCCAACTCCATCGACAGGGCCTTCACCACCGAGGTCAGTCCGGTCCGGACCGCCGACGACACCGCCATGATCGGTTTCGGTGCCGTGACCATCGCCGAGGTGATGTTGACGATCCGGCCGAACTTCCGCTCACACATGTCGTCGGTGACCCGGTCGATCAGCCGCAGATGGTTGAGCAGATTTCCTTCGATACCGCGCTGCCAGTCCTGCGCCGTCACGTCCCGCAGCCGGGCTGGGCGTGGGCCGGCATTGTTGGTGACCACGATGTCCGGTTCCGGGCACGCCGCGAGCAGCGCGTCGGTGGCGGCGGGGGAGAGGAGGTCTGCCTGCACCTGGATCACCGTCCCCGACGCCCCCGTCTGCCGGATGCGATCGGCGGCGGCGGCGAGCCGGTCGCCGTCCCGCCCGTTGAGAACGACGTTCACGCCCTCCGCCGCCAGCGCCTCCGCGCAGGCCAGGCCCAGTCCCGAGCTGGACGCGCAGACGATCGCCCAGCGCCCACTGATACCGAGATCCATTCAGCTACCTATCGTGTCGTCTGATTCAGGCATTCAGTCGGCCTGCGGTAGCAGCCTCAGTTGCCCGATGTCCCGGTGGTACAGGTCGATCTGCACGACGTACACGTGGGTGCGCGCCGTCGACATGTCCCGCCAGATCCGCTGGATCCGCGAGCCGTCGCCGATGGCACCGGTACCGGCGCCGGGAAGGATGATCTCCTGCACCGCATCCCAGGCCAGGGTGAACGCCTCACCCGCCAACGCCGATGTCTCCAGGTCGATCAGGGCGGTGAACTCCTGGCTGCCGTCGGCCTGGTCGCGGCACGCCTGCTGGTGGTGCTCCCCGCCTTGGCGGATCAGGGCTTCGGCCGCGAACAGTTTCGAGAATGCCCGCCCGTACAGTCGCTGATAGTCGGGGTCTTCGGCACGGATGATCTGCGGCGGCCGCATGGTGCGTTTGGTGGCCAGCAGCGTCTCGTACTCGTCGAGGGCGCCGAGGGCCATGCCGGTCATCAACGCCGCCATGTCGAGGGTGATCGGGCCGACGGTGCGTCCGGTGTAGATCGGGTTGTCGTGCAGCCGGAGGCCCGGCATCCCCTGGCCCACAGGGAAATCAATGGCGAGGGTGTTGGGAACGACGTAGTCGTCGGGGATCACCGCACCGTCGAATTTGATGCTGTTGGAACCACTTCCGCGCAGGCCGAGGGTCCAGCCCCAGTCGTCCACCATCTCCCAGGTGCCGGGAGGTGCGATGAACAGGGAGGGTGGCCCGACAGGCGGACCGTCCTCGCTCTCGACGGGCAGCGCCTGCCCCATGTAATAGGTGGAATACGGTATTCCGGAGGCGAACTGGGCGGTGCCGGTGAGGCTCCAGCCACCCTCCACCTTGCGGATACGCAAGGTCGGGGCGGCCACCTCGGCGGCGCGGAACTCGGCGGACAGGACCTGGTCCTGCACGTGTTCGGGAAAGATGGTGGCGGCCTGCACCACGTGCCGGGCGGCCAGGCAGAATCCCCAGGCCGTCGACGGGCAACCGCGGGCGAGCTGCTTGACGATCTCGGTGAACGTCGTGATGTCCTGCTCGTAGCCGCCGTAGCGGCGGGGGATGAGGGTGCGGTACAGGCCGGCCGCGCGGATGGCCTCGTGCACCTCGGGTGAGCAGCGGGTGGCCTGCTCGGTGCGGTCCTGATTCTCGATCAGCAAGGGAATCAGGTCTTTTGCGCGCTGGATCAGTTCGCCGGCGGTGGGCTCGTCGGTTGCGACGGCCGGTGCCGACTCCGAAATGGTGGTCATGGTGGTCCTGTCGGGGAAAGCGGAGGTGGCTGCTGGCGCGGTGCTACGAGACCGCGGGCGGTGGAGGGGCTCCGGGGGTGACGATCTCGGCCTTGGCCATCAGGGTGGATTCCCAGATCCCTTCTCGAACATAGGGATCCTGCTCATAGAAGGCCTGGGCCGCAGCGGCCGAATCGGTGTCGAGAAGGAAGTGTCCGCCGATGAGGGTGGTGCCGTCGGTATCGAACAGCCGACTCAGCGAGGTGACCAGCCCGGATTCGACGTTGCGCTGGACGTGTGCGATGTGGGCGTCACGGAACTCGGTGCGGGCGTCGCCGGAGGCATCGGCGCGCAGTGTGTTGACGAGGAGGAAGGTCATGCCTGATCACCGGGGACCGGGCGCGGAGTGACCTTGTAGAGGGCCTTGCCGGGGAACACCTGGGGTCCGGTCCGCACCTCCCAGTCGTGGTTGGGGGAGTGATCGCCGGCCACCCACCGGTCCAGGTCCGGGCGGGCGTTGACGCGGGCTTTCTCCGCGATCTCCTCGACGTCCTCGGGGTCGACGCAGACCTCGAACTGCAGGCCGTCGGGCGAGAGCACGTACAGCGACTTGACGTAGCCGTGATCGATGATCACGTGCTCGACACCGGCGTCGAGCAGTCGCTGATGTACGGCGTCCTGGCCGGCCTGATCGGTCTCCAGGGCGATGTGCTGGAAGATGTTGGTGTGCCCGATGAGAAAGTCGGGTGTGTCGATCTGGAAGAACGCGACCGCGGACTTGTCGGCGAGTTCGTAGAACGTGTGCGTCATCGTGGTGCCCGGCTTGGTGATCAGCCATTCCGTCGGCATCGGGATGGGCTCGGCGTCCTCGGGCAGGTCGAGGCCGCCGACCTGCTCACTCCAGGTGGCCACCAGCGGGATGCCGAGCAGATCTTCCATGAACTGCCGGGTCGCCTCGGAGTCGGCGATGGGGAAGGCGCTGTGGTGCAGGCGGCGCAGCCGGGAGACGGGGCGGCCGGTCTCGGAGTCGGTGATTGTCATCGGATCATCTCCAGATCGCAGGGTGCTGTGAGGAATCGGGGTGAGGTGAGTGCGCGGTGGTGGGGGCGCCGGGCGGCGCATCCTGTCATTTCCGGCGGGCGGGTGGGGTCTGGTGTGACCCACCACACCATCATGCTTCCGGTGTGAGGCCGAGTCGATATCGGGAATGTATGCCCGGTGATGCGTGGCGTGCATGATCTTCCCGGCGCGCGGGCATCCGCGCGAGCCGCACGGAAAGAGCCGGCCGGTACGTGTGGCACACGTACCGGCCGGCGATGAAAAACATTACGGTGCAGGAGAATCCCGCGCCCAAACGACGGACCGGACTTCAGACGGCCTTGCTCAGGGTGCGTGGGGTGGCAGTGCCGGGGTCCCGTCCGGCCCCGAAATCCGATGTCTCGGCGACAAATCGGAGAACCTGGCGGGCGGCATTGCCGTGCGGTCCCGAACGACGCACCACGGCGCCGTAGGGGCGGAACGCGCCCGGATCACTGATCACGATGCGTCTGGTGGGGATCAGATGCTCGTCGGGGGCGACGGGAACGATGGCGATACCCGCGCTGTGCCTGACCAGCGCGCGCAGCGTCGATAGTTCGGTTGCCTCCATGGTGATCTGGGGTTTGAGGCCGGCCGCCTCGAACAGCCGGTCCACCGTCTGCCGCAGGCCGTACTCGGTGCCGAGGGCCACCATCGGGCGTTCGGCGATCTCGGCGATCGACACCTCGGTGCGGTCGGCCCACTCGTCGGTCTCGGGCACCTCCAGGCAGAGCCGTTCCTTGCCGAGCGGAACCCACACCAGATCGTCGGTGGTGGGTTCGGGGGCGACGAAGCCGATGTCGATACGTCCGGAGCGGACGGCCTCCACGATGGTGTTGGCGGGTCCGCCCTCGAGCTCGAACGTGGTGTTGGGTGCCTTCGCGCGGTAGCGGTCCATGAGGGTGGGGATCAGCCAGCCGCCGAACGAATGCAGGAAGCCGAGGGAGACCACCCCGCTCTCCGGGTCGACAAGGGTGCGGATCTCCTCCTCGCAGTCCTCGAGTTCCTTGATCGCCTTGATGACGTGGGACTGGAAGATCTCGCCGTACTTGTTGAGCCGGAGGCGGTTCTGGTTGCGGTCGAAGAGCTTGACGCCGAGCTTGCGCTCGACCCGGCCGAGGGCTCGCGACAGGGTGGGCTGGCTGATGTGCAGTTCCGTCGCGGTGTTGGTCATGCTCTGACTCTTCGCGAGGGCTAGGAACCACTGAAGTTCACGTACCTCCATGCCTGTCCACGATAGAGGCCGTAGTGACCCGTGTCACGGGTCTGAGGCAAGAAATCTCTGTTTTCAGAGAAAAATTGTCAGACCCGTGACCGGTACGGCGATCGTCAGCCGATCGGCCCCCAGAACGTCTCGCCGGCGTAGGTGTCGGACATCGGTTCGAGGGCCTCCGGCCAGGTGCCGGTCTGCACCTTCCGGCGCTGGTCGGCGGGGCGCACCCGGCCGTCCCAGCCCACCTGCTCCATCGAGTAGTACAGCGCCATGACATGCCCGGCCGGGTCGACGGCGTGCACCACATAGTCGATGCCGGGATGCAGTTCCTGCGGCAGGTCGATGAGCTTGACCCCGTGCGACTCCAGGAACGCCCGCGAATCGCGCAACTGGGCGTACGAGCCGAGCTGAATACCGAAGCTGCACAGGGTGCTCTCGTCAGACAGGCCGAGTGTCTCGCGGGCCTCGAGCGGCAGCAGCGCCAGGCTGTGATGCTCGGTGTTCACCCGCAGAAAAAGCGCGCGGTGGCCTGCGACGACGGTCTCCTCGGACTTGGTCATGCCGAGGGTCTGGGTGTAGAAGCGTTCGGCGGCGTCGAGGTCGTCCACGAACAGGCTCACCGGCCCGAGTCGTACCGGGACGAAGGGGCGGCCCAGCAGCACCCCGCCGACGTCGTACTTCTTCTCTGACTTGTCGAGCCAGCGGAACCCGGAGGCGAGATCGATGCCGTCGGCGATCGCCGCGGCCAGCTCGGTACCCTCCGAACCGGCGGGCAATTCGGGATGCTCTTGCACCCACGGCCACATCGCCTGTGGCTTGCTGCGCCCGTCCCAGCCCACCTGCTCGATGCCGTACTCCAACTCGTTGGTGTGCCCGGTCGGATCGGGGAAATAGGTGTGCCAGTTGGACCCGGGGTCGCGGCCGTACCGGTCGATCTTGCGTCCCTGCTCCTGCAGCCACAACCGGGCCTGCACGACCTCCCGGAGCGTGGACACCTGCCAGGTGACCTGGTTGACGGTGATGTCGGGCCGGGCCGGGGGTTCCATGTGCTCGATCCACGGACGCGGCATCAGCACGAACGTGTGATGGTCGGAATTGTGCCGCAGGAAGTACACATTGGTGTCGGGCAGGCCCTCGTGCCAAGGGCCGGGATCGGTGACGGCGGTGTCGATCACGTCGGCGAGTTTGAAACCGAGCAGATCCCGGTAGAACGTCAGGGCAGCACCGGTGTCGTGCACCGAGATACCGAAGTGGTTGAGCCGGCGGATCTTGAAGGGCCGCTCGTACAGGATGCCGCCGACGTCGTGCAGCGTCTGCGCGGTCATCAGTCGGCCTTCACGATCTCGTTGGTCAGGGTGCCCAGCAGAGGGGAGAACACCTCGACGACGTCACCCGGCTTCAGGAAGGCCGAATCATCGAGGAAGGTCCCGTCGGGTTCGCGCTTGGACGAGTCGACGGCGGTGCCTTTCGGGGTACCCGAGAGGATCATGTCGCCCGGGTACAGAGTCAGATCCCGGGACAGGTGGGCACCGAACGCGCCCCAATCGTGCACCATCTGGTCGGTGTTGCCGTCCTGGCGGACCTCGCCGTTGACCTTGAGGCCCACCGGGATATCGAGGGGGTCGATGGATTCGTCGACGACGATCCACGGGCCCAGGCCGGTGCCGGTGTCGAAGTTCTTGGAGTACTGGAAGTCCGGGCCGAAGGAGACGTTGCTGCGGATCGACCAGTCGTTGGCCAGGGTGTAGCCGTAGATGACCGGGGTGAAGTCCCCGGCGGCGACGTCGCGGACCTGCTTGCCGATCACCACGGCCACCTCGGCCTCGTAATCCATCAGGGTGGTGCGGGCCGGGTAGCGGACCGGATCACCGTCGGTGGACGCGGCGCGAGCATCCTTCATGAAGTACTTCGGGCCGCCGGCCTGCAGTTTGTTGATGGTCTCCACGGTGGCGGCGTCGGTGGTGTTCTTGGCCGCGGCCTGCATGTGCGCCGAGAAGTTCGCCAGCGCCGCGAAGATCCGTGACGGACCCTCGATCGGTGGATGCAGCCGGGTCTGGCCGAGAGCGAAGACGATCTGCCGGCCGTGCACGCCGGTAGTGCTGCCGGTGGACTCACCGGTGACGTGCTCGACGGCGGTGCGGGACGCGGCCAGGGCTGCGGCGCCCTCCTCGATGAAGCTGTTGAGGCCGGCCGGGACGAAGGCGTCGGCGTGCTCCTGCGCACGGACGGCGCCGGTGTCGGCGAGGTACTTGGCGTAGGCGCCGTTGGCGTCGATCACCGAGTCGTTCTCGATGATGCCGACACGGCGGTCAGGTCCGAATACTGCGATCTTCATGGATTTCTCCTCTGTGCTGGAAGGGTATCTGTGCCGATTGCTCAGATGCGCGGAAGATGTTGTGCGCGAGGGCTACTGATTGCCCGGATCCTTACCGACCTTGTCGAAGAGCTTGCCGTCGGTCAGGGTCAGGCTGTAGATGGCCAACCGGCTGATCTTGCCGTCGACGACGGTGAAGAAGTCGGCCAGCGTCACCGTGGAGCCGCCCGCGTCCAGGTCGATTTCGACGCTGACGTGGTTGCCGTCGACGACCATGCGGCGCGGACTCGGCCGCATCGCTCCGGGTGTGACGCCCGTGCGGTACATCCGCGCGATCGCCGCGGCGCCGTACAGGGTGCCGGCGGCGTTCTGCAGCACCGCGTCGTCGGCGAACAGGTCGGCCAGCGCCTCCGAGTTGCCGGCGGTGACGCACGCGAAGTACGCCTCGACGACGTCGGCCGCATTGCTCGGGGCGGTGTCGGCGGGGCTGGGCACCGCCGCGCTGTCCTGTTGCACCGGAGCCGATTCCGCCGCAGCGGGGGTGAGGTACTTGGCCGAGGCGTAGATCGACTTGTACTGCAGGTAAGGCTCCAGCCCCAACTCGCCGCCGAGTTCACGCCCGATACCCGATTCCTTGTAACCGCCGAACGGCGCCCCGAGGTCGAGCAGGTAGTAGTTGAGTCCCACTGTGCCGGAACGGATTTGCTGGGCCACCCGCAGGGCGTGGTCCTCGTCGGAGCTGTAGACGACCGCGGCGAGACCGAAGTTCGTCTCGTTCGCCAGGCGGATCGCGTCGGCCTCGTCGTCGAAGGGCGTCACCGCGATAACCGGGCCGAAGACCTCTTCCCGGGCCAGCCTGTCGCCGGGGGCGACGTCGGCGAACACGGTCGGTTCCAGGAAGTATCCGTCCGGCAGATCTTTGGGCCGGCGCCCACCGGCCACCAGACGCGCTTGGGTCTTCTTGGCCGCCTTGATGTATCCGTGCACCCGGTGGTGATGTCCGGCGCTCGCCATCGGACCCAGCGTCACCGCCGGGTCGAGCGGATCGCCGATGGTGAAGTGCGAATCGGCGTAGTCGGCGAGCGCGTCGACCACTTCGGCGTAGCGGGACCGGTCGACGAGGATGCGCGACTGCGTGGTGCAGGTCTGGCTGTTGTTGAGGAACGACGCCCCGTCGAGGGCGGCCAGGAAGGTGTCCAGGTCGGCGTCCTCGAGGAACAGGCCCGGCGACTTGCCGCCGAGTTCGAGGGTGACGGGGCGGATCAGGCGGCCGCATTCGGCGCCGATCGCGCGCCCGGCCTCCGTCGAACCGGTGAAGGCGATCTTGTCCACCAGCGGATGCGACACCAGCGCGGCGCCGGCGTCCCGATCACCCAGGACGACGTTGAATACGCCCTCGGGCAGTCCGGCCTCGGCGGCGGCATCAGCGAAAATGTATGCGTCGAGCGCGGTTTCGGGTGACGGTTTCAGGACCACGGTGTTGCCGGCGGCCAGCGCGGGCGCGAATTTGAAGGCGGCGAGTGCCTGCGGGAAGTTCCACGGCACGATGGCGCCGACCACACCGAGCGGTTCGCGGCGCACCAGGGTCGACCCGGCGCCGCTGGGCTGGGCCACCTCTAGGTCGAGGCCGGCCACCATATCGGCGTACATCCGGACCAGGAAGGCGGGCACCCCGCCGTTGACCTGCTCGGAGAAGCCGATCGGCATGCCGTTCTCGCGGCTGACGAGGGTGGAGGTGCCCGCGGCGCGGCGTTCGAGGCTGTCGGCGAAGCGGTGCAGGACCGCTGCCCGTTCGGCCGGGGTGGTGCGGCCCCAGGGGCCGTTGTCGAAGGCCCACCGGGCGGCCCGGACGGCGGCGTCGATGTCGGCCTCACCGCCCAGCGAGGCGGTGCCGATCACCTTGCCGGTAGCGGCCTCGGTCTGCTTGTGAACCCGGTCGCTCACCGAATCCACCCACCGGCCACCGATGTAGAAGCGCCTGCGGTCCAGGCCGCCGGGTTGCCGGGTGGTGAGAGGCATGGTGTAGCTCCTGCGGTAGAAGGTGATTCGGGTCACCTTCTACATTCGGCGTGTACAGCCCTCCCGACAATGCGCAGAAGTTCGCCGGGTCGATGCACCGTTTGCATCGACCGGCATGGTTGGACCCGTCCTGCCGGGTCAGTCCGTCAGCCCGGCGTCGAGCCGGCCCAGGACAAGCAGGACCGCGTCGAGGTCGGCATCGGGTCCGATGAGGGGTCCCAGGGTTTCCGCCCAGATACTGCGGACCTCGGCGACCTCGGCGTGAGCCGCCTCGGTGAGCCGGAAATGGGAACGGCGGCGGTCGGTTTCACCGACATCCTTGGTGATCAGGCCTTTGGCCTCCAGCGACCGCAACGCTGTGCTCGTGTTTCCGCTGCGCAGATCCAGATCGGCGCTGATCTTGCCGGGAACGATGCCGGGATTGACGTCGATATGCCGCAGTATCAGGCTCTCCACATTGCTCAGGTACATCGCCCGATCACCGAGGTTGATCCGCTGGATCTTGCGGGCCAGGAAGAAGATCGACTGGATGATCGAGGCGATCGCCTGTTCGCGGTCCAGGGGCGGCTCCGCGCCGGGTGCATTCTCGTCGGCGCGGTCCACCTCGTCCTGTTGTGCGGTATCCCGATGCGATTGAGTGCAGCCCGGGCCGTCCGGGCTGTATTCCTCGTCCGGTGGGCTCCCCGCCACGTCACCGTCGTTGGCCATGTCGACTGACGCTAGCAGTCAAGGCCCCCGGGTTCTGGATGAACCCGGGGGCCCTGACTGGGGTGTTGCCGCCTAGCCGTTGACGCCGGCGGTGGCCACGTGGATGACGTGCGGAGGTCCGGCGCAATAGGACTTCAGCACCTCGAACACCTGCTGCCCGGCCTCGGAGGCGGGGAAGTGTTCGGTGTGGTCCTCCAGCCGTGCCCAGTCGACACGCAGCACGTACGTGTCGGGAACGTCGACGCTGCGCAGCAGTTCGGCGCCCAGACAACCCGATGCGGAGCGCAGTGCCGGCAGCACCTTGCCGAAGGCCGCCTCGAACTCGCCCGCCGAGCCGGGGACGATGGTGAGCTGAGCCAGCTCCTGAACGGCGCTCACAGCGAGGTCGGGGCTCACAGCGAGGTCAGGGCCGGCTCGGGATCGCCGAGCAGCACCGCGCCGTAGGCCTCGCGGCCGAGGGCGGAGGTGACCAGGGCGTGCCGGGCGGCGGTCTCCGAGTCGCGCCAGATCCGGCTGAGCACGTTGGCCTCGGCGAACGAACCCGAACCGGCAGCCGTGAGCAGCAGGTTGATCGCGTCCTTGCACAGTTCGGCGATGACGCCGGTGTTGTTGCGGATGCGTGCTTTGTCCTCCAGGTCGAACGGCACGCCTGCCTCGACGACGCGGTCGACGTCGTCGGCGGACTGGGCGAGCAGCAGGCCGGCGAGGTTGATTTTGGTGGCGGCGTCGGCGACGGCGAGCTGGTGCGTCGGCGACAGGCGGCCCTGCGTGTACTTGGTGTACAGGATCGGCTTGCCCACGATCGACTGCCGGACGATCTCGAGGGCGTGCCGGGCCAGACCCAGTTGCGGGGCGGCCAGGATCAGCGCGGCCACCGAACCGAACGGCACGCGGGCGATCCGGTCCTCCTTGTGCGAGGTGGCGAAGTCGCCCGCGAACATCCCGGTCAGGCGCTGGATGCGGTGGTCGGGGACGAAGGCGTTGTCGACGACGATGGTGTCGCTGCCGGTGCCCTTCATACCGGTCACGTACCACGAGTCCTCGATGGTGAAGTCCGAGGCGGGGATGTGGGCGAGGGCGACGGGGTTCTCGGTGGGGTCGTCGACCTCGACGAGCATGCCGAGGGAGGCCCAGGTGGCGGCGAAGGAACCCGACGAGTACGGCCAGCGGCCGCTGATCACGTAGCCGCCGTCGACGCGCTTGACGTCGGGGGTGGGCTGGAAGGTGCCGGACAGCTTGGCGCGCGGGTCGGCGCCCCAGATCTCCTCCTGTGCCTGATCGTTCCAGGTGGCGCCGAAGGCGGTGCCCGAGGACAACAGCGTCAGCACCCAGGCGGTGGCACCGTCGCCACGGGCGACCTCGGCGATGGTCTCCAGCGCGGTGTGCATCGACACGTCCAGGCCGCCGAGCCGCGCGGGCAGGAAGATCCGGAGGAGTTCGGACTCATCGAGGGCGGCGACAACTTCGGGGGAGATCTTCCGGTTCTCGGCGCCTTCGGTGGCGTGTTCGCGGATCAGCGGGACCAGTGCGGTTGCGCGGGCGACGATCTCGGGATCCAGTCCGGGCAGGGTGGTTGCGGGCGGGGTCAGCGTGGTGGTCATTGTCGACTTCCTTTGCGTGGGTTGGATTCTGGATAGGTTCAGGGGGAATGTCTGTGTGCCGGATGGTCGGTCAGGGGACGGTGGGCGGGGTCAGGTCGAGGAATCCGCCCTGCACGAACACTAGTGGCGGGTCGGCCGCCCGCACTTCCAGCGATTCGACCCGGCCGACGACCTGGTAGTGATCTCCGATCACGTCGACCTTCACGCGGGTGCATTCGAGGGCGACGATCGCCTCGTCGAGCAGGGGGATGCCGTGCGGCGATGGCTGCCAGTCGACTCCCTCGAACCGGTCGGCGACGGGGCGGGAGAAGGTGCGGCACAGTTCGCTGTGCCGGTGCCCGAGCACGTTGACCCCGAAGCGGTCGGATTCGTACATGAGCGGCCAGGTGGAAGAGCCCTTGTCGATGAAGAAGGCGATGAGCGGCGGCGTGAGCGAGACCGAGGTGAACGACCCGATCGTCATCCCGATCGGGCCGCCGCGGCCCGTCGCGGTGATGATCGACACGCTGGTGGGAACGTGGCCGAGCGCCTTGCGATAGTGCGCCGGGTCGGACACCGCGGGGGTCTGGGGGGCTGGGCTGCTCATGGGCTGCTCGTCTCCTTCGCAGGACGGGGCTTTCAGAAAGACGGGGCTTTCAGAGGACGATGGTGGGTTGGAGGTTGCCGAGCAGGACGCGCCCGTAGGTTTCGCGGCCGATGTCGGGCGTGACCAGCGCGTGGCGGGCACCGGTCTCCGAATCACGCCAGATCTGGTTCAGCACATTGGCGTCGGCGAACGATCCGGCGCCGTTGGCGGTCAGCAGTTGTGCGATCGCGTCATTGACGAGTTCGACAGCGGTGCCGCAGTCGTTGCGGATGCGGGCCTTCGTCTCCAGGTCCAGGCGCTCCCCGGTCACCGACGCCGAGTCGATCTCGTCGCAGATCTGCCCGACGAGCAGCTCGGCGATGTGCAGGTTCGTGGCCGCCTTCGCCACGCTCACCTGGTGCGTGGGCGATTGCCTGGCCTCACCGTAGATGCTGTACGCGACGGGTTTCGACGGCAGGTGCGCGCGGGTGAGTTCCAGGGCGTGCCTGCCGAGTCCGAGCTGCGGGGCCACCAGGATCACCGAGGCGGCCGCGTTGAACGGGATGTTGGCGATCGCGTCGTCGGTGTACGGCGTGGCGAACTCGGCCTCGAACATGTCGGAGACCCGCTGCAGCCGGTACTCGGGCAGGAAGTGGTCTTTCACCACGATCGTGTCGCTGCCGGTGCCCTCCATCCCGGCGACGAACCAGGTGGGCGCGATGGTGAAGGCCTCGCGCGGGATCTGGCCCATGGCCAGTGCCCCGTCCTCCAGCTCGATGGTGATCGACGCCCAGTCGGCCGCGAAAGAACCTGAGGCGTAGGGCCATTGGCCGCTGACCCGGTATCCGCCGGGAACTTTTGCCGGCTTGTCGCCGGGGGAGAACACGCCGCAGATCTTCGGCCGGGCGCCGACACCGAAGATGTCGTCCTGACAGGGGGCCGACCAGGTGGCCGAGAACGCGGTGCCCATCATCATGAGGGCGGCAACCCAGCCGGTGGAGCCGTCGCCGCGGGCGATCTCGCTGGTCGCATCGACAGCGGTGCGCAGACAGACGCCGGCGCCGCCGAGGCGGGTGGGCACCATCGCGTGGAACATCCCGATCTCATCGATGGCGGCGATGACCTCGGGGGCGACGCGACGCGCCTCGGTGCCCTGCGCGGCGTACTCCCGGATCAGCGGGATCAGTTCGGTGGCGCGGGCGGTGAGGTCCGTGCCGGCCGGATCCGTGTCGGCGGCCGCGACAGGCCTCTCGGTGCGGGTGGTGGTGACGGTCATTGCTGCCCCTGGGGTTTTCGGCGTGGGTGGGAGAGCCGGTGCGGTCGGGAGTTCCTGGTCGGATCGGGTGACCGCTGTCACATCGGCGATGGATTCAGCATGGGCGCGCGGCTCGGTCCCGGCAATGCCGCGAAAGTGACCGGGTCGATGCGTTTTCTGCATCGAATGCTTTTTTCCGCGGCGGGAAACGCGGGGTGCACGGGGTATTCACCTCGCGCATGGAGCAATGAACAAAACGATGTTTGTCGTCGCGACGTGACCCGGCTCACGATGGACGGGAACCACGGGCCGGACATCCCACGCCCGATCGCAACGACGAAGGAGCTCCCCGTGATGAGCGCCCCCACCATCTTCGATCCGTTCGCCCCGGACACCGATCAGCATTCCGGCGGCGCCTTCCACGGACAATCCATTGTCTCCGGCGACTACGGCTACGCTGTCACCGATTACGAGACCGCTGGAAAGGTACTGCGCGACAAACGGTTCCGAAACTCCGCCCTGAGGCTGATGGAGGAGATCGGCATCACCGACGGCCCGGTCCACGACTTCCGTGAGCGCAGCATCATCATGATCGAGGGCAAGCCGCATCTGCACCTGCGCTCCCCGCTGGCTCGCTGGATGGGGCCGGCGCGGGTGAAGAAGATCCAGGATGTGCTGCGGGGCATCATCGACGAGATCGCCGACGAACTCGACGACACCGCGCCGATCGACGTCCACGACACCGTCGCCCGGCGCATCCCGTCGATGGTCTACTGCTATCTGGCCGGTGCGCCGATGTCGGACGCGCCCAAGGTGCAGTCGATCTCCGAGCGCACGCTGTCGCTGCTCACCCGCGACCGCACCGTCGCCGACACCGTCCGGGGCGCCTACGTCGAGCAGTGGGAGTATCTCGACGACCTGATCGCCCGCAAACGGGCCGCGGGTCTCGGCGAGGACATGCTGTCGTACCTGATCCAGCAGGGCGACGAGGGCAAGCTCACCGAGGAGGAGGTGGTCACTGAGGCGACCTCGATGCTGGAGGCCAGCTCGGTCAATACCGCCCACCAGGCGTCGCTGGTGGTCTGGGCGCTGTTGCGGGAACCGGAGGCGTGGCAGCGCATCGTCGCCGACCCCGGGCTGATCCCGGACGCCGTCACCGAGGTACTGCGCCTGTACCCGCGGACCGGCATGATCAGCAAGATCGCCACCGAGGACATCGAGGTGGGTGAGGTGACGATCCCGGCCGGCAGTGATGTCCACATCGCGGTGTGGTCGGCCAATCGCGACCCCGAACGTTTCGAGAACCCGGATGTCTTCGATCTCGACCGGGAACGCAATGTGCCGCTGACGTTCAGTTCCGGCCCGCACAACTGCCTCGGGCAGGCCCTCGCGACGGCCGAGATCGCGGAGGTCGTCGGGATGCTGGCCCGCCGCTACCCGGAGGCGACGATCGTGGAGTCCGAGACGAGTGTCGGGCAGGCCGGGGGCCGCTGGCTGATCGACAAGCTCACGCTCAACCTGCGGGGCTGAACCAGCATGTCCCAGAGTCCCGTCCGGGAGAACCCCACACTCACGCAATCCCTTGCCGCGCACTGGTCGCGGGTTACCTTCGATGATCTGCCGGCCGAGGATGTCGCCGGTATCAAGGACCACATCCTCGACACGCTCGCGGTCGCGATGTACGGCGCCGCCACGCCCGAGGCCGGCCGGGTCATCCGCGCGCTCACCGGCATTCAGGACTCCGCCAGCGGAAGTCTGGTGTGGGGAACCGGGTTCCGGCTCAACCCCGCGCAGGCGGCACTGGCGAACGGAACCTCGGCACATGCCCGCGATTTCGACGACGGCGGCGGTTCCGGGCATGCCGGTGTGACCGTCCTGCCCGCCGCGATCGCCGCCGCCGAGGTGGTGGGTGCCTCCGGGCGGGAACTGATCACCGCCACCATCGCCGGCTACGACATCGGCTTTCGTGCCCTCGCCGCACTCGGCGGGTTCGGTGCGCACACCGACCGCGGCTGGCACACGACCGGCACGATGGGCAGCCTGAGCGCCGCTGCTGCCGCCGCGAAATGCCTTGGCCTCGACGCTGATCGGTTCACCGACGCCCTCGGCATCGCGGGTTCCTTCACCGGTGGCATCTGGGCGTTCAAGGATGACGGGGCGATGACTAAACGCCTGCACCCCGGAAAGGCCTGCGAGACAGGCGTCGACGCCGCGGTCCTCGCCCGCGCCGGAATCACTGGCCCGAGCAGGCTTTTCGAGGCCGAGTGGGGAGGTATCATCGCCACCTACAACGGCGGGACCGGTTATCCCGAACGGGCCGTGGAGAACCTCGGCACCGACCTCAACGTCGCCAGCTCCTACCTCAAGCCGTACGCCTGTTGCCGTGGTTCGCATTCCGCGGTCGATGTGGTGATGGCGCTGCTCACGCGGCGGTCGCTCACCGCCGAGGATGTGCGGTCCGTCAGGGTCGCGCTCGGCGAGACCGCGTACAACATGCTGTCGGTCGAGCGGATCGAGACGGTGTTCGACGCCCAGTTCAGCCTCCCGTACGCGCTGGCACTGGCCCTGTGCGGCGGGCGGCTGGGTCTCGACGAGTACGAGCCGCTGCGGCTCGCTGAGCCGCGCATCCGCGGGGCCATGGCCAAGGTGTCCCTCGAGGTCGAACCCGGTATCGGTCTGCTCGACGGTCCGCGACTGGAGTTCACCCTCACCGACGGTGAGGTCATCGTCCTGGAGGCCGGCGACCCCACCGACGCCAAGGGTTCGGCGAAGAACCCGATGACGCACGCCGAGGTCGTCGCCAAGGCCACGTCCCTGCTCGGCCCACTCGGTGACGGCAGGGCGCAGCGGCTCGTCACCGCCGTCGAGAATCTCGACAACGCAAGCGATCTCACCGAACTTCTGCACGCACTCGGCACCAACTGAAGGAAGCTCATGACCACCACCGAAGACGCCACCACCAGCACCACCCCGGACCAGATCGAGCGGACCGAGATCATCGCAGCTGAACCCGCCGAATCCCTCGCCGCGATGCTCGACATCGAGGTGCCGTTCGGTGCCGGTGACACCATCGCACCCCTGTGGCACTGGATGTACCTGCTCGAACGCAGCCCCGAACGCGACCTCGGTTACGACGGCCATCCCGTGGTCGGCATCCCGGCGCCGCCCGGGGAGGGCCGTCGCCGGATGTTCGCCGGTGGCCGCGTCACCACCTACGGGCTGCTCAAGATCGGCGCCCCCGCCACCAAGGTGACCTCGGTCAAGAAGTCCGTCGACAAGCAGGGGCGCACCGGTCTGCTGACCTTCACCACGGTTGCCCAGCAGATCTTCCAGGACGATGAACTCGTCATCCACGAGGAACAGGACATCGTCTACCGGGCAGGCGGTTCCAATGCCTTGCCCACACCGCCCACCCCGCCCGCACCGCCGGGCGGACCCACCCTCGACCTGGCCGTCGACGAGCGGATGCTGTTCCGGTTCTCGGCGCTCACCTACAACGCCCACCGCATCCATTACGACGTCGACTTCTGCCGCTCCGAGGGCTACGACGGTCTGGTCATCCACGGCCCGTTGCTGGCGCTGATGATGGGCGAGCACTATCGCCGCGAGGGTATCGACCTGGTGGGCAAGACCTTCGGATACCGGCTGGTGTCGCCGATGACCCGGCCGCAGACATTCACCGTCGTCCCGGGCACCGACGGCCTGGACGCCGGCGCGGAGGCCCGCAGCGCCGCCGGATCGGTCTGCGCGGTCAGTACCTTGACCGGGATGTGAACGCCGCGCCCGCCGAGTCGATGCGCGCCGAGCATGACCACACCGAACGACGGTTATTGGCGCCCGGCGCGGTAGTGCGGGATGGTGAATCCGTGGCCACGATGTGGCCTGTATTACATTGATAGGAGAGTGAACTCGTGGCAGACGATCAACAGGTCATCGTCGCCGGCGCCGGGCCGACAGGCCTCCTCAACGCGCTCGGACTCGCCCGGCAGGGAGTCCGGGTGACCGTGGTGGAGCGATTCCCGGAGATCCCGAGCGCTCCGCGGGCACCGCTCTACCACTGGTCCGTCCTGGAAGGCCTGGAACGACTCGGTGTGCTCGAGGACGCTCTGGCGGCCGGATTCACCAAGCAGGACTACGAGTATCGCGTCCGGGAGACCGGCGAGATCGTCGCCTACGGCCTGCAATGCCTCGAAGGGCACGTGAAGTACCCGTTCAATCTACATCTCGGTCAGCACCGGCTCGCCGAGATCGCCCTGCAGCACCTGGAACGGTACGACAACGCCCGGGTCCTGTTCGGGCACAAGGTCACCGGTGTCTCGCAGGACGACGGCGGCGTCGATGTCACGGTGTGGTCCGACGCCGGCGAGCATACCTTGCACGCGCAGTGGCTGATCGGTGCCGACGGCGCGCAGTCCGCGGTCCGCAAGGCCCTGCCCGTCGAGTTCGACGGCATGACCTGGCCCGAACGCTTCGTCGCCACCAACCTCCGCTTCCCGGACAACCGGGAGGGCTGGTCGCAGACCACCTTCTACCTCGACGGCCCTCGCGGGGCGATCATTGTCAAGATCGACAACTCGGGCGAGCACGGGCTGTGGCGGTACACCTGGATGGAGGACGCCGCGCTGCCCGAGGAGACGGTCGGCGAGCGCCTTCCCGGCATGCTCGCTCACGTCTTCGGCGAGGATGTGGCCGCCAGGTGTGAGATCGTCGCGACGGCACCATATCGCATGCACCAGCGGGCGGCGTCCAGCTTCCGCGCCGACCGGGTTCTCCTGGCCGGCGACGCCGCGCACATCACCAATCCCTCTGGGGGACTGGGCCTCACGATGGGCCTGTTCGACAGCTACGTGCTCAATGAGGCGATTGGGGCCGTCATCGCCGGGGACGCCGACGAGAGCATTCTCGACCAGTATGCCGAATTGCGCAGGGCCGCCTTCCTGGACAAGGCCAGCCCGCGGGCCGTGGCCAACAAGACACTGATCTTCCACTCCGACGACCCGTCGGAACGTGACCGGAACCTGGAGGTTTTCCGACGTATGGGCAGCGATCCCGACCTCGCGCGCGAGGTCCTCTCCTTCACGAAAACACTTGAGACACCGTCCCTTATCGGGGCGTGGTGAGTGCCATGACACCATTGCGGGGAATCACCGTCGTCGCCCTCGAACAGGCCGTCGCCGCGCCGTTCGCCACCCGTCAGCTCGCCGATCTCGGCGCCCGCGTCATCAAGGTCGAGCGGCCCGGGGTCGGTGACTTCGCCCGCGGCTACGACGAAACGGTCAAGGGCATGGCCAGCCATTTCGTCTGGCTGAACCGGGGCAAGGAATCCATCGCCCTCGACCTCAAATCCGAGGAGGGGTTTGCCGCGGTCAAGGCGCTCGCCGAGACCGCCGATGTGTTCATCCAGAACCTGGCCCCCGGCGCCGCCGAACGGCTCGGCCTGGGCGCCGACGCGCTGCGCGAGATCAATCCCGGGCTCATTCACGTGTCCATCTCCGGCTACGGCGCGGGCGGACCGTACACCCAGAAGAAGGCGTACGACCTGCTCGTACAGTGCGAGGCCGGCCTGGTCTCGATCACCGGCCCCCCCGACGAGCCGTCCAAGGTGGGCATCTCGATCGCCGACATCGCCTCGGGCATGTACGCCTACACCGGCATCCTCACCGCGATCATCGAACGCGGGCAGACCGGCACCGGCGCCACCATCGAGGTCGCGATGCTGGAGGCGCTCGCCGAGTGGATGGGCTACCCGCTCAACTACGCCATGTACGGCGGCAGCGCACCCGACCGCACCGGCGCCCGGCACGCCTCGATCTACCCGTACGGTCCGTTCACCTGCGGCGAGGGACTGGTGTTCCTCGGCCTGCAGAACGAACGCGAATGGGCAACGTTCTGCGACAAGATCCTCGGCAACCCCGATCTCGCCGCAGACCCGCGCTTCGTGCGTAATTCGTTACGGGTGGAGAACGCCGACGAACTGCGCGCCGAGATCGAGCGGGTGTTCGCCGACCGCACCTCAGGGCAGGTCGCCGATGAACTGGAGGCCGCCGGCATCGCCAACGCCATGCTCCGCGACATGGGGGAGCTTGCCGATCATCCGCAGCTCGAAGCCCGGAACCGTTGGCGCACCTACGATTCCCCTGCCGGTGAACTGCGCGGTCTGATACCGCCGGTCACCTTCGCGGGCACGGAACCGCTCATGGGCGCGATCCCGGAGGTCGGTGAGCACACCGAGGCTATCCTGGCCGAGCTGGGTCTGCGCTCCGAAGCGGCGACGGCGGCATCGTGAACACGCGAAACGAGGACACAGTGATGACTCGACGAGTAGCCGCGGTCACCGGCGCTGCCCAGGGCCTGGGCGCCGAGATCGCCATCCGGCTGGCCGCCGACGGCTTCGATGTCGCCCTGCTCGACATCCAGGCCGACCGGCTGGAGAAGACCAGCGTCGACGCGGAGGCGGCGGGCGCGCGGACGCTCACCCTCGCCGCCGACCTCACCGACGAGGACGCCGTGATCGCGGCGTTCGCACGGATCGATGAAGGCTTCGGGCGTCTCGACGCTCTCGTCAACGTCGCGGGCGGCAGCGGCTCGGATCAGGTCCGGTCGCTCGCCGACCTGTCAGGCGACATCTGGCGCAAAGTCCTCGACAACAATCTCACCAGCGCATTCCTGTGTGCCCGTGAGGCTGTCGCATTGATGCAGCGAAACGGGTACGGACGGATCGTCAACTTCTCGTCGGCGGTGGCCAACGGCAAGTTCGGGCCGTCGGGCACGGTCGGTGCGCGACTGCCGTACGCCGCGTCGAAGGCCGCGCTGAACGGGTTCACCAAACAGCTCGCCAAGGACCTCGCCCGCACCGGTATCACCGTGAATTCGGTTGCGCCGGGCCTGATCCTGCCGACGGTCGGCCGGGTGCGCGACATCTTCGAGGCCCAGTCGCCGCAGGCGCGGCAGGCCACGCTCGACTCGCTGCCCGCCGGCCGCACCGGCACCGGCACCGAGGTGGCGGCGGCCGTGTCCTATCTGGTGTCCGAGGATGCCGGTTTCACCACCGGTACGATTCTCGCTGTCGACGGTGCGGAGGTCTGAGATGTCAAGCATTCCTGTGGTATTCGTTCCCGCCCTCGGCGCGGACGAACGGCTGTGGCAACCGGTGATCGACCGTCTCGGCGACGGTGTGCGGGCGCACGTGCTCCGTGGCAACGGAGCGTCGATCGCCGACATGGCCGACGACATCCTGGCCCGTGCCCCCCGCGAGTTCTATCTGGCCGGTATCTCGATGGGCGGCTACGTCAGTCTCGATATCGCGTTGCGCGGCACCGGCCGGGTGCGGGGACTCGCACTGGTCAACACCTCCGCGATCGCCGCACCCGAGGACAAGCGGCAGAACTCGCTGGGCCTGATCGACATGATCGGCTCCGGTGGGTTCGAGCAGGCCGCCGACCTGGTGTCCGGCGCCGTGGCACCGCACCGGCCGGACGTCGTCGAGACCGCCGGCTCCATGGTCCGCACCCTCGGCGCCGACGTGCTGCGGGATCAACAGCTGGCCGTTCTCGACCGTCGTGACCGCCGCGCCGAACTGGACACGATCGATGTGCCCACCGTGATACTCGTCGGCAGCGCCGACACGATCATCCCACCCGAACTCGGCGCCGAACTCGCCGCTGGGATCGCGGGCGCCGAACTCGTGTCCGTCGACGGTGCGGGCCACTTCTCGCCGCTCGAAGATCCCGCCGCGGTCGCCGCCGCGCTCACGGCGTGGCTCGACCGGGCCGAATCCCGTTCGGCTGCACGGTGACCGGCATGCGGTTCGATCACACCACGCTCGGCCAGCGGATCCTGTTCGGCTCCGGACAGGCCGCCGACAACGTTCGGCTCGCCGCCGAGGGCTTTGGGGCCGGGGCGTCGCGGATCCTGCTGATCGCCGACGCCTTCGCAGCCGAGATCGCCGACGCCGTCGTCGGCAAGGTCGCCGTGGTGGCCCGGATCTCCGACATCGTCCAGCACGTTCCGGCCGGCAACGCCCGGGCGGCGGTGAGTGTCGCGACCGAGTCCGGTGCGGACGCGGTTGTCAGCATCGGCGGCGGCTCGGCCGTCGGGCTGGCCAAGATCATCGCCCGCGACCTTCATCTGCCCGTGATCGCGGTCCCGACCACCTTCGCCGGTTCGGAGGCCACCGACGTGTGGGGCCAGACCGAGAACAACCGCAAGGTCACCGGTAGCGACCCACATGTACTGCCCAAGGTCGTCGTCTACGACGCGACGCTGTCCCGGTCACTGCCAGGGCAGCTGGCCGTCGCATCCGGGCTCAACGCCGTCGCCCACGCGGTGGACGGTTTCTGGGCGCCGCGGGCCGACCCGATCAACAAGGCACTGGGCACCGAGGGTCTGCGGGCCCTGATACCGGGGCTGCGCGCCCTCGGCGCCGACCCCGACGACCTCGCGGCGCGGGAACAGACGCTGTACGGCGCCTACCTCGCCGCCGTCGCCTTCGCCTCCGCGGGTTCGGGCCTGCACCACAAGATCTGTCATGTGCTCGGCGGCGCGTACGGGCTGTCCCATTCGGAGACGCACGCCATCGTCCTGGCCTATGTCACCGCCCTCAACGCACCCGCCGCCGCCGATGCCGCGCAACGGATCTCCCAGGCTCTGGGGAAACCGGACCCCGCCACCGGCCTGTTCGAGCTGCGCCGCGACCTCGGTGTCGTCGGTTCCCTCGCCGAGCTCGGCATGCCCGAGTCCGGGATCGACGATGCCGTCGCCCCGATCCTCGCGGCCGCACCGGTGAGCAATCCGGTACCGGCCACGGAAGAGAACATCACCGCCCTGTTGCGGAAAGCATGGGCAGGAGAGGACCCGACATGAGTACCGGAACCTTCGTGAATCCCGGTTCGGCGCAGGTCGATACGGCCGCAAGCGGGCACCGTGACGTGACCCCCGCGCAGGAGCGGATCGAGCAGAGGCTCGTCGACAACGTCGTCGCGAGCTTCGGTGCCTGCGAGAATCCACGCCTGCGGGAGATCATGGTCTCGTTGACCAAGCATCTGCACGCGTTCATCCGCGACGTGCGGCTCACCGAGGAGGAGTGGGGCAAGGGAATCGAATTCCTCACCGCCGCAGGACACATCACCGACGATGTGCGGCAGGAGTTCGTCTTGCTCAGCGATGCCCTCGGGGCGTCGATGCAGACCATCAACGTCAACAACGTCGCGTACAAAGGCGCCACCGAGGCAACGGTTTTCGGGCCCTTCTTCGTCGAGGACGCCGCCGACGTCGAACTCGGCGGCGATATCGCGTTCGGGGCGCCCGGCGAACCCTGCTGGGTCGAGGGCTCCGTCACCGACACCGACGGAAAACCATTGCCCGGCTCGGTCATCGAGGTGTGGGAGGCCGACGAGGACGGCCTGTACGACGTGCAGCGCGACGCCCAGAGCCGCACCGCGCGCGGTCGGCTGATCGCCGACAGCAACGGCGAATTCCGGTTCTGGGGTCTCACGCCCACCCCGTACCCCATTCCCGACGACGGCCCGGTGGGCAAGATGCTCGCCGCCGTCGGCCGTAGCCCGATGCGCGCGAGCCACCTGCACTTCATGGTCAGCCACCCCGGCGCCCGCACCCTGGTGACCCACATCTTCCCGACCGGAGATCCGATCGGCAAGAAGGACACCGTGTTCGGGGTCAAGGACTCTCTCATCAAGGAGTTCGGGCCGCAACCGGCGGGCACCCCGACCCCCGACGGCCGAGTCCTCGACGGCCCGTGGAGCCGCACCCGCTTCGACATCGTCCTGGCCCCGGCGAGCACCTGAACACGACAGCCTGAACTCAACCATACTGTGTCACAGGTGATCTGACAGAGACAGGTAGCGGCCCGGGCATAGTGCCCGGGCCGCTTACCGTTTCCGGACCGTCAGAAGTTCTCCTGCGCCCCCGATACCGTCCAGTGCCGGTGGATCAAGGCCCTGCGTTCGGTCTCGTCGCAGACGGCCAGCGCCAGGTCGGGGACGTCGATGCCGGCCGGGTGACCGTTCTCCATCGGCACGTAGTCGATGCCGAGGTGGTAACTCCCCGAACCCTTTCCGGGCCGGTACAGCCACGGCGGCGACAGGAAGCTCCAGTCGATGTCGGTGCGGTGCGCGAACAGGTCGAGCGCGATCCGGCATCCCTCCAGCAGGGGAATCGCCTCCCATGAGTCGACCACGCCGACGATGACCGGGTCCGACTCGCGCGGGCCGAGTTCACCCCGCTCGCGGCGTTCCGCGGACTCGTGAAAGAGCCCGACGCCTGTGATCTCGCCCAGCCAGTGCAGGAACGGCGCGGGCGCGGTACCGAAGTACGTTCCCGGAAAGCCGGGGGAGTCGTAGACCTGTACGCCCGGTTCGGTATAGAGACTCGCGACGCCGCCGATGTACAGTAGGTACCCGGCGCCTGACTCCTTGAACGCACCGATGATCCGGCGTGTGCCCTCCGCTTGCCGGTAGAAGGTGTCGGGGGAAAGGTCGTGGCCCGCGGCGAATGCCGATACGACCACGTCGTGGCCCCGTAGCGCATCACGCAGCGACGCGGGGTCGAAGATGTCGATGCCGACGTTGGTCAGGCCATCGATCTGTGGGGCCTTGTCGGCGTTTCGCGCGAGCCCGGTGACCTGGTGGCCGCGCCTGACGAGTTCTTCGGTGATGGCTTTGCCACCCATCCCGGTGTGGCCTATGACTGCTACCCGCACTGCGTCCTCCTTGAGGTTCACCCCCAGCCCGCCTCTTGCGGACTGAGACGTACACCACAATCCTTCGCCGTGACGAGGTCGGTGGAAACAGCCGAAATGTGGGTGCTCCCATGCGTTTGCGACATGAGGAGCGGTTGCTCGCCGGGCGCGGGTAACCTGGACCCCCGTGGCGTACGTGCGGACGGTGAAGACGGCTTCGGGGGCGACTGCTGTGCAGATCGTGTACGCCAACCGGCGCGGATCCCGGCAGATCGAGCATCTCGGGTCGGCGCACTCGGAGAAGGAACTCGACATCCTCAAGCGGGTCGCCGCGCAGCGGCTCAGCGAGGGGCAGGGGCAGCTCGACCTCGGACTGCCCGAGGAGGAACCGGCGATGACGCTATTCGGGCCGGATGAACCGTTCCCGCCGGCCGAGCCGTCGTAGCCGCACCCATTCGGCGAAACCCTTCGGGTCGTGCTGCTGGATCAGGAAGTACCAGCCGAACCGGGCGTACTCCTGCGGCAGCAGCTTGCGCATGCCGGGCTGGCTCATCAGGTAGCCGCGGTTGCGGTAGGTGAAGAACCGTTTCACCTCGTTGTCGGGGTACTGGGTGTGCATCCGCCCGCCCAGGATCGGCCGGAACTCGTCGGCGCCGTCCGGGTGCAGATACCCGGTGGTCAGGCAGGTGCCGAAGGCCAGGCCCGAACGCTGCAGCCGACGGTGGATCTCCACCTCGTCGCCCCGGAAGAACAGCCGCAGGTCGGGCACACCGACCACCTCCAGCGCGTGCGCTGAGAACAGCGCCCCGTTGAACAGCGACGCGATGCCGGGCAGCAGGTCGTCGTCGGTGGTCTCGTCATCGGTGAACAGTTCCGACCGTTTGCGCCGCCACACCAGCCCGCGGCGCAGCGGGAAGGCGAGGGTGTCGGGGTCGTCGATGCGCGCCACCACCGGCGACACCTCGTCGAGCCCGTGCTTGTGCGCGCACGCCAGCAGCGTCGAGAGCACCGACGGGCCGTCGGGGCGGCCGTCGTCGTCGGCGCACCACACCCAGTCCGCGCCCAGCGCGAGCGCCTGCAACATGCCCAGGGCGAAACCGCCCGCGCCACCGAGGTTGCGTTTGGAACCGATGTAGGTGGTCGGAATAGGCTGTCCGGCAACAAGATCCGCGGCCACGGACTCGTCGGCGTTGTCGACCACCACCAGGTGATCGACCGGACGATCCTGGGCGGCAACAGCTTTCAGTGACTCGGCCAGCAGCTCAGCCCGCTTGTGGGTGACGACGACCGCGACGATACGTTCGCTCACTCGCTGTCCTCACCCTCGGCATTAACAGCATCGTCGGCGTTGCTGTCCTTCTCCATGTCGGCCAGCACCCGGCGCACACTCGCCGCGGCCTCCGGGCCCTCGTACGCCTCCACGACCTCCTCGATCCCGCCCTCCTGCCGGATCCGGCCGTGATCGATCCACAGCGCCCGGTCACACAGCTGCGCCAGGAACTCGTTGGAGTGGCTCGCGAACACCAGGATGCCCGAGCGTTCCACCAGCTCCTGCAGCCGCTTGCGGGACTTTTTCATGAACGCGGCGTCGACATTGCCGATGCCCTCGTCGAGGATCAGGATCTCCGGGTCGGTGCTGGTGACCACGCCGAGCGCCACCCGCACCCGCATACCCGCGGAGTAGGTGCGCAGCGGCATCTCCAGGTAGTCGCCGAGCTCGGTGAACTCCGCGATGTCGTCGACCTTGCGCAGCATCTCCTTGCGGCTCATGCCCAGGAACATGCCGCGCACCAGGATGTTCTCGTAGCCGGAGATCTCCGGATCCATGCCGACGCCCAGGTCGAATACCGGCGCCACCCGGCCCTGTACCCGGCACGACCCGCTCGTCGGCTCGTAGATGCCGGCCAGCAACCGCAGCAGTGTCGACTTGCCGGCGCCGTTGTGGCCCACCAGGCCGACCCGGTCGCCGTGCTTGAGATGAAGGTTGATGTCCTTGAGGGCCTCGACGACCATCACCTTCGACCCCGTCGACCCGATCACGCCGCCCGCGGCACCGATCACCGACTTCTTGATCGACCGCGTCTTCGCGTCGAAGATCGGGAAATCGACACCCGCGTTCCAGGTGTCCACCCGCACATCCGAGGTTCCCATCAGTTCTCCTACACCCAGTAGGGCACGCGGGCCCGGTAGTTACGCATCACGAACAGGGCCAGCAGCCAGCCGAAAGCGGTGCAGCCCAGGACCACCAGCCAGTGATAGAGCTCGACGTGATGGCCCAGCAGCGGCCCACGAGCCACCTCAAGGTAGTGGAACATCGGGTTGATCTCGACGATCTTGAGCCTGCTCGACGACTCGTGCGTCGTGCTGCTCAGGCTGTCGGCGGACCAGATGATCGGCGTCATGAAGAACACCAGCTGCACCGACGTCGTCAGCAACTGGCCGATGTCGCGGAAACGGGTCGACAGGATGCCGAACACGATCGCCACCCACACCGAATTGAGGATGTACAGCGCGAACGCCGGAAAAACGAGCAGTACACCCCACCCCGGATCCTGCGGGAACACGATCAGCACGATCACGAAGATCACCAGGTTGTGGGCGAAGATGATCAGCTGCCGCCACACCACCCGGTACACGTGCACGCTCACCGGCGCCGGGATCTGCTTGATCAGGCCCTCGTTCTTGCTGAACACCTCGGCGCCGTCGAGGATCGACATCTGGATGAAGTTCCAGAAGATGAAGCCGAGCGTCACATACGGCAGGAACGTCTTGATGTCCTGGTCGAACAGTTCGCCGTACAGCAGACCCATCGCCAGCGCGGTCACACCGGTGGCGATGGTGATCCACAGCGGGCCCAGCACCGACCGCCGGTACCGCTGCCGGATGTCCTGCCAGCCCAGATGCAGCCACAGCTCCTGATTGCGCAACCCCGCCACCAGGTCGGCGAGACCACGCCGCAGCGTACGCGAATCCGACACCTCGGGGGCGGGGGGAACGTCGTCACCGACAACTATCGACACGGAGACTCAGCATACAAGCGGAACACCCTTGACCGGTGTGGCCCGCTCAGGCGGCTATAGATACTGTCCGGTGCTGTCGTGACCGTGACCCGGCCCGCCCGGACCACCCAGTCCCGGCGGCAACGCACCCTGCCGCATCTGCTCCAACTGCGCCCGCGCCGCCATCTGCTGCGCGAACAACGCCGTCTGGATCCCGTGGAACAGCCCTTCGAGCCAGCCGACGAGCTGCGCCTGCGCGATCCGCAGCTCCGCATCCGACGGCGTCGCGTCGTCGGAGAACGGCAACGCCAGCCGCTCCAGCTCCTCCCGCAACTCCGGTGCCAGCCCGCTCTCCAGCTCCCGGATCGACGTCTGATGGATGTCACGCAGCCGGTTGCGGCTCGCATCGTCGAGAGGTGCCGCCCGCACCTCCTCCAGCAACTGCTTGATCATCGTGCCGATCCGCATCACCTTCGCCGGCTGTTCCACCATCGCGGCCACACTCTGCGACTCGCCGTCTGCATCGGAGTCGACGACCACGATCTGTTCGTCGTCACCGGCCCCGGCCGCCGACGACGCGTCACTGCTGAACGGATTAGGAATCATGGGTTCGAGCTTAGGGGGTGCTTGGGGTGGCTTTGCGTGGGTTTGGTGTGGGGTGCGCGTTAGGGTGGTGGCCATGTCGTTCGATGTCGCGTATGTGCGTGGGCTGTTCCCCTCACTGGGCGACGGCTGGATCCACTTCGATCCACAGGCCGGGATGCTGATTCCCAACTCGGTGTCCACGGCTGTGTCGACGGGATTCCGCCAGTTCGCGGCCCCTCCGAACCCGCTCTACCCGTCGGGCCGGGCTTCGGCCGACGTGACCGACCGGGCCCGCCGGGCCATCGCCGACCTCGTGGGCGGCGACCCGGCCGGTGTCGTCCTCGGCAACTCGCGGTTCTCACTGATGTCGGCGCTCACCGAGTCGCTGCTCGCCTCCCACAAGTCCGTCGGTGATGTGGTGGTCTCCCGCACCGACGACGAGGAGAACATCGTCCCGTGGCTGCGGCTGGCCAAACGCAGCGGCTGGAGCCCCCGGTGGGCGGAGATCGACGTCGAGACCGGTGAGCTGCCGGCGTGGCAGTTCGAGAAGCTCCTGACCGGCCCGGTGTCGGTGGTGACGGTGTCGATGGCGTCGTCGGTGACCGGTGTGATCACCGACCTCGAACCCATCGTCGACGGCGCCGTGCACGCGCGTGCGCTGCTCGTCGTCGACGCCACGAGTGCGGCACCTTTCGACACCCTCGACATCAACGAGATCGGTGCCGACGTGATGGTCGTGTCGGCGCAGCGCTGGGGCGGGCCGCCGGTGGCGGCGATGGTGTTCGCCGACCCCGACCGTCTGAACGCCCTCGAATCCGTCAGCCTCGACCCGTCGGCCACCGGCCCCGCCCGCCTCGAACCCGAACGGGTCTCCGGCGCGCTGCTCGCCGGCACCGTCGCGTCGGTGGAATACCTGGCGAACCTCGACGAGGAGGCCAAAGGCAAACGCCGACAGCGCCTCACCACCGCCATCAAAGGGCAGTCCGAATACCTCGACCGGCTGCTCACTTACCTGCGTTCGACGCTGGAGAATCTCAACCAGGTGCACGTGATCGGCGAATCCGCCAACCGCGTCCCGCTGCTCAGCTTCACCGTCGCCAATGTCGGCGCCGACAAGGTGGTCCGCCGCCTCGCCGACAACGGCGTCCGCGCCCTCACCGGGATCCCCAGCCGCGCCTTCGACGTGATGGGTGTCAACGACTTCGGCGGTGCCGTCACCATCGGCCTCGGCCCCTACTCCACTCCCGTCGAGGTCGACCACCTCGTCCGCACCCTCGCCTCCCTCGGCTGACCACCACACCACCCCGAAACACTCACGCACCGACGCGCAGCAGCACCTTCCCCACGGCATCCCCGCTGTCGAGGCGCGCATGCGCGGCGGCCGCGTCATCGAACCCGAACACCGAGTCGACGATCGGCACGATCCGGCCGGCCTCGATCAGCGGCCAGGTGACTTCGAGCGTTTTGGTAACGGCCTCGCCCTTGCCGCCGGGCCCGTCGACGGGCCGCGACCGCAGCGTCGTCCCGAACACCGACAGCCGTTTGGCCAGCAGCACACCCATGTTCAGCTCACCCTTCACCCCGCCTTGCAGCCCGATGGTGACCATCCGGCCCCCGGTGCGCAGCGCGGCGATGTTGCCGGGCAGGTACTTGGCGCCCATGATGTCGAGGATGACGTCGGCGCCGCCGTTGTCCTTCATCACCTGCGCGAAGTCGTCGGTGGTGTAGTCGATGAGAATGCCGGCGCCGAGTTCGGCGCAGCGGTCCAATTTGGCCTGGTTGCGGGCGGTGACCGCGATCCGGGCGCCGAGCGCGGAGGCGAGCTGGATGGCGTGGGTGCCGATCCCGCTGGACCCACCGTGGATCAGCAGCAGTTCCCCGGCGCGCAGATTCGCGGTGAGAATCAGGTTGGATACGACTGTGCACGCCACCTCCGGCAGCGCGGCGGCGGTCTGCAGGTCGACGCCCGCCGGGACCGGCAGCACCTGCGCCGCGGGCACCGCCACCTTCTCCGCGTAACCCCCGCCGGCGAGCAGCGCACACACCTCGTCGCCGACCCGCCAACCCCCGGCATCCGGGCCGACCGCACTGATCCGCCCCGACACCTCCAGCCCCAGGATCTCCGACGCCCCTTTCGGCGGCGGATACGCCCCGCGCCGTTGCAGCAGGTCAGCCCGGTTGACCCCGGCGGCGACGACGTCGATCACCACCTCACCCGGCCCGGCAATCGGATCGGGAACCTCGGACACGGACAGGGACTCGGTATCGGCTACGGCGCGCACATCCTCCACTCTGGCAGAACCCGTATTCGCTTTGTGGCCGGATGCCGGCGTCTTGTAGCCTCTTGACCGAAGGAAGCGTGGCAGAGCGGCCGAATGCACTCGCCTTGAAAGCGAGCAGGGTCTAACAGCCCGTC
>WBZQ01000070.1_pt1 | contig 106584 bp, 98 predicted proteins | sample 5204251 | NCBI WGS metagenome assembly WBZQ01 (sample SAMN12412402, study PRJNA552823) | activated sludge metagenome | isolation source: activated sludge from nitrification reactor of wastewater treatment plant... | place: USA: Virginia | collected 2017-09
CGGTCCCGAACGACCGCCGTGCGACTGCGGTACTCCGTCGTCGCCTCGCCGGGCGCGGCGTGCCAGCGTTCCGCCAGCACGTCGAGTACGAGCCACGCGATGTTGTGCCGCGTGAACGCGTACCGGCCTGTCTCAGGGTCCTTCGGCGCCTCGGTCGCACGCAGGTACACACGGAACTGCTTGGCGTCGGTGTCGGCGAGTTCTGCGGCTTCTGCGGCAGTCAGCTTCTTGGTCATGTCGTCCTCCTGGGTGTCGTTCGCATTGCTTACGAGATGACTGTAAGACAGGTCACTCCCAAATCCGAAAGTGTGTTCGGTTTCCGCAGCTGACAGCGGGCGTCGATGTCACGTCGATGTCACAACACGCGCTGATCGGTGCTGAATCACGACGAGACGCAATGAGGCGAAAGATGCACGTAGACAAGCCTTTTATGACACAGGCTGAATCGTGCTGAGATGCTTCTGACCAACTTGGGAAGCTGATGTTCTGCCATTGAACTACATCGGCGTGCGTCGCGAGACGCAAGACACAGAGTAGCAAGTCCTCAACCACTGCGAGCAGGGGGTGCCGCGAGCATGCGGTTGCCATACCCCGGTGTTCGCCCGGTGTTCACCGACCGTTCAGATGCCGCACAATAGACAGTCGTGGCGATCGTGGCGGCAGTCCTCGTGGTGGTGACCCTGGTGGCGATGACCAGCGGCCGGGTTCCGGCGGTGCTGGCGCTGATCGTCGCGCTGCTGGTCGCCGGTGTCATCGGTATCGCGACACCGGCACAACTGTTCGCGGGACTGAGCAACAGCGGCGTCATCACCATCGCCGCGATGCTGGTCATCGCCAAGGGCGTGCTGTCGACGGGGGTCGTGTCGCGGGTGACGTTCAGACTGCTGTCGACGGCGACGAGCCCGACGCGGATGCTGGTGCGGCTCATCCCGCCCGTCGGGCTGATCTCGTCGCTGATCAACACCACCCCGATCGTCGCGATGCTCATCCCCGCCACCAAGGAGGTGCAGCAGCGTGCCGGGATTCCCGCGCGCAGCGTGCTGCTGCCGGTCGCACACGCGACCACGCTCGCCGGGTCGACGACGCTGATCGGCACCAGCTCCAACCTGATCATCGCCGGGTTCGCGGCGTCGGCAGGGGTGAATCTGAGCATGTTCTCGTTCGTGCCGATCGCACTGCCCGTCGCGCTCGTCGGCTGGCTGGCCGTGATCCTGCTGTCCCGGCGCCTGCTGAAAGGCAGGCCGCGGCACAAGGAACGGGCCCTCACCTGGCGCGCCGAGATCCCCGTCTCCGGCAAGGCCGTCGGTATCGGCCGCACCGCCACCCAGATCGGCATGCACAAGACCGCGGAGTTCGAACTCATCGAGATCCGGCGCTGGGGGCAGCCGGTGGCCCTCGACAGCCCCATCGAGGGCGGCGACCTGATGGTGTACCGGGCCACCGAACTCGGGGTGCGGATGTTGTGGGCGTCGCCGCGGTTCGGGCTGGCGCCGCTGCACCTGTTCGCTGTCACCATCGGCACCGAGAACCCGGGTTCGGTCCGCGACCTGCAGGACGACGAGGATCTGCTGGTGGTGGCCGCCGAAACACGGCACCGCTTCCGCGACACCCCCGCCGAGCCGGGCACCGTCTGCTACGTGTCGGTCGCCTCCAGCGCGGTGCTGGAGAAGCACGAGTTCGTGAGTCTGTGGCAGAACGTCGCCGGGAAGGCACCGCAACCGGGCAAGACATGGCTGGCGATGGGCATCCTCGTCGGCGTCATCGTCGCCGCCAGCTTCAGTCTCGTCGACGTCGCGCTGGCCGCGGGCTGCGGCGCGACGTTGATGGTGCTGGGCGGGGTCCTCACCCCGCGTTCGGCGGTCCGGGCCCTGGACTGGAACATCCTCGCCATCATTGCCGGGTCGATCGGCCTCGGTGTGATCGTGGTGGAAAGCGGCCTCGCCGAACATATCTCGGACGCGATCCTGTCACTCGGGTCCGGCAACATCCCGCTGATGATCGCGGTCCTGGCCGTCGGCACCACGGTGCTCACCAATTGCGTCACCAACGCCGCGGCCGCCAGTATCCTCACCCCGGTCGCGCTGACGATCGCATCGTCGGCCGACCTGAGCCCGGTGCTGCTGCTGACGCTGATCGGCACGTGCATCTCGTTCACGTTCGTCAACCCGTACAGCCATCAGTCCAACCTGATGGTGATGGAACCCGGCCAGTACACCACCCGCACCTTCGTGAGATTCGGCGTCCCGATCACCCTGATCTGTCTGGTGACGGTCTTCCTGGTGGCCTGGCCGCTCGTGACCTACTGGGGGTAGGCGCTACCCGCCCAGGTAGGTCTTCATGTCGAACAGCGACTCGACGGGCGCGATGAATGTGGAGAGTTTCTTCGCGTCGTCGGCGGTATCACAGCCGGAGACGGTCACATCCTTGATGTTGTCGCCGTTCGAGGTGATCTTGACGCTCGCGGTCCCCGCACCCGGGCACGGCTTGTTGTCGGGTGACTTCCCGGGCAGCTTGCCGACGCCGTCCACCAGCTTCTTCCACACCTTGTCATCGACCGGTTTGGTGGTGGTGACGTCGGGGTTCGCCTGACCCGACAGCGCGCCGTAGCCACCCAGGTTGAGTGTGGCGATGCCGTCGGCGACGACGATCTGATACTCCTTGTGGAACTGCGGTGCCGTCGAACCGTCCTCGTGCGTGTAGGCGATCATCGTAGACGAGCGGTCGAGATCGGCCGAGTCACCGGAGGAGCCGCACGCCACCGCGGTTGTCGCGAACGTGCCGAGCACGGTGCACACCATCAGTCGCCTGAGCGCGTTCATACCGGCCACGATACGGCCGCGGCGGTGGACGGTCATTCGGCCGGGCGATGCCCCATGCGGGGCCCGCGGTCCGATAACCTCTCTGATGTGCTGCTTTCCGACCGCGACATCCGTGCCGAACTCGCCGAGGGCCGCCTGGCGGTCGAACCGTTCGACGAGAAGCTGGTGCAGCCGTCGAGCATCGATGTGCGGCTCGACTCCCTGTTCCGCGTCTTCAACAACACCCGCTACACCCACATCGACCCGGCGCAACGCCAGGACGAACTGACCACACTCGTCGAACCGTCCGAGGGCGAGCCGTTCGTGCTGCATCCGGGCGAGTTCGTGCTCGGCTCGACGCTCGAGGTGTGCACCCTTCCCGACTATCTCGCGGGCCGGCTCGAAGGCAAGTCGTCGCTGGGCCGGCTCGGCCTGCTCACCCACTCGACGGCCGGCTTCATCGACCCCGGTTTCTCCGGGCACATCACGCTGGAACTGTCCAACGTGGCGAACCTGCCGATCACGCTGTGGCCGGGCATGAAGATCGGCCAGTTGTGCCTGCTGCGGCTCACCAGCCCCGCCGAGAATCCGTACGGCAGTGCCGCCGTCGGGTCCAAATATCAGGGTCAGCGGGGTCCGACACCGTCGAAGGCCTACCTCAACTTCCAGCAGTCGTCCTGAACCCCACCGATGCGCCCCGGCATCACAATAATTGCGAGGCCGGGGCGTATCGGTGGGGTTTTGGTCAGGACGGCGCCACGCCCCGCGCGACCAGATCGAGGACGTGCTCGTACAGGTCGGTGGCGTCGATGAACGGCGGATACGCTCCGGTCAACTCCAACGCGACCGCACCGTGGACGCATGCCCAGATCTGCGCGGCCAGATCCACCGCATCCCCGGGACGGATCGAGCCGACACCCTGGCCGTAGCGCACGATGTCGGCGAGCACCCCGAACGAGCGGGCGGCCACCTCGTCGTCGGCCTCGCACTCGGCGGAGAACATCAGATTGTACAGGTTGGGGTTGGCCAGCGCGAACCGGCGGTAGTTGCGGCCACAGTTGCGTAGCCGTTCGGCGGGATCGGCGTCGATGGCGGTGACGACCCCCGCGAACTCGTCGAAACCATCGCTGACCAGTGCGTTCAGCAGTCCGTCCTTGCCGTCGAAGTGGTTGTAGACGCCCATCGGAGCCACCCCCGCCTCCTTGGCGACCGCCCGCACGGTGAGCGCCGGCTCGCCGTCGCGTTCGAGGATCCGCCTGCCCGCCGCGAGGAGGTTGGTGCGTATCTCCGTGGCGGGTGTCCGCGCGGCTTTCTGGGGTGACATGTTGACAAGTCTACTAGAACAGTGTTCTTCTTGAATAGAACGACGTACTACAACAGTAGGTCGACGTTCTATCGGACTCGTGGTGTCCCGGCGCTGCACACCACTTCGACAACCCGGCATTCGACAACCTGGAAGAGGGAAAACAGTGCAACCTACTACTTCGCGGTGGCTCGCGCTGGCAGCTCTGTGCTTTTCGGAACTGCTTGTGGGGGTGGACAACTCGATCGTCAACGTCGCGCTGCCGACGATGGCCCGCGACTTGGGCGCCGGAATCTCCGGCCTGCAATGGATCGTCGACGCGTACACGCTGGTCTTCGCCGGTCTGCTGCTGACCGGCGGCTATCTCGGTGACCGGTTCGGTCACCGGCGGATGCTGCTGACCGGTATCGCCGGGTTCGCCGGCGTCTCGATACTCGCCGGGTTCGCCGGAAGTCTCGGCCAATTGATCGCCGCCCGAGCCGGACTGGGCGTCTTCGCCGCACTGGTGTTCCCGGCGACGCTGGCGATCGTCACCGCCATCTTCACCAAGCCATCCGAACGTGCTGCGGCGGTGGGTATCTGGGCAGCCACATCCGGTGTTTCGGTGGCGATCGGCCCGGTGCTCGGGGGCTGGCTGCTCGAACACTTCTCCTGGTCCTCGGTGTTCTGGGTGAACGTTCCGCTCGCCGTGGTCGCCGCGGCCGTTGTTCTCCTGGCGGTTCGGCCTACTGCTGCGGTGTCGGTATCACGTTTCGACACAACAGGTCTGATCCTGTCGATCATCGGTATCGGCCTGCTGACCTACACGATGATCGAGGCTCCCCACTTCGGCTGGACCGATGCCCGGACCATCGGCGGGCTCGCGGTGGCCGCCGCGGTGGTCGCGTTGTTCGTGCGCCGGGAACTCGCCACCGCCCACCCGATTCTCGACGTCCGGTTGTTCACCAACCGCTACTTCGCCACAGCGGCGGCGATGATCAGCGTCGCGTTCTTCGCCCTGTTCGGGTTCATCTTCCTGATCACCCAGTACTTCCAGGCCGTCAAGGGTTATGGTCCTCTCGAATCAGGTTTGCGCACACTGCCTTTCGCGATCGTGATGGCCGTGTTCTCGCCGATCGCGATGAGCCTGTCGCACCGGTTCGGTCCCCGGCTCGTGACGGTGACCGGAGCGTTGTCCTTCTCCGCAGGGTTCGCGCTCGTGGAGTTCGCGACCCCGGATTCTGGCTACTGGACACTCATCATCGAGGCGATGACGCTGATGGCCGTGGGTCTGGCGTTCATCTCCGGCCCGTGCACGCAGATGATCGTGGACGCGCTCTCGCCGGAGCAGGCCGGCGCCGGTTCGGCCGTCAACGACACCACCCGCGAACTCGGTGGCACCCTGGGGGTCGCCGTGCTCGGATCGGTGCTCACCTCGGTGTACGCCTCGACCGTGGGTGACCGCCTCACCGGTCTCGGTGTTCCCGCGGGTCCCGTGCACATCGCTCAGGACTCGGTGATGACCGGTGTCGAGGTGGCCCGGCAGTCGCCGGAGCCGGTTTCGGCCGGGCTGGAAGACATCGTGCGACGGGTCTTCGTCGACGGGCTGCACAGCGCGGTGTGGGTGGCTGTCGCCGTCACGGCCGGCGCCGCCGTCGCCGCCGTGGGCCTGCTCCGCGGAGCGCCCCGTGGCCGGGATTCGAGTACCGCCGATTCCGATCCGAAGGCCGCCGACCTCGCTGTCCCGAAAGCCGCCGACCTCGCCGGTTGAGGTGCGAGGTCGCCCAGTGACCGAGCCTCGAAACCTGGTGAGAGGACACTGCCATCTCGCGAGGTTTCGAGGCTCGTCGCTTGCGCTCCTCGCACCTCAACCAGCGGAGGTGCACCTCAACCTGCGGAGGGAAAGGTGGGGGTCTTCCCGGTTACTGCCGGTACGACGACAGGAAGTTGCCGATCCGCTCGATCGCCTCGGTCAGATCCCGCGACCACGGCAACGTCACGATGCGGAAGTGGTTGTGGTCGGACATGTTGAAGCCGGTGCCCTGGACCACCAGGATCTTCTCCTGCAGCAGCAGATCCTGCACGAACAGCTCGTCGTTGTGGATCTCGTGCACATTCGGGTCCAGCGACGGGAAGGCGTACAACGCACCCATCGGCTTCACGCAGCTCACGCCGGGGATCTCGTTGAGCTTGTCCCAGGTGACATTGCGCTGCTCGTACAGCCGGCCGCCGGGCTCGATGAGCGCCTCGATGCTCTGATAGCCGCCCAGGGCCACCTGGATGGCGTGCTGGCCGGGCACGTTCGCGCACAACCGCGTCGACGCCAGAATGCCCAGGCCCTCGATGAAGCCCGCGGCGTGATCCTTCGGCCCGGTGAGCACCACCCAGCCCGCGCGGTAGCCACATACCCGGTAGGCCTTCGACAGCCCGTTGAACGTCAGGCACAGCAGGTCCGGGGCCAGCGAGGCGATGTTGATGTGCTCGGCGTCGTCGTAGAGGATCTTGTCGTAGATCTCGTCGGCCAGGATCAGCAGCGAATGCTCGCGGGCCAGGTCGACGAGCTGCTGCAGGATCTCCCGCGAATACACCGCACCCGTCGGGTTGTTGGGGTTGATCACGACGATCGCCTTGGTGCGGTCGGTGATCTTCGACGCGATGTCGGCGATGTCGGGGTTCCAGTCGTTGGCCTCGTCGCACTTGTAGTGCACCGGGCTGCCACCGGCCAGCGAGGTCATCGCCGTCCACAGCGGATAGTCGGGGGCCGGGATCAGCACCTCGTCGCCGTCGTTGAGCAGGGCCTGCATCGTCATCGTGATCAGCTCGGACACGCCGTTGCCCAGGATGACGTCGTCGACGTCGAAGTACGGGAAGTCGGGGATGAGCTCGTACCGGGTCACCACCGCGCGCCGGGCCGACAGCACACCCGACGACTCGGAGTAGCCCTGCGAATACGGCAGGGCGTGGATCATGTCGCGCATGATCACGTCGGGAGCCTCGAAACCGAACAGCGCCGGATTGCCGATGTTCAGTTTGAGGATGCGATGCCCCTCGGCCTCCAGCCGCGCAGCGTGCGCGTGTACCGGACCCCTGATCTCGTAGCAGACGTTCTGCAGCTTCTGCGACTGCTCCAGTGGCTTCAGGTTCTGGTTGAGGTGCGATACATGGGGTCTACTCACGAGTTCAATTGTGACAGCCCTGCGCAAATGCGTTTCACATTCCCCGCTCAACCCTTCGCCGGTTGAGGCGCGAGGAGCGCAAGCGACGAGCCTCGAAACCCGGTGAGAGAACAATGTCGTCTCACCAGGTTTCGAGGCTCATCGCCTAGCGGCTCTTGGCACCTCAACCCGCGAGGGCGTCAGTGGTGGCCGGGGCGTTTCTTGCCGGCAGCCATGCCGAAGCCCTTGGCTTTGGCTGCGCCCGTCTCGGCAATGGTGCGGGCGTCACCGTCGGGGGACTGTGCCGCGGGTTCTTCTGCTTCGACGACTTCCGGCTCGGCAGGCTCTGCTTCGGGGAGCTCCGGCTCGGCCGTTTCGGGCTCAGGTGCCGGGACCGGGGCCGGCTTGGCGTCGGGAGCGGCTTTGGCGCCGGGGCGTTTCTTGCCGGCGGCCATGCCGAACCCCTTGGCCTTCGCCGCGCCGGCCTCGGTCACCGCAGGTGCGATCGTTTCGGTCACCGCAGGTGCGGCGGCCTCCACAGCCGCTTCGGTCTCGGCGATCTCCTCGACATCACCGGCGGGTTCGGCGACGGCTGGTTTCGCAACAGGCTTGGCACCCGGTCGCTTCTTACCCGCGGCCATGCCGAAGCCCTTGGCCTTGGCTGTACCGGCGTCGGTGGTGGCGGCTGCAGCCGGAGCTTCGACGGCGGGTGTCTCGACGGCGGGTGTCTCGACGGCCGGAGCCTCGGCGGCGGGTGCCGACGCAGCGGCAGGCTTGGCAGCGCCGGGCTTCTTGATGCCGCTCTTCATGCCGAAGCCCTTGGCTGCGGGTTTCTTTTCGGCCGCGGGGGCCTCGGTCGCGGGAGCGGCCTCGGGAGCCGCAGCGGCGGGTTTGGCGGCGCCGGGCTTCTTGATGCCACCTTTCATGCCGAAGCCCTTGGCTGCGGGCTTCTTCTCGGCTTCGGGCGCCTCGGCGGCTGGTGCGGCAGTGGCGGCCGGCTTGGCGCCGCCCGGCTTTTTCATGCCGCCCTTCATGCCGAAGCCCTTGGCCGCGGGCTTGGCCTCGGTGGCGGGTGCGGCCTCGGCGGCCGGGGCGGCGGCTTTCGCCCCACCCGGCTTCTTCATGCCGCCCTTCATGCCCAGGCCGACCTTGGGCTTGGCGGCACCGCCGGAGGCGGCGGCCGGGGCAGCCTTCTCGATGACCTTCACCGGCTCCGGTTCGGGCTCGGGTTCCGGTTCGGGGGCGGGCGCCGACGGGTGCAGGAACTTGCCGCCGCGCTTGACCTCGACCGGGTCGCCGCGCTTGACCGATTCGAGCAGCATCTGCGCGACGTCGACGACCTCGATCTTGTCCTCGAGCTCGGTGCCCGCGGTGCGGGCGGTGACGCCGTCGGTGAGCATGACGCGGCAGAACGGGCAGCCGGTGGCGACCTTCTTGACTTCCTGCGGGGCGGTCTCCAGCACGCCGAGCGCCTCGTCGACACGGTCGACGTTGATGCGCTTACCGATCTGCTCCTCCATCCACATGCGGGCACCGCCGGCGCCACAGCACATGGACCGTTCGCCGTGACGCGGCATCTCGGTGAGGGTGGAGCCCGACGCGGCCATCAGCTCACGCGGCGCGTCGTACACCTTGTTGTGGCGGCCCAGGTAGCACGGGTCGTGGTAGGTGACGCCCTCGCCGATCGGGGCGACCGGCACCAGCCGCTTCTCCCGCACCAGGCGGTTGAGGAGCTGGGTGTGGTGGACGACCTCATAGGTGCCGCCGACCTGCGGGTACTCGTTGCCCAGGGCGTTGAAGCAGTGGGCACAGGTGACGACGATCTTCTTGCGCTGACCCGGCGCGGTGTCGAACACCTGGTTCATCATCTCGATGTTCTGCTGCGCCAGCATCTGGAACAGGAACTCGTTGCCCGCACGCCGGGCCGAGTCACCGGTACAGGTCTCGCCCTGGCCGAGGACCAGGAAGTTGACGGCAGCCATGTCGAGGAGTTCGGCGACGGCCTTGGTGGTCTTCTTCGCCCGGTCCTCGTAGGCGCCGGCGCAACCGACCCAGAACAGGTACTCGAAGCCCTCGAACGATTCGACGTCCTGCCCGAAGACGGGGATATCGATGTCCATCTCGTCGATCCAGGCGGTCCGCGCGGCGGCGTTCTGGCCCCACGGATTGCCCTTGGTCTCGAGCTTCTTGAACATGCCGGCGAGTTCGGTGGGGAAGTCCGATTCGATGAGCACCTGGTAGCGGCGCATATCGAGGATGTGGTCGACATGCTCGATGTCGACGGGGCACTGTTCGACGCACGCGCCGCAGGTGGTGCAGCTCCACAGGGTTTCGGTGTCGATGACAGCGCCGAGTGCCTCCGGATCGAAGGCGCCGTCCTCGGCGACTACGGGCTCGCCGCCGCCGGTGGCGCCCTTGGATTCGCCGACCAGCTTGCGGGCGGCCTCGGCACGGGCCGCGGCCGGGATCGCGTTCAGCTTCTCCTCGTCGGGCTTGCCGTCGGCGTCGAGGAGACCGACCTCCTCACCGCCCATGTCGGTGCTGCCACCGGCCAGCAGGTATGGCGCCTTGGCCATACCGTGGTCGCGCAGCGACATGATCAGCAGCTTGGGCGAGAGGGGCTTACCGGTGTTCCAGGCGGGGCACTGCGACTGGCAGCGACCGCACTCGGTGCAGGTGGTGAAGTCGAGCCAGGCCTTCCAGCTGAAGTCCTCGACCCGTCCGGCGCCGAAGGCGTCGACGTCGGGGTCGGCGGTCTCCGGATCCAGGACTTTGCCCTGGCTCATCATCGGCTTGGCCGCGCCGAGGGCGACGCCGCCGTCCTGCTCACGCTTGAAGTAGATGTTGAAGAACGCCGAGAAGCGGTGCCAGGCCACACCCCAGTTGAGGTGGGTGCCCACCAGCAGCAGGAAGAGGCTGCCCGAGAGCAGCTTGATCAGCGCGAAGATGCCGACCATGTTGGGGCTGGCCGGGAGCAGCTTGGCCACCTGCATGGTGAAGAAGTCGGAGCCCGCGTTGTGGTGGTGGTAGGTGGCGATCTTGCCGGCCTTGACGAAGACCATGCCCAGGCCCTCGACCAGGACGATCGCCTCGATCGTGTAGGCGGGCACGAACCGCGAGCCGGAGAAACGCGAGATGCGCTCGGGGATGCGCGGATGGTTGAGCTGGCGGATCACGATCAGCGTGACGATGCCGACGACAGTGCCGATGCCCAGGATCTCGTCCCACAGGTGCCAGCCGAAGGTGTCACCGATGATCGGCCAGTGGAACTCGGGGTTGATGGCCTGCCCGTACGCCTCGAAGAACAGCAGCATGCCGCAGAGGAAGCCGATCATCACCAGCCAGTGGGCGATGCCGACGGTCCGGAACTTGATCATGCGGGTGTGGGCGATGAATTCCTTGATCATCGTCCACAGGCGGGGGAGCACCGGGAAGAAGCGTGAGCTGGGCACGCTCTGACCGATCAGGATGGTGCGTACGATGCCGAAGGCGCCGCGAACGAACGCGAACCAGCATCCCAGGCTGAGCAGTACACCGATTGTGCCCAACGTTGCGGTCATGGGAGTCACGGGCGCGTACCGGCCTTCCTCTTGGTCGATCACAGCGTTCTGCGCGCAGGGCTGAGTGCGCAGAACCGTCGTCTACTACAAGTAACGGTAAAACCTCACGCTTCCGCGGCGCTGCCAAGGTTTACCTAACCAGCCGCCGTGGTCCGCGTGGCGATCAGAAAAGACGATACTCGCGAGTAACTTACTGTCGAGTCAGGTGGTGCTCACGGAGGCGTATTTGTGACAGAAATTACGCCCCGACGCCGGTGGGTGCCCGCCGCGGTGGTGGGCACGGCGTCAGTTCGCCGGTGTGGTGGCGTCGGCCAGCTTCTCCAGTTCCTCCAGCGCGGTGCCGAGGTGGGTCAGCAGCCGCTGCAGGCTCGGCAGTTCCTTGCGGGCGCCGATGAGGCCGAAGTTCATGTGGCTCGCGGTCGAGGTCACCGTGATGTTGAGCGCCAGGCCCTCCATCACCACCGACACCGGGTACACGTCGGTGAGTCGGGCGCCGTTCCAGTACATCTCCTCACGGGGGCCCGGAACATTGCTGATCATCAGGTTGAACTGCGGTGGCACGTACCGGACGAAGCCGGGCACCGCGGCCAGGGCCAGCGGTGCGATATTGGCCGCGCCCAGCGCGAGCTGCTGCAGCGGCGCCAGACCGCGCACCACCTTCTTGGCCTCCTTCGTGGAGGCGACGATGGTGCGCACGCGCTGTTGCGGGTCCGGCTGCTCGGTGCCCAGCTTGCACATGATGGCGGTGATCGCGTTGCCGTCCTTGCCGCCCTCGGTGTGCAGCGACACCGGCAGCGTCGCGACCATCGACGAATCGGGCAGCGCGTCCTGATCGATCAGGTACGAGCGGAGCGCACCCGAACACATGGCGAGCACGACGTCGTTGAGTGTGATGTCCAGCGCCTTGGCGACGGCCTTGACCCGCGACAGCTCCCACTGCTCGCCGGCGAAGCGGCGGGCGCTGCCGATGGGCACGTCGAGCAGGGTGCGCGGCGCGGTGGTCAGCGGTGCGGCGTAGTCGTCGTCGCGGAGGGCGGACCAGGCGATCTTGGCGGCTGCCGGCGCCAGTCCGGCGACCTGACCGGCGACGTCGGCGGCCGCGCCCGCGGCCCCGAGCAGACCGGAGATGAGCGGGATCCGGCCCGCATGCTCGTCGGACTTCTCCGTGGCCGGCCGGGGCTTGCTGTGCAGCGCCCACGGGGTACGGCCCGACCGGTCCTCGGGGTCGGTGGACAGGGTGCGCTGCAGGATCCGCAGCGCGGTCACGCCGTCGACCAGCGAATGATGCACCTTCGTGTACAGCGCGAGCCGACCGTCGTTGAGGCCCTCGATGATGTGGACCTCCCACATCGGCCGGTTGCGGTCGAGGAGGGCGCCGTGGTTGAGCGAGACGTACCGCAGCAGCTCACGGACGCGGCCGGGGCGGGGCAGCACCACGCGCCGCACGTGGTAGTCGAAGTCGATCTCGTCGTCGTGGGTCCAGAACAGGTTGCCCATGATCGGGGCGGGCGAGGCGGGCCGCTTGCGGAACAGGTCACTGACCTCGGTGCCGTTGTGGAAGACCTCGAAGACCTCCTCGGCCAGGTCGGATGCGGACTGCCCCTCGCGCGGTTCGAAGAGCTGCAGGCCACCGACGTGCATCGGCTGTTCGCGGGTTTCCGCGATCAGGAACATCGCTTCGGTGACGGGCATGTACTGCATCGCGGTGGCCTCCCCGGTTTCTGGTCCCCAAGGTATGGAGAGAAGGATTCAAGTGTCGGACGGATCGTGTGGTCTGTCGAGGCCCCCGCCCGATGGCACCGGACCGCGCCGTGATGCGCGTTACTTTATCCACGCCGCAGGATCGCGGATGTTCCCGGGGTCGCTTACCGACGGCCGGGGCTACCGTGAACGCGTGAACCGACCGGCAGGACCGATCGCGAAGACGGCGATCGCCGCGGCCATCGTCATCGAATTGATCATCACGGTGTCCCTGACCTGGATCTCTGTGGTGTCCTCCGGTCGTGTCATCCGCCCGGACGACGTGCCGCCGGGGTCGACGTTGCTGGTTCTCGGGTCGCTCGTGTCCGACGGCCGGCCGGGCGACTACGTGCGGGGCCGGCTCGACACGGCGGTCGACGTGTTCCGATCCGGACGCGCCGCACACATCATCGACTCCGGTAACGGGTCGGCGGATGCCGGTGACGAACCGGCCGTCATGCGCTCCTACCTCCTCGCACGCGGTGTTCCGGGCGACCGGATCGTCGACGACGGGCTGGGGATGGACACCGCGGCGAGCTGCCGCCGGGCCCGGGAGGTATTCGGGGCGACGACGCTCGTGGTCGTGACCCAGGACTTCCATCTGCGCCGGGCGATCGCGCTGTGCCGGGACGCCGGGGTGGACGCGCGGGGTGTGCCCGCGCACTGTTCGTGCCCGGTGACGGGGCAGATCCGCAACCATCTGCGCGAAACGGTCTTCGCCGGCCCGCGCGCCCTGTGGACGATGATGTGGTGATCGAAGCGGCCGGACGTGCGTCTACGCTCAGGTGATGAGCATCACAGTCACTGTCGACGGCGGTCAGATCTCCGGAACCCATGCGGGTGGGGTGTCAGCGTTTCTCGGTGTCCCGTACGCGGCCGCACCGGTAGGTGAGCAGGCCTTCGCCGCGCCCGGACCGGTCACCGCGTGGGACGGCGTCCGGGAGGCGGTCGCCGAGGGGCCGTCGTGCTGGCAGTCGCCGTACCCCGATCCGGTCGGCACCTGGTTCGGCAAGGTGACGGCATCCGAACTCGGCGGCGAATCGCTCAACGTCAACGTGTGGACCCCCGACCCGGGCGCGGCGAAACTGCCGGTGATGGTCTGGATCCACGGCGGCGCTTTCGTGCGCGGGGCCAACGCCTCACCCACCTACGACGGCTCGGCGTTCGCCCGCGACGGTGTGGTGCTGGTGTCCATCAACTACCGGCTCGGCGCCTACGGCTGGCTGCCCGTCGATGGCGCGCCCACGAATCTCGGGATGCGCGACCAGATCGCGGCCCTGCGCTGGGTACAGGACAACATCGCGGCGTTCGGTGGTGACCCGGGCAATGTGACGATCTTCGGCGAGTCGGCAGGCGGGATGAGCGTGGCCGGGCTGCTCGCCTCACCGGGTGCGCGCGGCCTGTTCAACAAGGCCATCGTGCAGAGCGGGCACGGCGTGTCGGTCGTCCAGCCCGACGACGCCCGCCGGGTCACCGCCGAGCTCGCCGAGCTGCTCGGTGTCGACCCCACCGCGCAGGCGCTGAGTCAGGTGGATCCGGCGAAGCTCATCGAGGCCCAGACCGCCATCGACAACGCGATCCGGCTGGCACCGGACCCCGACCGGTGGGGTGCGACCACCATCTCCGCCGGCGGCGGCATCACCGGCTACCTGCCCACCTTCGACGAGCTGGTCCCCGATTTCCCGCAGGTCGCGATCGGGGCGGGTGCTGGTGGCGATGTGCCGCTCCTGCTGGGCACCACGGCCCGCGAGTTCACCCTGTTCAGCCTGGCCGCCGGCACCCGCGGACTGATCACCGCAGAGGCCCTGCCGCTGGTCGCCGCCCGGTTCGGCGCCGGTCCCGATGTCGTGGCGGCCTACGTCGCCAACCACCCGGACGCGGCCGCCGCCGACGTGTTCGATCTCATCGCCTCCGACGCCTTCTTCCGCAAGCCGGCGCTCGATTTCGCCGCCGGCCACGAGGCCGCGGGTGGTCCCACGCACGTGTACGAGTTCGCTTGGGAGAGCGAGGTTTCCGGGCTGGGTTCGTGCCACGCGCTGGAGCTCTCGTTCGTGTTCGACGCCCTGCGCGACACCTCGTCGTTCACCGGCCCCAACCCGCCGCAGCAGGTCGCCGACGACATGCACGCGGCGTGGGTGGCATTCGCCACCACCGGCGGTCCCGGCTGGGCGTCGTACGGGGGCGGCGAGGCGGTGCATGTGTTCAATGCCCCGCAGTCGCAGACGACCGGCCTGCCCCGCGCCGACGATATCGCCGCGTGGGGCAGCCCGGCCGAGTGATCTCACAGGGCGATCGTGGTCTCCCCGGAATCGGCGGAGAACCGGCTGGCGGGCCGGGGGAGTCCATAATGCTCACGCAGAGTTGAGGTTTCGTACTCGCTGCGGAACAGGCCGCGCTGCACCAGGATCGGTACCACCTCATCGACGAACCGCTCGAGCCCGGACGGCAGCACCGCCGGCATCACGTTGAAGCCGTCGGCCGCGCCGGAGGTGAACCATTCTTCGATGGTGTCGGCCACCTGCTCGGCGGTGCCGGCGAACGTCCGGTGCCCGCGTCCGCCGCCGAGTCGGGCGATGAGCTGACGCACCGTGAGTTGTTCGCGCCGGGCCAGATTCACGATCAGCGTGAAGCGGCTCTTGGCGCCCTGGATCTCGTCCTCGGTGGGCAGATCCGCGGGCAGCGGACTGTCGAGGTCGAGCGCCTCCACCGGCAGCTTGAACCTTTCGGCGAGGTTGCGGCGCTGGAACTCCGGCAGGATCAGCCGGGTCAGTTCCTCGTCGAGTTCGCGGGCGTGCGTCTCGGTGTCGCCGATGACGGGCACGATACCGGGCAGGATCTTGATGGTCTCCGGGTCGCGGCCGAGCCTGCGGGTGCGCTCCTTGAGGTCGCCGTAGAACGCCTTGCCGTCGTCGACGGTCTGCTGGGCGGTGAACACGGCCTCGGCGTAGCGGGCGGCGAAGTTCTTGCCGTCCTCCGACGAACCCGCCTGCACCAGAACGGGATACGCCTGCGGTGAGCGGGGCACGTTCAGCGGTCCGGCAACCCGGAAGAACCGGCCGACGTGGTCGGTGGCGTGCACCTTGTCCGGGTCGGAGTGGATGCCGAGTTCCTTGTCGCCGATGAAGGCGTCGTCGTCCCAGCTGTCCCACAGTTTGGTGGCCACATCGACGAATTCGGCGGCCTTCTCGTACCGCTGGGCGTGATCGGGGGTGTCGTCGAGGCCGAAGTTGCGGGCGGCGTCGGCACCGGCGGTGGTGACGATGTTCCAGCCGACCCGGCCCCCGGACACCCAGTCGACGGAGGCGAACCGGCGGGCCAGGTTGTACGGGTCGTTGTAGCTCGTTGACGCCGTGGCGATGAGGCCGATCTTGGAGGTGCGCGCCGCGATCGCCGTCAGCAGGATGGTGGGTTCCAGCTTGCCCGCCGGCCGTCGTCCCGGTTCACCCTGCAGCACAGGAGAATCAGCGAAGAAGATCGAATCGAAGTGGCCGCGTTCGGCGGTCTGCGCCAGGTGGATGTAGTGTTCGGCGCTCAGATGGGCGAGCGGATCGGATTCGGGCAGGCGCCACGACGCCTCGTGGTGCCCGGTCGACATCAGGAAAGCGTTGAGGTGAAGCTTGCGGGGCATGACGAACCTTTCATGGTGATGGTGGACGGTGTCGCTCCGGGACGTGCGGCCGATGCCGTATAGGTCACGGAACAGGTTGTGGGGCAGTCTGTTCGACACCCAACGCAGCGAGCAGATCACGCCTGATCCGCTGGAATCCGGGATCGGTGGCGTCGCGGGGTTCGGGCAGGTCGATGGTCACGTCGCGGCCGATCCGGCCGGACTGCAACACCAGCACCCGCTGGGCCAGGCTGATCGCCTCGTCGACGTCGTGGGTGACCAGTAGTACGGTCGGCCGGTGGGTCCGCACCAGCGTGCGCAGCAGCCCGTGCATCTTGATGCGGGTGAGCGCGTCGAGGGCGCCGAACGGTTCGTCGGCCAGGAGCAGTTGCGGCTCACCGGCCAGTGCCCGGGCCAGCGACACCCGCTGCTGCTCACCACCGGAAAGGCTGTTGGGCCAGGACTTCTCCCGACCGGCCAGGCCCACCTCGGCGAGCAGGTCGACGCCCCGGGGCCGGGCCGATCGCGGCTGTCCGTACAGCACATTCGGCAGCACCCGCTGCCACGGCAGCAGCCGGGAATCCTGGAACACCATCGCCGTGCGTTCGGGAACCCGGAGCAGACCGGACCCGGCCACGCTGTGATCGAGTCCCGCGATCGCCCGCAGCAACGTCGACTTGCCCGATCCGCTGCGCCCGAGCAGTGCCACGAACTGGCCGTCGGGAATGGTCAGATCGATGCCCTTGAGAATGTCATCGTCACCGAAATTCCTGGTCAGTCCCCGTAGTTCGACCGAACCGTCCTCGGCGGTCCGCACCCGCTGCTGGTTGAGGTGCGAGGAGCGCAAGCGACGAGCCTCGAAACCCCGCAAGACTTCGACCTTCAGTCGACCAATGATTGACGCCACGACAGCACCTTTCGTTCAGCGATGCGGATGAGGGAATCTGCGGTCAGGCCGAACACGGCGTACACGAGCAGGCCGACCATGATGACGTCGGATTGTCCGTAGTACTGGGCGTTCTGCATCATCTTGCCCAAACCGTCGGTGGCATTGACCGATTCGACGACGATCAGCGACAGCCAGGCGCCGGTGACCGCCAGCCGCAGGCCGAGGAACCAGCCGGGCAACGACCCCGGAAGCACCACATTGCGGATGAACGCCGGTCGCGACACGTTCTGCATCTCGGACAGTTCCACCAGCCGCCGGTCGATCCCGATGAGCGCGGAGTGGGTGGGCACGTAGATCGACACCAGCACCCCGAGGGTGATGATGATGACCTTGAACCCCTCACCGATACCCAGCCACAGGATCAGCAGGGGGATCAGGCCGAGCGTCGGGATCGACCGCTTGAGCTGCACCAGGCCGTCAACGGTGGCCTCACCCAGCCGGGACAGGCCGGCCAGGACCGCCAGCGCGGTGCCCAGGGCCAGGCCGAAGACGATGCCCAGACCGGCCCGCCGCAGCGAGATCAGGGTGTTGTCGATGAGCGGGCCGTCGACGAGCAGGTCCCATCCGGTCGACACGATGGTCCACGGCGCGGACAGTTTTCGCGGATCGAACCAGCCCAGGTAGGCGCCCAGTGACCAGAAGGCCAGCAGCAGTGCGACGCCGAGGAGCTTGCCGAACGGGACCTCGCGGCGCCGACCCAGTTGCCGACGTCGTGGTCGGGTGACGAAACCCGTTGTGTCACCGGCACCGGTGGTGGACGCAGTTGGCGCGATGGTTGTTCCGGACCGGGATCCGGTGGTGACGGTGGTCATCTCACCTCACCACCGGTGCGGTCTTGTACTTGTCGGGAATCGCGCCGGCGATGACCTTTTCGAAGCGCCGGTCGAACAGTTCGGAGGCGTCGAAGGATTTACCGCCGAACAGGCCCGCATCGGTGACGAGGTCGACGGTGTCCTGTTCCCATTTGATGGCGTCGGTCCAGTCGGTGGGGAAGTACGGCTGCCCGAGAGAATCGATGATGCGCCGACCGTCGTCGGCGGTCACACCCTGATCCTTGACGTAGTACGCGTCGATCCACTTATCCGGATTCTCCCACTGCCAGACCTCGCCCTTGGCCCAGAGTTTGGCGAATTCGGTGATGGCGGAAAGCTTCTTGTCGTCGGCGAGGGCCGATACCGGCGCCCACAACACGCTCAGGGCATCCAGGGCATCGGTGTGGATCGAGCGTGCCCCTTCGGGGCCGAACTCCTTGAGGTACTTGGTCAGAACCGGCTCACCGAGTGGTGCGACGTCGACCTGCTTGCCCTGCAGCGCGGTCAGGAACTGGGGGCTGTTGAGTTCGACGAGTGTCACGTCGTCGACACTCAGTCCGGCATCCTTCAGCGATTGGAGCACCACGAGTCCCTGCGCCTGCCCGGCGGAGAAGGCGATGCGTTTGCCGCGCAGGTCCTGGAGGGTGGAAATATCGGTGCCGGGTGCGGTGGCCAGTTTCTGAGTCGGCAGTGAACGTACCTGGACGGCGACGATCTTGGTTTTCACCCCTTGGGTGTGCGCCTGAATGGAGGGCATTCCGGCATTGGTGGCCAGGTCCACGGATCCGCCCTTGAATCCCTGGATGACATCGGGTCCGCCGGTGATGGCCGCCCAATTCTTTACTCTGAACGGAATCTTTCCGATCTCTCCATTTGCGGTCAGTGCTACCTTGGTTTTGGCTGTCGCAACAGAGATTTCGGCGTCCGGTGCGACGGTGGTGGGCAGGGCCTTGCTCTCGTCCAGCTGCTCACCGCTGTCCGCGCACGATGTGAGCGTGAGCGCCGTGGCAACGCAACCGATCACGACGCGGGTGATCGGTCGAGAATATCTCCGGGACAGCGGACGCTTGGCTCTTGACATATTCCGATCGTGTCGAAATCGCGGCGCTATCTCAATATTCGGTCAGGTTAAAATTAGTCGGGTTGCAAGACGGGTCGATGATTGCCGAATGCCGGCAGCGGATCGTCGTACAGGGTGCGCAGGCAACGGCCGACTCGCCGATCAGCTCGGCCCCGGACGTGCTGCGATGGGGCACGATCGGCGATGCGAGTACTGTGCCCGCGATATCGGCGACAGCCCGGCATGTCTGGCGACCGCCGAACGAGGTGCCGGCCCCAGCGCGAGCAGCGCCCGCGACACCACGCCCGCCGCCGTCGGCCGACGGTCGGTCGTCCCCATCTCAGGTCCCCTCAGCTGTCCCGGTCTCGGTGCCGTATGTGGCACCCTGTCTGAGGACGAGTGAACGGGCTCACGGCCGGACAGCTCACCGCAGGCGGCCCACCACCAGATGAGGAGACACCGTGCCCAGATCCGGCGGCGGATGGACGTTGGCAGACGCACCCCGACTCGACGGCAAGACCGCCGTGGTCACCGGGGCCAACAGCGGGCTCGGTCTGGAAACCGCGCGTGGGCTGTCGCGACTGGGCGCGACGGTGGTGCTGGCCTGCCGCAACGTGGACGCCGCGAAGGCCGCCGCGGACGATATCGCGGCCGGTGAACCGGACGCGCAACTGTCCATCGTCCGCCTCGACCTGAGCGATCTCGGCTCGGTGCGTGAGGCCGTAGGCCTGATCCGCGGCAGCCACCGGCAGATCGACATCCTGATCAACAACGCCGGTGTGATGAGCCGGGAATGGCAGCTCACGGCCGACGGGTTCGAGCTGGACTTCGGCACCAATTTCCTCGGTCATTTCGCGCTCACCGGGCTGTTGCTCGACCGCATCAACACCAGTGTCGGACGGGTGGTCACCGTGACGAGCGCGGTGCACCGCAAGGGTGCCATCGACTTCGACGACCTGCGGATGGACCGGGGCTACTCGGTGCCCGCGGCGTATGCGCGGTCGAAGCTGGCCGAACTCATGTTCGCGATCGAACTGCAACGCAGACTGGCCGCCGAGGGCATGCCCGGCGCGTCGCTGGCCGCGCACCCCGGGGCGAGCTACAGCGGCGTCATGCGTGACCAGAACAAGGTCCTGAACTGGGCATTCACCAGTCCCAACATGCGCTGGCTGCTGAACACCTTCGTCCAGGAACCCGACAAGGGTGCGCTGCCGGCACTGCGGGCCGCCACCGATCCGGCGGCCTTCGGCGGGCAGTTCTACGGCCCGTCCGGGCGGCTGGAGGCCACCGGTGCGCCCGTGCTCGTCAGCCCCGCCGACAGGGCTGTCGATCCCGCTGTCGCGCAACGACTCTGGGAGACCGCCGAAGACCTGACCGGCATCGAGTACTCGTTCGACTGAGCGGGGACGATCGGGGCCGTCCGGCCCGACGGCCGTGCCGTGCCTCGCAGCCGACTGCCTCGCCGAATGTGGAACAGGTTACAGTCGACCAATGCCGACCTCCGGCCAGTCGTCTCGCGCCGACAGCGTCGTCGGCCGCCAAAGGAGATCTTCGTGAGTGAGCAGACCGCACCCGACACGCCCTACAGCGTCGTCATCCTGAAGCCCGGCCCCGAACACGGCTCCGACGCCGTGCCCGACTCGGAGCTGCTGGTCGGCTGGATCAACAATTTCGCCGCTCCCGAGGGCCGGCTGCCCGCGCTGCTGGAGGCCGGCGACAACCCGCTGATCAGTGGCATCGCCGTGATTCCCGCCGGCGTGGAGGCCGCCACCGCGATCGTCGCCGCCGACCCGGCCGTCGTCGCGGGCAGGTACACCTTCGAAGTCCACCCGGCAGACGGTTTCCCCGTTTAGTGCGTGTCCGCTGAATCCGCGCGAGGTGCCGCGGGTGTATTCCGGGCCTGATCGCGCAGCGTCCGGGCCTCCCGGTGCTGGGCGACGGTGCTGTTGTACAGCACGATGGTCAGCATCTCGGTGAAAAACCTTGCCGGACTGAGTTCGTCGGGCACCAGATCGTGCCGTAGCCGCACCGTCGGCAGCCGGTCGATCGGCAGCGCCTGGGCGGGTGTGGGGGCGTCGGCCGGGGGAGCGGGCAGATCGAGTTCGAACAGTCCCGGCTCGTCCTCGGGTTCGGGTGCGGCGAACAGCTCGGGAACCTCGGGCTCGGGAACGGTGTCCGGCTCGTCCGGCACCTCGATGCCCTCCCATTCGGGCACGATCAGCGCACACGCGTCGTAGGCGTCGTCCTCGCGGCCGAGTTTGGTGAGCAGATCCACCAGCCAGTCGAAGTGGTAGCGCTCCTGCGTGTAGGCGGTCGACCGCAGGCTGTAGACAAAACCCAAGGCGGCCAACGGATGCCGCAGTGCCAGGTTCTTGGCGTCGCCGTAGGACTCCTCGACGCGGTTGGCGGCGTTCTTACCGAACGACGAGTCCATCCGCTTGGTGGAGATCAGCAGTTCCGGCCCGGTCTGCCACGACGTCATCAGCACGTCGACCTGTTTGAGATAGTTCTTGCCCAGGATGTTGGCCGACGCCGACGCCACCGATCCCGAACCGCGTGCGAGCCGGGCGATCAGTTCGGCGCGCTGCGGTTTGGGCAGCGATTCGATGAACCGCAGCACGTCGCGGTCGACGACCCGGGGCGCCTGCTCCCGCGGCCACACGGCATCCGGGTCGAGTCCGGCGCGGCGCAGCTCGTACGCCACCCACACGTCGATCGCGAGCGCGGGTACGCCCGACTGCGACGACGCGGACAGCAGCAGTGGCACCGCCAGCAGCTTCTCCAGGGTGGCGTAGTCGGGACAGAACCGCAGGTCACCGCCGGCGTCCGAAGCCCACGGGTTCCTCTGGCGGCCGTCGGCGCCGGCGACGATCGCGTCGAACAGCGGCCAGGCCCGGCTCTTGGCGCTCGGCTCATTCGCCACCGGCGCGGCCTCCCGGCGTCGCGGACCGGCCACGCGCCTTACGCCGCGAGGACAGGTGAGCGTGGTCGGAGCGCAGTGCGTCCAGTTGCGGGGCCGACAGTGCCATCGCACCGGTGAGCAGCACATGATCAACCAACTCGGCCGCACCGGTCAGGTCACCCGCCCGCAACCGCCGCCGCACCGCGGGCCGGATCGCTCGCAGCTCGGCCGCGTGCGCCCGCACGAGCTGCGGAGCGGGGACGGGCAGCTGGTCGGCCTCGCGCGGCTCGATCTTCAGCATGCCGCCGCCGTACGGCCTGCCCACAAGCTCGGCGCCCAGCAGGGTCAGCGAGTTGAGCGAGGCCAATGGCAGCAGACTCATCCCGTCGGCACGCAGATCGGGGCGCAGGTAGACCCCGTGCACCGAGTTGAGGTGGTGTGCGCGCGCCTGGTTGGACGCCAACCTCGGGGTGTCGGCGTTCATGTAGGTGAGCAGCAGATCGGCCGGTTTCAGGTACGGCACCCGCCACCACGGCGTACGCACCCGGCATTTGTACGCCTGGTGAACGTCGAGATCCACACCCGAGCGGATGTAGTGTCTCGCCGCCCGCGAGGGAGTGGCCGGGGGCCGGAACAGCAGGGTCGCCTGACCGTCCGCAGCGAGCGAGGCCAGTTGTGCGGCAGTCAGGTTCATCGTGCGCAGATGCCGCGATCCCGGTGGGGACAATGCGATGGTGTCGGTGGCCGCCAGGCCGAGTTCGGCGGCCTTGGCGGGGGAGAGGGTGAAGAACCGGTTGTTGCCGGTCACCATGCCGAGAGTTGTCTCGCCCCAGGTCTGGAGCCCGGCGAAGCCCGCCTCGCCCAGCGCGCGCGTGTAGGTGTCGAGGCCGTCGGCCGACAGCAGCCCGGCCGACCACTTGGCCGACTTGTCGGTGGGCATCCAGCGCCGGGCCGGACTCTCGGCGGCGAGCGCCCCCAGATCGTCGGCGTTGTGCAGCGACCGCACGATCATGTGGTCGGTGCCCGACACCCCGGTCCCGGGCGCGTAGCCGTCGGCCAGGAGCAGGATCACCTCCTCCTGCACCTCCGGGATCACCCGCTCGGTGAACAGCACCAGCTCGACGTGCGAGAACCGGTCCATCAGGAACCGGCGCACCGCACCGGCGTAGTTGACGGTCAGCAGCTCCGCCGGCAGTACCAGGGCCAGCCGCCCGCCCGCCCGTAGGTGCAGCGCCGCGTGCACGGTGAACGCCGCCCACGACGACGCGAGGTTGGTCAGCCGCACCCCGCCCCGCAGCGCCGCCCGCTGCGCGGTGGCCCGGTCCGCGCCGGAGAAGTCCTGGTAGCGCACATAGGGCGGATTGCCGACCACGGCGTCGTAGCCGCCGAACTCGGTGTGGGCGAAGAAGTCCCCGGTGTGGATGTCGGCGTCGATGCCCTCGGCGGCGAGCGTGCGGGCCGCCTGCCGGGCCGACGCCGCATGCAGTTCGACACCCACCAGCCGGCCCTGCTCGCCGACCTTGTCGCCGGCCTCGTGCAGGAACACCGCCTCGCCGCACGAGGGCTCCAGAACCGCATCCGAGGGGTCGCGGACTGCCCAGTCGGCGAGGAACCGGGCGACGGGCGTGGGCGTGAAAAAAGCCCCGCGCGCCTTGCGCAGGGTCGAGGTGTCGCCGGTGAGCATGCGGTCAATCCTGCCCGACGGCTACGACAACCCTCCGGCACCCCGCGCACCCGCGTGGCGCGGTCGTCCGGCATCAGGATGAACGCATTCCACTTCTGGGATGGGTACGGCAAACACGGCACAAACAAACCCGCAGGTGATTAGGGTTGATCTACCCCGAATCGCGGCCGTCTGCTACAACTAGAACAGGTTCTAATTATGATGAGGAGGGCGTTCGTGGACTTCGCGCTCGATGCCACCGCGTCTGCGGTGCGCGACGTGGCGACAGACGTGCTGTCGCGGCATGAGGCCGAGTGGTCGTCGACCTTCGGCAAACATGCGCATGCCGACGACCACGACGCCAAGCTGTGGCAGTCGCTGGTCGACGCCGGTCTGCTCGCGCTCGCGCTGCCCGAATCCGCCGGCGGCGACGACCTCGGCGTGCTCGGGGTGGCCCCGCTGCTGCGCACGCTCGGTGCGGCCGCGGCCGTCACCCCGGCCATCGGCACGATCGCCGCCGAACTCACCCTGCGGTCGGCCGCCCCGGCCACCCGCGAACGGCTCGCCGCACCACCGGCCCGTGGCGCCTGGTACTCGGTCGCCGTCTCCGAACCCGGTGCGGCGCTCACGGTGAATCCCGTCACCCGGATCATCGACGGCAAGCTGACCGGCGTGAAAACCGGTGTGCTGCATGCCGACGGCGCCGTCGCGTTCTTCGTCACCACCGCCGACGGCGTGGTCGTGGTGCCGCGCGAGGCGGCCGGGGTGACCGTGGCGCGGACCCCGTCGTCCAGTGGCGCCGGCGAATACACGGTCGCCTTCACCGATGTCGCGGTCGCCGCGGACGATATTCTCGGTGTCGATTCGGCTGTGCTGCGTGATCAGTACCGGCTCGCGCTCGCCCGCTACGCCGACGGACTCATCGAGGGCGCCACCCGGCTCACCGCCGACCACGTGTCCACCCGCGAACAGTTCGGCAAGCCGATCGCCCTGTTCCAGGCCGTCTCCCAGCAGCTCGCCGACATCTACGTCATCGGCCGCGGCATGGAACTGGCCACCACCGCCGCCGGCTGGCGTCTGTCGCAGGGTCTCGCCGCCGGCCGCGACTTGACGATCGCCACCTACTGGCTGGCCGCCGAGATCCCCGCCACGATGCGCACCATGACGCATCTGCACGGCGGCATCGGTGTCGACCTCACCTACCCGCTGCACCGCTACTTCTCCGTCGCCAAGGACCTCGCCCGCCTCGTCGGGGGTGCCGCCGCCAACCTCGACGAACTGGCATCGTCATCTCACGAGGTTTCGAGGCTCGTCGCTGACGCTCCTCGCACCTCAACCGGCGAGAAAGTCAGCTCTTCGTTGGTTGAGGTGCCCCCGTCGTTGGTTGAGGTGAGAGGAGCGCAAGCGACGAGCCTCGAAACCCCGCACGCCGACCTCGAAACCCCGCACGCCGACACCGCCCCCGAGGACACGACGATGTTCGTCGACCTCACCCCCGAGCAGTACGCGCTGCGCGACGAAATGCGTTCGTACTTCACCGGACTCGTCTCTGCCGAGGACGCCCGCGAAATGCTCGTCGACCGCCACGGCCCGGCCTACCGCAAGGTCATCAAACAGATGGGCGACGACGGCCGGCTCGGCGTCGGCTGGCCGAAGGAATACGGCGGCAAGGGTTTCGGAGAGATCGAACAGCAGCTCTTCACCAACGAGGCTGTGCGCGCCGATGTTCCGTTGCCGTCGGTCACGCTGCAGACCGTCGGCCCCACCCTGCAGGCCCTGGGCACCGAGGAACAGAAGCAGCGGTTCCTGCCCGCGATCCTGGCCGGTGAGGTGCACTTCGCGATCGGTTACACCGAACCCGACGCCGGCACCGACCTGGCGTCGCTGACCACCACCGCGGTCCGCGACGGCGACCACTACATCGTCAACGGGCAGAAGATCTTCACCACCGGTGGCCACGACGCCGACTACATCTGGCTGGCCTGCCGCACCGACAAGGAGGTGCCCAAACACAAGGGCATCACCATCCTGATCGTCGACACCACGGACCCGGGGTTCAGCTGGACCCCGATCATCACCGCCGACGGCGCCCACCACGTCAACGCCACCTACTACAACGACGTCAAGGTTCCGGTGTCGATGCGGGTCGGCGAGGAGGGCGGCGGCTGGCGCCTGATCACCACCCAGCTCAACCATGAACGCGTCATGCTCGGCCCGGCCGGCAAGCTCGACGGCCTCGCCGAACACGTCCGCGCCTGGGCGCGCGGCACCGGCCCCGACGGTGTGGTGATCGGTGAACACACCGATGTGACAAGGACTCTCGCGCAGATCGACGCCTACGTGCGGATCAACGAACTGCTCAACTGGCAGGTCGCCTCCACCGGAGAGGCCATCTCGATGGCCGACGCCGCCGCCACCAAGGTGTTCTCCACCGAACGGCTGCAGCTGGTGGGCCGGATGATCGACGAGATCGTCGGCCGCTTCGGCGACCTCTCCGACGAGGCCACCGCCGATCTGGTGAATTGGCTTGACGTCCAACAGAAACGCAATGCCGTCATCACGTTCGGCGGCGGGGTGAACGAGGTCATGCGGGACATGATCGCCACGGCCGGACTCGGACTGCCGAAAGCGAAACGATGAGCATCGACACAGCGGACGAGATTCTGAACGCGGCGGCCGCGATCAAGGCCGCGGGCCCGTCCGCCCCCGCACCCGGCCGCGACCCGATCAACACACCGATGATCAACAACTGGGTCGAGGCGATGGGCGACACCAACCCCGTCTACGTCGACGAGGCCGCCGCGCGTGCCGCCGGTCACCCGGGAATCGTTGCCCCGCCCGCGATGTCGCAGGTGTGGACGATGCGCGGTCTGCACGGCGAGCGCGCCCCCGGGGACCCGTTCCGGCTCGCGACAGAACTGTTCGACGCCGCCGGATACACCTCGGTGGTGGCCACCAACTGCGACACCGTCTACCACCGCTACACCCAGGTCGGTGAACAGGTCACGCTCTCCAGCGAACTCACCGACGTCGTCGGGCCCAAGAACACCGGGCTCGGTGAGGGCTGGTTCTTCACCACCCGCAACACCTGGCGGGTCGGCGACGAGATCGTCGCCGAGATGGATTTCCGGATTCTCAAGTTCCGGCCGCCGGTCAAAGACCTCGCGGCCGACGAGCCCGCCCCGGCGGTCCCCGAGGATCTCGATCCCGACAGGCTGTTGCGCCCCAACTCATCCCGCGACACCAGGTTCTTCTGGGAGGGGGTGGCCGCCCACGAACTGCGCATCCAGCAGGTCGAGGACGGCTCGCTGCGGCACCCGCCGGTCCCGGCCATCTGGAAGGAACGCGGCGCGGACGGCACCGTCCCCGACACCGACTACGTGGTGGCGGCCGGCACCGGAACCGTCTACAGCTTCGTCGTCCACCACGCGCCCAAGGTGCCCGGCCGGTCGCTGCCGTTCGTGGTGGCGCTCGTCGAACTCGACGAGGGCGTGCGGATGCTCGGCGAGCTGCGCGGGGTGGACCCCGACGCGGTGCGCATCGGCATGCCCGTCGAGGTGACCTTCCTCGACTTCCCCGCATCCGGCGAGAAGCCCGCGTGGACCTTGTACGCATGGCGTCCGGCAGCAACTTCAGGAGAGGATGGTCGGGCATGACCGCGGTGACATCCGTACCCGTCGCGGTGGGAACGGTGTTGCCGCCGTTGACCATCGAGGCCACCCCCACCTTCGTGGTGGCTTCCGCGCTGGCCACCCGCGACTTCCAGGACGTGCACCACGACCGGGATCTGGCGCACCAGAAGGGGTCCGAGGACATCTTCGTCAACATCCTCACCGACACCGGCCTCGTCGAACGGTTCATCACCGACTGGGCCGGACCGTCGGCGCGCATCACCTCGATCAAGCTCAAGCTCGGCGTGCCCTGGTACGCCTACGATTCGGTGACATTCACCGGCGAGGTCACCGACGTGGCCGACGACGGCACCGTCACCATTTCGGTGGTGGGCGCCAACAAGCTCGGCAAGCACGTCATCTCGACCGTCGCCTGCACTCTCGGGGTGGCCGCATGACGGGCACGCTGTCGGGAGCCGCGGCGATCGTCGGGATCGGCGCCACCGAATTCTCCAAGGACTCCGGACGCAGCGAACTGCGGCTGGCCGCCGAAGCGGTGACCGCCGCCGTCGCCGACGCCGGGCTCACCCCCGCCGACGTCGACGGCCTGGTCAGCTTCACCATGGACACCAACGCCGAGATCGCTGTCGCCCGCGCGGCCGGACTCGGCGACCTGAAGTTCTTCTCCCGCATCCACTACGGCGGCGGAGCGGCGTGTTCGACGGTGCAGCAGGCCGCGATGGCGGTGGCCACCGGCGTCGCCGACGTCGTGGTCGCCTACCGGGCGTTCAATGAACGCTCGGGGCGCCGGTTCGGTCAGGTCGACAGTTCGGTTGCCAATCAGGAGAATTCGTCGGGTACCGACAACGCCTTCTCCTATCCGCACGGGCTGTCCACGCCCGCCGCGTTCGTGGCGATGATCGCGCAACGCTACATGTACGAATACGGCGCCACCAGTGAGGACTTCGGCCGTATCGCGGTCACCGCCCGCACGCACGCGGCCAACAATCCCAACGCCTTCTTCTACGGCAAGCCGATCACCCTGGAGGACCATCAGGCCTCCCGCTACATCGCGCAGCCGCTGCACCTGCTCGACTGCTGCCAGGAATCGGACGGCGGTGTCGCGATCGTCGTCGTCTCCGCCGAGCGGGCAAAGGATCTACCGCAGAAGCCGGTGACCATCACCGCGGCGGCGTCGGGCAGTGCCCGGAATCAGTTCATCATGACCAGCTACTACCGCGAGCAGCTCGCCGCCCTGCCCGAGATGGGTCTCGTCGGCGACCAGCTGTGGCAGCAGTCCGGACTGTCCCCGTCCGACATGGATGCGGCAATCCTGTACGACCACTTCACCCCGTACACCCTGCTGCAGCTCGAAGAACTCGGGTTCTGCGGCCGTGGTGAGGCGAAAGACCTTGTGCGAGAGCCCGGTGCGCTGGAGGTCGGCGGAATCCTGCCGCTCAACACGCACGGCGGCCAGCTCGGCGAGGCCTACATCCACGGCATGAACGGCATCGCGGAGGCGGTCCGCCAGATCCGCGGCACCTCCGTCAACCAGGTGCCCGACGCGTCCAAGGTGATCGTCACCGCCGGCACCGGCGTCCCCACCAGCGGCCTCATCCTCACCGGAGACCCCGCATGAAGGTCGATTATCGCTGGTTGAGGTGTGACGAGCCGCCAGGCGAGGAGCCTCGAACCCCGGTGGGCCGACAATGTCCCCTTACGAGGTTTCGAGGCTCGGCCGCTGGGCGGCCTCGCACCTCAACCAGCGGGGGTAAACAGCAACATCTTTGGCAGAGCACGAGGAGATAGCGATGCAGTTCAATTTGGCCGACGTTTTCGAGACCGTCGTCGATGCCGTACCCGAGCGCATCGCGCTCAGCTACGAAGGACGGCAGGTCAGCTATGCCGAGCTCGACGGCGAGGCCAACCAGGTGGCGCACCTGTTGAAGGCCAACGGGATCGGGGCCGGAGACAATGTGTCGCTGTTCCTCAAGAACAGCGTCGAGCATGTCACCAGCCTGCTGGGCCTGATCAAGATCCGCGCGGTGCCGGTGAACATCAACTACCGGTACACCAACGCCGAACTGCACTACATCTTCGACAACTCCGACTCTGCCGGCATCATCGTCGAACTCCCCGAACACCAGGCGAGCGTCGCCGAACTGCTGCCGACGCTGCCGCAGGTGCGGTCGGTGTTCGTGATCGGCGAGGTCACCGACGAACTGCGGGATGCGGTGGCCGCCCTGCCGGATGGCCGTCAGGTCGCGATCGGGGCCTTCTCCGACGCCGAATCCCTGCCGAAGGAACGCGATTTCGAGCCGCGCACCGGCGACGAGCTGTACCTGCTGTACACCGGCGGCACCACCGGATACCCGAAGGGTGTCATGTGGCGGCACGACGACTTCTTCCGCAAGCCGCTCTCGGGCGGCAACCCGTACGGCGACGACCGTAAGAACCTCGACGAGATCGCCTCCGCGGTCAAGGATTTCCCGTCGATGTCGTTCATGCTCGCGGCGCCGCTCATGCACGGCGCGGCGTCGTACTCGCTGTTCACGTTCTTCACCCTCGGTGGGCGGCTGGTGATCATGCGCGAGTTCAACCCCGAGAAGATGGTCACCTGCATCGCCGACGAGCAGGTCCAGCTGGTGCTGATCGTCGGCGACGCCATGGGCATGCCGCTGGTGGAGGAAATGGAGCGCCGCGCCGGCGATGTGGACCTGTCGTCGCTGTTCTCCATCACCTCCGGCGGTGCGATCTGGTCGCAGCACGTGCGGGACCGGATGCTCGCGGTGAAACCGGGTCTGCTCCTGCGTGACAACTTCGGTGCGTCCGAATCGGGTAACGACGGCGAGATCATGATGGACGACGCGGGCAACCTCAAGGTGCCGCCGACCGACCGCATGATGGTGGTCGACGAAAGCCTCAACCCGATCGAACCGGGTTCCGGCGAACTCGGCTACATCGCCCGCATCGGCAACGTGCCACTCGGCTACTACAAGGATCCGGAGAAGTCGGCCAAGACCTTCCCGACGCTGCCCGACGGCCGCCGCGTGTCGATCCTGGGTGACATGGGCACCGTCGAGGCCGACGGCACCATCGTCTTCCTCGGTCGCGGTTCGCAATGCATCAACACCGGCGGCGAGAAGGTGTTCGCCGAGGAGGTCGAGGCCGTGCTGCACGCCCATCCCGCCGTCGCCGACGCTCTCGTCGTACCGGTGCCCGATCCCAAGTACGGTCAGCGGGTGGCCGCGGTCGCCAAGATCGCCGACGGCGTCCCCGAACCCACCGAGGAAGAACTGCAGGACCACGTCCGCGCCTCCCTCGCCGGCTACAAGGTGCCCCGCATCATCGTCTTCGTCGACGAGGTGCGCCGCACGCCCGCCGGCAAGGCCGACTACCGCTGGGCCAAGCAGACCGCCGAAGCCCAGGGCACGACTGTTTCCGCTAGTTGAGTTCCGCCGCGGGTCGAGATGTCGTCGACCCCGCCGCCGGTTGAGATGTGCGTCGGCGATCGTGTGGCGTCGACCCCGCCGCCGGTTGAGGTGTGAGGAGCGCAGGCGACGAGCCTCGAAACCACGTGAGCGAACAATGTCGTCTCACCGGGTTTCGAGGCTCCTCGCCTGGCGGCTCGTCGCACCTCAACCAGCTGGTGGTACGGCGCAAACATTATCGCGACTGCTACCGTATGACCAACGGTAGCGATAGGGTGCTGATGTCATGACGATCTTCGAAGGCGGTTTCGCGGACGACCCGCGCCTGGCGGACCTGTTCGCCGAGGGTGGGCCGTTCGAGATCACCGAGACGATCGTCGACGGCAGCCCGGTCCGCACGTACCTGCGGTGCCCGCGCACCCTCGCCGACATCTTCGCCCGATCCGCCGCCCACGGCGACCTGGTGTCGATGGTGTACCGCGACCAGCGACTGACCTTCGCCGACATCCGCGCCCAGGCGCTCGCCCTTGCCCGCACCTTCCGGGCCGATTACGGCGTGGCGCCGGGCGATCGGGTGATGATCGCGATGCGGAACCGGCCCGAGTTCACCGTCGCGTTCTGGGCGGCGGTGACGTGCGGGGCGATCGCGGTTCCGGTCAACGCGTGGTGGCAGGGGCCGGAACTCGCCGCGGCGGTCGCAGAATCGGAGCCGAAGGTGATCATCGCCGACCCCGAGCGAATCACGAGGTTCCGGGAAAGCGGCTGCGCCGTGCCGGTGATCGGCGTCGGTGAGGCATATGGCGAAACCTGTTATGAGGACTGCGCTTTCGGCGAGCAACTCCCCGTCGACGACATCGTGGCCCGGAAGCCGGACGATCCGGCTGCGATTCTGTACACCTCCGGCACCACCGGCCGCCCGAAGGGTGTGGTGATCACCCATCGTGGCGTCACCCACAACGTGATGAACATGGCGCTGATGATGCGCCGTGGGATGCTGATCGCGTCGTCGGCGCCCGCGGTGCAACAGCGGCAGAGCGCGGGACTGCTCGGCACCCACCTGTTCCATATCGGCGGCATCGCCGCGATCGTCAATTCCGCACTGACCGGCGCCAAGATCGTGATGCTGCACAAGTGGGACGTCGACGACGTGCTGCGGCTCGGAAAAGAAGAACAGGTCACCGGCCTCGGCGGCGTACCGACGATGGTCCGGAAGATGCTGGCGCACCCCGATATCGGTGACTTCGCAGGCAAGGTGCTGAGTTTCCAGATGGGCGCCGCGAGCGTACCGCCCGACATCGCGCTCAAGGCTCGTGAGGTCCTCGGCGACAACCTGCTCATCTTCAACGGCTACGGCGCCACCGAAACCACCTCGGCGATGGCCACCAACGTCGGCGACGAATATGCCTCTCACCCGTCGAGCGTCGGAAAGCTCAATCCCACAGCTGAGCTCCGCATCGTCGCCGAAGGCCGCGACCTGGGCCCGAATGAGCTGGGGGAGCTGTGGTTCCGGTCCCCGCAGATTGCCCGCGGCTACTGGAACAATCCGGAAGCCACCGCCGAGTCGTTCGTCGACGGCTGGTGGCGCACCGGCGACGTCGGCTACATCGACGACGACGGCTTCATCTACGTCGTCGACCGTATCAAGGACATCATCATCCGCGGTGGCGAGAACGTGTACTGCGTCGAGGTCGAATCGGTCCTGTTCGAGCACTCCGACATCGTCGACGTCGCTGTGGTGGCGGTCCCGGACGAGATGCTGGGAGAGAAGGTATGCGCCGTCGTCATTCCCGCCCCAGGGTGCGAACCGACGCTGGACGCCCTGCGCAGGTTCGCCACCGACCGGCTCGCCTACTTCAAACTCCCCGAACTTCTGGTCCTCACCGACGACGTCCCCCGTACCGCCACCGGCAAGATTGCCAAACGCCGCCTCCGCGACCAACTCGGCACGGATCTTTCTGCTGCCATCCGCCCGTGAACCGGCGTTGATCGCCGGGCACTGCCGAACGCCGGCCGCCTGCGTTGATGGTCCGTTGATAATAAGGTGGCTCGGAATTGAGCAAGCCTTCCTAATCTCAGGGTGTGGCTGCAGTCACACGCGATCACCTCGCCTGCGATCGCGGCCACACACGATCCTGTACAGCTCACCGAGGAGCCCCGATGAAGCTTGCTCTCTACCTACCCAACTTTCGTGACCATGTGACGCTCAAGGAACTCGACGACCTGACCGCACTTGCCGAGGACCTCGACTTCGATTCCGTCTGGACCCTGGACCGGATCATCGTCCCGGAAACCTCCGACCACGAGAATCTGACCTATCCGTTCGGCATGATGTCGGACCTTCCCAAGAGCCTGCCGGTCATCTCCCGTGGCGAATGGTTCCAGGGAATGCCGCTGATCCCATATCTCGCGGCCAAGACGACCAAGGTGCGTCTGGGCATGAGTATCATCGACACCCCGTACCGTTCACCGGGGGTGCTCGCCGCAGAGCTGGCCACCCAGGACCATCTGGCGGGCGGCCGACTCAACGTCGGCGTCGGATCGGGCTGGATGCCCGAGGAGTTCGCCGCGGCCAGCGTCACGCACCTGTTCAAGCGCCGGCACGGCCACGTCCGCGAAACACTGGAGATCATGCAGGGCGTTTGGACCGAGGAACTGTTCGAGTATCACGGCGAATTCGCCGATTTCGAACTCTCCGGTTTCGGTCACAAACCCGTCCAGAAGCCCGGCCCGCCAATCTACTTCTCCGGCCTCAAAGATCCGAAGCGTTCGGCCAAACGTATCGCCAAGTACGGTCTGCAAGGCTGGATCGGTATCCAGGACTCGCCGGAGGACATCGCCCACTGGAAGGGCGAAATGGAAAGGGAACTAGGTGAACTCGGCCGTGGATTCCCCGAGGGCTTCGACATGTGCAGCATGATCTGGTTCGTCATCACCGACGAGCCGATGGATCAGCGACGCCGGAAAGGCGACCAATCTGCTTGCCGGCACCGCCCAGCAGATCGAGGACCGCCTCAAGCGCTACAAGGAAGCCGGCATGACCATGCCGCTGCTATGGCCGCCGTTCCGTGACGTGCCCACATCGAAGACGATGGACGACCTCAAGCGGCTCACCGAGGAGATCATGCCGAAGGTCAACGCCATCTGAAATCCTCTGCGTCGCAGTAGTATAACGAAACAGTTCGGCCGGTCGGTGACACACCGACCGGCCGAACTGTTTCGGTGAGGCCTATTCGCCGGATTCGGTCGGCCCGAACCGCGCAGCCGCGAACTGGGCGAACCAGTCCAGGACGCCGGGGTTATCGACCGATGCGGTGCTGGCGGCCTCGTCGAGCGCACGGCCCATCAGCAGTTTCTTGACCGGAACCTCCAGGCGTTTGCCGTTGATGGTGTGCGGAATCGCCGGTGCCGCGACGATCTCGTCGGGCACATGCCGCGGCGACAGTCGTGAGCGCAACTCTGTTGTGATTCGTTGTCGCAGAGCGTCATCGACGGAACCATCGGCGGCCGTAACGACGAACAGGCCGAGCCAGTACTCGTCGCCGGGCCGGTCGATACCGATCACGAGGGTTTCGGCGACTCCGTCCATGCCGTCGAGCACATCATAGAAGTCGCCGGTCCCCATCCGGATTCCCTGCCGATTCAGCGTCGAATCGGATCGGCCATGGATGGTCAGACTGCCGTCGGTATGAAAGGTCACCCAGTCCCCGTGCCGCCACACGCCGGGCCACGTGTCGAAGTACGCGTCACGGTAGCGACTGCCGTAGGTGTCGTTCCACAGCGATACCGGCATCGAGGGCATGGGCTTGGTGATGACGAGATCACCCATCTCCTCGACCACCGGTGTGCCGTCCGGGCGCCATGCCGCACAGTCGACGCCGGCGAGTCGTCCGCCGATCCGTCCCGGCCGCACCGGTGCATACGAGTTGCCGCCGACGAACGAACCCGAGATGTCGGTGCCTCCGCTGGTCGAGTCGACGCACACATCGCCGCCGACCTGCTCAAGTATCCAGTGGTATCCCGATGAGGGGAGCGCGGAGCCGCTGACCATGACGTGACGCAACCTGCTCAGGTCGTACCGTTCGCGTGGCGGCACCTCGGTGGCCGACGACGCCGAGACCACGGCCGCGCCCAGCAGCATCACGTCGGTGCGGGTGCGGGCCGTAACCTCCCAGATCGCGTCGACCGGCGACAGGGGGCTGCCCTCGTACACCACGATGCCCGCACCCTGGGTGAGCGCTCCGAGTTCGATGTTCCACAACGCCCAGCCTGTCGAGGTCGCCGAGAACAGCCGCTCACCGGGCCGCAACCCGGCGTACAGGCCGGACCATTTGAGCCCTTCGAGAGTGATCCCGCCATGGCTGTGCACCAGACCTTTCGGCAGGCCCGTTGTTCCCGAGGTGAACAACACCCACAACGGATGGGAGAACTCCACCTGCTCGAACTCCGGCGCAGCTCCGGTGGCCAGCACCTCGTCCCACGGGGTCGTCCCGTCGGGTCCGGGCCTGTCGAACGCGTAAGGCACGTGCACGACATGACGCACGGAGGTCAGCCTGTCGCGCAACTGCGCCACCACGTCGGCGCGGTCGTGGACCTTGCCGTTCCAGTGGTAGCCGTCGATCGCGATGAGCACCGTCGGTTCGAGCTGGGCGAGCCGGTCGATGGTGCCGTCCGGCCCGAAGTCGGGTGAACAAACATGCCCACGTCGCGCCCACGGCCGCGGTGGCCAGCACCCCGATCACCGCGTGCTCGGTGTTGGGCAGGTAGGCGGCCACCGGGTCGCCGGGCCGTACTCCCGCTCCGCGGAGCCAACCTGCCATGGCGGCGACCTGCTCGCGCAGTTCCGCGAAGGTGATCTCGTGAGCGGGGTGGCCGCCCTCTTGCACACAGATCAGGGCGGCGTCGCCGTCGCGGCCGCGGCGCAGCATGTGTTCGGCCCAGTTGAGCCTGGCGCCGGGAAACCATCGTGCGTCCGGCATCGGATCGTCGGTGAGGACGCGGTTCGCGGGTGCCGAGAACCCGACGTCGTAGTAGTCGACGATCGACGACCAGAACCCGGTGAGGTCGGTGACCGACCATTGCCACAGGGCTGTGTGGTCGGGGTACTCCCTGCCTTCGCGCCGCTCCAGCCAATCGAGATAGTGGCGCAGTGGGGACTGCCGGATCCTGTCGGCGGACGGCTGCCAGATCACTTCGGACATAGAATGATTCACCGCCTGCCGGCGTAGACATCTGTTCGCATGCTTCCACGGTATGGTCACCGGCCGACAGTGGGTACCGCCTCGCGAGACGTTGATGAAGTGTTGAGAAAATCCGCGCCGGTTGCGTCCCCGGACGACGCCGATCGTCGCTACGCTCGAATGCAGGCGCGGGCCCGACAACGGAGTGGCCCGCATACCCGATGCAGGATCGCACGAACATGAGCGTCGCGTCACCCGGCCGATCGCAGGTTCTCGTCATCGACGACGAGAACACCCGCACGGTCGTCCAGTGGCAGCTCAACGATGCCGGTTTCCAGGTGGCTCAGGCCGCCGACGGCCACGGGGGGCTGGCGTTCATGGCCTCCGAGGTGCCGCTGCTCGTGGTGCTGGACCTGTCGCTGCCCCGGCTCGGAGGCCTCGATGTACTCCGCGAGATCCGGACGGGCAAGGCGAACGTGCCGGCCGACCTGCCCGTCATCATTCTGTCCGGCCGCAGCGGTGAGACGGACCGCATCGTCGGCCTCGATCTCGGCGCCGATGACTATCTGATCAAACCGTTCTCACCCGGTGAACTCGCCGCACGGGTCCGGTCGTTGCTGCGCCGTGCCGGGGCGGCCGCGCCCGCACAGCTCAGCGCCGGACCCGTCACCGTCGATCCCGGCAGTCGCGAGGTGAGGGTCGAGGAGGTCGTCGTCGAACTCACTGCCAAGGAATTCGACCTGCTCGTCCACTTCCTGCGGCACCCCCGCCAGGTGTTCTCCCGTACCCAGCTACTGGAGGCGGTGTGGCTGTCGCCGGCGTGGCTCGGCCAGGCGACCGTCACCGAACGCGTGCACCGGCTTCGCGCCAAACTGGGGCGCCACACCACGGTCCCGCTGATCCGCACAGTCCGCGGTGTCGGCTACCAGTTCGACGCGGGGTGCGGATGAGCGGCGGAACCTGGCGCCGGGCCGGGCCGTCGCCGGCCACCGAGCTGCATCCCGACGACGCGTCGACCTTGCTGGAACGGCAGATGGATGTACTCGAATTACTTTCTGCCGCAGCACCGTTGCGGGAAGTGCTCACGGCCATCATCGCCAGCCTCGAACAGATGATGCCGGGTGCCCGTTGTTCGGTTCTCACCATCGATGCCGGCGACGGGACGCTGCGGCACGGCGCCGCACCGAGCCTGTGCCCCGCGTACCTGCGGGCCATCGACGGCCTGCGTCCCGGACCGTCCGCCGGATCTTGCGGCACGGCCGTCCACGAAGGACACGCCGTTCTCATTCCCGACATCCGCATCGACGACCGCTGGTCGGACTTCCGGGACGCCGCGCTCGACTGCGGGCTCGTCGCCTGCTGGTCGACCCCCATCCGCGGTCCCGGCGGCCACATCGTGGGCACGTTCGCCGTGTATCACGGCTACCCGCACGAGCCGTCCGACCGGGAACGACGGCTGGTGGACCGGTTCACCGACATCGCCTCGGTGGCGATCGAGCACAGCAGGCTGATCGACGAGGTGGTGGAAAGCGAGGAACTGTTCCGGAGGTCGTTCGAGGACAATCCGGCCGGGGAAGTGCTGTGCGATCTGAATCGTCGGGTGGAACGGGCCAATGCCGCGTTCTGCGCGTTGAGCGGGTATCCGGCCGAGAAACTGATCGGCACGTCCATCGGGTCGGTGCTGTGTCTGAGCGCGGACACCGAGGCGCGGATCCAGCTGATGCTCACCGCGGGTGGCGCGTGCGTGACCAGGCAATCGGTCGTGATCACCGCCGACGGTTCGGAGTGTCCCGTCGAGGCGACGGTCTCGGTGATCCGGGACCGGAATGGGTCGCCGGCCCGGTTGGCATTCAACGTGCTCGACCTGACGGAGCGGCTGGCCGCCGAGGCACACAGGCAGGCGCACCGTGAGGCCGATGTCGCCCGGCAGATCGCCGAGGAGCACAGCAGGGCGAAGTCGGCACTTCTCACGTCCGTCAGTCACGAGATCCGCACACCTCTGCAGGCCATCCGGGGATTCACGGAACTGCTGGCGACCCTGGAACTCGGGGAGGAACGACGCCACGAGGCGCTGTCGCGGATCAATACCGCCGCCGACCACCTGCTCGGACTGGTGACCGATGTGCTCGATATCAGTCGCGCCGAGGCCAACGCCCTGCCATTGCGTCCCGAGCGGGTCGAACTTGCGGGCAGTATCGACGAGGTGGTGGACCTGACGTCGGAACTGGCGGCCGAGCGGGCAGTGTGTGTGCGGAGCCGGCTCGACGACGACGAATGGGTGCTCGCCGACCCGGACCGGCTGCGTCAGGTGCTGTTCAACCTCATCGGCAACGCCATCCGGCATGGGCGACGGCGCGGGACCGTCATGATCACCTCATCCGCGACCGACACCGACGTGCTCGTGGCGATCGCCGACGACGGTCCCGGCATCCCGGAGGACCTCCTCGACCGCATCTTCACCCCGTTCACCCGCGGTATCGACGCCGCGTCCGAACCCGTCGACGGATACGGCCTCGGCCTCATGCTCAGCCACGGGCTGGCCTCCGCCATGGGCGGTGACCTGTCCGCCGGGAACGCCGACTCCGGCGGCGCCGTCTTCACCCTGCGGCTGCCACGGGCGGTGGACATCAGGAGTCGGGGACGGTGAGGCTCTCTGCCGAGCGGGCACGTGAGCGACTCGTCGCACACGATCACGGGGTGCTGGCGACGGTGCACCCCGTCCGCGGGGTGGATGCGGTGCCGGTGGTCTATGCCGTGGACGATGACGGTTACCTCGGGATTCCGGTGGACCGGGTAAAACCCAAGGCGTCGACGCGATTACAGCGCGAGCGGAATCTGGAGGCCGACCCGCGAGCCACCTTGCTCGTCGACCATTGGGATCCCCGGGACTGGTCGCGGCTGTGGTGGGTGCGCGCGGAGCTGCTCCGGGAGATGGACGCCGGTGTCCGGGCGGACCGGCTCGCCGACTTGCTGGCGCAGCGCTACCGGCAGTACGAGGACCGCCCTTTCGTGACGGTGCTGGTGCTGCGGATCCAGAACCTCACCGGGTGGCGGGCCCGGTGACCACGGCTCGCATTGCCGCCCGGTTGACGTCACCGCCGTTGGCCGGGCATAGTTGGTGACGTAGCCGGTGACATCGCGGTGGCATCGGAAGTGAACCCCAGGAGATCCTGCCGGACGACAGGGCCTGGGGTTTCGCGTTTCTAGGATTCCACTTCGCACATCGTGATCTGTGTGGAAAGTTTCTCGTAGTGGGTGCTGTCTCCACATCTGTGTCGCGTGATAACGCCGCAGCAGGCATCCGGCACCCACAGCAGCGGATCAAACGGCCCTCTCGCGTGGTCGATATGAAACGGACCGGAGAGACGTCGGCTCTGCCGGAGGTGCTCAACTGCCTGTGCGTCGCGCCTGTCGTCCGCTCGCCCGCGGGATTCGGCGATGACGCGGGTCACTCCGAGCTCGGCCAACTCGGGGACCAGTCGGCCAAGACACAGGCGCCGTTGGCGTTCCGGTCGTATGTCGATGTCGGGCGCGCAGTGAACAACGACGAAATGCTCGACGCCCAGCGCCGCGATCGCCTCAACAATCAGGGCGTGGCGGCTGGCATCATCGCGCCAGTGCAGCTTCTTCTGACCTGGCAGCAGCAGCGCTTGCATCGCGGCGCGTGCACCTTCCTCTTTGCCGTTTTCGACTAGGGCCGCGCTCAACATGTAGGTCCCGGGGTCACGCCGCATATCGGAGCCTGACTCATCGACCCACGCTGTGAACATCCGGACCCGCACACGGCCCGCCTTGCCGACCTGCTGGCACAGCGGTATGCGCAGTATGCCGACCGGCCGTTCGCGGCGGTGCTGGTGCTGCGGATCCAGAACCTCACCGGCTGGGAGGCGGTGCCATAGCGCCGCGCCGAATCGGGTACACCGGTGGGCGAGCGATGCCCTCGTGCGCCTACGGGGCGAAGATCCGGTGCAGGGCCGGGGCGACATCGCGGTAACCCGTGACCGGCAGGCACCGGCCGTGGCCGACGGCGGCGAGATCACGGCCGAGGTCGAGGTCGTGTTCGCCGGAGACGTCGATCAGCACATCGAGCCGGGGGAGCATCGCGGCGATCGTTCGCGGATCGGGGCCCGCGTTGTGCACACAGTCACTCAGCAGCAGAACCCGGGAGTCGGCGGTCCGGGTGCCCCGCAGTTCGTCGGCAGCCACACCGAGCGCGAACGACACATTCGTCAGACCCTGTGCGGGCAGCGCGAGCAGCCGGTCGACGACGGTGTCGGGCCGGATATGTTCGCCGAGCGGGCTGACCAGCGCCGCAGCCGACCAGAACGCCACGATACCCACCGCGTCGCGGGTCAGTTCCCCGCTGACCGCTCCCGCGGTGGCCGCAGCGGTCCGCACCTGTTCGCCGCGGGCCGACCCGGACACGTCAACGACCAGGATGATGTTGCGGCGGCGCCGAACTCGCTGCCGTACCAGGATGTCGTCGTCGGTCGGCAATGGTTCGGCGGCGATCGCCTCCAAGGTGCGGTCGAGGTCGATCTCGTCGGAATCACCACGCCACCGGCGGGTGACCAGTGTCCCGGAGGCCGACCGGGGTGCCTTGCGCGGGCCGAGAACCGAGGCAAGAGCGAGTGTGCGGGCGATCAGCCGGGCCCGTGCCCGGGCGTTCTCGTCGACCTCGGGCGGCGGCGGGGAGTCCAGGTCACCGGTCTCGTCGGTGACACCGGCGGCGCCGCGCGACCCGGGGCGCTCCCCGAACGCGGCGGTCCGCCGGTCCCGGCGACTGTCCGCAAGGACATACCCACCGCCCGATGACGCGATCAGCAGATCGGGTTCGGTGTCGAGCTGTTTGGGTTTGCGCCGGAACGGGCGCAAGGTTCCGGGCGATCGGGGAAGGTGCTTCCCGGCCGGCCGCGTCAGTGGGGAGTCGGCCTCGGCGGTTCTTCAACCCGGTTTCGCCGCAGCGGGATTCAGTGCGAAGTGGTCTTCCCAGATCTCCGTGAGCACGCCCTCCGGTGTGGTGAACGCGGTGTCGTCGAGGTGAATCCGGCCCGACAGGGCCACCGTCATCGCATCGAGGAACGTGGCGGTGTAGTCGGTGGGCAGATCCCGTGGCGGCTCGACGGTGCCGGCCGCCGGAATCTCGATGCGGTGCATCGCGCAGAGCTGCTCGGTGAGCAAGGCGAGATCGATGGCGCCGCGCACACTGCTTCCCTGCCTGATGGCGTCGTGTTCGCGGGTGGCGCGGGTGACGGCGACGGCATCGGCGACGATGCGTACCGGTGCCGATGCCGCATGCCGGGCAACGATATCGCGTTCGGCAGCCGCGTCCTGATAGTCGACGACGAGACGGCACATCCGGTCGTGCACCGAGATGGACAGCCTCGTGGTGCCCACATTGTCGTAGGGGTTCATCGATGCCACCACCCGGAAGGTCGGCGCGGCGACGACGCTGCCCACACGGGGTACCGTCACCACTCGTTCGGCCATCGCGGTCAGCAGCGTGTCGATGGTGTCCTCGGGTGCACGATTGAACTCCTCCACATACAGGAACCCGCCGCCGCGCATCGCCTGCAGCAGAGGGCCGTCGACGAAGTTGTCGGCGCTGTAATCCTCGCGCAGAACCCGAGATGGGTTATGGTGCCCCACAAGTCGACTCGGGGTCAGGTCCGCGTTGCCCTCGACCAGGACCAACGGGATGCTCCATTCGGCGGTGATCGCACGCAGCAGGGTCGATTTCGATGTGCCGGGCGGACCTTCGAGGATCAGGTCGCGGCCGGTGACGACAGCGGCCATGACCAGATCGAGCTCGCGTTCACGGCCGACGACCTGCGCCGCGACCCGTTCACGGATCGCGGCGAGATCGGTCAGTGATTGCGAATGGGGTGTCGATCGCGAATGGGGCGTCGTCACTTCACCGGGTCCTGGTTGACGCCGGTGAGCAGCATGTGCCCCGCGTCGACCGGGATGGTGACGCCGGTGACATTCTCGGCCAGAGCCGAATTGAGATACACGGCGGTGTCGGCGATGGCCTCGGGCGGCAGGAACGTCTTGCCCTTGAGCGCGTGAAATCCGTACCCGCCCGCCAGCAGGTCGTCGTAGGTGCCGCCTTCGTGTCCGGCGAACATATCCCAGGCGGCCTGCTGATTGGTCATCGGAGTGAGAATCGCGCCGGGGTTGATGGAATTGCACCGGACACCGAACGGGGCGAGTTCGAGCGCGATGTTCTTCATCAGACCGATGACGCCGTGTTTGGCGGCCACATAGTGCGCGTACGCGGGGCCGGGTTCGAGCCCGTTCACCGACGAGGTGATGACGATCGACCCGGTTTGCCTCTCGATCATGTGTGGCGCCACCGCCTTTGCCGACTTCCACACACCGGTCAGGTTGATGTCGGTCATGTCGATCCAGGTTTCCTCGCTCATCTCCCAGAACGGGGCGCGGGTCCAGATGCCGGCGTTGGCGATCAGGATGTCGATCTTGCCGAACTCGGCGATCCCCGCGGCGACCACGGCATCGAGCTGGGACTGGTTGCGGACGTCGGCATCGAACGACAATGCCCGGCGGTCACACGCCTCCACCTGCCGGACGGTTTCGGCCATGTCCTCGGCGGTGGCCAGCGGATAGTCCACCGAGCCGATCGGTTCGGTGATATCGAGCAGGATCACGTCGGCGCCCTCCTGCGCCGACCGGACGGCATGTGCGCGGCCCTGGCCACGTGCGCCACCGGTGATGAGTGCGGTCTTTCCGTTCAGCAGGCCCATGATGACTCCTTTGTCGGTTCGGGAATGTTGCCGGTGAATACGGTTGGGGTGGTTACAGTCGCCCGCCCGCGTCGATGACGTGGGTGGTGCCGGTGACGTACCGGCCGTCGTCGGAGACCAGGTAGACGACTGCGTTGGAGATGTCGATGGGCTCGACCATCGAGACGGGCAGTATGTTCATGGTCGAGGCCGCCTCCTCGAAATCAGCGCGGGTCGGATTCTCCAGATCCGGCCGGAACAGTTTGTAGGTGGGCTCGTTGAGGATCATCTCCGTCGCGACCGTCGTCGGATGTAGCGTGTTCACCCGGATACTTTGTGGCCCCAGCTCTTTCGCCAATACGCGCATGAGCCCGACCAGGCCGTGTTTGGCTGCCGAGTAATGGGCGATGTTCTCATTGACCGTGATTGCGGCGAGCGAGCTGGTCAGCACCACCGATCCGCCACACCCACCGGCGACGATGTGCGGTACCGCGGCCCGGACGGTCTTCCAGACGCCGGTGAGGTTGATACCGATCATGGTGTCCCACGTCTGTTCATCCATCTCGAGGGTGGGCGCCATACTGTTGATCCCGGCGTTGGCCAGGACTATGTCGAGTCTGCCGAGCGCGGCGACACCGTCGTCGGCGACCTTGGTGAGTGCGGGCAGATCGCGTACGTCCGCCTCGGCGGCGATGATGCGCCGGTCGAGTGCCTCGACCTGCCGCACGGTCTCCTCCAGGTCGCCGGGCCGGGCGGTGTCGTAAGGGACGGTGTCGACCTGCGAGGTGATGTCGACCGCGATGATGTCGGCGCCCTCCTGGGCGAGCCGGACCGCGTGACTGCGGCCCTGGCCGCGGCCTGCTCCGGTGATGAAAGCGACTTTGCCGTCCAGTTTGCCCATTGTCAGGTGCTCCTTCGCTCGCTGATCGGTGATGGTGTGAGGATCCGGCACACATTTATGTGATGTGCGTCTCTTTCGAGGATATGTCACAGAGTGACAAAACCTCATGGGACTTTGGTCCGTAGTGGTGAGATAGATGGGTGCCTGATCTGACCGACGCGGACCACCGGCCGGGTGACGACCGCCCGAACAGCGGTGGCCGACCCGCGAGCACGAGCGCGCATGCACTGGCCGCCGTCGCGCAGCGACTGTTCCTCCGAGACGGATTCGACGAGACCAGCGTCGACGACATCGCCGCGGCGGTGGGTGTCAGCAGGCGTACGTTCTTCCGGTACTTCGCCACCAAGGCCGACGTCGTGTGGGTGGAATCGACGACCGAACTCGCCGCCTTCCAACGGTCGCTCGCCGCGTCGGCGCCGGACGGCGACCCGGTAGCGGCCGTGGCCTCCGCGTTCATCGCAGCCCTCGACTACGGGCCTGACGATATCGAATGGGAAAGGCAGCGAGCAGAACTCGTGTTGCGCTCGCCTGCGGTTCAGGCGCAGGCCAACGCGGTCTACCGGAATTGGCGCCGCGTCATCGCCGAGTTCGTGGCGGCCCGGCGGGGCGAGCCGGAGACCGCGGACTTTCCGCTGGCCGTCGGCCATGCGGTGATCGCCGGTTCGGCCGCGGCTCATGAACTGTGGCTCAGCGAGCCGGCCACCGAACTCGCCGATTGCCTACGGCGGATGTTCACGCTGATGCTTCCGCGGATGTGACACAGTGGTGCGTAGGTAGTTGCCTGCGGGGCCGTGCTGTGCTTGTGGAGGATCGTGTGGTGAGAGAGTCGGCGGGACGTCGATGAATCCAGGCACCGAACACGACTGGGCAGCGAGCGGAGTGGTCGCACTGACCGGTCACGCCGCGCGCCCGATCGTGCCGCCCGGGAGTGCGGCGTCGTGGGCCCGGCATTGTGCGGACATCCTGCGAACGGTATCCGGCGGAGTGATCGATGTCGACGGTGCGGTGCTGCTGGGGGAGCGGGCGGCGTTCACCGGTATGACCCGGGCCGGCCGGATCGCGCCCGGTGGTCACACCCGACTGTTGCTCACGGCCGACGGCTGGGCGGCGCTGTCGTGTTCGCGGCCCGACGATCCGGTCCTGTACGGCGCACTCATCTCCGGCGATATCGACGCCGATGATCCGTGGCCGCAACTTGAGCATTGGCTGGCGGCACACCCCGGAGCCGAACTCGATGAGCGCGCCGAACTCCTCGGCCTCGCAGCCCATTCGGTGTCCTCACCGCCGCGAACGCCGGTACGACTGCGCGGAGGAAGATCACCGAAAGGGTTGCGGGTGGTGGACTTCAGCGCCCTGTGGGCGGGGCCGCTGTGTGCCCAGCTGCTGGGGCTCGGGGGTGCCGAGGTCATCAAGGTGGAGACCACCACCCGGCCCGACGGCGCGCGGCGCGGCAACCGGGAGTTCTACGACCTCCTGCACGCCGGTCATCGGAGCGTCGTCTTCGACCCCGCCGACCCGGCCGACCGTCGCAGGCTCACCGAACTGGTGGCATCGGCGGACATCGTGATCGAGGCATCGCGGCCAAGGGCGCTGCGCGGCTTCGGGATCGACGCGGACGAGGTGGCGGCGTCGGGTGCGACGTGGATATCGATCACCGCCTTCGGCCGCGACTCCCACCGGATCGGGTTCGGCGACGACGTCGCCGCGGCGGCGGGTCTGGTGGCGTTTGATGACGCAGGCGATCCGGTCTTCTGCGGCGATGCCATCGCCGATCCGCTCACCGGGCTCACCGCGGCGGTCCTCGCTCTCGGTGAACCTGGTGTGGTGCATGATCTTTCGATGGCCAAGACGGTGGCGTCGACGCTGACGGGGGAACGGTCCGCCGCCTGCGTGCGATCCGGAGACGAGTGGGTCACGCCCACCGGGTACGCCGTCGCCGCGCCGAGATCGCGTGTGCCCGGCGGAACAGCACCGGCGTCCGGCGCGGATACCGACTCGGTGTTCGGGGAGCTGTGATGCTGCTGACGAATGTGGTCGTCGATGGTGCGATGACACGTATCCGTGTGGCCGGCAGCACGATCGAAGCGATCGATCCGGACCTGAGGCGGACCGTGAGGGAGCGGGTCGTCGACTGCGAAGGCGGAACGGCGGAGCCCGGCTACACCGACCACCACCTGCACCTGCATGCCCTCGCGGCAGTGCGGCGATCGGTGAAATGCGGTCCGCCTGAGGTTGTCGACGGCGCGGGGTTCGCGTCCGCGCTGGCGGGTGCGACCGCCGACGACAACGGCTGGGTCCGGGGAATCGGGTACGCCGAAACCGTTGCCGGTGACCTGGATTCAACCACCTTGGACCGGATGTACGCCGATCGTCCGGTGCGGATCTCCCACCGCAGCGGCGCGATGTGGATGGTCAACGGTCTCGGTGCCCGGCTCCTCGGCCTCGACACCGCCCACCACGCCGGTATCGAACGACGGTCCGATGGCACCGCCACCGGCCGCATCTTCCGCGCCGACGACTGGCTGCGAGAACGGCTGCCCACCACAGGATTTCCCGACCTCGCCGCCGTCGGGGCCGAACTGTTGTCTCTCGGCATCACCTCGGTCACCGACGCCACCCCCGACCTCGACGACACCGCCCTCGCCCACCTGCGGTCGGCGGTGGCCGCCGGTGCGATCCCGCAGCGCGTCCACCTGCTCGGGGTTCCGTTGGGCCGCACCATCACCGAACCCCGGATAACGACGGGGCCGTACAAGATCGTCGTCGCCGACTCCGGTTTGCCCGACCTCGACGACCTGACCGAACGCATCCGTGCCGCCCACGACGCCGGCCGCGCCGTCGCCGTCCACTGCGTCACCCGCGAGGCCCTGATCCTCACGCTCGCCGCCCTCGACGATGCCGGCCCGACCGGAGCCGACCGCATCGAGCATGCCGCGATCGTCCCACCCGACCTCATCGACGACCTGGTCCGCCTTCGCGTCACCGTGGTCACCCAGCCCGGTTTCCTCGCCGACCGCGGCCACGACTACCTCCGCGACGTCGACCCATCCGATCGCGAGAACCTCTACCGCTGCGCCAGTCTCATCGAAGCGGGGGTTCCGGTGGCCCTGTCGAGCGACGCCCCCTACGGCCCGCTGGACCCGGCCGCGATCATCGACGCCGCGGTCACCCGGCGGGTCCCCGGCGGCCAGATCGCCGGCCCATCGGAACGATTGACCGCGGCGGAAGCCGTGGGCCTTCTCCGAACGCCGGTGAACGGATCGCCGGCCGACTTCGTCATCCGGGACGGCTCAGGTGCGACGCTCGCCGTGGTCGCGGGCGAGATGGTCCGGTGACCTTTCGGTGCATGCCGTGACCACCTCGGACCCTCAGCCGCGCACCCGATCCAGGATGGCGTCGGCGATCTCGGCGGGGTGGATTTCGGGGAGCCAGTGGTTGGCGCCGGCGATGATCCGGAACTCGTACGGGGCGTCGACCCAGCGGCCGCTGTGCCGGGCACCGTAGCGGCTGAGGTAGAAATCGCCGTCACTCCACACGTGGGTGGTGGGGACGCGGACGGTGCCGGGCGCGATGTCTTCCTTGGACCAGAACGGCAGTGCCCGGTACCAATTGAGGGCACCGGGCAGGGAGCCCGAGGCGATGATGTCGTCATAAAGCCGGTCCGCGGACTCTGCCGGCAGGCCGATGCGCGCCCGCGCGTCCGGGGATGCGAACGCCTTGCTGAGGAACACTTCCGGAAGTCGGGGGATGTTGATAAGGGCCGCATACCAGCTGCGGAAGATCTGGCCGTGCGGCATGGCGGCCCGGTAGGCAGACGGATGCGGAACCGACAGTGTGGTCAGGCTTTTCACCCTGTCGGGATGCTTGGCGGCGACCGACCATGCCACCATGGCGCCCCAGTCGTGTCCGACGAGATGGACAGGGCCGGCGCCGATCGCGTCGAACAGGGCGACCACGTCACCGGCCAGCGCACTCAGGGTGTAGTCGCGGCGCCGCCCGGGCCGGGCCCGGGGCGAGTAGCCGCGCTGGTCCGGTGCCAGTGTCCGGAACCCCTGTGCGTGCAGCAGCGGGGCGACGAGATCCCAGGCGGTGGCACGCTGCGGGAACCCGTGCAACAGCACGATCGGCGTGCCGTCGATCGGTCCCGCGTCGATGACGTCGAAAACGTAGTCGCCGTTGCGGTATTCGGTGATGCGGTCGGCCATCAGGCCACTGTATCCCGAGGAGGTGCCGGGACACCGGAGGGCGAGGCCGCGGCCCTGGCCCACCGGTAGTCGCCCTTGCCGTTGCCGAGGCGGCGCACCGCGTCGACGACCACGACCTCCTTGGGTACCTTGTACCCGGCCAGCTTGTCGCGGCAATACCGCTGCAGCTCACCCGATTCGACGGAGGCGACCAGCTCATCGTCACCGGAGGCCACGGCCACCACCTCCGAACCCCAACGCTCGCTGGGCCGCCCGACGACGAGGACGTCGTCGATGTGCTCGAAGGTGCGCAGTACCTCCTCGACCTCCTCGGCGAACACCTTCTCGCCACCGGTGTTGATGACCAGCGAATCCCTGCCGCGCAGCAACAATTTGCCGTCCTGGGAGATCCGCCCGCGGTCGCCGGACTGCACGACACGCACCCCGTCGACGGTGAGAAAGGTCTTGTTGGTGGCCTCGGGATCGGAGAAGTAGCCCAACGGCATCCGGCCCTGCCGCACCACCCAGCCGTCCTCGTCGGCGCCCGGTTCGAGGAAGCCGGTGAGGTCTTCGGAGGCGATGCGGGTGTCGGCGTGCGGCGTGAACCCGACGATCGTGGTGGTCTCGTCGTTCTCACTCGCGCCGAAGGCGACGTTGCCGGTTTCGGTGGAGCCGTACCCGTTGACCAGGATCACCCCGGGCAGGAGCTCGCGAAGCGTCTTCTGATGCTCGACGTTGAGCGGTGCACCGCCGGAGGCGACGGAGAACAGCGTCGACACGTCGTATTCGCCGCCGCGGATGCCGTCGATGAGGCCGACGGCGTAGGCGTCGCCGACCATCGTCATCAGGCCGATCTTCTCGCGTTCGATGGTGGCGAGCACCCGGTGCGGATCGAATTTGGTGCGGTCGTACAGTACAGCGGTCTGTCCGTTGAGGATTCCGGCGAACGCGGTGAGCAGACCGGCGGCATGCATGAGCGGCGACACCGCGAACCACGGCGCTCCGGCGTACTGCACCTTCTGATGGATCTCGTCGACGTGCTCGTGCACTCCGCCGTTCATCGACACCACATACTGGTCGCCCTGGCGCCACAGCACGCCCTTGGGGCGTCCGGTGGTGCCGCCGGTGCACATCATCACCACATCGTCGGGAGTGGCCTCGGGGAGGGTGCCGTCCCACGAGCGGCCCTGCGTCAAGGCATCGTCGAACTCAACGGCCCCGTCGATGGGGCCGGCCGGGGCCTGATCGTGAGTCTCATCAGGGATGGAGACGATCAGTTCGACAGTATCGGGCAGCGCGTCACCGAGCTTGGCCAGCAGCGACCGGTGCCCGATGACTCCGCGCGGTGCGACGTAGTCGAGCAGTTCCCGGATTTCGGCGGGCGTGTAGTGGTAGTTGACGTTGACCGGCACCACGCGTGCCTTGGAGCAGGCGATGAACGCGTCGGGGTACAGGTCGTTGTGCATGATCAGCGCGACCCGGTCCTGTCCGCACTCCCATGGCTGCAGGTCGGCGCGCTCGGTGTGGATGCCGAAGCCCTCGCTCACCAGGAACTTCGCCAGGGCGGTGGTGCGCTCGGAGGCCTCGCGGTAGGTGCTGCGCCGGTCGCCGCAGATGGTCATGAGCCGGTCGGGGATCGTGTCGGCGATGGCGTCGATGACGGTTCCCACGGTCCATTCCATGCGCTTGTACCTCCGCGAAGACGACGCGACGCCGGGCTGGACGTCGCTGTGATGGCAGTCATACTTCCGTGGCCTCGGCCGCACTGTCAAGCGTCCTTACTGTAATGACAACGGTTGTTCATCTGTGTGGACGTAAACAATCCCGTAAGCCTTGCGGTAAGATCGTCAGTCGACCTAGTGTGACGTAGAACCCAGCCCTCGCAGCCCATGTCCGACAGCTCATGTCCGACCGTGGTGCGCAGCACCAGGTGAAAGGCGGAACGATGACCACAGCAGAGGCGGTGCCGGCCGCCGTACTGGCCACCCCGGCAGCCTACAAGGATCCCGAGGCGCTGTACGCCGCCCTCGCGGCCGCGCGCCGCGACGACCCGGTCTCGCTGGTCGAGGTCGAGGGCTACACCCCGTTCTGGGCTGTCACCAGGTACGCCGACATCATCAAGGTCGAACGCGCCGCCAAGACGTTCACCAACTCCCCGCGCCCGGTGCTGATGACCGCCGAACAGGACCGACTGCAGCAGCAGGTCGGCATCGACACCCTGATCCACATGGACGGCGCCAAGCACCGGCAGTACCGCGCCATCGGCGTCAACTGGTTCAAGCCCAGCGCCCTGGCCCAGCTGCAGGAGCAGGTCAACGCGCTGGCCAAGCGCTTCGTCGACAAGCTGGCCGCGGCCGGCGGCGAATGCGACTTCGTGCAGACCGTCGGCGTCGACTACCCGCTGTACGTCATCATGTCGCTGCTCGGCATCCCCGAGGACGACTTCGCGTTCATGCTCAAACTCACCCAGGAACTCGTCGGCAATGACGATCCGGAACTGCAGCGTGGCACCAGCGACGAAGAGAACATGATGGCGATGCTCGACATGTTCGCCTACTTCCAGAAGCTCACCGAGAACCGCCGCGCCAACCCCACCGACGACCTCGCCTCGGCCATCGCCAACGCCACCGTCGACGGCGCCCCGCTCGACGACATCCAGACCGTCTCCTACTACGCGATCGTCGCCACCGCCGGCCACGACACCACCAGTAGCTCCATCACCGGTGGCCTGCAGGCGCTCATCGAAAATCCCGATCAGCTCGCCAAGCTGCGCGACAATCCCGACCTGATGCCGACGGCCGTCGAGGAGATGATCCGCTGGGTCACCCCGGTCAAGGAGTTCATGCGCACCGCTGCCGAGGACACCGAACTGCACGGCAAGACCATCAAGGCCGGAGATGCGGTGCTGTTGTCGTACGTGTCGGCCAACCGCGACGAGGACGCCTTCGACGATCCGTTCGCCTTCAATATCGAACGCGAACCCAACAAGCATCTGGCGTTCGGGCACGGCCTGCACTTCTGCCTCGGCGCACCGCTGGCCCGGATGGAGATCGCGGCCTTCTTCACCGAACTGCTCTCCCGCCTCGACCACATCGAACTCGCCGGGGAGCCGCAACTGACCGCGACCACGTTCGTCGGAGGCCTCAAACACCTCCCGATCCGCTACTCGCTGCGATGACGTCCACCGCAGACGCAGTCGGCTACGAACTCCGCGACAACGGCGTCGCGGTGCTCACCCTCAACCGCCCCGACCGGCTCAACGCCTGGGGGATGGACCTCGCCGTCCCGTTCTACCGGCTGATCGACGAGGCCGACGCCGACGAGGCGGTGCGCGTCATCGTCGTCACCGGTGCCGGCCGCGGTTTCTGCGCCGGCGCCGACCTCTCGGGTGGCGGTGCCACCAGCACCGAGTCGCTCGGCGACGATCTGGGCAATACCGACGAGAACGCGCTCGGTGCGATTCTGGGTGAGCGGCAACCGTATACCCTGACGGCGCTGCGCAAACCGGTCATCGCGGCCATCAACGGGCCGTGTATCGGATTCGGCTTCACCCTCGCGCTGATGTGCGATGTCCGCTTCGCCGCGGCGAGCGCCAAGTTCGGTGCCACCTTCGTCAGGCTGGGTCTTGTTGCCGAGCAAGGTATCTCGTGGATCCTGCCGCGGGTGGTGGGGGCCGCGCCCGCCGCGGACCTGCTGCTGTCGGGCCGTAAGTTCGACGCGGCCGAGGCCTCCCGGCTCGGTCTGGTGAAAGAAGTCGTCGACGACGCGGATTTACTGACTCGGGTCATCGAATACGCCGACGAACTGGCGACACGGTGTTCGCCGTGGGCGCTGGCGCAGATCAAGGGGCAGCTCTACGATGAGTCCGACCGCGCCGCCGTCGCCGCGACCACCGCGAAATCCGTTGAGCTGATGAATCTTTCGATCAAGCAGCCCGATGTCATCGAAGGCATCACCAGCTTCTTCGAGAAACGGGATCCGCAATTCCCGCCCCTGAAAGCCGACGGCTGACGCACAATATTCCCCGGTGCTGATGTCGTAACCCTAAATACCTGATTCACAACAGTGAAATGGTCCGCCGGAACGGCCGGCACCAAGACGAGAGACACGGAGGCCCGATGACCTCGACGCAGGCAGGAGCCTGGGACGAAACCCTGGACGACCTGGAGGCGCGCCGCAAACGCTCCTATGCGATGGGTGGCGCCGAGCGGGTGGCCAAGCACCGCGCCAAGGGCAAGCTCGACGCCCGCGCCCGGGTCCGCGCGCTGCTCGATCCCGGCAGCTTCCAGGAGTTCGGCACCCTGGTCGGCGGTGAGATCGCCGCCGACGCCATCGTCACCGGCACCGGCGAGATCAACGGCATGCCGGTGGTCGTCGGCGCCGAGGACTTCACCACCTTCGCCGGCACCATCGCCCCCGGCAGCAACGCCAAGCGGTATCGCGTCGCCGAACTCGCCCTGCGCAACCGGATCCCGATGGTGATGCTGCTCGAAGGCGCGGGCTTCCGGCCCACCGGCGACCACTACGGTCGCACCCCCACCGATCTCCTGATGCAGGCCCAGTGCTCGGGCAAGGTGCCGATCGTGACCGCGGTGCTCGGGCCGTCGGCCGGTCACGGCGCACTGGTGGCGCCGGTCTCCGACTTCCGGGTGATGAGCGACCAGGGATCGATCTTCACCGCCGGACCGCCGGTGGTGAAGGCCTCGACCGGTGAGGACATCTCCAAAGAAGACCTGGGCGGGCCCACCGTCGCCATCCCCAGCGGCGTCATCCACAACCACTACGCCGACGACCTGACCTGCCTGAACGAGGTGCGCCGCTACCTGTCGTACTTCCCGCCGAGCGCCTGGTCGTATCCGGCGCCGCGCCCCGGCGACGCCGACGACCCGGAGATCACCGGGCCCCGCGACTCGTCGGAGTTGCTCGAGGTGGTCTCCCGCGACAACCGCCGCGTCTATGACATGCACGACGTCCTCGACATCGTGCTCGACACCGACGACTGGATGGAGATCCAGCCGAAGTTCGGGCAGGCCGTGATCTGCGCGCTCGGCCACCTCGGCGGGCATCCGGTGGCGGTGGTGGCCAACCAGCCGCAGGTGCTGGCCGGGTCGATCGACGCCGCGGCCGCGGACAAGGCCGCGCACTTCATCCAGGTCGCCGACTCGTTCCACCTGCCGCTGATCTTCCTCGCCGACAATCCCGGCATGCTGCCCGGCAGCAGGTCCGAGCGTGAGGGCGTGCTGCTGGCCGGTGGCAAGATGTTCGCCGCCCAGACCACCGCGACCACCCTGAAACTGCACCTGACCCTGCGCAAGGCCTACGGCTTCGGGTCGATGGTGATGTCTTTGCTCGGTTTCGACAATCAGGTCGCGGCCTTCGCCTATCCTGGGGCGACCATGGGAGCGATGGGGGCGGGGGCGTTGAGTTCTGCGTCCGGGGCGGATGCGGATATGGCAAAACAGTTGCGCGACATGGAACTTGCCGCGTCTTACTATTCGGCCGAGATGATGGGATTCGACGAGTTGATCGATCCACGCGAGACACGCAACCAATTGTTGTTCGCCCTGCGGCGCGGCCTGTACTCGCGGCAGGCCGCTCCCGAACCGGTGCAGCGCACCGCGATCATGCCCTGATCCGGGCAGTCACACCGACAGGATCCCGATGACCGCCAGACCCGTTCTCGCCGGCACCACGAGGCTGCCGCGCCTGCGCCGCAGGCTCGGGCGGGCGGGCGCGAGCTGGGAGAAGCTCGGCGAGCAGGCGCTGTACTACTTCGTCTCCGTCGCCAGCATCCCGCGCGCGGTCAAGCACTACCGGCGTGAGGTGCTGCGGGTGATCGCCGAGATCACCATGGGTACCGGGGCGCTGGCGGTCATCGGCGGCACCGTGGTGGTGGTGGGCTTCCTGACCCTGTTCACCGGCGGCACCATCGCCGTGCAGGGCTACAGTTCGCTGGCCAACATCGGCGTGGAGGCCCTCACCGGCTTCTTCTCGGCGTATATCAACGTGCGCATCGCGATCCCGGTGATCTCCGGGATCGCGCTCGCCGCCACGGTCGGGGCCGGTACCACCGCCCAGCTCGGGGCGATGCGGGTGTCGGAGGAGATCGACGCGCTGGAGACGATGGCGATCCCCGCCATCCCGTATCTGGTGGGCACCCGCATCCTGGCCGGGCTGGTCGCGATCGTCCCGCTGTACGCGCTGGCCACGGTGGCGGCCTTCTTCTCCAGCCGGTTCGCCACCGTGTACATCTACGGTCAGTCGTCGGGCGTCTACGACCACTACTTCACGACGTTCCTGGCGCCGAGCGATCTCTTGTGGTCGTTCGTGCAGGCCATAGCGATGGCCGTGGCGGTGATGCTGATCCACACCTACCACGGCTACAACGCCTCCGGCGGCCCGGTGGGAGTGGGTGTGGCCGTGGGCAATGCGGTGCGCGCCTCGCTGGTGGCCGTCGTGCTGATCACCCTGCTGATGTCACTGGCGATCTACGGCATCGACGGCAAGTTCAATCTGTCGGGGTAGGGGTAATCGGGGCCAATGAGTTTCGGAAGTGAATTCTCGGGGGGAGCCAAGAAGGCGGCCGCGGCGGCGCTCGTCTTCTTCGTGGTGGCCGTCGTCGTCCTGGCGATCATGCAGTTCCAGGCCGCCTTCACCCGCACCATCCCGGTGACCGTGGTGGCCGACCGGGCCGGCCTGGTGATGAACCCGGAGGCCAAGGTCCAGTTGCGCGGCGTCAGGGTGGGCCGGGTCGCCTCCATAGACGAGGACCCGGGCCGCGGCAAGGTCACCCTGAAACTCGACATCGAACGCGATCAGGTCAAGTACATCCCGGCCAACGTGGGTGCGATGATCCGCTCCAACACCGTCTTCGGCGCCAAGTCGGTGGAGTTGCAGACCCCCGACGATCCGTCGCCGCAGAAGATCTCCTCGGGGGCGGTGATCACCGGAGACCGGGTGGCGGTCGAACTCAACACCGTCTACCAGCGGCTGGTCGGGGTGCTCGCCGAACTCGAACCGGTGAAGCTCAACGTGGTGCTGGGCACGCTGTCGAAGGCGCTGGAGGGCAACGGCAACAAGCTCGGTGAGGGTCTGTCCGGACTGTCGAGACTGCTGGGCACGATGACCTCGCGCGGGCGGGCGGAGACACTGCGCAACGACATCAGTTCGGCCGGGCGCGTCATCGACACCTACGCCGATGCCGCACCCGACCTGGTGCGCACCGTCGACAACCTGACGAACCTGGGAAACACCTTGCGTGACAAGCAGTCCGATCTGGACTCGCTGCTGGTCAACCTCACCGGTATGGCGGACGCCGGGAATCAGACACTGGCCCCGAAGAAGGACACACTCATCACCACCCTGTCCGATTTCACCCAGACCGCGACGCTGTTCGGTGGTCTCGCGCCGGGGGTGCGGTGCTTCTTCGAGCCGATCGCCCGGGTGGCCTTGGGCACGGGTATGCAGCCCGGCGGGGTGTTCGGCACCGACACCGGCTTCTTCAAGTTCAACGCGACGCTGCGGCCCAACAAAGACAGCTACCGCTATCCCGACGACCTGCCCAAGGTGGGAGCCGAAGGCGGCCCGACCTGCATGGCAGGCCTGTCAAACGTGAACCAGCGGACACCGGCGCCGTTCTACGTGGCCGACACCTCCGATCGTCCCTACCAGCCGCGTACCTCGCCGCAGGTCAACCCGAAGAGGCTGTTCCAGTTGATGTTCGGCGAGTACCCGGGACCGGGGCCCAAGTGATGGCCACCGAAAGAGATCGCGTCTTCCGCGCCACCGCACTCAAACTCGGCGTGTTCGGCACCGTCATGGTGCTGGTGTTCGCCGGTCTGGTGATCGTGTTCGGGCAGTTCCGCGGCGGCTCGTCGGGTGACTATTCGGCGATCTTCACCAGCGCCTCCCGCCTCACCGCCGGCTCTAAGGTGCGCATCGCCGGTGTGGAGGTGGGCCGGGTGCAGAGCGTCGCGGTGACCCGCGACCATCAGGCCAAGATCGGTTTCTCCGTCGACGACGCCTACGAGCTGCCCACCGACGTTCGCGCGCTGATCCGGTACGAGAACCTCACCGGCGATCGGTACCTCGAACTCGAACAGGGGTCGGGAACCTCGCTGCAGACCCTCAAACACAACGCCACGATCCCGGTGGAGAACACCGAACCGGCGCTGAATCTCGACGTGCTGCTCGGCGGCTTCAAACCGTTGTTCGAGACGCTCAAACCGGACGACGTGAACTCTCTCGCCGACAGCCTGGTCAAGGTGTTCCAGGGGCAGGGCACGACTATGGAATCGCTGCTCGGTGACACCGCGTCGTTCACCTCCGCGCTGGCCGACAAGGACAAACTGATCGGCGAGGTCATCGACAATCTCAACGCTTCGCTCGGGACGTTCGCCGACAACAGCAAGGGACTGGACACCTCGCTGGTGCAGATGCGCGAACTCGTCGACGGACTGGCCCGCCAGCGGGGCACCATCGGCTCGTCGTTGCAGAGCACCTCCGAACTCACCACCAGGCTCAGCGATGTGCTGGAGACCAATCGGCCCGCGCTGGCAGACCTGGTCCCGGAGGTGCATCAGCTCTCCGACAATCTGTTGCGGTCGCCGGGACAGCTCGACACCACGTTCAAGCAGTTCCCCGACGCCTTCCGCAGGCTCAGCAATCTCGGCAGTTACGGGTCGTGGCTGCAGATCTGGCTGTGCAAGGTCACGATCATGTTCAGCGGCCCCGACAACCAGACCATCTACTGGACCGCGCTCGATTCCACCACCGACAAGAACCAGAATCCCGGGGGGAGGTGCCAGAAACGATGAGCGAGAGCGAACCCAACCAGCCCGACCCCCAGAAGTCGCCGAAACATGCGCCGATGCACAAGCATTCGTCCAACGACGCCGCGGTGATCGCCGCCCGGCGCCTGCGGATGGGCATGATCGGCGTGCTGGTCACCGCGATGGTGGTGCTGTCGGCACTGCAGATGGACAAGCTGCCGTTCCTGTCCAACGGGGCCGTGTACACCGCACAACTCGAGGACGCCAGCGGCCTGCGCTCTGGAGATTCGGTGGTGGTGGCCGGTGTGGAGGTCGGCAAGGTCCGCTCGATCACCCTGCGGGACAGCACCGGCGGTGACGGCACACCACTGACCACCGCCGAGGTCACCTTCGACATGGCCGACGACATGGTGGTCGGCACCTCGTCGAAGGCGTCGGTGCAGGCCGAAACCATCCTGGGCCGGCGGAATCTCACCATCACCCCGGCCGGCGACAAGCGGCTCAAGCCGGGCGGTGACCTGCCCGTCGAGCAGACCACCCCCGGCTACACCCTCACCGAGGCCCTGCAGGACACCGCCTCCACCATCCACGACACCAAGCTCACGAAGGTCGACGACGCCCTCGACGCCATGTCGGACGCCTTCGCCGACACCCCCGAAGAACTGCGCGGCGCCGTCGACGGCATCAGCCGGCTCTCGCGCACCATCGCCTCCCGCGATGACCAGCTCGGCCAGTTGCTCAGCCGTGCCGACGACGTCACCGCGGTCGTCGGCAGACGCAGCGGCGACATCACCACGCTGCTCGCCCAGGCCAATTCGTTGTTCGGTGAACTGCAGCGGCGCAACGAGGCCATCGAAACCCTGCTGACCGGGATCAAGGATGTCTCGGTGCAGCTGCGCGCGTTCATCGACGAGAACGGCACCAGACTCGCTCCCGCCCTGCGCAGGCTCGACGACGTGGTCAAGGTGCTGCAGCAGGACAAGACCTACCTCGCCGACGGTATCGACCGGCTCGGCCCGTACGCCAACTCGCTCGGCGAGGCGGTCGCCAGCGCGCCGTACTTCCAGGCGCTCGCGCAGTTCCCGTCGTCGGGCGACATCACCAACATCTTCATCAAACTGTTCAAACAGAAGTATCCGCAGGCGTGGGCGGCGATGCTCCGGTACAACCCGATCAACCCGAAGAACTTCCAGCTCAACCCCGAGTACAAGAAGTCGCAGGACACCCGGAACGCGCCGATCGCCACCTATATGCCGCCCACCTCGTACACCCCGGGACCGCCCTGACATGCGGTCGGCAGCAAGCACATTGACTCATACGCGGCAGGCAGGAGGACGGACATCATGAGCGGATCGAGCGGTATCGCCGCCGGTGTGCGATCGGTGCCCCGTGCGGTCTGGATCGCGGTGGTCGCCGTGATCGCGATCGTCGCCGCCGTCATCATCGGCGGCACGATCGTCAACAACCTGCGCTACAACACCTACACCGCGTACTTCAAGGCCACCTCCGGCATGTTCGTCGGTGACCCGGTGAAGATCATCGGTGTGGAGGTCGGCAAGGTCAGCTCCATCACGCCCCGGTCCGGGGACGTCAAGGTGAGATTCACCGTCGACAGCTCCCGGAAACTCCCCAAGAACGCGAGCGCCTACATCGTCGCCGACAGTCTCGTCGGCGGCCGCTTCATCCAGGTCACGCCGGTCTACCACGGTGGCGACACACTCGGCGACGGCGGTCAGATCCCGATGGAACGCACCGCGATTCCCGTCGAATGGGATCAGGTCAAGAGTGAACTCGACAAGCTCGCCGACAATCTCGGACCGAAGGACGACGACGAGAAGGGCTCACTCGCCCGGACCGTCAACACGCTGGGCCGCAACCTCGACGGCACCGGCGCCGACCTGAACCGGGCGCTCAAGGACCTGTCCAGGGTCAGCACCACCTTGGCCGACAACCGGGGCGATCTGTTCGCCACCGTGCGTAATCTGCAGACGCTCACCACCGCGCTGTCGTCGGTGGACGATTAGATGATGGAGTTCAACGGCCGGATAGCGTCGGTGTCCAAGCTGCTCGCCGGCAACACCGGCAGACTCGACGGCGCACTGAAAGAAGTGGATTCGGTTCTGGGTGAGGTGAGTTCGTTCCTGGACACCAACACCGGTGCGCTGAGCACCTCGGTGGAGCGGCTCTCGGACGTCACCACCACGATAAAGCAGAAGGACGAGCAGATCCGCGGCCTGCTGCATTCGGGGCCGCATCAGCTGGTGAACTTCTACAACATCTACAACCCGCTGACCGGCTCGCTGACCGGTGCGTTCGCCCTCGGCAACGGCGGCAGTCTCATCAACTTCCTGTGCCAGGCCATCGAGGGTTCGGACCTCAAGGGCAACCCGGTGCAGGCCGACGCGGCCGAATGCGTCGACGTGCTGGGGCCGATGCTGGCTTCGATCGCCGTCAACTATCCGCCGTTCCTGCTCAATCCGATGACCGGTATGTCGGCCACCCAGGACCAGCTGATCTACCAGAACGAGGACGTCAAACGGCGCGCGCAGGCCCGCCAGGACGATATCGACGCCGGCAACCGCAAGGAGAATCCGGGTAAGGACACCAATTCGCTGACCTCTCTTCTCGTTCCGTTCGGAGGCAAGTGATGCGCATGCGGGGTGCGGCGATGCCGCGGATACTGGTAGCGGTGGGGGTGGCCGCGACGCTGCTGGTGTCGGCGGGCTGTTCGTTCGAGGGGGTGCAGAACATCTCCGTGCCAGGTGTGGCCGGCACCCAGGACGGTTCGTACACCCTGACCGCGATCATGCCGACGGCGGGCAATGTCACGGTCAACGCGCCGGTGATGATGAACGACGCGACCGTCGGGTCGATCGGCGCACTGAAGGTGACGACAAGGCAGGGGGTAAAGAACTGGCAGGCCGAGGTCACGCTGCGGCTCAAACCGGGAGTGAAGGTGCCTGCCGGGTCGTACGCGCGGGTCGGCTACACCAGCGTGCTCGGTTCGATGCACGTGGCGATCGTGCCGCCTGAACACGAACGCGGCGGTTTTCTGCGGGCGGGGGACCGGCTCTCGGCGCAGGACTGCCCCGAGCAGCCCGAGATGACCGCACCCGAATCCGGGGGCATACCGAATGTGACCGTCGCTCAGAAGATCAGCAAATGTACGGTGCCGAGCACCGAACAGGTGCTCAGCTCGCTGTCGGTGGTGCTCAACGGCGGTGGACTGTCGCAGGTGGGCACAGTCGTCGACGAACTCAACCGGGTGCTCGCCGGCCGCACCGGCGAACTGTCGAGGCTGCTGCCGCGGGCCGCGACGATGGTCGACCTCCTCAACGACCAGCGGGCCGATCTGGTCACCGCTCTCGACGGCATGAACCGGCTCACCGGCACCATCAACGCGCAGAAGCCCACCATCGAGCAGGCCCTGACCGACGGGCCGAAGATCCTGCGGATGCTCAATGAGGAACGGCCCGAACTGGTGAACGCGCTGGCGTCGGTCGACAAGCTGAGCCGCACCACCAACAGTGTGCTGCGGGCCAATTCGGACGATATCTCCACCACGCTCACCGAACTGGAGAAGTTCATCGAGCAACTGGTGCTCAGCGGACCGAGCTTCGTCAACTCGTTCGGCTACCTGATGACGTTCCCGTTCCCGGCCGGACAGGTGCCGCAGTTCGTCCGCGGCGACTATCTCAACGGCGCCATCTACCTGGACCTCACGCTCAACCGGCTGTCGCGGGGCTTTGCCAAGACGATGGTCAACCCGGAGAGCGTGGCCGGTAAGCAGGCGGGCCGGGCGCGGGTCGGCGGCGATCCGTTCACCGGACCACTCCGGGACCAGAACGACCCGGATCAGCGCACGGCCGCCCAGAAGAAGCCGGGCCAGAAGAAGCCGGGCCAGAAGAAGCCGGGCCAGAAGAAGCCGGGCCAGAAGAAGCCGGGCCAGAGACGGTCCGCACAGGCGTCGACCACCGGCTCGGCAGCACCGACCGGGGGACCGCGATGAACATCACCCGCAAGGTCAGGCTCCAGCTTCTGGCGTTCGCCGTTGTCGGGACGGTGGCGCTGCTCATCGTGGCCATCAGCTACCTGGCGGTGCCGGGGATGCTGGGTATCGGCAAATACAAGGTGACGCTCAACCTGGCGGCCAGCGGTGGCCTCTACAAGAATTCGAACGTCACCTACCGGGGTGTCACGGTCGGCAGGGTCGACTCGGTCAAGCTCACCCCGGAAGGCGTGACCGCCGCGCTGATCATCGACGATTCGGCGCGGATCCCCAAGAACCTGACGGCCACCGTGCGCAGCGCGTCGGCGATCGGCGAACAGTACGTGGATTTCGCTGTGCCCGAACAGGACACCGAGAGCGATGCGACGCCGGTGGCGATCTCGTCGGAGATGCTGCGCGACGGCTCGGTGATCATCGGCGAGATCACCGTCCCCATCAGCGGCGTCATCGACCGCGCCGACGAGATGCTCGCCCAGATCGAGGACAGCAACCTGCGCACCGTGATCACCGAGGCGTTCGCCGCCTTCGACGGCCGCACCGAGGACGTACAGCGGTTCATCGACTCGGTGACCCTGTTCCTGTCCGAGGCCAACAAGAACAGCGACGCCATCGTCAAGCTGATCGACTCGGCCGAGCCGGTGCTGGCCTCGCAGGACAAGACCCGCACCGAGATAGCCTCGTGGACCCGTGATCTCACCACGGTCACCGACCAGTTGCGCGCCAACAAGCCTGAGATCACCGGCATCCTGAACAAGGGACCGGCGACCGCGGACAAGGGCAGGCAACTGTTCGAGTCACTCAAACCGACGCTGCCGCTGCTCATTGACAACCTGTCCGTGACCGCGAAAACGCTTGCGGTGTATCACGCCAACCTCAACCAGATCGTGGTGATCTACCCGCGGCTGATCGCCGGTCTGATCACCGCGATCAACAGCGAGGACTCGGACAAGGGCGCCAACGTCGACTTCGTGGCATCGTTCCAGGATCCGCCGCCGTGCACCGTCGGCTTCTATCCGCTGGAGAAGCGGCGCAGCCCGGGCGACCAGACGGTCAAGGACTATCCGTCGGGGATGCTGTGCAAGGTCGCCCACGACAGCCCCCTCGCCGTGCGTGGCTCGCGCAACTATCCGTGCGTCGAATACCCCGGCCGGCGCGCCTCTACCCCGGCCGAATGCCGCACCGGATACCAGCCGCTCGACCAGAAGAGTCTGCCCCTGCCCAACGGTGTTCCGGGGCTGGTGCCCAAACCCGCCTCCAACACGGGCGCCCAGGGAAAGCTGGTGCCCGCCGCGCCGACCTCCGTCGACTCCACCCCGTCGGTGTACGCCACCAACTACGACCCGCGCACCGGCGAATACACAGGTCCGGACGGCAAGGTCTACCGGGTCGACACAGCGAGCAGCAAGGGGGAGGTCGCCACACAGTGGGAGCAGCTGATCACCACGACACTGAAGTGACGCGCACCGGAGCGACCAGGCCGGCGGTGACCAGAACCGGGGCGGGCAGGATCGCCGTCGTGGGCTGGGCGCTCGCGGTCGCCGTGATCCTGGCACTGGCATCGACTCTCGTGGTCCTGCTGTCGGCCGACGGTTCGTCGGAGCCCGACGACACCGAGCGCGTGCGCTACACCCAGTACGCGGCCGTCATGGTCACCGAACTGACCACCCTCAACAGTGGCAACGTAGATCGGGTGACCTCGCAGTTGAAGCAGGCCGGTGCGGGCAAGGCCCTGGGTGCCGACGACGCATCGCTCGACCAGATCGTGGACCTGGTCAAGACACAGAACGTCACCACCACCGGAAAGGTGGTGCGGACCGCGGTGTCCAAGATCGACGACAGCTCGGCGACGGTCCTGCTGGTGTCCGGCTGGCGGATGGAAAGCCCTGGGCAGCAGCCGGAGATCAAGACCTTCCGGTGGCGCGTGCGCGTCGACAAACGCGACGGCAAATTGGCACTCGGCGCGATCGACTGGGTGGTGTGATGCCCGAGACCCCGAACCCCGGCTCACCCGCCCAGAATCCGGAAACGGCCACCGCGCAGGCGGACTCACCGAGGACCGCCCGGACCCCCGTGGTCCGCCTGGCCAGACCTCGTCTGGCGCCGGGAGCACGGCCACTTGCGGCGGGGGTCGCGGCGGTGCTGATCGTCGCACTCGCCGTGGCGGTGATCCTCGTCGCCGCCGGACGCGACGACGACGGCTCTGTCGACGACGCCCGTCGGGACGCGGTGGCCAAGGGGCGCGAGGTGGCCGGACTGATGTTCACCTACTCGCCGGCGACGGTGCGTGCCAACGTCGAGAAGGTGAAGCCGATGCTGACCGGCAACGCCGCCAAGCAATTCGATCAGGTGCTCACCGACGACCAGATGGTGTACGTCGTCGACAAGAACGACGTCACCTCCACGATCTCCATCGCCGACGCGGGAGTGGTCCAGGCTCATAAGGATTCGGCCACCATCCTGCTGTTCCTGGATCAGACGGTCTCCCGCAAGGGCGCCGGCGCCACCTCGGTGGTGCCCAGCCGCATCGAGATGGAAGTAACCAAACACCAAGGCAGCTGGAAGGTCTCGGAGCTCTCACTCATCTCCGACGACAGCATCAGTAAGGCCATCATGCCCAGTTCGACCACCCCCAAACCCTCTGGCTGACAATCCCATTGCTGGTTGAGGTGTGAAGAGCCGCTAGGCGATGAGCCTCGAAACCCGGTGAGGCGACAATGTCCTCTCACCAGGTTTCGAGGCTCGTCGCTTGCGCTCCTCGCGCCTCGACCAGCGAGAACGTGGACCGCCTAGACGGCGTTGACGTCGTCCTTGGTGACGCCCGCGGGTGGGTCCATGATGGCGAAGTTGGCGGTGGCCACCACCGCCAACTTGCCGGAGGGTTCTTCGGTCACGGTGACGTCGATGACGGCCGAGCGCCGCCCGAGGTGCACCACCCGCGCCGTACCGCGGGCGAAACCCTCACGGACACCGCGGATATAGCGGATGTTCATGTCGGAGGTGACCACCATCTTGCGTTCGGTGAGGCTGCCGATCACCGCGCGGCCGGCCACGGTGTCGACGAGGGTGGCGATGAATCCGCCCTGGATGGCCCCGGCGTGATTGGTGATGTGCGGGGCCAGTGGCAGTTCCACCACGACGGAGCCGTTCTCATCGGTCCACTCACGGAATCCCAGAAGTGTGAACAGGTCGTAGATGGAGTCGACGGTGTCCGTCATGTATCAGTCCGTTCTTCTCCGGCGGTGGTGGTCAGCGGTCGGCGTCGGTGAACCGCACGAAACCCCGGCGCAGGTGGTCGTTCCGCAGGTCGGCGAAGCCCTCGTTGATGTCCTCGAGCCGGTATTCGACGGTCTCGACGTCACCGAGCGGAAGATCGCCGAGCTTGTACAGGGCGAGCAGTTCGGCGATGTCGTGACGCGGGTTGCCGCCGCCGAAGATGCTGCTGCGCAGGTTCTTCTGCAGCAGTTCGGCCACCGGGATGCGCAGTTCGGAGTCGTGATCGGACAGGTCGCCCATGCCGGTGAACACGCAGGTACCGCCCTTGGCGGTGAGTGTCATCCAGTCTCGGGCCTCGGCCGGGTCGCCGGTGGCGATGACGTGGGCACACAGGTGCCCGCCGGTGAGGGTTCCGATCTCGGCGAGGGCATCGGCGATGGTGGAATAGGCATGGGTCGCGCCGAGTTTGAGCGCCAGTTCGCGGCGTTCGGCGGAGGAATCGACGGCGAAGATCCGCTCGGCACCGGAGACCACGGCCCCGGAAATGGCTGCCGCGCCGACGATTCCGATCCCGATGACGGCGATGTCCTCGCCCGGTGAGACACCCTCGGCGTGTACGGCGGCGCCGTACCCGGTGGTGAGCATGCAGCCGACCAGACAGGCGACCTCGAAGGGGATCGACGGATCGATCTTGATTAACGAATTCTGGTGGGCCACAACGTACGGTGCGAAGGTTCCCACCAGTGCCATCGGAGCCACGGGCCGGCCGTCGGCGGTGGTGATGCGGTGGCTGCCGTCGGCGATGGACGCCCCGCCGAGCAGGCCGCCGGTATTGCCGCTGCCGTCGCACCGGTTGGGCAGGCCCGCCTGGCACGGGCCGCACTTACCGCACGACGGCAGGAACGAGGTGACCACGTGGTCCCCGACGGCCAGTTCCGTCACACCCTCGCCGACCGCCACCACGACGCCGGCGCCCTCGTGGCCACCGAGGACCGGTGGCGTGCCCATGGGGATGGTGCCCGCGGCCAGATTGTGGTCGGACTCGCACAGCGCGCTGCACTCCATCGCGACCGTCACCTCGCCGCGGCGCGGCTCGCCGATCTCGATCTCCTCGACCGACCAGGGGGAGCCGGCCTGCCTGATGAGAGCACCTGTGGTCTTCATGGTCCGTACCTCTTCCGGGGCTGCTTCCAGCACTGTGCACTGGCTGTCCTAAGTAGCTTACAACCCCTGTCGAGTCCCTAACGGTAAGACTTACTGTTAGAGGTCTTCGGACTCTGGTGAACGGTGCTGTCAGGCGCTCGAAGCCACCGATGCCTTCGCGGCGATGAGCCGCTCGGTGTTGTCGAGGATGCAGTTGAGCACGTACTCGAAGTTGTGGTCGTTGGGGGCGCCGGCCACCCAGCCGTTGGCCTCGGCCTCCGCGAGCAGCGGGGTGGCCTCGGGGGTGATGACCAGGTTCTCGTAGTAGGCGACGTTCCCGGAATCCTCGGCCTTGCTGCGCTGATAGAGCCGCTCCAGCACGATCGAGCCACGGATGTGCAGCTGCACCGCGGAGTAGCTGTCGTAGGCGTCCTCGAGCGACAGCCCGGCGTCCATCAGCAGCGCGACGATGCGCTCGATCTCCTTGGCGCCCATCGCGCCGGCCTTGGTGCTCATCGTCGACCGGATGAGCAGCAGGTCGCACAGGATCGGGTGGGCCAGGAAGGCCTTGCGCATCGAGTGCGCGTGCCCGTGCAACTGGGTGCGCCAGTCGTCGCCGGTGGTCTTCATCGCGGCGGGCAGTTGGTACCGGGTGATGGCCCGGTCGGTCATCGCGTTGAGAAGGTCGTCCTTCTTGCGGAAGTACCAGTAGATGCTGGTGACCCCTACGCCGAGGTGCTTGCCGAGCATGGGCATGCTCAGGTTGTCGATCGAGACCTCTTCGGCGAGTTCGAATGCGCCGTTGATGATTTCCTCGGGGTCGATCGACCCGCGCTCGCGGCGCTTGCGCTTGGGCGCGGATTCCTGACCTGCCATGGTCGGGCCACCTCCTGTGAGTTGGTTGGTCGGATTCTCTGGTTGCGGTTGCTTGTCGGTCACCTGGGCGTGATGACAAAAGACCGTTTATCGATTGTGCCGTTCGGTGCGGCCAACTGCAATGTCAACAGTAGTGGTATTCGTCATGCTCGCGGGCGTATTCGGGCGACCACAGGGTGTGTCGCCGGAGGGTTCGCCGGCTCTGATGCGACGGAATTCTGGCGCGACGGGCAATGGCTCGACGGGTAGGGCTCGACGGGTTATGGCTCGATCGACAGCGCGGCCGACGGGCAGCCGTTGACGGCGTCTGTGAGCGCCGCCTCGTCGGCATCGGCGATCGCGTCCTCGTGGATGTGCACATATCCCTCGTCGAGAACCTCGAAGACCTCGGGGACGATGGACTCGCAGATCCCGTGGCCGACGCAGCGGTCGCGGTCGACGATGATACGCATACGGACTCCCTCGGGCGGATTGAAACAACTTACCGTAAGGACAACGGTAATGCCTCCCGTGATGGTAGTCAACCGAATCGCGCCGTTTGGTCCGGGCGTGAGAAAAGGCGGGTGTCCCAGGGGGACACCCGCCTTCGGCCGTACCGTACGCGGCCCCCGCGAACACCCGGATCAGTAAGCGAGAAACAGGATTTCGTCGCGCGAATACTGGTGATCGGGATGCTCTTTGGCCAGGTGCTCCTGCACCTTCGCCACCAGTTCGTCGTCGGTCTCCTCGCGGAATCCCTCACCGCACGGGCATTGCAGTCTGCGGGCCATCGCCGCCTCCTCGCTGTCGATTGTGCACGCTCGGTGTGCGTGCCCTCTGCTGTCGATTGAACACCGCTGTCGATTGAACACCCTGGGCGTGACCGGGCGCACACCACTACTTGCCGACGATACTCTGCAGGCCACCGACGTCGGTGATCTGCCAGTCGTGCTTGCTGTCGATCGTGATGCTGTAGGTGACCGTGGTGGTCGCGCCGTTGGGAGCCTGCGAACTCGTCGAACTCACATTGACGAAGGCGTCCACCTTGTACACGCCGTCGTTCTCGGACTTGGTCACCGCGGTGATCGGTTGGGCCGTCGACTTCCAGCCGAGCGGTGCCAGGATCTGCTTGAGCGACCCCGACGTCGCGTCGAACTTGGCCGCGAGCTCGGAGGTGGTGCCCTTCTTGAGGGTGGCGAACCACTCGTCGAGCTTCTGGTAGTCGGTGGTGGCTGCGCCGACCGCGTAATCGAGCGAGATCTGCTCGGCGCGTTTCTCATTCGAGGCCTTCGCGTCGCGGTCCGAGACGTCCGACCGCGCACCCATCCACAGCAATGCGAACACGATCGTGGCGGCGGCGAGTGCGATCAACGCGGCACCGACGGCCAGTGACCGCACCGATATCGCGATCTGGCGCGGTTGAGAGGCACTCGCTGCCGCGCTCGCCTCCCGCTTCGTGGACGCCGTTGTCTCCGTGGATGTCTCGGTCGTCGGGGAGGTCTCGGTCTTCGGGGACGTCTCGTCCTCGGGCACTTCGACTTTCGCCTCGGTGGCTTCTTCCATCTGGGTGGTCACGAGAGTAGCCCTCACTTTCCGGGTGGTGTGACGTTGAGTTGCAGGCGTAGTGCGCCGTCGGATCCGACGGTGCCCAGCGCCTGGGTGAGCAGTTCGCCGATATCGAGACGCTGTAAGGCGGTCGCGGACTGGTCGACCAGTGGCTGCAGGCTGGGGCCCAGGGGTTTGAGACCGGGACCGATCTTCACCAGGACGTCGGTCATCTTGGTCAGGAACCCGATCATGCCGGTCTGATCGGTGTATTCCGACGGGTCGCGCTGGTCGGCCAGGTTCGCCAGCTCCGCCGACATCTTCGAGATGATGCCGGTGCCGAGGGATTCCCACGACGGACCGCCGTCGTGCAGCGCCGGACCCAGCCAGGACAGGTCACCGCCGACCCGCTGGATGCTGGTCAGCAGGGTTTTCAGGTCGGGATTCTTGGCGATGAGGGTCTGCGCGAGCAGCCGGGCCGAGCGCTGCAGCTGCGGCATCACGGCCTCGGTGCCGTCGAGACCCTCGCGCAGGGTGTTCACCAGGCTCGAGATGGCGTCGGGATCGAACTGCTCGAGCAGCGTGACGGCCTTGCCCGCGGTATCCGAGATGGTGACCGGGATGAAACTCTCACGGGTGTCGACGTGCTGGCCGTCGCGCAGGGACGGTCCGCCGGCGGAGTCGGGCCGGAAGATCATGTACGGCTCGCTCAGCGCCGACAGGTTCTCCACGCTCATCGTGCTGTCGGCGGGGATCGGCTTGTCGTCGTCGACCCGGATGACGGCTTCGACGCCGCCGTCGTGCCCGATGCGCAGGTCGGTCACCTTGCCGACCTCGTTACCCACCACCAGCACAGGCGAATTGACCTCGATGCCGCCCGAACCGCTCATCGCGATCGTGATGGTGCGGTAGTCCTTGAACGGCTCCACCCGCAGCACCGACACCAGGATGTAGACGATGCCGACCACGAGCACGAGGGCGATCGCACCCAGTGACAGGGCCGCGGTGGGGATCTTGCGTTTGATCGCCATCACCGCACCAGCCCGATCATCTTCATCAACTGCACGACCACCTGAGCCTGGTCGTCTCCCGAGAAGGACTGTCCGTTCACGGTCACCTTGGTGAGGTCCACCTTCGCGCCGGTGGTCGACCAGGGGATCACGTCCTTGCTGATCAGGTCGATCAGCCGGCTCATGTTGTGCGGGGTGGTGGTGTCGAGCGGACGCGCGCCGAAGAGCACCGGCATCACCGCCGAGATCATGGTGTCCGACGCGCCCATCAACGGCGCCAGCCACTTTCCGGGCGGGGCGACCTTTCCGAGGTCGGTGAGGATGTACACCATGTTCAGGATCGAGCGCATCGACGACGTGGTGCGGTCCACCCCGGCCTGGGTGAGCAGCGGGGCCAGCTTCTCGCGGTGGTCGATGACGGACTGTGTGGTGTCGCCGAGGCCGTCGAGCAGCGAATCGAGCGAGCCCTGATTGTCGGCGAGATCCTTGAGGTCCTTCCCGATGACGTCGAAAGCCTTTGCGGTGCGGGTCAGGTCGTCAGGAAAGGCCTTGTTGACCTCGCGCACTGTGGAGATCAGATTGGTGAACGTGCCGTTGCCGGTGGCCGTGGCCAGCTGCGAGAGGGTGTCCTCGATCTGCGGGGCCTGCGAGGTCTGGGTGAGCGGGATCGTCGATCCGCCGCGCAGGACCGAGCCGCCCCCCGCGCCTGTGTGGGTCGACGCTCCACGCGTGCTGGTGAGGGCGATGTGCACATCGGACAGGGGAGCGGACTGGCGCAGCATCGCCGTGGTCGTACTGGGCAGGGTGACATCGGAATCGATGTTCACTTCGGCGACCACGAAACCCCGGTTGTCGGTCGTGAGCTTGGACAGCCTGCCGACGGGCACACCGTCGGCGACGACCTGGGCGCCGTCGGGAAGATTGAGCACATTGGCGAACTGGATGTGCACCGGGTACGTGTCACCGCTGGTGCCGCCGCCGGGAGCGGGCAGGCTGGACGCGTCGAAGTCGCATGCGGTCGCGCTCAGCGCCACCGTCACCGACAGGCCGAGCGCGGCGACGGTGCGACGCAGCCGGAACCCGTTGGCGGGCAGGGTGATGCGGAGAGTTCTCATCGACCACCTCCGGTGAGCAGGCCGGGCAGCAGGCCGGCGAGCGGACCGTCGTCGGTGCAGGAACTGTCCTTGCGGCCCAAGGCGGCACACAACTGCTTCGATGACAGTTGCGGCAGGGCAGCAGGTTTGGCGGTGTAGTGCAACGTGACGCGTTGTGTCTTCGGGTCGATCGCATTGCTGAAGGCGCTCGTGATCACCGGCAGCCGGTCGATCATCTCGGTGAGTCCGGTGACGCCCGCCGAGATCTGGGCGGGCAGATTGTCCATGTTCTGCACATTGTTGATGAAGTCGGCGCCGTACAGCATCGCGATGTCGTTGAGCTGCGGCACCACATAGCGCAGCCGCTGCAGGATCTCGGCGGCGGGCACCGTCATGTGCTGGTTCACCGAATCGATGGTCGGCTCCAGGCGCACCAGGAACGACTTGATGTCGGCCCAGTGGTCGGCGGTCGGTTCGGTGATACCGGCGAGGTCGGTGATGATCTCACCGAGCCGGGCGATCGCCGCATCGGGCGACTTCAGGGCGGTGCCGAGTTGGGTGATGACGGCGTTGATGTCCTCGCCGGTGCCGTCCAGCGAGGCGGCCAATCCCTTGACGCCGCGCGAGATGTCCTTCGCCTCGGCGGGGGTCAGTGTTCCATTCAGTTCGTCGGCGAGCTTGGACAGCGCCGCGAAGGTCTGTGTGATCGATTGCGGGGTCAGGGTTTTGGTAATGCATTTGCCCGAATCCCAGGTCGGCGCACCGGCTTCGGGCTCCGCGCCGATGAGGGCGAGCCTACGGTCGGCGATCAGGGTGTGCGAGAGCGTCGTCGCGCCAACATCGGCGGGCAGCCTGCGGTCCTTGCGGATCTCGAACTCCACCTTGGCCTCGGTACCCTCGGTGCCGATCTTGGTGACCTTGCCGACCTGGACCCCGAAGGAGGTGACGGCGCTGTCGCGGAACAGGCCGATCGAGTCGGGCATGAGCGCGCAGTAGGAGCGGGTGTCCTCGTCCGGGCCGAATGCCCGGTACCCCACCGCGACGACGGCGGCGATGAGCACCAGCGCGATGAGCGCGACACGCGAACGAGACTTCACGAGCCACTGCATGATCAGCACGCCTTGTCCGGGGTCGGGACGCAGATCGTGATGGGTTCACGTTTCTCGCCGGCGGCGGTGCGCAGTTTGTCGCCGATCTCCTTGACCGAACCCACCACCTCACCCCACTTGTTGAGCAGTTCGCCCAGCGGTTTCTGCGCCTTCGCCAGTTCGATGACCATTGGCCGCAACGTCGAGTTGTAGTGCTTGCCCAGCGGCGACAACGACTGCAGGATCGAGGCGACGGACGTGAGCGCCTTGCCGACGACGACCATCTTTTCTTCCGCGAGATCCTCCAGGAAGTTCCAGGAATCGATGATCTGCCGGAAGGAGGTCTTGGTGTCCTCGATCGCCCCCACATATTCGTCGGCCATTTTCAGGGTGCGGGAGACATCGGCGTTCTGTTTGTCGAGGATCTCTACGATCGAATCGACCGCGGCGACAGCCCGTTTGAGCGACTGCGGATTGTCGGCGGTGGCCTCGCCCAGGACTTTCATGGTCTTGCGCAGGTTCTCGCCCTCGATGCCGCTGACCGGTTCGATGGCGTCCTGGAAGATCTCGGGCAGGCTGTAGGGCAGCAGCACCCGGTTCTCCGGAATCGTCGCCTTGCCCAGTGGTGTGCTGCCCGCCGGCATCAGCGCGAGGTAGTGGCCGCCGACGACGGTCAGCATCCGCACCGACAGCGAAGTCTGCGAACCGACGAACACGGTGTCCTCAACGGTGAATGTGATGCTCGCGTGGTCCGAATGCAGCTTCACGTCGGTGACCTCGCCGACGGTGATCCCCGCCAGGCGCACGTCGGCGCCCTTCTTGATGGCGCCCGCGTCGGACACGTCGGCGTGGTATTCGGTGGAGTCGAGGTCGACCATCGAGATCGCGGCGATCACCCCGAGAATGATCGCGAGCACCGCGAAACCGATGAGGCCCCAGTGGCGATCGGAGAGTGTGGGTCCATTGCCCTTGTTCCTGCTCAGGCCCGGCACAGCGTGATCCTCTGGTTGCCGAGCAGCACGGTGAGCGCGGCCGGTGGGGCGGTGGTGCCCTTGGAACAGGTGAACTTTCCGGCCTCTGGGGTCACCGCGGCCACAAACTGCAGGAAACCGGGGATCCGGTTGAGCGAGGCGATCGTTTCCTCCGGTTTCGGGAAGGCCTGCGCGATGAGGCGGTCGATGTCGGGGTTGGGGTCGCCGGTGAGGCCGAGCACCTTGAGCATGTGCTCGAGCGGGAACAGGATCGGCGGGATCTCGTCGGCGAACTGCGCGAGCAGCGGCACCTTGTCCTTGAGTTCCAGGAACAGCTTGGTGAGCTGGTTGATCAGTGCCATCGTGTTGCCGGAGCCGCCGCCGATCTGGTCGGACACCCGCGACAGGTTCCGCACCAGCACGGAGATGACCTGCTGCCTGTCGACGGCGTACCTGCTGAGCTGTTCGACCGCGTCGAGGACCTGTCCGATGCCGCTGCCGTTGCCCTCGATCACCGCGTACAGGCTGCCGGTGAACTTGTTGAGTTCGGCCGGGGACAGTTGCCGCAGAACGGGTTCGAGACCGTTGAACACCGTGGTCACATCGAACGACGGCACGGTGTGGCCGGTGTCGATGGTCGATCCGGGCGCCCGCAGGTCGGCCTTCTGCGCGGGTGTCAGCGTCGACTGCTGGATGTCGATGTACCGCTGGCCGGTCAGGTTCTGGTAGCGGATCGCGAACCTGGCGTCCTTGGCGACTCGGTGCTTGGTCTGCAGGTCGAAGGTGACCTTGGCATCGGTGCCTTTGAGGGAGATGCCGGTGACCTTGCCGACGCTCACACCGAACTCGCGGACGTCGTTGCCCACCCGCAGGCCGTTGGCGTCGGTGAACAGGGCGGTGTAGCCGGTCACGTCGCCGCGGATCGGTTTCTCGATGGTGCGCAGCACGCCGACAAGGATGACGGCCATGACCGCGGCGAATACACCGATCTTGATCAGCAGGGACGGCATGCTCTTCATCGGCCGCCCCCACCCGCGTTGAGGGTGAGCGCCAGGCGCAGCACCGGTTCGGCCGGTGACCCGCCGAACGTCTTGGCTGTCCGGGTCAACAGCTGCTCCAGCTGGGCCTGGGTGGTCTGGGGCGAGGACACCACGGACGCAACGGCATTCATCAGCGGTACCGGCATCGCGGCCAGGCCCCGATAGTCCGGTTGCAACACCTCCAGCAGATTCGCCAGGCCCGGGATCACCTTCTTGGCCAGCATCGCCACGGTGGCGTCGAAGCGTGCCTGCTTCTCGGGGACCTTCAGGTACGGATGATCGTGCACCATGCGCAGCAGGACCAGGCCGCCGTCGAGGGTCGCCGGGAATCCCGACAGCGCCGAACCCAGGTCCCGCAGGATCGGCGAATACGGCATCTTCTGGGTGTCGGCGACGGTTTCGACGGTGGTGACCAGTGCTTTCATCAACGGCGAGAACGCCTTCGCATCCTGGGCCACCTTCTTGAGCAGGTCGGCCAGGTCCGGGGTCAGCACATCACCGCTGAGCTTGCCCAGCGAGAGCAGCATCGTCGAGACCGTGGCGTCGTGCACGCGGTCGCGTTGCGCGCCGGTCAGATTGATCGTGGTGCCCGACCGCAGGGGCGAACCACCCTGCTGTGCGAGCAGACTGATCTGGGTGATGCCGAAAAGGTTGGCTGGGGAGTAGTCGATCGACAGGGCATCGGTGAGTCCGGTCAGCGCCGGCCGGTCGAGGTGCACCGTGATCGCCTGGCCGGCGTCGGTGCGGGTCACCGAATCGACCTTGCCGACAACCACTCCGCCGCGCCGCACCTCGGTGCCCTTGGTGACACCGTCGCCCACCTCCTCGGCGAGCAGGGTGACGGCGATCTGGCCGGAGTCGAGATCGTCGGTGGGGATGAACCGCCACCCGATCACGGCGAGTGCGGCCACCAGGATCGCGGCGATGCCGACGGTGCGGGCGGTGTGGGTGTGGGTGGTGATCCCGGTGAGCGCGTGCCGTGCCATGCGGTTACCCCGAGAACCTGATCGGCGACTGCAGGCCCCACAGCACCAGCGTCATCACCATGTCGAGGGCGATGATGCCCACCAGCGAAGCCCGGATGGCACGCCCCGAGGCGATGCCCACGCCCTCGGGGCCACCGGAGGCGAAGAAGCCCTGGTAGCAGTGGATGAGGATGATCGCGACGGTGAATACCAGGATCTTGATGACCGAGGCGACGATGTCCCAGCCGAGCACGAACTGGGTGAAGTAGTGGTCGTACACGCCGCCCGGCTCACCGTGAATGGTGGTGACCACCATCCGCGTCGACAGATAACCGACGACGAGGGCGATCACGTACGTCGGGATCATCGACACCACACCGGCGATGACGCGGGTGGTGACCACGAAACCCACCGCCCGCACGCCGAGGGCCTCGATGGCGTCGATCTCCTCGGAGATGCGCATCGAGCCGATCTCGGCGGTCATCCGGCAGCCCGCCTGCGCGGCGAACGCGACACCGGCCGCGATGGGGGCGAGTTCGCGGGTATTGGCGAATGCGGAGATGACGCCCGACACCGGGCCCAGCGAGACCAGTTCCAGGGCCGTGTACGCCTCGATGCCGATGGAGGCGCCGATTGCCGCACCCATGATGAGCATGACCGGGGCGGTGCCGCCGCCGACGATGAGAGAGCCACGGCCCCAGGTCATGTCGGTGATCGTGGACATCGTCTGGCGGCGATAGTGCTTGAGCGTCAACGGGATCGCCGCGAAGACGTTCCAGCAGAAGGCGAGGGCGAATCCGACAGATTCCAGAAACCTGCCCGGGTTGATGCGCTCGCGGATCGCGCGGACCGGCCGGAGCAGTTTCGGCGTGTACGGGGCGGGGGTGAGATTCTGGGTCACCGGCTCAGCCCATCCTCATCGGGTAGAACATGTTGACCACCTGCGTGATCCCCGTGTTGACCACCATGATCGCCACCACCGACAGCACCACCGCCGCGTTCACGCCGTCGGCGACGCCGCGCGGCCCGCCCTTGGCCTCCAGGCCGCGTTGACAGCCCACCACCACCACGAGTAGCCCGAAGATCATCGACTTGATCAGCGACACCCAGACGTCGATCCGAGTGGCAAACGCGCCGAACGACATCCAGTAGCTGCCCGGGGTCACATCCAGCGACGCGACGGCCACCAGATAGCCGGCGACGATGCCGACGGCGATGATCAGGATGTTGATGAGCGGGGCCACCACCAGCATCGCGATCACGCGCGGGGCGACGAGCCGCTGCACCGGGTCGACGCCCATCACCCGCATCGCGTCGATCTCCTCGCGGGTGGTGCGGGCGCCGAGGTCGGCGGCGATCGCAGCCGCGCCCGCGCCGCCGAGCAGCAGGCCGGTGGCCACGGGCGCACCCTGCTTGATGACGCCCATGCCGCGCCGATCATCGAACTGGCGCCGAGCTGGTGGACGAGGTTGCCCACCTGCGTGGAGACGATCACGCCGAACGGGATCGCCATGAGGATGCCGGGGATCGCGGTGACGGTGATGATGAACCAGGCCTGCGAGAGCATCTCCCGCAGCGGGAACCGCAACGAGACGATGTCGGTGACCGCGTACCGCAGCGCCGACGCCCCGAGCCGGGTGGTGCGGCCGAAGGTGTCGATCGACGCGCCGATGCGTCCGGGACGACGTTCGGCATCGGTGCGGGCCTTGGCCCGGGCGGCGATGGCTGCGGCCGAGGCGACAGCGGGTGTCTGCGTGCTGGTCATTGTCACCTCCTTGCGGGCGGGTGGCGGTGGTCAACTGGGCTGCCGAGCGTTCAACGCTGTGGCCTACGGCACAGTACCACCTATAGAATGGTCTACGGTATAGGTATCTGTAAGTTTGTCGATCGCGGCCCGAGAGGCTGGATCGACCACGATGACGCCCTGATCATCGGGCGCGGGAGGACGGCAGACATGGGATCGCAGCAGCCTGGTGTGGCGGTTGAGCCTGGTGTGGTGGCTAAGCCTGGTGGGGTGGCTAAGCGTGGTGTGGTGGTTGTGGGGGCCGGGTCGGGAATCGGAGCGGCGGTCGCGGCCCGCTTCCACGATCAGGGCGACAGGGTGCTCGGCGTCGACGTGCGCTTCACGCAGGAGACCCCGTTCGAGCAGGCCGTCCTCGATCTGCGTGACCTCGACGCCGTCGGCGCGCTGATCAAGCGGCTCGAGACCGACGGTCAGGGCTGGGATGTCCTCGCCTACGTCGCGGGCATCCCCGGCACCTTCGATGCGGGCGACGTACTGCGGGTCAACTTCCTCGGCATGCGCACCCTTGCGCTCGGACTGCTGCCGGTGCTGCGCTCGGGTGGCTCGATCGTCACCGTCGCCTCCGTCGCGGGCCTGGCCTGGCAGGCCCGAGGCGAGGCGCTGGCCGGACTGCTCGACGCGTCCACCGGTGAGCAGGTCGACGCGTGGCAGGCGCAGCAGGACCCGGCATACGCGGTCTACAGCACGTCGAAAGAGGCGTCGATCCTGTTCTCCAAGAAGATCTCCGGCCCGGCCTGGCAGAAGTACGGCATCCGGGTCAACACCGTCAGCCCCGGCCCCACCGACACCCCCATCCTCGGTGACTTCAAGAAGTCGATGGGCGACGACACCATCGAATTCGTCCGCTCCGCCGCCGGACGTCACGGAAGCGTCGAGGACATCGCGCCCGTGGTCACCTTCCTCGCCTCCGACGACGCCCGCTGGGTCAACGGCCAGGACATCCAGGTCGACGCCGGGGTGATCGCCGGCATGGGTGCCGGTCCGTACGCCATCTGACCTCGTCCACAGCCCAACGATTTCCGGAGAACCGATGACCAACACCGAAGCACCCGCACGCCCGTACTCCACGGTCGACATCTCCAGCCACTCCTTCTGGGAGAAGAGTTTCGCCGAACGTGAGCAGACCTTCGCACAACTGCGCGCCGGCGACGGCCTCACCTGGCATGAGCCCACCGAGGCGCTGTTCCCGCACGAGGAGACCGGATTCTGGGCGGTCACCCGCAACGCCGACATCCGTTACGTCAGCGCGCATGCCGACGAGTTCTGCTCCGGCCGCGGCGTCACCCTCGACGCGATGCCCGTCGAGATCCAGAAGGCCACCACCTTCTTCCTCACGATGGACGCCCCGGAACACACCCGGTACCGGCGGCTGATCTCGATGGCGTTCACGCCCAAGCAGGTTCGCAAGATCGAGGAACAGATCAAGGCCAACGCCGCCCGCATCGTCGACGAACTCCTCGCCGCTCTCGACGGCGGGCAACCGGTCGATTTCATGGAGGTGGTCGCCAAGAAGCTGCCGATGCAGACGGTGTCGGAGATGATCGGCCTGCCCAAGGATCAGCACGAAACCGTCGCCGCCGCAGCCGAAGCCGTGTTCGGCACCAGCGACGACGAGGTGGGCGGCAATCTGGAGGAGAAGGCCGTCTTCCTGATGATGCAGCTAGGCGTACTCACCAACGCCGGTGTCGAGCTGGCCAAGGACCGTCGGGTCAACCCACAGGACGACCTGATGACCAACATCGTGCAGGCCGAGGTCGACGGGCACAGCCTGACCGACGAAGAGGTCGGCGCGTTCATGGTGCTGCTGGCCTCTGCCGGCAACGACACCACCAAGCAGACCACCGCCCACGCGTTCAAGGCCCTGCTCGATCACCCCGACCAGCTGGCCTGGCTCCGCGAGGACGTCGACGGCCGGATCGGCGGCGCCGTCGACGAATTCGTCCGCTGGGGTACCCCCGTCATGCAGTTCACCCGCACCGCCACCCGCGACACCGAACTCGCCGGCACCACGATCAGCGAAGGCGACAAGGTCGCGATCTTCTACTGCTCCGGCAACTTCGACGCCGAAACCTTCGACAACCCAGGGGTTTTCAACCTCGATCGGTTTCCCAACCAGCACGTCGGTTTCGGTGGCGGCGGCCCCCACCACTGCCTCGGCAAGCAACTCGCCGTCCTCGAACTCAAACACCTGTTTGCCGAACTCGTCACCCGCATCCCCGACGTCGAGTTCGTCGGCGACGTCGACTACATCTACAGCGACTTCACCCACGGCATCAAACACATGACCATCCGCAAACGCTGAGAGTCTCCCTTCGCCGGTTGACGAGCCTCGAAACCCCGTGAGATAACAACGTCGTCTCACGGGGTTTCGAGGCTCGGTCGCTGGGTGACCTCGCACCTCAACCGGCGAGGAGGTCAGCCGAACAGGACGTCCGGGGCGCGGAAGATGTAGTCAACGGCGGCTTCGGGGCTGGAGCCGTCGACGTGGATGACGACCCAGGTGGCGCCGCGACGGCGCAGGTCCGCCAGGTACTCGCGGGCCGCGCGCACGGCGGCGGCGTCGTCGAGATCGGTGTGCGGCAACACGATCTGGACGTCGAGCTCGTCCGGATCGCGGCCGGTCGCGGCGAGATCGGCGCGCAGGCCGGTGAGAATCTCGCTGAACTGCTCAGGCGTCTCGATCGCGCGGGTACGGATGACCGAGGCAAACACCTTCGGGGTGATCAGCGGCATCCACCCGGCCCCGTGCGCGACGACGCGGCGCAGCGCGGCACGGCTGTTGCCGCCGATCCAGATCGGCGGGTGCGGGGTCTGCACCGGCCGCTGCAACCACAGTTCGCTGGTGGCGGCCCAGCCGTCACCGCTCACCGGGGTGGCCGGATCGGTCCAGATCGAGGTGATCGCATCCAGCGCCTCGTCGAAAAGCCGTGCCCGGTCCTCGAACTCGACGCCCACCGCGGAGAACTCCGACCGCAGGTATCCCGCCCCGACACCCGTGATCAGCCGTCCGCCGGACAGGATATCCAGGCTCGTCAGCGATTTGGCGATCTGATACGGGTTGTGGAACGGCAGCACGATCAGATTGGTGAGCAACCTGATCGTGCTGGTGGCCGCTGCCATGAACCCCAGTGCCGCAATGGGGTCGAGCGTGTTGTGGCCGCCGTTGTCGCGCCATTTGGCCGACGGCGCCGGATGCTCGCTGAGGGCGACGGCCGAGAACCCCGCGGTCTCGGCCGCCGTCGCCACCGCGCGGACGACATCGGGTAACAGGAAATCGTCCGGGGCCGAGGGGATTTCGCTCGGATACTCCAGAGTGAACTTCAGTGAGGTCATGGATTCAGTACTGGGTGGTGCCCAGGTCGACGGCGATGGAGGCGGCGGTGACGTGGCGGGCGTCGTCGGAGGCCAGCCATGCGACGGTGGCAGCGACATCCTCGGGAGTGGTGACCATGTCGGGCAGGAATGCGGCCATCGTCTGCTGCAGCGCCGGATTGGATTCGAGTGTTTCGCCGACGCGAACGACCATGTCGCCGCTGCCCATCGGCGTGATGACGGCACCGGGGTGGACGGTGTTGACGCGGATCGAGTGCTTGCCCAGTTCGGCGGCGAAGCCGCGGGCCAGGCCGACGACGGCATGCTTGCTGGCCGTGTAGTGCACCATGAACGGCTGGAACTTCAGGCCGGCGGCGGAACTGATCAGGATGATCGAACCGCCGTTGTCGCCGGCGATGATCGCGGGTGCGGCGGCGGTGACGGTGTTCCAGGTGCCGGTCACGTTGACGTCGAGGATGGTGCGGAACGACTCGGGCGTGACCTCGTCCCAGGTTTCGGGCGCGCAGATGCCCGCGTTGGCGACGACGATGTCGAGACGGCCGAAGGCGGCGACACCGTCGGCGACGGCCTTGCGCACGCCGTCGAGGTCGCGGATGTCGACGGCGGAGGCGATGATCTTGCGTCCGGTGGCCTCCACCAGCGAGACGGTCTCGGCGAGGTCCTCGGGGGTGGCCGAGTCGTAGGGGATGAACTCGGGGAGCGGTCCGGCGATGTCGATGCCGATGATGTCGGCGCCCTCGGAGGCGAGCCGGACGGCTTCGGCGCGGCCCTGGCCACGTGCGATGCCGGTGATGAAGGCGACTTTGCCGCTCAGACGATCGCTCACGTTGTCACTCCTGTTCAGGCCGGGTTGACTCATCGCCGCCGACCACTGTAGTAAGTCTAACTGTAATGCCTACCATATCGACTACCGATTCAGTAGAGCAGGCCTTGTGCCCACCCCCGGGCGCGAAGGTAACGTGACCTGCGTTGACCCTGTCGGTGCCGGCGGTACCGACGTCAGAAAGGAGCCCGTTGTGGCCGTCGACGCCGACGATTTTGCCGAGATCCTCGCCCAGGTCAAACAATTTGTCCGGTCAGTGGTCATGCCCCGTGAGGACGAGATCCTCGCGACGGACCGCATCCCGGACGACATCCGGGACCAGGCCAAGGAGATGGGCCTGTTCGGCTACGCCATCCCCGAGGAATGGGGCGGCATCGGCCTCGACCTCACGCAGGACGTCGAACTCGCGATGGAACTGGGCTACACGACGCTGTCGCTGCGCTCGATGTTCGGCACCAACAACGGCATCGCCGGGCAGGTGCTGGTCAACTTCGGCACCGACGAGCAGAAGAAGCGCTGGCTCGAACCCATCGCCTCGGGCGAGGTCGTCGCCTCGTTCGCGCTGACCGAGCCCGGCGCCGGGTCCAATCCGTCGGGCCTGCGCACCAAGGCTGAACTTGACGGCGACGACTGGGTCATCAACGGCGAGAAGTGTTTCATCACCAACGCACCGAGCGCCGACCTGTTCGTCACCTTCGCCCGCACCCGCCCCGCCGACGCCGACGGTCCCGGCATCGCCGTGTTCCTGGTGCCCGCCGACACGCCCGGCGTCGAGGTGGGCCCCAAGGACGCCAAGATGGGCCAGGAGGGCGCCTGGACGGCGAGCATCAGCTTCACCGACGTGCGGGTTCCGGCGTCGGCGCTGGTCGGTGGCTCCGAGGATGTGGGTTACCGGGCCGCGATGATCTCGCTGGCCCGCGGTCGCGTGCACATCGCGGCCCTCGCCGTCGGCGCCGCCCAGCGCGCCCTCGATGAGTCGGTGGCCTACGCCGCCACCGCCACCCAGGGCGGCACCCCGATCGGTGAGTTCCAGCTCGTGCAGGCGATGCTCGCCGACCAGCTGACCGGCGTGCTGGCCGGCCGCGCACTGGTCCGGGACTGCGCCCGCAAATGGGTGACCGAGGAGGACCGGCGCCTCGCGCCGTCGGCGGCCAAACTGTACTGCACCGAGATGGTCGGCAAGGTGGCCGATCTCGCGGTCCAGATCCACGGCGGCACAGGCTATATGCGCGGTGTGCCCGTCGAACGTATCTACCGGGATGTCCGGCTGTTGCGCCTCTACGAGGGCACCAGCGAGATCCAGCGCGTCATCCTCGGTTCCGGGCTCGTCAAGGCAGAACGCCGTAAGCAGAAGGGTTGAGAACAGATGTCAGGAAACATTCTTTCGGGAAAGACCGCCGTGATCACCGGTGGTGCACAGGGACTCGGCTTCGCCATCGCTGAACGCTTTGTGGCAGAAGGTGCCCGGGTCGTCCTCGGTGACCTGAATCTTGACGCCACCAAGGAGGCCGTCGAGAAGCTCGGCGGCGCCGACGTGGCCGCCGCGGTGAAATGCGATGTGGTCAGCGGTGACGACATCGAAGCGCTGCTCGCCACCGCGCAGAGCACGTTCGGCGGTCTCGACATCATGGTCAACAACGCCGGAATCACCCGCGACGCCACCATGCGCACCATGACCGAGGAACAGTTCGACCAGGTGATCTCGGTCCACCTCAAGGGCACCTGGCAGGGCCTGCGCAAGGCGTCGACCATCATGCGCGAACAGAAGTCCGGCGCCATCATCAACATCTCGTCCATCTCGGGCAAGGTGGGCATGGTCGGTCAGACCAACTACTCGGCCGCCAAGGCGGGCATCGTCGGTATGACCAAGGCCGCCGCCAAAGAGATGGCGCATCACGGCGTGCGGGTCAACGCGATTCAGCCGGGCCTGATCCGGTCGGCGATGACCGAAGCGCTGCCCGAACGTATCTGGAACGAGAAGGTCGCCCAGGTGCCGCTCGGCCGCGTCGGTGAGCCCAGTGAGATCGCCAGTGTGGCACTGTTCCTCGCCGGACCGGACTCGTCGTACATGACCGGCACCGTGCTGGAGGTGACCGGTGGCCGGTTCATCTGACAGCGTGCGGACGGCCGTCATCTGCGAACCCGTCCGCAGCCCGATCGGGCGGTACGGGGGAATGTTCAAGTCCCTCACCGCCGTCGAGCTCGGCGTGGCGGTGCTGCGGGGACTGATGGACCGCACCGGCATCGCGCCGGACGCCGTCGAGGATGTGATCCTCGGGCACTGCTACCCCAGCAGCGAGGCGCCGGCCATCGGCCGCGTTGTCGCGCTCGACGCCGGACTGCCGATCACGGTGCCCGGCATGCAGATCGACCGCCGCTGCGGTTCCGGACTGCAGGCGGTCATCCAGGCGGCGATGCAGGTGGCCACCGGCCAGAACGACCTGGTGGTGGCCGGCGGTGCCGAGTCCATGAGCAATGTGGTGTTCATCTCCAGTGATATGCGCTGGGGCGGAGCACGATCCGGTGTCCAGGTGCACGACGGCCTGGCCCGGGGCCGGGTCACCGCGGGCGGCAAGAACTATCCCGTAGCCGGTGGGATGATCGAGACCGCCGAGAACCTGCGCCGCGAGTACCGAATCTCCCGGCAGGAGCAGGACGAGCTGGCCGTGCTCTCGCATCAGCGGGCCGCGGGCGCCCAGGCAGACGGGCTGCTGGTCGACGAGATCATCCCGGTCACGGTCACCGGCCGTAAAGATTCCCAGGTGATCTCGGTCGACGAACATCCGCGCGCCGACACCACCGTCGAATCGCTGTCGACGCTGCGCCCGATCATGGGCAGGCAGGACCCCGACGCCACCGTCACCGCCGGCAACGCCAGCGGCCAGAACGACGCCGCGTCGATGTGCATCGTCACCACGCCCGAGAAGGCTGCCGAACTCGGCCTGCGTCCTCTGGTGAGGCTGGTGTCGTGGGGTGTGGCCGGTGTCGAACCCAAGATCATGGGCATCGGTCCGGTACCGGCGACCGCCGCCGCGCTGGGCCGGGCCGGGCTGGAACTGTCCGACATCGACCTGATCGAACTCAACGAGGCCTTCGCCGCACAGGCCATCGCGTGCATGCGGGAATGGAACTTCGGCGAGAAGGACCTCGACCGCACCAACGTGCTCGGGTCCGGGATCTCACTCGGCCACCCGGTCGGCGCCACCGGTGGCCGGATGCTCGCCACGTTGGCGCGGCAGATGCAGTCTCGTGGCGCGCGGTACGGACTGGAGACGATGTGCATCGGCGGTGGGCAGGGGCTGGCCGCCGTCTTCGAACGAGTTGGGGACTGACATGGCAACGCTCGCACAGACACTCGGGCTGACCGATGTTCAGCAGGAAATCGTCAGCAATGTCCGGCGATTCGTCGACAAAGAGGTCATTCCCGTTGCCTCGCAACTGGAGAAGACCGACACCTACCCACAGGACATCGTCGACAAGATGGCCGAGATGGGGCTGTTCGGGCTGATGATCCCCGAGGAATACGGCGGCATCGGTGAGTCGCTGCTCACCTACGCGCTGTGCGTCGAGGAGCTCGCGCGCGGCTGGATGAGTGTGTCCGGGGTGATCAACACCCATTTCATCGTCGCTTACATGATCCGGCAGCACGGCACCGACGAGCAGAAGCGGAACTACCTGCCGCGCATGGCCGCCGGTGAACTGCGGGGCGCATTCTCGATGTCGGAGCCGGAACTCGGATCCGACGTCGCGGCCATCCGCACCAAGGCCCGGCGCGACGAAGACGGCCACTACCGGATCGACGGCCAGAAGATGTGGCTGACCAACGGTGGCAGCTCGTCGCTGGTGGCGGTGCTGGTGCGCACCGACGACGACCTGACCAAGAAGCATCGCGGCCTCAGCACGTTCCTGATCGAGAAGACCCCCGGATTCGGTGAGGTCGCACCAGGACTCACCATCCCCGGCAAGATCGACAAGATGGGCTACAAGGGCATCGACACCACCGAGATGGTGTTCGACGGCTTCACCACCTCAGCCGACAATATCCTCGGCGGGCAGCCGGGCCAGGGCTTCTTCCACATGATGGACGGTGTGGAGGTGGGCCGGGTGAATGTGTCGGCCCGCGCCTGCGGTGTGGGACAGCGGGCGTTCGAACTCGCGATCCGGTACGCGCAGCAGCGCAGCACTTTCGGCAAGCCGATCGCCCAGCATCAGGCCATCGCCTTCCAGCTCGCCGAGATGGCCACGAAAGTCGAAGCGGCACACCTGATGATGGTCAACGCCGCCCGGCTCAAGGATTCCGGCGAACGCAACGACGTCGCCGCCGGTATGGCCAAGTACATGACCAGCGAGCTGTGCGCCGAGGTCACCCAGCAGAGCTTCCGCATCCACGGCGGGTACGGGTATTCCAAGGAGTACGAGATCGAACGCCTCATGCGGGATGCGCCGTTCCTCCTGATCGGTGAGGGCACCAGCGAGATCCAGAAGCAGATCATCTCCAAACGTCTGCTCGCCGAATACAAACTGTAGGAACCCTTTCCGCCGGTTGGACCCCCCTTTCGCCTCAACCGGCGAAAGGGTGCGTCCCCTCAACGGGAGACGAGGGAGCGCAGGACGGTGAAGCTGTCGTGGGCGGCGACGGCGGCGACCGCGCGTTCGACACCCACGCGGGAGATCTCGAACGACTGCATGCGGTCACCGGCCTCGGCGGTACAGACGAAGGCGAGCCAGGGCTCGGTGATCGCGGCCTGATACAGCGTCCACGTGCGCTCGCCGTCGACGTCGACACCGAGTTCACCGAGCCGGGTGACATAGCGCCGTACCAGGTCCCGCTCGATCCGACGTGCCTCGTCGGCCTCGACAGAGGCGGTGACGAAGTACGCGACATCCCGGATACCCGGCCAGGTCATCGCGACCTGCCAGTCGAGGAAGCCGGGGCAGCCGTTCTCGAAGAACAGATTTCCCAGATGGGTGTCGCCGTGAATCAGAGTGCGCGGCTGTGATGTCCAGAACGCGTCGATGTCGGCGCTGCGTTCGAAGAAGATGCGGCAGGCGCGTTTCTGGTCGTCAGGAATGATGGCGGCGGTGTGGCCGGTGATGTTGCCGATGAATTTGCGCCGGATCAGGTCGCCGAGGCGGATCTCGGCGGGGGAGCGGTGGGCGAGCTGCCGCAGGTCGCCGTCGAAGCGGTCGGAGTTCCAGAACCGGGCATGCAGACCGGCGAGAGCGTCGACCACCGCCTCGGCCTCGGCCGCGGTGACCGAGTCGACGACCGTGCGGAACTCGGCTGTGGCGGACAGGTCTTCGAGAAGCAGGATGCTGCGTCGGCGCAGTCTGTCCTCCCGGGCCAGATAGCAGCGCGGTGTGCGGACCGGGGGATCGTCGCCGAATGCCTTATATGCGAGCACCTCTTTGGTGCCGAGGCGGAACACGTGCATCAGCACATGCTGCAGATAGTTGCGGGGCGGGAACTTCGCGAACAACGACTCGGGTAGCCGGCCATCCGACGTCACCTCGATGCGGGCCCGATTGGCGGTGCCCGAATGGGCGTCGACGACGGTGACCGAGCCGATCGCGCCGGTGGGCAGTCCCAGCTCACCCGCCAGCCATGACGCCGTGATCTGCTTCTCGTGCAACGGCACCTCGGTCCCGAACGGGATCGTCCGGTCGGCGGCCGCCCGGAACGCCTCGCCGACGACCAGACCGATGCTTTGCGCGGTCACCAGAAACGACGGCACGGGTGTTCTCCTCTTTCACGGTTGCTGTCAACGGTTGGTGTGCGCGGCTGCTACGGTGCGGCCGGCTGCGGCGCCGGAGTGGTCGGCTGAGCCACCGGCTTCTGGGATTGGGTGGCCGGCGTACCCGCGGGCTGCGTACCGCTCGGAGTCGGGGACTGCTGCTCCTTGGCCTGGGCGGCGGCCTTCTCGCGGGCCTCGCGTTCCTCCTTGTTGCGCACCAGTTCCCGGAATCCGATGCGGTCGAGGTGGGACTTGGGCTGGACGCCCCATTCGGTCTTGGCGGTGTTGCGGCCGGTGCCCTCACCGGGACCACCGAACGGCGGGCCCTCGATCGGGTGCGGGTACTTGCATTCGGCCTTCTCGTCGTTCCAGCGCACCTTCATGAACTCGTCGCAGATCTCGGTCAGAGACAGCGTCGGCGCGCCGTACCAGATCGCCAGCACCGGGACGGTGAACGCGCCCTCGATGACGAGACCGAACAGGCAGATGATGATGAAACGCTTGAGCCACTTGTGCATCCGGGCGAATGCGGGGGTGGTGCCCTGGGGGAGTTCCTTGTCGGCCTCGGTGTCGGCCGCAGCGGAGTTCTTGCTCATGATGGGTTCCTAGGGGTCTCAGTCGGCGTTCGATCAGTCTGCGTTCGATCAGTCTGCGAAGATTTCGCGGTTGACCGTGTGCAGGTAGGGGATGGCCAGGAATGGCGTGATGTAGAAGATGTCGAATGCCCACCAGCCGACCACCGGTGCGATGGTGCCGTCGAAGCGGATGTCGGCGTACATGGTCATGTTGACCACATAGCCCACCCAGATCACCACCCCCATCCAGCAGGTCACGATCAGCCACTGATGACCCCAGCGTTTCATCTGCAGGAAGGCGATGCCGGCGGCGATGCGCATCGGGAACACCACGAACACACACGCGATCTCCCAGCCTTTCTCGCCGGGGGCGGAGGTGCCGCCGATGAACAGCGAGTTGTATTCCCAGAAGTAGCCGTTGTCGGCGTAATTGCCCCAGGCGGTGAAGAACACCCGGTTGAGGATCGAGTGGTTGGCCATCAGGTCCAGACCCCACCCGATGCTGTTGATGAAGGCGTCGAGGATCACCAGGTAGCCGATGAGGGTGACCATGATCGGCCGCACCGACATTCCCGACCGTCCCGCCTTGCGTTGCAGGTAGAGACCGCGCAGGAACATGGGCAGCCCGATGATGCCGAACACCATCGTGCCCATGAAGGCGGTGCCGGCGATCAGCCATTTGTCGGCCTGCCGCTGGGCGAGTGTGCTTTCCTCTTCGTGCTGGTTGTAGGACAGCCCGCCCGACGTCGGGCTGGTCATGACGCCGCCGGCGCCACTTCCGTTGCGTGTGAAGGCCATGGCGTCAGTTCCACCAGCCGCGCTGGAACGACCAGACCAGTTGCAGGATGAACATCGACAGCAGGAACCCGTAGATGGTGATCTGGAAGACGATCAGGGCCCGCTTGCGGTCGCGGTCCTGTTTGTTGAGGGGTGCGTTCACGGGAAGCTCCTAGAGAGTACGAAAGATGATGGTGGACAGGTCAATCGGAGAAGATCTCGCGATTGACCGTGTGCAGGAACGGCAATGCCAGGAATGGGGTGATGAACATGATGTCGTAGGCCCACCAGCCGAGCACCGGGAGGATGGTGCCGTCGAAGCGCAGGTCGGCGTACATGGTCATGTTGGAGATGTAGCCGATCCACAGCACCACCCCGAACCAGCAGGTGACGGTGAGCCACTGGTGTCCCCAGCGTTTCATCTGCAGGAAGGCGATCGCGGCGGCCACCCGCATCGGGAAGACGACGAAGATACCGACTGCCTCCCAGCCCTTTTCTCCGGGTGCCGACGCGCCGCCGATATACAGGTCGTTGTACTGCCAGAAGTAGGCACCGTTGTCGGCGTAGTTGCCCCACGCGGTGAAGAACACCCGGTCGAGCAGTGAGTGGCTGGCGAGGAAGTCCAGTGCCCAGCCGACGGTGTTGAGGAAGCCGTCGAGGATCACCAGATAGCCGATCAGGGTGACCAGCAGCGGCCGGACGGTGAGCCCCTCCTGCTGCGCTTTCCGGGACAGGTGCAGCCCGTACAGGAACAGCGGCAACCCGATCAGGCCGAGCAGGTAGGTGCCCATGAACGCGGTGCCCGCGATCATCCACAGGTCCGACTTGCGTTGCGCCTTGCGGCTTTCCTCTTCGTGCTGGTCGTAGGTGAGACCCGTAGTGCGCGAGTCGGCCTTCTCGTCCTTTTTGCGGGAGATCTGGAAACTCATGTCAGTTCCTGCCTTCCGGCTCGCGCACTACTGCGCTGATGGACGTGTGACGAGCCGCCCCGTCGTTGGTTGAGGTGTGACGAGCCGCTAGGCGAGGAGCCTCGAAACCCGGTGAGATGACGTTGTCGCCTTGCGAGGTTTCGAGGTTCGTCGCCAGCGCTCCTCGCACCTCAACCAGCGGGGGGACCGATGCGATCATGCAGATGTTCCCGACAGGTGGGCGGTGGCGATCTCGTAGAGGCCCTCGTGGATGGCGCCGTCGCTGCTGAGTGGGGCGAGGATGCAGGCCTGGGCGGCGGTCAGCTCGTCGGCGCCGGCGGCGATGAACCGGGCGGCGGCCACCAGGGTGCGGGTCGACGGCGGCTCGAAATGGAAGGCGTCATCGGCCTGCCGGATGCTCAACGCGCAGTTGACGAGCCGCTGAGCGACGTCGGCGCCCACACCGGCCTCGGTCATCAGCACCTCGGCTTCACGCTGCGGCGGCAGGTACGTCATCGGGACCGTGACGAACCGCTGCCGGAACGACGGTTTGAGGTCCTTGAGCGAACTCCGGTAGGCCGGGTTGTAGGAGCACACCAGCATGAAACTCTCTGGTGCGTGCAGGGTTTCGCCTGCCCGGTCCAGGAACAGGGTGCGCCGGTGATCGGTCAGCGAGTGCAGGATGGCCAGCGAGTCGTGCCGGGCCTCCACCACCTCGTCGAGGTAGCAGATCGCCCCGGTCTTGACCGCTTTGGTGAGCGGTCCGTCGACCCACACCACGTCACCGCCGGTGACCATGAACCGGCCGACGAGGTCGGCGCTGGTGAGGTCGTCGTGGCAGCTGATGGTGATCACCTCGCGGCCCAGCAGTTGTCCCATGTGTTCGACGAAGCGGGTCTTGCCGCACCCGGTGGGGCCGGTGAGCATCACCGGCATGTGCTGGGCGTAGGCCCATTCGAACAGTTGCACTTCGCTGCCGTTGGAGAAGTACAGGTCGTTGCTTGTCATTCGGACACCAACTCTCGATGGATGTGAGCCAGGACTTCGGGCAGGTCGTCGACGTGGCCGATGCGCCGGGAACGTTTCTCGCCGAACACCTCCGGCAGCGGGTCCACGCGCACCGGCCCGACGCCGATGTAGAAGACGGAGACGGCGACCTCCTCGGCCTCGGAGACGGCATGCGCGACGTCGGCCCACGCGTAGCGGCCCTCGTAGCCTTCGTCGGAGATGAGGCCGTCGCCGATGATGATGAGCAGCCGGCGTTCGGACGGCTGGTCGAGCAGCCGTTTGGTGAGGTGCCGGATCGGTGCGCCGAGCCGGGTGTAGCCGCCGGCTCGCAGTCCTTGCGCGCTCGGGTCGGCGAAGTGCCGGTCGTCGAAGTCCTTGAGGCAGTTGACCTCCACCCGGTGCCGGGTGTTGCCGGAGAACACGAAGATGCCGTGCCGCTCCTTCGCCAGGGTCATCGCACGTGACAGGGCGTCGGCGCAGGCCAGTTCGATGCGGAAGGCTTTGCCGCCGTTGCTGCTCAGCGACGAGCTGCCGTCGAGGAGCAGCGCGGTGCTGACGTCGCGCGAACTGGGCATCAGTTCCCGGAAGATCTTCGGTTCCCCCGCCTCGCCGGTGATGGTGTCGAGGTAGTGCGACACGTACCGGTCGACGTCGACGTCGGAGCCGTCGTCGAGGCCGTTGCGGATGGCCCGGTGGGTGTGCTCGGCGAACCATGTGCGGATGTCGGGCGACACCGACGCCAACGGCGAATTGCGGGTCGGGTGTTTACGTTCGAGCACCGCCACATGGTTGGGCAGGAACGCCTGATTCCACATGTTCCACTCGGGGTAGGGCACCCCGACCCGCTGATCGGGGTTGATCTCCACGTCGTCGTTCTCGGGTTTCGACGGTGGCGGCAGATTCGAGTTGCGCACGCCACCGTCGCCGCCGACCGGAATCGACATGAGCCGCTTGGCATCGGTGCGCGAGGACGTCCACGGCATCCGGCCGTAGCCGCGTTTGAACTTGGCGGCCAGCGAATCGGATTCGGGTGGCCGGACGGTGATCCGGCCCAGAATCGTGTGCGGGTACAGGTCCGCTGTGGTCTTCGCCAGCTCCAGCGCACGGTCGACGATCACCTCGCCGTCGAGGTCGGGGTCGAGGTACTCGATTCCCGGTGCGAGGCGGTCGAGTTCGCGGGTGAGTCCGGGGAAGTTGCGGGTCACCCAGCCCGCGGCCACACCTCCCTCCACGACGGCAAGGGCGGCGAGCTGACGGGCGGTGAGCTCGTGCAGCCGGAACCAGTAGAGCCGGTTCTTCGACGGCGAGCACTGCAGTGCCACACCGCAGGTGAGGGTGGTGCGGGTCCAGCCGGCCTCCAGTGCCGGGTAGGGCACGTTGACGACGGTGTGACCGGCGTTGAGCCCGAATGTGCGGCGCGGGCCGGACATCAGCCGGACACCCGAGATCCGCTGCTGCGAGAACGCGACAGCGGTCACCGAGCAACTGCGTTCGATGCTCATCGCATCGGATTCCGTTGTCACAGCGGCATTCTGGTCCATGTCTGGCGGGGGTATCGTCACCGGTTCACCGAGCGTGGGGGCGCCCATCGGGTCAGAACGTTCCGATGTTCTTCATGATCCAGTACCAGAACCAGATCACCAGTCCCATCACTCCCCAGGCAAAGGCGAGCCGGACGATTTCCTGCCACATAGATTGTCTCCGTATCGTTTTGAGAAGGCGCTAGTTGGTTCAGCGGGCTTGGAGGCTGCGCAGCGTGTAGGTGAGGTAGCTGTCGACGGACTCTTTGCGGAGCTGATCGGCGTCGATGGTGACAGCGAGCAGCCCGTACACACCGAGCAGGAAGAACACGGCGCTGTGGTACGGGTCGACGACGATCTCGGCCTCGCCCCTGCTCTGGGCCGACCCGATCAGCTCGACGACCAGCCCGATCACCTTGTGCTCGCGCCATTCCTCGGTGACCGGCCGGTTGGGTGAGAACCGCAGCGCCACCAGATCTTTGAACAGATGCTTGCCGAGCCGGGTCTCGATATCGGCGATGAGTTCGATGGTTTTGGCCAGCGCGTCGGTCAGCGACGGTCCGGTGGCCAGGAAGTCGCCGAGCACCTCGGAGATCAGATCCTCTTGCCGCGCTTCGATATCCACCAGCACATGCTCTTTGGTGGGAAAGTGGAAATAGAACGTGCCGCGGGCCACGCCCACCTCGTTGACGATGGCGTTGAGGTCGGCGCCGGCAATGCCGGCGCGCGCGTACTCGGCGGTCGCGGCGTCGAGGAGCCGTTGCCGGGTTTCGAGGCGCTGTGCCTCACGCCCGGAGGGCGCACCCCTTGTGTTGCTCATCGAACTTCCCCCGTGGTGTAACCGACATCACTACTCTGGCGATACTGACAGATGTCACTGACACCTGTCAACAAGTGCGACGCTGACGATCGTTGTTGGCGGCCCACGTATCCCGGTGGTCGCTGCTGCTCCTGTCGGGACCTTGCTCGGCTCGAGAGGTCTCGCCACGGTGTGCAAATTTGAAAGCTGATGTTAAATTTGCACACATGATCACTCGCGCGGTGGCTGCGGAACTACAGCGGCGTCTGGCTGCGACGTCCGCTGTGGTCCTGCTCGGACCACGGCAGATCGGCAAGACGACGCTCGCGCGCGAGTTGGCTGATGGCTGGTCGGGCGGCGCGACATACCTCGATCTTGAGCGACCGGCAGACGTGCGGCGGCTCTCGGACGCCGATGCCTACCTGCGCGGACAGTCCCCGCGGCTGGTGGTGCTGGACGAGGTGCAGCGACTCCCCGCGATCACGGAAGTCCTCCGCGGCGTCATCGACGACAACAGGCGGGCGGGCTTTCGCAACGGCCAGTTCCTCTTGTTGGGTTCGGCGTCCCTGGACCTGATGAAACTGTCCTCGGAGAGTCTGGCAGGCCGAATTTCATTTCTGGAGTTGTCCGGCGTAAACGTCGATGAGGCCGCGTCGGCAGGTATCGGAGCGGACGAACGTTGGGTCCGGGGAGGATTTCCCGATGCCTTGCTGGCATCGGACGATGCCTCTCTCCGTTGGCGGCAGGACCTGATCCGGTCGTACCTGGAGCGGGATATCCCGATGTTCGCCCCGCGCATCCCGGCGGAGACTCTGCGCCGTCTATGGACGATGCTCGCCCATTCCTCGGGTGGGCAGCTGAATGCGTCGAAACTGGCTGCGGGGCTGGGTGTAACCAGTCCGACCGTCGCCCGGTACATCGACCTGCTCGCCGATCTCGCACTGGTGCGATCACTTCCGGCCTGGCATACGAACGTTGGAAAACGCATCACCAAGGCCCCGAAGGTACACGTGCGTGACTCCGGTCTGCTCCATGCGCTCCTCGACATCGATTCCCTCAACACTCTTCTCGGACACCCCTCCGCCGGAGCCAGCTACGAGAGCTTCACGGTCGAATGCATCATCGACGCCATCGGCGATCGATGGCAGCCCTATCACTACCGGACAGCACGGGGCGACGAACTCGACCTGGTCCTCGTGCGCGGGGGCCGCCCGCAGATCGCCGTCGAGGTGAAACGCTCCACAGCACCACACGTTTCAGCCGGATTCCATCGCGCAGCCGACGACCTCGCGATCGATGAACGTTACGTCGTCTACCCAGGCGATGACACGTACCCGATGAGCGGCTGCACGGTCATCGGACTTGCATCACTCGTTCGCGTCCTGCGGCAGAGATCGGCGGCGGGTTAGGTGCCAGTGGGCCGCCGCGCATGGCTGTTGTTCCCATGTTGTACCCAAAGGCTTGACGTGCCCCGGATTGGGATGCAACATAGATCGGGTACAACGCTGGAACAACGAGGAGGTCAAAATATGACGTTCTACAAGGCGAGTAAGAATCGTAGCCAAGGTCGGGGTTCGTGGTCGGTGATATTCCGCCACCCGGTTCGGATCGATGTGAGTACGGGTAAGGCTGGACGGCGCGTTCGACGTGGCCTTGGAACGAGTAGTGACGTCGACGCGGACCGGATGGTGGATCAGTTGAACCACATCCTGAGTACACCTGGACTTTGGGAGCCCACTGCACGAACCACCGCGCTTGCGCGGTTTGACGAGCGAGTGGTCGACATCTTCTATGACGGACTTGAGGCGACTGAAGTCGACTTCGCGAAGCTCAGAGAACAGGTGCTTCCGTTGCCAGACGAGTCGGAGGGCTATCGTAGGGTTCTGCTTCTGGGTACGACCGGCGCGGGTAAGACGACGGTAGTGCGTCAGATTCTGGGCACCGATCCGGACACTGAGCGCTTCCCATCGACATCGACTGCGAAGACGACGGTCGCTGATACTGAACTGATTACAACAGACGATCAGGCATATCGGGCGGTAGTGACCTTTGTGCCGCGCGATGAGGTAATCGATTATCTTACCGAGAATGTTTCCGCGGCTGCTCGTGCCGCACGTCGAGAAGAATCTGATGAAAAGATTCGGCGGTGTCTGCTCGACCACGTCAACCAGCGGTTCCGGTTCAGTTACGTACTGGGTAGGGGTGTCTCGAAGGTCGATGACCTAGACCTGGCAGACGTTGATGACGATGACGACGAGGCCGATGACATCAACCCAGATGAGTACGGCGCTGTGGATCTGGCGACTACCGACAAAGTTGTGACGTCAGCTGTGGTGGCTGTGAAGGCAGTTGTGGCCCGGTACGTCGGTGAGATTACGAATGAGCTGATCGGTACCGGCGATGGTATGCAGGTGCTGCCGGAGGTGGCTGAAGCGGATGCTCGGGATGATGAACGGGTATTGGAGGAACTCATAGAGGAGAGTTTGGATAGAGACTTGCGCCAGTCCGACGAGTTCCACGCGATCGTTGACTCGCTCGTCGATGAGATCGAGAAGCGTTTTGCTGCTTTGGACGTGGGTGACCTGAAGCGTACTCGCCAGGGATGGCCGTCAACGTGGTCATGGGAGTCGGGTGACCGTGAAGTATTCATCAAGGCGGTCGCAAGGTTCTCCAGCAACTATGCGCCGCTGTTCGGGCGGCTTCTGACACCGCTGGTGAATGGTATTCGCGTGAAAGGGCCATTCCGGCCGAGCTGGTCGTCGGATCCGGTGAGACTCGTCCTGGTTGATGGCGAAGGTCTAGGCCACACTCCGAAATCGGTCGCCGCTCTTTCGGCACATGTGGCAACCCAATTGCGGGCGGTAGACGCGGTATTGCTCGTCGACAATGCCAAACAGCCGATGCAGGCAGCACCTGTCGCGGCGCTGAAAAGTATCGTGGTTGCAGGGGAGGCCAGCAAGCTGCATACCCTTTTTACCCACTTCGATCAGGTTGAGGGGGACAACCTGCCTACGTTCGGCGAGCGCGAGGAACATGTGATGGCGTCAGTCGAGAACGTGCTGAATGCGATCGGCGATGAGTTGAGCCCGTCCGCTGAGCGAACTCTTCGTCACAGGTTCGATGAGGCCCGGTACTTCGTCGGAGGGATACATGAGCCGCTCAGTGGGCGGAAGAGGGCCGGTCGACGATCGATCGAGCAGATGAACGCATTGCTTGTGGCACTGGAGCATCCAGAAGGTACCCCAGACAGTGGACCAAGCCGTCCGGTACTCGATGCGTTTGCTCTTCCGCTCGCCGTTTCGGCCGCAGCCCAGAGCTTTCATAGCCGGTGGCGCGGCCTTCTGGGGCTCAAACATAATTCCGAAGCCCCGAAAGAACACTGGACCCGTGTCAAAGCGTTGAGCCGACGACTGGCTGAAGGATGGCGCGATGAATATGACAACCTTAAACCTGTTGCAGATCTGAGTTATCAACTCCAAGCTCAGGTCTACTTACTACTGCAGCGGCCCAAACGTTGGACGAACGGCGAGCCCAATGACGACGAGAAGCAAGTCGCGCTCGATTCCATATCCAGCAAGCTAACCAGTGAGCTCGTCGACCTGACTCGGCGGCGCCTGCGTGATGAAGTGCGAGCGGGGTGGCAGGAGGCATACTTGCAGAGTGGGCCGGGATCAACATTCAAACGCGCCCAGATCATCGAGCACGATATCTATAGCCGCGGTGCGCCGATCCCGTCCGTCAGTGCTTCGCCTGATCAGAACAGTTTCCTCCGTGACGTCGTCGGTGTAGTAACGACGGTTGTAAATGAGTGCGGCGGTGTCCTTGAGTGAGCACTCTCGGTAAGTCCTCGTACGGAGCCGCAACGGTAGAGGAGTGATTTGAGTTTGCTGTTGATTCCGGAAACGGGATCAATAGTAAACTTAAACTGGGCCGGAACAGAGTGCCGGCGATGTGCTACTCGGCGGCGAGGAGGTCGCGGAGGTCGCCTGCGAGGACCTTGCCGGTTCCGCCCCGGGGGATGTCGTCGGCGGAGGGGACGACCAGCCACACCGACGGGACCTTGAACGAGCTCAGTAGGCCCTTGGCGCTTGCCCGAAGTGACTCGGGGGTGGCGCCGGTGGTCGACACCACGGCGGCACCGACGCGGGGGCCGTTGGGGCCGGGCACGCTGGTGACGAATGCGGCGTCGACACCTTCGATGGCGCGCAGTGCGGCCTGGACCTCGCTGGGGTAGACGGTGGCACCGCTGACCTTGAACATGTCGTCGGAACGGCCCATGTAGAACAGGAAACCGTCGTCGTCGAACCGGCCGAGATCGCCGGTGGGGTAGAAGCCGTCGGCGGTGAACACGTCCTCGCGGCTGCGCCCGCAGATGCCCTGCAGGACGCGCTTGCCGCGCAACTGGATCTCGCCTGATTCACCAGGCTCGAGCGCGGCCCCGGTGACCGGGTCGGCGATCCGGACCTCCACCCCGTCGAACGGCTTTCCACAACTGCCCCAGGCTGATTCGGGCATGTCGTGGTCGGCGCGGAAACCGCAGTAGGGGCCGAAGGATTCGGTCATCCCGAACAGGTTGGCACGCGAACCGGGCCGGGGCCGCAGCTCCGCCGGCAGCAGGGCGGGCAGGCTGCCGTCAGCGATCGACGACAGGTCGGCGCCCGTCTCGGCGGCCAGCGCCGCCACCGACACCGCCTGATCGGGCCAGCCGCGGAACAGGGTGATCCGTTCGGAGACGATCAGATTCAGCGTCGACTCCGGGGTTGGCACCTCCTCGGTGACCAGGGTGGCCCCGGCCAGCAGCGCCGACAGCACCCCGGCACCGAAGCCGCCCACCCAGAAGAACGGCATCGGCAGGTACAGGCGGGTGTCGGGGCCGACGCGCCGCGCCTCCTGTCCGGAGAGCACCGCGAACAGCGCGCTCTCGTGGGAGTGGTTGACACCCTTGGGGGTTCCGCTGCTGCCCGAGGTGAAGACGGTGACCATCGGGTCGGCGGGGGTGACCGCCGCACCCAGGGCGTCCACGACGTCGTCGGGCGCGCCGAGCCCGTCGTGTGCGGCCGCGAACAGCTCGCCGGGAGTCCACGCCGCCCGCAGCGACGGCAGTTCGGCTTCGAGGAGTCGTTCACCGCCGGTCGGCAGCACCTCGAGCCCCAGCCATTCGGCCAGCCCGTCGAGGTAGCGGTGCCCGCGGAATTCCTCGACCGCGATCAGCACCTCGACGCCGGCGGTGGCCAGCTGGGCGTGCAGTTCCCGCGGCTTCAGCAGCGTGCTCAGCGGCACCAGGACCGCGCCGATACGGGTCAGTGCCAGCGAGAGCTGCACCCAACGCGTGGAGTTGGGCATCAGCAACGACACCCGGGTACCGGTCCCGACGCCGGCGTCGACCAGGACGGCGGCCAATTCCCTAGTGCTGGTGTCGAGTTGACTGTAGGTGAGCCGTTCGCCCGGATCGATCACCGCCTCCTTGTCCGGAAGCCTCCTGGCCGCGTCCCGGATCAGGGCGTCGACGGTCAGCGTCGATTGGGGCCTGGCCATCGAGGTTACCGCCGGCGCGCTCATCGGATCGCGCCCGCGAGCTGATCGCGGACGGCCCGCAGGTCGGCCTTCCCGGACGGTGTACGGGGAATGGTGTCGACGATGAGCAGTTCGGTGGGCACCTCGTAGCGGGCGAGCCGGGCACCGAGATGGGTGAGGATGTCCTCGCTGGTGGCAGTGGCGCCGGGCCGCAATTCGACGACGGCGACAGGTGTTTCACCCAACCGATCGTCGGGACGGCCCACCACCGACGCACCGGCGACGGCCGGATGCGATTCGATGGCGTCACGCACCACGTCGGGGATCACCTTGAACCCGCCGCGGATGATGGCCTGGTCGGCGCGGCCGAGGATCCACAGGAAGCCGTCGGCGTCGAGCTTGCCGAGGTCGGTGGTGCGGATCCAGTCCGCATCCGGGCCGAGCTGGCCCGGTTTGACCTCCAGTAGCCCGGATTCGTCGGGGCCCAGGACGGTGCCGTCCTCGGTGACCACCCGCAGTTGTGCACCGCCGGAGGCCCGGCCCACGCTGCCGCGTTTGTCCGCCCAGTACTTCTTGTGATCGGGCAGCGACCAGCCGGCCACGCCGCCACCGAATTCTGTTGCCGCATAAGAGGTGAGGATCGGGATGCCGAACTTGTCGGTGAAGGCCTCGGAGTCCTCCACCGACAGTGGTGCGGTGCCGCTGGTGACCACCTTGATGCTCGCGAGGTCGTCGCGGGTGAGGTCCGAATGCAGCACCATCCGCACCGCCGTCGGTACCAGTGAGACGGCCTTCGGCTGGTGGGTGCGCACCGCGCGCGCCCATTCGTCGAGGTCGAACCGGCCGAGCAGTGCGAACGGGCGGGCCGCGACGATGCACTGCAAGATGCGGTAGATACCACCGATGTGGACCAGCGGCGCGTTGACGATCGCGGCGCCGCTGCTGAGTGTGGTGGGCACGGCGATACGCGTGGCGGGCTCGCCGAGCACGCTGTGGGCCAGCATGTCGTAGCTCAGTTCGACGCGCTTGGGTGGTCCGGTGGTGCCGCTGGTGAGCATGTGCACCGCTACCGGCGACGAAGCATCCTCGGAAGACGGCTGCTCGGTTGGCTTCTCGGTCGCCTCGGTCACCACCACCGGCTCGGCCGGGATCCCTTCGAGCCGCACCACCGATGTCGATGCCGATCCGGCGACCAGCTTGTCCAGATCCGCTTCGGTGCCGATGATCACCGGCAGCTCCAGCGCGGCGATGTCGTCGCGGGTCCGTTCGTCACCCCGGGACGGATTGATCACCACCACCGTGCCGCCGGCCAGCAGCACACCGAGGAACGCGGCGACATGTTCGGGGGTGTTGCGCAACAGGATTCCGGTGCGTGGGGTGGGCTCGGGGTTGAGCCGGGTCACCAGTGCGGAGACCGAACCGGCCAGCGACCCCAGCTGACCCCAGGTGGTCCAGTCGCCGGCGAAGTCGATGGCGCCGGCGTCCGGATCGATCGCCAGGACCGACGCGATGTGGGCGGAAAGCGGATGAGTGGTCATCAACGGATCCTCGGAGGTTTCTTGGCGGCCGTGCCCTGCTCCTGCTGGGCCGCGAGCTCTTGTTTGGCAATCGGATTGCCCAGGCGGGTGTAGATCAGGCCCTGATCCATCGCCGCCCGGTACGGCTTGTCCAGCGACTCCCAGATTGCCTTCACGGTGCCCTGGGTGGCGGTTGGCGGCTTGTTCGCGATGGTCGCGGCGATCTCGTGCGCGCGTGACCATAGATTCTCGCGGGTGGTGATCTCGGTGACCAGGCTGATCCGGAGAGCGGTCTGCGCGCTGACCCGTTCGTCGTTGCCCAGCAACGCGATCCGCAGGCTCTCGGCCAGGCCCACCTTGCGCATGAGGCCCACCGGTTCGAGGGCGCACACCAGTCCGGCCGTGACGTGTGAGTCGAAGAAGGTGGCCTCCTCCGAGCAGATCACCACGTCGGCCTCGTTGATGAAGTACAGCGCGCCCGCGGTGCACATACCTTGCACCGCAACCACGACCGGCTTCCACATCTTCTGCCACTTGGGGCTGAGCAGCTCGCCCGGATCCTCGTGGTTCCAGACGATCTCGGGCTGTCCGTAGGACGAACGCACGTCGAGCCCGGCCGAGAACGCGCGGTCACCGGCGGCGCGCAGCACCACCGCGTGTACCCGGTCGTCGTCCTTGATCAGCGCCCACGCATCGCGCATCTCGTGACACATCAACCGGTTGAACGTATTGAGCGCGTCGGGCCGGTTCAGGGTGATGGTGGCGACGTGGGCGTCGGCGTCGACCTCGTAGAGGATCGTCTCGAAGGCGGTGGTCATCGTGCCTGCCAGTTGGGTGCGCGCTTCTCGACGAACGCACGCGGGCCTTCGAGGGCGTCCTCGGTGCGGGTGACGCGCTCCCGGAACGATTCCGCCAGTAGTTCGGCCTCGTGCATGGGCAGTCCCAGCGTCTTGTGGATAGCCAGTCTGGTACCACGAACCGCAAGCGGCGCATTGGAGTTGACGATGTCGGCGATCTCCTTGGCGCGGGTGAGCAGATCGTCGTGCGGCACCACCTCGGTGACCAGGCCCAATTCGTACGCGCGTTCGGCGCTCATCCGCTCGTGCTTGCCCATGATGGCCATCCGCAACGCCACCGACCGTGGCAGCACCTTGGCCAGGCGCACCACCTCGCGGCCCGCGACCAGGCCGATGCTCACGTGCGGGTCGAAGAAGGTGGCCTTGTCCGAGCAGATGACGATGTCGCCGGTGGTGATCCAGTCCAGTCCTGCGCCGCAGCAGATCCCGTTGATGGCGGCGATGATCGGCTTGGCCATCGTGCGGAACGGCGGGGTACCCTCCTGCGGTGCTTCCCACTGCTCGTATGTCGACAGATACGGGCGTTCGTTGATCACCTTGCCGTCGCCGGGGATCTCCTTGACGTCGGCGCCGGTGCAGAACGCCCGGCCGTTGGCGGTGACGATGATCGTCCACACCTGGTCGTCGTTCTCGGCGGCGTCGTAGGCACGCCGCAGCTCGGTGATCATGAACGGGCTCAACGCGTTCAGGGCGTGCGGCCGGTTCAGGGTGATGACGGCGGTGTGGCCCTCGACCTCGTAGATGATGGTCTCGAAGGTCAGCTCTGTGGACATCGGTGCTCTTTCGGTGAGTGGCGGATAGGGCTAGCGGCCGGTGAAATCCGGATCGCGGCGTTCCCGGAACGCTGCCAGGCCTTCTTTGAAGTCTGTTGTGCGGGTGGATAGTTCGAGTGCATAGAGCTCGTTGTCCATGGCGGTGGGCAGCGATTCGTGCAGATTGGCGTGCAGGGCGTGCTTGGCCAGGCCGAACGCCACCGTGGGACCCGACGCCAGGCGCAAGAGCAGCTCCTCGCTCACCGCGTCGACGTCGGATTCGGGCGCGGATGCGTGGATCAACCCCCACTCGGCGGCCCGCGATCCGCTCACCTTGTCGCCGAGCAGCAGCATGTGCTTGGCCCGGGTGAGCCCGACCAGCCGCGGCAGCAGCCATGTCGAACCGGTGTCGGGGGTGAAGCCGCGGCTCATGAACGGCTCCCAGAATACGGCGTCGTCCGCGGCGACGGTGAAGTCTGCGGCCAGCGCCAGATTGCAGCCCAGACCCGCGGCCCAGCCACGTACCGTGGCCACCACCGGCAGCTGGATGGTGGTGACGAGTTCGATGATGCGGTGCTGGGCGTGCGGCACCCGCCGCACCTGCCGTCCGGTGCGCGGCCGCTCCCCTCCGGTCGCATTGCCGGACACCAGGTCGGCGCCCGCACAGAAGTGGCCGCCCGCACCGGTGATGTGCACGGCGCGCAGCGCATCGTCGGATGCGGCAGCGGTCAGCGAATCGACGACCCGCGACACCATGTCGTGGTTGAGCGAGTTACGGACCGTGGGCCGGTTGAACTCGATACGCAGGATCGCGCCCTCGTGGGAGATCGCGACATCGCTGGTGACTGGCTCCTCGGACACCGGGAACACCCCTGCCCTTCCGCCGGACCGCTCGGGCACCGGCAACCTCTTGGATCAACAATGGCGTAGACGTTACTGTTAGATATACGGTAGGCACTACTGTTAAGACTCGTCCAAGTTAGCAACTAATCGTGGCCGGTGGAACACACCGGTGGAAACGAGAGCAGATGGCACGCGCACAGGAGGTCGCACATGGGTTCGCCGGCAGCTGAGCGACCGGCCGCCGGGCCGGCCGCGAGTGAGCTCGTCGGGTATGCCGCGGGCGGCAAGGGAATGGCCTTCGGTGAGACCCCGTTGCCGCAGACGGTGGCCGCCGCCGCGACGATCCGCAGGCTCACCGGCATCCTGCTCGCTCTCGAGCACGCGGACCCGGCCGTCGACGACATCACCCGGCAGATCGATGCGGTCAGCGACAGGCTCGAGGCCTTGTTGCCGGCGGATCCGCGTCCGCGGATCGGGGACGAGCAGTCCGCCGATCGGCGGATCTACCTCGACCACTCCATGAACATCGGCGCCTACAACCCGGCCTTCCCCGAGTTCGCCTTCACCTCCTCGGAGCCGGATCGGGCGACGGGCACAGTGACGTTCCCGCTGAACTTCGAGGGCCCGCCCGGGCTGGTGCACGGCGGTTTCCTCGGTGTCTTCTTCGACTCGGTGATGCAGCAGCACAACTGCCAGGAGGGGCTGGCCGGCAAGACCAGGTCGCTCAATGTCCGCTACCGCAGGCCCACGCCGCTGCTGCGGGAGCTGGAGTTCGACATCGCCCGCACCGAACACGAACGGGGCCTGCTGTCCACCGGACGGCTGCTGCTCGACGACGAGGTGCTGGCCATCGGCGAGATGGATGCGGTGGCGATGAATACGGACAACCTCATCACCCGCACCTACGGCCGCCGCCGCCCGGCAGCCGGCACCGCGGAGCAAGCCTGATGGGCGGGGGAGTGCGCCCACTCGAGGGCGTGACCGTGGTGGCGATGGAACAGGCCGTCGCCGGACCGTTCGCCACCCGGCACCTGGCCGACCAGGGTGCCCGGGTGATCAAGATCGAACGCGTCGACGGCGGCGACTTCGCACGTGGGTTCGACTCCCTCGCAAGCGGAATCGGCGCCCACTTCGCCTGGCTCAACCGCTCCAAGCAGTCCCTGGCCCTGGACGTGAAGAGTGATCACGGCAAGCAGGTACTGGCCGCACTGCTCGCCGAGTCCGACGTTTTCCTGCACAACCTCGCACCGGGTGCTCCCGCGGCCCTCGGGCTCGACGGGGACACCCTCACCGAGAAGTATCCGCAGTTGATCGTCTGCGAGATCTCCGGCTACGGGAACGGCGGACCCGACGACAGCCGCCGCGCCTACGACCTGCTGATCCAGTCCGAGGCGGCCGTCGTGTCGGTCACCGGCACCGTCGACGAACCCATCAAACCGGGTATCGCCGTCGCCGACATAGCAGCGGGTGTGTACGCGTACACCTCGGTGCTCAACGCGCTGCTCGCCCGCGCCAAGACCGGGCACGGCTGCGTCGTCGAGGTGAGCATGCTCGATGCCGTCGCCGAATGGATGGGGTACGCAGTGACCGTCGCCCGGCACGGACACACCCCCAATATGGTTGTGGGGATGAGTCATCCGGCGATCGCCCCGTACGACGCCTACCCGCTCGGCGACGGCTCGAAACTCGCGCTGAGCGTGCAGAACGATCGGGAATGGGTGCGGCTGGCAACCATCGTGCTCGGCAATCCGGAGCTCGCCGTCGACGAGCGCTTCGCCAAGAACGAGGCGCGCGTGGCCCATCGGGCGGCGGTGGACGCGCTGATCGTGGAGCGGTTCGCCACGCTCGACTTCGCCGCTGCCACCGCATTGCTCGACGACGCCGGAATCGGCTGGGCCAAGATCAATTCCGCGGCCGACCTCGTCGAGCACCGGCAATTGGCCGCCCGCGAGCGCTGGCAGTCCGTCGATTCCCCCGTCGGGACGATACCCACCCTGCTGCCGCCCGGCGTGAGTTCGGCGTGGGACATCGCGCTCGGGCCCATCCCGGCGCTCGGCGCCGACACCGACCGTATCCTCGCCGAACTCGGCCTCGAGCCGGTGCCATCCCCCTGACTCTCTCAAAACCCTTGCTATGGAGGAACACTGATGACCGAAACCGGTAGTAGCGACGGCCGGGTGTTGTTCGACGTGGACCGTGACGCGCGCGTCGCGACCATCACGCTCAACAATCCCGCGCAGCGCAACTCGTACGACAAGCCGATGCGCGACGACCTCGCCCGCTTCCTCGACGAGGTGGTCGACGACGACGACATCACCGTGGTGCTGCTGCGCGGTGAGGGTGGGGTGTTCTCCACCGGCGCCAACATGAACAACGCCTACGGCTGGTACGGCGAGAAGAGTGAAGGTGAGGCGGCGGCCACCAAGGTGGACCGCAAGGCCCGGCCGAGCCAGCGGCGGCGGCTGATCGTCGACCGCAAGACGTTCGAGTTCTACCACAACTTCATGGGCTTCCCGAAGGTCACCGTCGGCGAGATCAACGGCTTCGCGCTCGGCGGCGGTTTCGAGATGGCGCTCATGTGCGACATCTCGGTGATCGCCCGCGACACCAAGCTCGGCATGCCCGCTACCCGGTTCCTCGGCCCGGCCCTGGGCAGCCTGCACATGTTCTTCCACCGGCTTGGCCCGGTGATGGCGCGCCGGCTGCTGCTCACCGGCGACATCGTCGAGGCATCGGCCCTCGAACACCTCGGTATCTTCACCGAGACCTGCGACAAAGAGGTGGTCACCGCCCGCGCCCGCTACTGGGCGGAGAAGGTGGGCAAGATGCCGGCCGACGGCGTCACCATCGCCAAAGAGGCGTTCCGGATGGTCGAGCAGAACCAGGCCTACCAGGGCGAGGAGGTGGCCAGCTACATGTTCCACGCCTACGCCACCAACCTGCAGTTCTCGCCGGGCGAGTTCAACTTCGTCAAGACCCGCGCCGAACACGGCACCAAGGAGGCGTTCCGCCTGCGTGACGAGCATTTCCATGTGGAAGAGCCGGAATTGCGCTGATCGCGACCGGGCATCTACTGGACACGCGTCTGGTCCAATCAGGTCGAGTGACCTACTGTTGTGATTACAGTAGATGCCACCAGCACATCACATCGAGGAAGTAACACATGCCGACACCAGTCATCGTCAGTGCCGTGCGCACCGCCATCGGGCGCTCGTTCAAGGGTTCGCTCGTCAACACCCCGAGCGAGAAGCTCGCCACCTGGATCTTGGAGGCCGCGGTCACGCGCTCCGGCCTGGCCCCGGAGAAGTTCGACGATGTGATCTTCGCCGAACTCAACTACGGCGGCGGCGACCTCGCCCGCCACGCGGCCGTCGCCGCGGGCTACGAACACCTGCCCGGCCAGGCCGTCAACCGGCATTGCGCGGGCAGCCTCACAGCCATCGGCAACGCGTCGGCACAGATCGTCTCCGGCATGGAGCGGGCCATCGTCGCCGGTGGTGTGCAGTCGCTCTCGACCGCGCCGCTGATGAAGTGGCGAGTGCCCAAGGCGGGCGAGTTCAACTTCGTCGAACCGTGGATGCCGCCGAGCCACCCCGAGACCCCCGACGCCCCAACCCTTGACATGGCGATCACCGTCGGCTGGAACACCGCGCAGAAGGCGGGCATCACCCGCGAGGAGATGGACGCCTGGGCTGTCCGATCGCACGAGCGGGCCATCGCCGCCATCGATGAGGGTCGCTTCGCCGGCGAGATCCTGCCGATCAAGGTCGAACTGGCCGACGGTTCGATCACCGAGTTCGCCGTCGACGAGTTCCCGCGTCGCGGCACCACCATCGAGGCCCTCGCGGGCCTGAAGGTGCTGCACCCGGAGATCGAGGGCTTCTCCATCACCGCGGGCAACAGTTCGGGCATCAACGACGCCGCGGCCGCCGTCGCGATCGTCGGGGACGACCTCGCCACCGCCGAGGGACTCGAATCGCTGGCCACTGTGAAGGCCTGGGGCGCTTCGGCTCTCGCGCCGCGTGATACCGGTTTCGGTGCGGTCGCGGTCATCGGCAAGATCCTCGACCGGGCCGGCCTCAAGGCCTCCGACGTGGCGCTGTGGGAAATCAACGAGGCATTCGCCTCCGTGCCCATCGCCGCCTGCCGCGAATACGGCATCGACGAAGAACTGGTGAACATCTCGGGCAGTGGATGCAGCCTCGGACACCCGATCTCGGCGTCGGGCGCCCGCCAGGTCACCACCCTCATCAACGATCTCAGGCGACGTGGCGGCGGCATCGGTGTGTCGGCCATGTGCGCGGGCGGCGGCCAGGGCGGCGCCGTCGTCATCGAGGTCTAGGAGAAGAGGAACATGTCAGACGCAGTACTCGTTGAGCGGCGCGGTCGTGCGCTCATCATCACCATCAACCGCCCCGAGGTGCGCAATGCGATGAATCTCGCCGTCGCACAAGGTGTTGCCGACGCGGTCGACGAACTCGACAACAGCCCCGAACTGTCGGTGGCGGTGATCACCGGGGCGGGCGGAAACTTCAGCGCCGGAATGGATCTCAAGGCCTTCGCGAAGGGTGAGTTCCCGTATGTGGTCGGCCGTGGCATGGGCTTCACCGAGAAGCCCCCGGTCAAGCCGATCATCGCTGCCGTCGAGGGCAACGCCCTGGCCGGTGGTACAGAACTGGTGCTGGCCTGCGACCTGATCGTCGCCGCCAGGAACGCGCGCTTCGGCCTGCCCGAGGTCAAGCGCGGCCTGGTCCCCGGTGCCGGTGGCCTCATCCGGCTCCCCGGCCGGGTGCCGCTGCAGAAGGCGCTCGAATGGTCGCTCACCGGCGAACCGTTCACCGCTGAGCAGGCCGAGCGGTACGGGCTGATCAACATCCTCACCGAGGAGGGCGGTGCGCTCGAGGCCGCGATCGCGTTGGCGGACAAGATTACCGAGGGCGGTCCGCTGGCGGTGGCCAAGATCAAGGAGATCGTCGTCGCGGCCCCCGATTGGCCGGCATCCGAACGTTTCCAGAAGCAGATGGAGGCCATCGCCCCGGTCTTCGCGTCCAAGGATGCCGCCGAGGGGGCGGCCGCGTTCGCCGAGCGGCGCAAGCCCAACTGGACCGGTGAGTGAGAACGACTCTGTGATGGAAACCGGTGCCACCCCATAGTTCGGAGATCGGCCGGGGCCTTCCGCCGGTTGAGGTGCGAGGAGCGTGAGCGACGAGCCTCGAAACCCGGTGAGACGACATGTCATCTCACCGGGTTTCGAGGCTCGGTCGCTGGGCGACCTCGCACCTCAACCGGCGAGGTGCAGCCGGTCGCTGACCCATATGTCCGCACAAGTATGAAAACAAGGGAGCATCAATGTCTTTCGAAGGTGAAGTCGCCGTCGTCACCGGTGGTTCGGGTGGTCTGGGGGCCGCGACGGTGCGGCGTTTGCATGCGGCGGGGGCGTCGGTGGTGATCGCCGACCTCAACGACGAGGCGGCGACGGCGCTGGCTGACGAGCTCGGTGAGCGGGTGGCGTATGTGAAGACCGATGTCCTCGATGACGGCTCGGTGCAGGCGGCGATCGATCGGGCCGGTGAGCTGGGGGTGTTGCGGTATGCGGTGATCACCCATGGCGGGTTCGGGGTGCGGCAGAAGGTGGTCAACCGTGATGGCAGTCCGCATGATCGGGCGGGGTTCGCCAAGACCATCGACCTGTATCTGACCGGCACGTTCAATGTGTTGCGGTTGGCGTCGGCGCAGATCGCGCAGCTCGACCCGAAGGAGAACGGGGAACGCGGGGCGATCGTGATGACCAGTTCCATCGCCGGGTTGGAGGGGCAGATGGGGCAGTTGGCCTACGGGGCGGCCAAGGCGGGAGTGATCGGGATGACGATCTCGGGGGCGCGGGATCTGAGTTCGGTGGGTATCCGGTTGAACACGATCGCCCCGGGGACGATGGCGACTCCGATCATGAAGGGGGTCGGTGAGGAGATGCTGGCGAAGTTCGCGGCCAATATCCCGTTTCCGAAGCGTTTGGGTGAGCCGGAGGAGTTCGCGGCGCTGGCGCAGCATCTGTTGGAGAACACCTATCTCAACGGTGAGGTCGTGCGCTTGGACGGTGCGCAGCGTTTCACCTATCGCTGAGCTGGGAGCCTCATCTCGCCGGACCCTTCGTGACGAGTCCCGCTCGCAAGCTCGCGCGCCTCTCCTCAGGGATCAAGATGTCTGGTCGCGTCCCCGCATCTTGACTCTTGAGGAGGCGAACGCCTGACGTCACCGCCATCAAGACCCCGAAAGCCGAGCACCCTCTTGATCCCTGAGGCCGAAGCGACGAAGGAGCGAGGGTCTCGAAGGGTCCGGCGAGATACGCACATGAGGTGACCACCTCCAAAGCCGAAAGCCGAGCACATTCTTGATCCCTGAGGCCGAAGCGACGCAGGAGCGAGGGTCACGAAGACATCCCAGGGGTGTTCGGTGTCAAGCTGGGAGGGTGTTGCGGTGGCCCCAGGCGGTGTGTTCGTCGTAGCGGGTGCGTGTTTTCAGGCATCCGTGCAGGATGCCGAT